>Ga0208565_1001050_pt1 | contig 17397 bp, 14 predicted proteins | sample Sb_taG_7_FD_187706 | JGI IMG/M metagenome (GOLD analysis project Ga0208565, IMG submission 187706) | Peat soil microbial communities from Weissenstadt, Germany - Sb_50d_2_FS metaG (SPAdes) (version 2) | ecosystem: Environmental > Terrestrial > Soil > Wetlands > Peat | place: Germany...
GGGCTACTGGATGGTGGCGTCCGACGGGGGCATCTTTAGCTTCGGTGACGCCGCGTTCTACGGCTCCATGGGCGGCACGCCGCTGAACCAGCCCATCGTGGGCATGGCGGCCGACCCTGCGAGCGGCGGGTACTGGGAGGTCGCCGCCGATGGAGGCATCTTCAGCTACCACGCACCCTTCCTCGGGAGCACGGGCGGCATCCATCTCAACAAGCCGATCGTCGGCATGGAGGCGTCGCCCAACGGCCAGGGCTACCGCTTCGTGGCTTCTGACGGCGGTATCTTCACTTTCGGGCAGGCGCCCTTCGACGGCTCCACGGGCAGCATCCCTCTGGCGGCCCCGGTGATGGGCATGGCCCCGGACAACGCAACCAACGGCTACTGGATGGCCGCCGCGGACGGTGGCATCTTCACCTTCGGTGGCGCCTCCTACCTGGGCCGGCTCGTTAGCTCGGGCGATTAGTGCCGTGACCGGCAACAGCTCGCCAGGTCGCTCGGCCGGCCGCACGTGCCCGGTGCGTGTCGTCGAAGCTACCTGCTCGGGACGTGGCGTTCGGCTAAACGGGCCCGCCCGAGGCCAAACCCCGGTTTAGGACCCGGCGGCCGCGAAGCGGTAGCCGACGCCGCGCACTGTAGTGATGAGAACGGGCGTGGAGGGGTCGGCCTCTATCCGGGACCGCAGACGCTTGATGTGCACATCGAGCGTCTTGGTGTCGCCGATGTAGTCGGTGCCCCACACGCGGTCGATGAGGACGTCGCGCGTGAGCACGCGGCCGGAATTCTCCACCAGCAGGCGCAGCAGCTCGAACTCCTTGCGCCGCAGGTGGACCTCCTCGCCGCGTACGAACACGCGTCGCTGGTCGAAGTCCACCTTGATCCCGTTGGACTCCCAAATGCCGTCGCTCCCGAACTCGATGTTGCCCGACACATCGGTGGACTCGGGGCCGCCAGGCGCGCGCCGCAGGACGGCGCGCATGCGGGCGACCAGCTCGCGCAGCCGGTAGGGCTTGGTGACGTAGTCGTCCGCGCCCACCTCGAGCGCGACCACGGTGTCGATCTCGGTGCCCTTGGCCGTCACCATGATGATGGGGACCTGGGAGCGTGTGCGGATCGTCCGGCACACGTCGATCCCCGACATCTTGGGCAGCATGAGGTCGAGCAGGACGATGTCGGGCCCGGTCTCCTCGAAGAGCTGCACCGCCTCGTTGCCGTCGCGGGCCACGGTGACCCGGAACCCCTCGTTGGTGAGCCCGATGACCAGCGCCTCGATGAAGGACTCCTCGTCCTCGGCCAGCAGGACCTTGACCGGCCCCTCCCCGGACACGGTGCGCGTGCTCTTCTTGCCGGCCGTCTTGCCGGATCCGGCCTTGGTCACGCGACCCGCTCCGCCTGAATCGGCAGCACGAGCGTGAAGGTGGATCCCTCGCCCTCGCGGGACTCGACGTCCACCCAGCCCTGGTGGTTGTTGGCGACGTGGCGGACGATGGACAGGCCGAGACCGGTCCCGCCGGTGTCACGGCTGCGGCCGTGGTCGACCCGGTAGAAGCGCTCGAAGATGCGGTCGAGGTCACGGGCCGGGATGCCGATGCCGTGGTCCTGCACCGACAGCCGCACGTTGTCGCGCTCCTCGATGCGCCAATTCGGGGAGATGGCCGCCGTGGTCTCCGCGGGACCGGTACCGGCGGTGTCGCCCGGCGCGCCGGCCTGTGAAATCGGCGCGGTGGTACCGGTGGCCGCTGTGCCGGCGGAGGCGGTGTCGCCCGGTGGCGTCTCGTAGTCGAGGATCTCGGGGGTGAAGACCGGCTCCACCGGGCCCTCCTTTTCGCGTTCTACGGCTCCGGGCACCGAGTCTGGCCCAGTGGCGTTCACGGCGGGGGTCTCCCCGGTCACGGGCTCCGGTGCGCCGTCGCCCGCGGTCCCCTCGCCCAGGGGCGTTTCGCCCAGCGAGCCGCCGCCAATGGACCCGCCCTGCAGCGAGCCGTCACCCAGGGAGGCCACCACCGACGGGTGGTCGAGGTTTGGGTTGGAGCGCTGCACCGTGCCGGTGACGACCACCTTGGAGTTGTCGTAGGAGTAGGTGATCGCGTTCTCCAGGAGGGCGTGCATGGCCGAGACAAGCTGGCGCCGGTCTCCCATCACGGCGATCGGCGGGGAGGGCTCGTGCAGCACGATCTCGATACCGCGCTGGTCGGCCGTGGCGCGCACCCGCTCGATGGCGTCGGCCATGACCAGGTTCACCAGCACGGGCTCGCGCGGGGGCGCCTCCTCGGATTCGATGCGCGAGAGGTCGAGCAGGTCGTCGATGATGCGGCTGACCCGGAAGGCTTCGTTATGGATGCGGCCGGCCAGGCGCTGCGCAACCTCGGGGTCGGGTTCGGAGACCAGGGTCTCGGCCAGCAGGCCCAGGGCGCCCATCGGGGTCTTGAGCTCGTGGCTCACGTTGGCCACGAAGTCGCGGCGGATCTCCTCGAGCCGGCGCCGCTCCGAGACGTCCTCGATCAGCGCGATCACGCCGAGCGGCCGGCGGCCGTCGTCGATCTGGCGGGCCCGCACCTGCAGCGTGCGCCGGGGAGGCCCGTAGAGGTCGAGCGTGCGCTCGGCCGATCCCTCGTGCCACGCGTCCTCGAGCACCTCGGTCACGGCCTGGGCGGCGAGGGCGTCGCCGTGGCGGCTGACCATCAGAGCGTTGGCGCGGCCGTTGCGGTAGATCACGGAGCCGTTCTCGTCGCAGAGGACGACGCCCTGGGTGAGGGTGTCCAGCGAGCGCCGCAGGCGGATGGCGTCGGAGCTGGATTCGGCGACGGCCTGGGCGGCCCCACCGGTCACCTGCTCCAGATAAGCGAGGGAGGTCTCGATGTTGTACTCGTCGTCAGGCGGATCGAGGCCCAGCCGGGTGCCCAGTGCAGCCAGGCGCTGGGAGATGGCCCGCCGCCCCGACCGCCGCCCGAAGTAGGCGGCGATGAAACCGACCAGCACGGCGACCAGGACCGCGCCCGCGATGAAGATGATCTCCTGGGTCTGGCTCAGATTGACTTCCCCCGGCCCACTTAGCGGCACGTCCCCAATATGACAGGGCTGGAGAGGGCGCGGCGAACCTCTCCGCCCGGTGTCGGAGTGGTGCCACCGCGGTTGTGGTCGGCGCATGTGCGGGGCGGCCACCCGCCGGAGGCGCAACGGTGCCACGGTCCGGCCGGGCGGGGGAGTTTCCCAGAACTGTCAACGGATCGGTTGAGGGTTCGCCGGATGGGTGTACGGGCTCGAATCCGGCAACCGGGGGAGGGCAGCGGTCGCTCCTGGCCTGCCCTTTTGCAACACGGGGTGATCAGTTGACGCGCTCCGGGGGAGTGGGGGGATGACGCCGCGGAAAAGGATCCGGAAAGAGCAGCACTCGGCCCGGCGCACGAACCGTTCTCCGTCCGAACGGCGGCCGGAGGTCCCGACGCCGGAACTCACCATGGAGGGCACCGATGGTCGTGTGGCACCTGGCCGATGTCTCCTTGAACCCGAGCGTGAACGCGCTGCCCGGCGGGGGGACCCTGCAGGACCTGACCAACGGCCTCGGCGCCTGGGCGCTGATCGCCTCGCTGGCCGGCCTCGTCATCGGCGCCGCCGCCTGGGCGTTGGGCGTGCACTCCCAGAACTTCCAGCAGTCGTTGGTGGGTCGCCGGGCGGTGCTGGTGTCGGGGCTGGCGGCACTGCTCATCGGTGCGGCGCCTCCGATCGTCAATTTCTTCTTTCACACCGGCACCAACCTGCACTGACGTCGCTGCGGGGCCCTCGCCATGCTGGCCGCCGGGTGCACCGGCCTGGACGCACTCAACCCGATCTGCCAGGTCGGGAGCCTCGGGGGCTCCATCGCGGCATCGGGCTTCGAGTCCGTCCTCAGCGGCATCAGCCAGTGGGTGGCGAGTGGAGCCGAGTGGCTGCTCGGCCAGATCGGCGACGTGCTCGTGTCCACCACGACGGTCGACGTCGGCGCGACCTGGTTCCGCACCCACTACGGCCAGATGACGGCGTTGGCGGGGGTCGTCATCTTGCCCATGCTCCTCGTCTCGACCCTGCAGGCGATCGTGCGCCAGAACCCGGGCCAGCTCGTCCGCGCCTACCTGGTGCAGCTGCCGCTCGCGCTCCTGCTGGCGGTCGTCGCCATACAGATCGTCATCCTGAGCCTCTCCGCCACCGACACCATGAGCGACGCCGTCGCGGGCGGCACCGGCGCCGACGTGACCTCTCTGCTGTCGGGCGTGACCACGGGACTGGTGGCGGCCGCAGCCGACCCCACCATCGCGAGCTTCGTGCTGCTTCTCATCGCGCTGCTCGTCGCGGTTGCCGCGTTTGTGCTGTGGCTCGAGCTCCTCATCCGCGCCGCGGCGGTCTATGTCGCGGTCCTCTTCCTGCCGCTGGCGCTGGCCACCCTGGTCTGGCCGGCGGTGTCGCACTGGTGCCGCCGCCTGGTCGAGACGCTCGCCGCGCTGATCCTCTCCAAGTTCGTGATCGTGGCGACATTGAGCCTGGCGGCCGGTGCGGTCTCGTCAGGCACCGCCGGTTCGGGTGCGCACGGCGCCGGGTTCTCGGCGGTCCTGGCCGGTGGCGCGCTCCTCGTGATGGCCACCTTCGTCCCCTTCGCCATCCTGCGCATGATCCCCGTGGTCGAGGCCGGCGCCGTCGGGCATCTCGACGGGCTGCGCGCACGTGGCACCGCGGCCATGACGAGGATGCCGCGGACGGCGGCGAGCCACGTTCTGCACGGCGGGCTCGAAGCGCTCGGTGACGCGCGGCTGATGGAGCAGACAGGGGCTTGCCTGGGGTCCCCCACGGCGGGCGGTGCGGCCCGGGCGGCGGCGGGGCCGTCCGGATCGGCGGGTTCGGAGGCGTCTTCCGCATCAGAGGGGTCGGAGGATGACGGGGCCGTCCATCTCGGCGCCGGGGACCCAGGCTCGGAGCGGGTCTTTGACGCCGCCGTCGCGCGCGGCGCCGTCCCGGGGCCCAAGGGCCCCAAGCCCATCCTGGATTGGGAGGCCGGCGCGGAGAGCGCCGACGATGCGGGAGGTGCGGGAGCTGCGGGACTTGCCGGGGGCGCGGGAGACGCGGGAGACGCGGGAGACGCGGGAGTCGACGCCATGGCCGACCGCATCGGGACGTGGCGCGGACGCCCCCACCGGTCCCCGCGGACGGGTCCGGCCACGGCGGAGGACGCGTGGAAGTGGGAGGGCGTGCCGCCGGGCCGCAGCCTGATCGGCACGGTCGAGGCCGGCAAGATGCGCTACTACATGGGCGACGACGGCCACGGCCCGTGCATCAAGTGGCTGCCGGCGGCATGGCCACCGCACGAGGGTGACGCCGGGTGAGCGGCGAGGCCGGGTCGCGCTACCGCTTCGGCCCGCGCGAGCGCGGGGGCGCGCTGGCCGGGTGGCGGGCGGGCCAGATCATCACGGTCGCGGTCGGCCTCGTGTTCGGCGTACTCGTGCTGCGGTGGGAGCCCAATACGGCGGGCATGGCGGCGGCCATCGGCGTGCTCGTCCTCTACGGCGCGCTGGCGACGGTGCCGGTGTCGGGGCGGACAGGCGACGAGTGGCTGCCGGTCGCGGTGTGCTGGGGCACCCGCCGGGCCGGAGTGCGCGGCGCGCGGCAGATGGGTGCGCTGCGCGGCGTACGGTTGCTGCGCTCCGACTGGCACGACATGGGCGTGGTGCACGACCGCACGGCGCGCACGCTCACGGCGGCGCTCTCGCTGCGCGGTCGCAGCTTCGCCCTGCTGGGCGCGGACGAGCAGGACCGCCGCGTGGGGGCTTGGGCCTCCGTCCTCTCGTCGCTGGCCCGCGAGGGCTCGCCGGTGCACCGGGTGCAGTGGGTCGCCGCGTCCTTCCCCGACGACGGCCAGGGCGAGCGGTCCTATCTCGCCGCCGAGGCGGTGCCCGACGCGGCGTCGGCGTGCACCGCCTCCTACGACGCGCTGCTGACCGACATGGACTCGCACGCCTGCGCACACGACGTCGTCCTCGCCGTGCAGGTGCGGCTCAACAGGTCGGTCGAGGTCGGGTGCGCCACGCTGGCCCGCGAGGTCGGCTCGCTCGTCCGCCTCCTCTCCGACGCCGACGTGCAGGTCGAGTCCGTGCTCACGGCCGACGACCTGGCGCTGCAGCTGCTCCGCACCTACGAGCCGCACGTGACGGCCGACGCTGCCGATGGCCCGATCGCCGACCCCTGGCCGATGGCCATGGAGGAGAGCTGGTCAGCCGTGCGTGTCGACGGCATGGTCCACGCCACGTTCTGGGTGGCGGAGTGGCCCCGCATTGAGGTGCGCAGCGACTTCCTGGCCCCGCTCCTCCTCGGATCGGCCCGCTCGACTCTCTCCGTGGTGATGGAGCCCCTCGGTCCCGACACCGCGGTGCGCAAGGTGGAGGCGTCCCGCACGGCCGACCTGGCTGACGCCGAGCTTCGCCGCCGCGGCGGCTTCGTCTCGACGGCCCGGCACGCCCGCGAGTCGGAAGTCCTGGCCCGCCGGGAGGCGGAGCTGGCCGAGGGCCATGCCTCCTTCCGCTACTCGGGCTACGTGACGGTCTCGGCCCCGGGGGAGGAGGAGCTAGTGGCGGTCTGCGACGCCGTGCAGCACGCGGCGGGGCAAAGCCGGCTGGCACTGCGGCGCCTCTACGGCGACCAGGCCTCGGCCTACACCTGCACCCTGCCGCTGTGCCGGGGGCTGCGCTGAGCTGTCTCACATTGAGATCAGCCCGAAATGGCCACCACCGGGGCGTTGATGGGCTGGCCACCTCTGCTGCCCAAGAAGGGTGGGCCGTCGGTGGTCGGGAAGGCAAAGACGCCGCCGTCGGCTGCCCCGAGGTAGTAGCCGTTGCTGACCAGGTCCATGCCGACGATCGGCTTGTTGAGTCTGATGGACCCTGTCGAGCCGTAGAAGGGTTCCGTGCTCGGGTAGCTGAAGATGCCGCCGTCGCTGGCCACCATGTAGTAACCGCCGTTGGAGGCGACGGCCATGCCGACGACCGGCTTGTTCAGCGTGAGGGAGCCGGCCGAGCCCAGGAAGGGCGGGCCACCGACGGTCGGGAAGGTGAAGATGCCGCCGTCGCTGGCCACCTCGTAGTAGCCGTTGCCGTTCGGGGTCGGGGCAATCCCGACAATCGGCTTGTTGAGCGGCTTGCCGCCCATGGAGCCGTAGAACGGGGCGTCGCCGTAGGCGAAGATGCCGCCGTCGGAGGCCACCAGCCAGTAGCCCCCGCCGTCAGGGGTGACCGCGATGCCGACGATCGGCTTGTTGAGGGCCTTGCCGCCCATGGAGCCGTAGAACTGAGCCGAGCCGAAGTTGAAGACCCCGCCGTCGGCGGCCACCAGGTAGTAGCCGTCACCGGCCGGCATGGTGGCCATGCCCACGATGGGCGAGTTCAGCTTGGTGCCGCCCATCGAACCCAGGAACGGGGCGCTCCCCCCGGTGCCGTAGTTGTAGACGCCGCCGTCAGCGCCTACGAAGTAGTAGCCGCTCCGGGCGATGGGGGCCGAGGCGAACAAAGGCTGGTACGTGGGGGGTATGCCGTTGAACTCGGAAGAGCCGGCCGACACACACACCCAGTTGGTCAGGCAGTCGACGCCGAACAGAAGGACGTTCGACGACCCCGCGGCCCCCGTGGGTGGTTGACTCACCTGCGTCCAAGACTGGCCGTTCCAGGTCAGCACCTGGCTGTTCGTCCCACTGCTACCGACGGCCGTGCAGCTGGTCGGGCTGAAGCAGCTGATGCCGTAGAGGGCGCCTGCGCTCGGACTCGGAACGTTCTGAGCCGGCGACCAGGCCGACCCATTCCAGAACGTCACCAGGTTGACCGCACCGTTGGCGCCACCGGCAGCGCAGAAGTCCAGTCCGGCGCACGAAACGGCGTAGGGGACGAATTGCAAAGCGTTTGAATAGATCGCGCTGAACGTCCAGCTCGACCCGTTCCACGAGTACGCGAGCCCCCCATTTTGAGAGGAAGCGTTCTGACCGAATCCGACAGCCATACAGAAGGAGGGAGTGGTACACGACGTGCTGTCGAGACTCCCGCTCACGTCGTAGCCAGGAAGGCTCATCGTCTGGGCAGACCACGTCGAGCCGTTCCACTGTGCGGCGACGGGCAGGCCCGGCTCGGCGCCACCCGTGTCGCCGACGGCCTGGCAGAAGTTCTGACTCGTGCACGACACACTTCGCAGGTCGACTGCAGTCCCGAGGCTTGTCGTGACGACGGTCCAGACCGTTCCGTTCCACTGTTCAATGAGGACCTTGGGCCCGGTCGCCTGACCCACGGCGACGCAGAACGAAGTCGTGACACAGGAGACGCCGATCAGCGTCGTCGTGGACGCGCCAGGCACCGTCGGCAGCGTCATGGGGGACCACGTCGTGCCGTTCCAGAGCTCCGCGTAGTCCTGCCCACCGTAGTAGCCGTCGTCCTGACCGCCATTGCCGGTGACCGCGACGCAGAACACTGAGGTCACGCAGGAAACGGCGCCGGCCTCCGTGCCGGCCCCGGGCGCGGTCACCGTGTTCGCCATGGTGCTCCACGTCGACGCGCTGACCGTGGCCGGCGAGGAGTAGGCGGCGCCGGCCACCGATCCCCCGCCGCCGATCGCCAGCGGCAGGGCGGTCAGGGCGAGGGCACAGCCGAGGGCACCGAAACGAAGCAGCGAGCGCATTGCGCCTCCTCTTGTTGGCATGCGTGCAGTCCCGAGCAGATTAATGAGGACGGCACTGCCATTCGAGGATGCAGTCGTTGCTCTTCGGGTGGTCAAACGTGAATGTGGCCGACGCCGAACTGCGCCGGCGCGGCGGCTTCGTCTCAACGGCGCGCCACGCCCGCGAGTCGGAAGTCCTCGCCCGCCGGGAGGCGGAGCTGGCCGAGGGGCACGCCTCCTTCCGCTACTCGGGCTACGTGACGGTCTCGGCCCCGGGGGAGGAGGAGCTCGTGGCGGTCTGCGACGTCATGCAGCACGCGGCGGGGCAAAGCCGGCTGGCACTGCGGCGCCTCTACGGCGACCAGGCGTCGGCCTACACCTGCACTCTTCCCCTTTGCCGCGGGCTGCACTGAGGGGGATACCCGAGCGCCATGACCCCCTGGCCTACCGCACCGATTCCGTCCCGCACGGACGGATACCCTGTCACCGAGCGCAAAGCGTGGAGGGACGAGGGACATGACCGAGGCGGAAGACCGGTACGAGCGGGAACAGGGCTTTCACGATCAGGCCTTCGAAACGCACAGCCGGGACTCGACCGGTCGCTTCTATACCGTCCTCGCTCCGGCCGAGACCGCCTTCTGGCAAGCGGTACGCGACGCGGGTACAGGCGCCCGGATCCTCGAGTACGGGTGCGGCCAAGGCGGGCGACTCTTTCAGCTGGCCCCCTACGCGGCCTCACTGGCCGCAATAGACCTGTCGCCGATCGGTGTCCAGCAGGCCCGCAAGGAGGCCGAGGAGCGGGGCATCAAGGCCGATATCCGCGTGATGAACGCGGAGGCGCTCGAGTTCGACGACGGTACCTTCGACCTGATCGTCGGCAACGGCATTTTGCACCACCTCGACCTCGAGCGCGCCTTCCGCGAGATCCGCCGTGTGCTGGTGCCGGGCGGGCGCGCCTTCTTCATGGAGCCCCTCGGTCACAATCCGATGGTCAACCTCTACCGACGCATGACACCGAAGTTGCGGACGCCCGACGAGCACCCGTTGCTGATGGCGGATTTTGCCCTCGCAGAGCGGAACTTCGAACGGGTGGAGGTCAAGATGTCGGTGCTGACGTCGTTGCTCGCGCTGCCTTTTAGTGGCAGCAAGCACTTCGACAAACTCCTGTCGAGACTGACGGCGGTCGACGACTCCCTGTTCCAACGGTCGGCTCTGGCGAGGCGCCACGCCTGGTACGCCACCATCGAACTCGTCCGGGCGTAGCGGACTCAAGGCGCGACAGGCCTGGCCCCCGCGGCGACCAGGCGTCGACCTGCACCTGTACCCTTCCCCTGTGCCGCGGGCTGCGCCGAGGGGGACCCCCCCCGCCCACCTACCATGACCTCATGGCCGACCGCACCGATCCCGGCCCGCATGCGAGGGGCGATGCGGAAGGTCCCGGCGGACCCCGCAATCTGGTGGTGCTGCTCCTCGACAGCCTGAACCGTCACATGCTCGGCAGCTACAGCGGCACTGAGTTCGAGACGCCCCACCTCGACCGGTTCGCCCGCGAGCGCGCTGTCCGCTTCACGTCGCACGTCACGGGATCACTGCCGTGCATGCCGGCGCGGCACGACATCCTGTGCGGCTCACTCGACTTCCTCTGGAGGCCCTGGGGGTCCATAGAGGTCTGGGAGGAGCCCATCACCTCGCAGCTGCGCCGGGCGGGGGTCACCACCATGCTGGTCTCGGACCACCCGCACCTCTTCGAGGTCGGCGGCGAGAACTACCACACGGACTTCAGCGCGTGGGACTACGTGCGGGGCCACGAGGGCGACCCGTGGCGCACCTACAGCGACCCGAGCTACATCGGCGCGCCCGCTCTACCGGCCCGCGGCGGAGGGTGGTATTGGCGGGACCGGCTCGGGCTCGGGGGCGCGGGCGTCGGTGACCGGCCCTACGACCGGTCGCGCACCTTCTTCCGAGCCGAGGAGGACTTTCCGGGACCGAGGACGATGCGGGCGGCGGCCGACTGGCTGCGGCGCGGCGCCCCGGAGAAGGCGCCCTTCATGCTCTTCGTGGACGAGTTCGACCCGCACGAGCCGTTCGACACCCCCGAGCCCTGGTCGGGGCGCTACGACCCCGACTGGGACAACGAGCTCCTCATCTGGCCGCCCTACGACGTCGGTGCCGTGGGCGAGGGGCGCCTGAGCGAGCGCGAGGGGCGCCAGATCCGGGCCAACTACGGCGCCAAGCTCAGCATGATCGACCACTGGGTCGGGGAGGTCTTCGCCGCGCTGGGAGAGCGCGGCCTGTGGGAGAGCACAGTGGTCATCGTGTGCACCGACCACGGGCACTACCTCGGGGAGAAGGACATCTGGGGCAAGCCGGGCGTCATGCAGTACGAGCCGCTCGGCCACATCCCGCTGTTGGTGCACTGGCCGGGGAGATCCGGTGGGACGGCCTGCGGCGCCCTGACGACCAACGTCGACATCAACGCCACCATCGCCGACCTCTTCGGCGTGGAGCGGCCGGGGACCGGTCACGGCGCATCGCTGGGCCCACTCGTGAGGGGCGACGCGGCGCAGGTGCGGCCGTGGGCGATCGGCGGCGTGTTCGGGAACTGGGTGCAGGTGACCGACGGCCACCGCAAGTACGCCCGTGGTGCCGACGGGCAGAACTTCCCGCTCTCCATGTGGTCCAACCGCTGGTCCACCATGCCGGTGCACGGCCTCGAGGACCATGTCCGCCTGCCGCCGCCCGACCGGCGAGCCCGCCTGGACTTCATGCCCGGATCGGACGTCCCCGTCATGCGCCAGCCCTTCGAGCCGGGCGACCGCCTGCCGTTCTGGGTGGGGCACAACGCGGTCGGCGCCCACTTCCTCTTCGACCTGGACAACGACCCGGACGAGAGCGAGAACCTGACCGGTACCGGGGTCGAGGTGGACATGGTCGAGATGCTGCGGGACGCCCTGCAGACCGTCGAGGCACCGGGCGAGCAGCTGCAGCGGCTGGGCATCGCATGACTGACACCGACACCGAGCTCCCCTTCGTCCTCCCGCGCATCCCGGCCTCGGCCGGTGCGCTGATCTTCGACAGTGTCGGCCAGCTCCTCATCGTCAACCCCACCTACAAGGCGCACTGGACCATTCCGGGCGGGATCATGGAGGCCGACGGCGAGACGCCGTGGGAGGCCTGCCGGCGGGAGGTGCTCGAGGAGGTCGGGCTGGACGTGGAGCGCGGTCGTCTGGTCGCGGTCGACTTCCTGCGCCCCAAGGCATCCAAGCCCGGGGGCATGCGGTTCCTCTTCGACTGTGGCGTGCTGCCTGGCGCGGTGCTCGGAGCGATCGTCCTCCAGGAGGAGGAGCTGTCCGAGCACCGTTTGGTGGACCCGGCCCGGGCCCTCGAGCTGCTGAGCGGGCCCCTGCGACGCCGGGTCGGTGCGGCCCTGGCGGCACCGGGCGGGTGCGTCTATCTCGAGGACGGGCGCCCCGTCTAAGTTCGACGCCGAACTACGGCGACTACGCCACGCCGACTACGGCAGGCCGACTACGGCAGGCCGACTACGGCAGGCCGACTACGCCAGGCCGAGCCCGACCGGAGCCTCGCGGTAGAAGAACGCCGCGGCGCAGACCACGATGGCGGCGGCGACGCCGAGCGACCAGGCGGCGCCGACATGGAGCACGAGGAGCGCTCCGACCAGCGCACCGCCGAACTGGGAGACGACCGACGTGATGCGGTTGGACGCGTTCGGGTTCGTGCCACCGGCCAGGGACGAGTCCGACGCCAACCCGGTCAGGGTCGTGGTGAGGACGGTCGTCGTCATGTCGGGGACCCTGAGCCGGCGCACCGCCGCATTGCGGAGTCCCACGGCAAAGGCGAGCAACGCGATCACGGTGAAGCGCGGCCACCCGGCATCGATGGCGGGAACGGCGCCGGCGATGACCGCCGCCGCCGTCGTGAACGCCGCCTCCATCGTCATGACGAGCAGCATCAGCGTGCGGTGCGGCCGCACCCGCTGGGCGATGCGTCCCCCCATCACCGCACCGCCGAGGAAGAAGCCGAGCGCGCAGAGACTGGCCATGAAGGAGAACCCCGGAGCGCCGGCCGCCGCGAACCCGATCAGGACCACGTTGCCTGTCATGTTGGCGATGAACACGTGCCCGAGGCCGAGGAAGCTGACCGCATCGAGGAAGCCGCTGACGACGGTGAGGGCGGCCAACGTCACGATGAGGGGTTGCGGCGGACGATCGGGCTCGCTCATGTGCGCTCCACCTTCCCCGCGACCAGGGGCGGTCCCGGCGTCCGTCAAGGTAACGGAGCCCGGGACCGAATCGGGCGACCGTTCACCGCCATGAGGGAGCGCATGCCCCGGGTCCCGGCCCACCAGGTGACCACGAGGAACCTCGGCGCGGCCTACCCGTTCATCGCGGAAGCGGGGCTGGGCCGGCGCGGCGTGCTCATCGGCGACGACCTGCTGGGCGGCTCCTTCGTCTTCGATCCCTTCGAGATGTACGCGGCAGGGATCGTGTCCAACCCAAACATGGTCGTGTTCGGCCAGATCGGCCGGGGCAAGAGCGCATTCGTCAAGACCTTCCTGTGGCGCCAAGCGGTGTTCGGTCGCCGGGCCTGGGTCGTCGACCCCAAGGGTGAGTACGGCGACCTGGCGGACGCGTGGGGTGTCCGTCCCGTGGCGCTGCGCCCGGGTGGCACCATCAGGCTGAACCCGCTCGACCCGGGTCCCGACGGCGGCGATGCCGATCACGATGCCCGGCCCGACGCCACCGGGCGGCGGAGGATGGAGCTCCTCTCGTCGCTGGCGAGCGCCTGCCTGGGCCGCAGCCTCGCGCCACGCGAGCGCGCCGCGCTGGGGGCGGCGCTCGACGACGCCACGCGCGCGGAGGCGGCCCCCACCGTGCCGATGGTGGTCGAAGCACTGCTGTCGCCGAGCGCGGACGCCGCCCGCTCGCTGCGCACCGAGCGGCGCGACCTGCTCGAGGACGGGCGCGACGTGGCGCTGGAGCTGCGTCGCCTCGTCCACGGCGACCTGTGCGGCATGTTCGACGGCCCGACGACGCCCGGCCTGGACCTCTCGGCTCCGCTCGTCGTGCTCGACCTGTCCGCGCTCTACACGTCCACCGCGCTCGGCGTGCTGATGGCCTGCGCCACGGCCTGGTTGCAGGCCGCACTGGCCCGGACGGCCGTGGCGGGCGGTGGAGGGCCATCGGGACGGGGCCAGTTCTTCCTGGTCGTGGACGAGGCGTGGGCGATCCTGTCCAACCTGGGCGTGGCGCGCTGGCTGCAGTCGTCGTGGAAGCTCTCCCGAGCCTTCGGCGTGTCCAATGTTGCGGTGCTGCACCGGGTCTCGGACCTGCGCTCGGTGGGCGCGTCTGACTCCGAGCAGGTCGCGCTGGCCCAGGGCCTGCTGGCCGACTCGGAGACCCGGGTCGTCTACGCCCAGTCGCCGGGTGAGCTCGAGGCGGCGACGGAGCTCCTGTCCCTGTCGGCCACCGAGGCCGACCTGCTGCCGCAGCTCCGGCGCGGCATTGCCCTGTGGAAGGTGGGGCAGCGGTCCTTCCTGGTCCAGCACCACCTCAGCGCGACGGAGCGCCGCATCGTCGACACCGACGCGGCAATGACGGCGGGGTAGCGCGTGGGTGGCATTGCGGCGGTCGTGTTGCCGGTGGCCCTCGGTGGCGCGTTGCTGGCCGGGATCTCGTACCAGGGCGGCGGACGGCCGGTGCCGGGCGGTCGCGGCACGCGTCGGGGTGCCCGTTGGGCCAGGCGGCGCGACCTGCGGCCGCTGCTGGTGGGGTCGGACCCTCCTCTGCCGTCCGGTCGCCTCCTGCTCGGCGTGGTCCCGGGCACGTGGCGACCCTCCGGCGTCGCCGCGGAGCCGGCCCAGTCGCTCGTGGTGGTCGGCCCGACCCAGAGCGGCAAGACGACGAGCCTGGCGGTGCCGGCCATCCTGGGCTGGCGGGGGCCGGTCGTGGCCGCCAGCGTCAAGAGCGACCTGCTGCGCCACACGCTCGGGGTGTGCGCCCGCCGGGGTCGGGTGTGGTGCATCGATCCCACCGGCTGCAGCGGCGTGTCGGCCGACACGTGGTCACCGGTCATCGGCTGCGGCGAGTGGCGTCGAGCCGGACGGATCGCGTCGGACCTGTGCGAGGCAGCCAAGGTCGACGGGACGACGGCGGACGGCGAGTTCTGGTACGCGACCGCCGCCAAGCTCCTGGCTCCCCTCCTCCTGGCGGCGGCACTGGACCGGCGCACCATGGCCGACGTGGTGCGCTGGGTCGACACGCAGGAGGTGGGCGAGGTCGCCGACATCCTCGAGCGTGCGGGTCCACCCGAGGCGCTCGATGCGGCCCGGGCCACCTGGTGCCGCGACGAGCGCACGCGCAGCTCCGTCTACACGACGGCCGAGACAGTGCTCGCCCCGTTCGCCCATGCCCCACCGGCGCCGTCGGCGGCCGCCCCGTTCGAGCCGCGCCTCCTTCTCGGCGGTCCCCACACGCTCTACCTGTGCGCGCCCGCGCACGACCAACGTCGGCTGCGGGGCTACTTCACGGCGCTGACCCAGCAGGTGCTCTCTCACGCGTTCGCCTGTGCCACGAGGTCGGGGCCTCTGAATCCGCCGCTGCTGGTCGTGCTCGACGAGGCGGCGCACATCGCGCCGCTGCCCGAGCTCGACGGGTTGGCCGCGACCTGCGCGTCGCACGGGATACAGATCGTGACTGTGTGGCAGGACCTGGCCCAGGTGCGGGGGCGCTACGGGGCGCGGGCGCCCACGGTGCTCAACAACCATCGGGCCAAGCTGTTCCTGCCCGGGATCGCCGACCCCGACACGCTGGAGTACGCCAGCCGGCTGATCGGCGACGAGGAGGTCTCCCACCCCTCGGTCACCCGTGACCCGACAGGCCGGCGCTCGACCACGTCGACGACCGGGCCGCGCCGGCTGCTGCCCCCCGAGGAGCTCCGCTGCCTGCCGCGGGGCCGGGCGGTCCTCGTCTACGGCACGCTGCCGCCGGCGAGGTTGCGGCTGCGGCCGTGGTGGGCGAGGGCGTCAGGGCGACGAGGCTCAGGCGGACTCGGGCCTCGTGACGACAACGGGGTCGCCTTGACCGGTCGAGTCAGGCCTTCGTAGTGTCGCCTGCAGTCCAGGTCGACAGGAAAGGGGGCGGAGGCATGTCCAACCAGAGTGGTGAGGTCCGCATGCTCATCGACGGTGAGCTCGTCGAAGCAGCCGCGGGCAAGCGGTTCGAGAACATCAACCCGGCGACGGAAGAGGTGCTCGGCGAGGTGGCCGATGGGTCGCCCGAGGACATGCAGCGGGCCATCGCCTCCTCCAGGCGGGCTTTCGACGAGTCCGACTGGTCCACCAATCGCGCCCTGCGCAAGCGCTGCCTCGAGCAGCTGCAGGAGGCGCTCGAGTCCGAGCGGGAGGAGTACCGCGAAGAGCTGATCGCGGAGGTCGGGACCCCGCGCATGATGACCTTCGCCGCCCAGCTCGATTGGCCGCTCGAGGAGGCGCTCCGGTGGCCGGCGAAGATGATCGACGAGTTCGCCTGGGATCGTGACCTGCCCGACGGGAACATGATGGGCATGCTCAGCCGCCGTTCGGTGTGGAAGGAGCCCATCGGGGTCATCGGCGCCATCGTCCCGTGGAACTACCCGCTCGAGGTGACGCTGAACAAGCTCGGTCCGATTCTCGCCACCGGCAACACGGCGATCCTCAAGCCGGCGCCCGACACCCCCTGGAACGCCACCCGCCTGGGGCGCCTGGTGGCCGAGAAGACCGACATCCCGCCCGGCGTCCTCAACATCGTCACGTCCTCCGACCACCTGGTCGGCGAGGAGCTGACCGTCTCTCCGCTAGTGGACATGATCTCGTTCACCGGGTCCACCGCCACGGGCACGAGGATCATGGAGAAGGGCGCCCCCACGCTGAAGAAGGTCTTCCTGGAGCTCGGGGGCAAGTCGGCCATGATCGTGTGCGACGACGCTGACTTCCCCGCCGTCGTCCCCGGCGGGTCGATGGTCTGCATCCATGCCGGCCAGGGCTGCGCCATGCAGACGCGGATGCTCCTTCCCCGCTCGCGCTACGACGAGGGCGTCGAGCTCATCAGCGCCGCCATGGCGGCGCTGCCGTACGGGGACCCGAGCAGCGACGCGGTGTTCATGGGGCCCGTGGTCAGCGCGCGCCAACGTGACCGTGTGCTCGGGTACATCGAGCGCGGCAAGGAGGAGGGGGCGACGCTGGTGACCGGTGGCGGCCGTCCCGCCCACCTCCCCAAGGGGTGGTTCGTGGAGCCCACACTCTTCATCGACGTCGACAACTCCATGACGATCGCCCAGGAGGAGATTTTCGGCCCAGTGCTCGCGGTGATCCCCTACGACGACGACGACGACGCGGTCCGCATCGCCAACGAGAGCAATTACGGCCTCTCGGGCGGCATCTTCTCCGGCTCCGAGGAGCGGGCCACGGCGCTCGCCCGCCGTGTCCGGACCGGGTCCATGAGCGTGAACGGCGGCCTCTGGTACGGGGCTGATTCCCCCTACGGGGGCTACAAGGCGAGCGGCATGGGCCGCCAGTGCGGCATCGAGGGCCTCGAGCAGTACCTCGAGACCAAGGCTATCGCCTGGCCCCAGACCCAGGCCTGACCCGACGTTCGTCAGGGGCGGCGGCGGGCCGCTCCGGGCTCAGGCTGACCATTCCGCCAGCAGCTCGTCCACCGTGGCCAGGCGGGCGACGAAGGCCAGGCT
>Ga0208565_1001051_pt1 | contig 17388 bp, 14 predicted proteins | sample Sb_taG_7_FD_187706 | JGI IMG/M metagenome (GOLD analysis project Ga0208565, IMG submission 187706) | Peat soil microbial communities from Weissenstadt, Germany - Sb_50d_2_FS metaG (SPAdes) (version 2) | ecosystem: Environmental > Terrestrial > Soil > Wetlands > Peat | place: Germany...
CTTGGAGAACTCGGTCGCCCCGATGCCGGCGATCGCCGCGGTCGTCACCGGGCGATCCGGACGGTCGCCGTGACGTGGTCGCCGAGGCCGCACCGGCCGGTCACCGAGACCACCCGCTCGTCCCGGTTATGGGCCCGGTGATCGGCACTGCCCTCGCTGGTGACGTGCCCGCTGAGGGTGAGCGTCTCACCGGCGTGGCAGGGCACGCCCAGCCGGATGGAGACCGCGCGGACCACCGCGTCCGGGCCGGCCCAGCCCGACACGTAGCGCTGAACCAGCCCGGTCGTGGTCAAGATGTTGACGAAGATGTCCTTCGCCCCCCGCATGACGGCGCGGTCCCGGTCGTGGTGCACGTCCTGGAAGTCCCGGGTGGCCAGGGCCGAGGCGATCACGAAGGTGGGCGTCACGTCGATCACCAGCTCCGGGAGCATCCCCTCGGCAGCCTGCCAGGCCGGCAGCGTCAGGTCCTCGTCCACTCGCACGAAGGTGGCGCGCACCGGCAGCCCGATCCGCACCTGGTCCGGGCGGACGCCGGGCATCTCGCCGACCATCCGGACGCCCTCCGGCAGCTGCACCAGCGCGACGACCATGGGCAGCCGCTTGCCCGGCACCGGCGGGTGATGGTGCACGACGTAGCTGTAGACCTCACCGGTGCCGGCCGCGACGACGTACCCTCCGTCGCTGGCTTGCCCGCACGAGGGGCACATCGGTCCCGGCGGATGGCGCAGCGAGCCGCAGCCGCCGCAGCGCTGGATGCGCAGCTCGCCGACCGCGGTGCCGGCCCAGAAGAACGCGGTGTCCGGGGTGATCAGCGGGCGCATGAGGCTGGTGGTGCTGGCGGGGTTTGATGGGCTGGCAGGGCTTGATGGGCTGGCGGGGTTTTCGGTGCTGACGGGCGGGCGGAACTTCAGGACGCGGAAGTCCATCGTGGCCACCGGCTCGCCGGCGGAGAACCAGGTGCTGCGGGTGGTCACGAACCAGCCCTCGCCCAGCGCGGTGCGTTTGGGGCCGGTGACGTCAAGGAGCCTGGACTGGACCGAGAGCTGCTCGCCGAGCTTGAGGTAGCGGTGGTAGACCTGGTCGCAGTTGGTCGCGACCACCGAGGTGTACCCGGCCTCGTCCAGGACCTGCACCATCTGGCCCAGCGGGTCGTCGCCCGTGCGCACCCCGCGCAGGCCGGGCATCGTCCAGACCTGGATCATGGCCGGCGGGGCTGTGTCCGGGTCGGCGCCGTCCGTACCTGGCAGGGCGAGCGCCTCGGTCCAGTTGCGGATCATCGGCAGGTTGACCGGGTCGCGCGCGGCGCGCGGGCGGCTCTCGCCCGCCGCCGCGATCCGGGCGGCCGCCGCCCGGATCAGGTCCTCGGTGCTCATCGCCGTACTCATCGCGGGGCCCGGGGCAGGCCCAGGCCGGCGGTCGCGATGAGCTCACGCTGGATCTCGTTGACGCCGCCGCCGAAGGTCAGCACGATGTTGCGCTTGAGCTGGACGTCCAGCCAGGTCATCAGGGCCGCGGTGTCCGGCTCGGCGTCCGCGTGCCGCCCGACCACGTCGGCGAGCAACTGCCCGATCACCTGCAGCTGCTCGGAGGAGAAGACCTTGGTGGCGGACGCATCGGCCACCTCGACCGCGGGCGCGGCCGCGACCTGCCAGTTGAGCAGCTCGTTGACGCGCATGACGGCCGACGCCAGGGCCAGCGCGCGCCGCACGTCGGGCTGGGTGAGCAGGGACCTCATCGCGGCCCACGCCCGTACCCGGTCGTGCAGGACGGCGATCCGCCCAGCCGGGCCGAGCATCACCCGCTCGTGGTTGAGCTGCGTGGTGATCAGCCGCCAGCCCTCGTTCTCCGCGCCGACCCGCATCGTGACCGGCACCCGCACGCCCGAGTAGTAGGTCGCGTTGACGTGATGGGCGCCGTCGAGGGTGATGATCGGGGTCCAGGAGAACCCCGGGTCGGCGGTGTCGACGATGAGGATGGAGATCCCCTTGTGCCGGGGCGGCCCGGTCCGGCAGGCCAGCCAGATGTAGTCGGCCTCGTGGGCGCCGGTGGTGAAGATCTTCTGCCCGTCGACGATGTACTCCTCCCCGTCCCGTACCGCCCTGGTACGCAGCGCGGCCAGGTCCGTGCCGGCCTCAGGCTCGGTGTAGCCGATCGCGAAGTGCACCTCGCCGGCCAGGATCTTCGGCAGGAAGAAGTCCTGCTGCCCGGGCGTGCCGTGCTCCTGCAGCGTGGGGCCGACGGTCTGCAGCGTCACGGCGGGCAGCGGCACGTCGGCGCGGGCCGCCTCGTCCGCGAAGATCTGCTGCTCCACCTGGCCGAACCCGCGCCCGCCAAAGCGGACCGGCCAGCCCACCCCGAGCCAGCGGTCGCGGCCCATCCGGCGCACCACCTCGCGGTAGACGGTGCCGTGCCGCTCGGTGAGCAGCTCGGCGTGCTCGGCGGGCGACATCAGGCCGCCGAAGTAGGCGCGCAGCTCGTCGCGCAGCGCGAACTGGTCCGGGGTCAGTTCGGGGAACATGCCAGCCGCTCCAGCCGGTACTCCGCGCCGCCGAGGAACCGGACCAGGTCGGCGACCAGCGAGGAAAACCGGTGCAAGGGATAGGTCACGTCCATCCCGAGCCCGCCGTGCAGGTGATGACATGTCCGAACGGCCCTGGGTGCCTGCTCGGCGCACCAGTACCCCGCCACGTCCAGGTCGGCGCCCTGGTCGCGGCCCTCGCTCAGCCGCCAGCACGCAGACAGCGTGGCCAGGTGCAGCGTGCGCGACGCGATGTAGGTGTCCGCGATCTGCTGCGACACCGCCTGGAACGTGGCCAGCGGCCGGCCGAACTGCTCCCGGGAAGCCACGTAATCCCTGGTCAGCGCCAGCGCCCCGGCCACCGCGCCGTCTATGAGAGCACAAGCCCCGGCCACGGCGAGGTGATACAGATCCTCGACGCACTCGGCCGGCCCGAGCACGGACTCGACAGGCGCCTGGTCCATGCGCAGCGTGTACTCCGGCTGCCCGCTCGAGCTAGGCGTCCGCGTCAGCCTCATCCCTTCCGCCCCAGGATCCACAAGCACGACCGCCACACTCCCCACCACACCATGATCAAGAACAGTTTTGGGCGCCATCTGACCCGAACTGTTCACGATCATGGAAGACACGGGGACGAGGATCCAGGAGGCTTCGGCCGCATAGGGGACGCCTACCTTGGTGCCAGTGATTTTTCCGTCGGTGACCGTGGTGGCGGGGACGATGGGCGCGGGGTCGGACGGCTCGCGGAGGGCGGCGGTCAGGATCAGCTCGCCGGACGCGATGGCCGGCAACAGCTCGCGCTGGAGGTCGGCGCTGCCCCAGCGGGCCACGGGCAGCGCGCCGGTCATCAGCGTGGCCAGGGCCTTGAGGGAATCAGGCGTGGCGTGCCTGCCGATTTCGGTCAGGAGGACCGCGGTATCGAGCACGCCGAGCTGGGACGCGTCCAGCAGGCCGGCCCGGGCGAGTTCCTTCCAGGGATCGGCTGCGGCCAGCACCTCCGCCGCCAGGCTGGCGACCGCTTGCTGGGTTTCCCCCAGGCTGAAGTCCATCATCGGGGCAGGCCGAGGACGCGGTCGGCGACCTGGTTCAGCAGGATCTGCGTGGTGCCGCCGGCGATGGACAGGCACCGGGTGAGCAGGAACTCGTAGCTGGCCTCGCCGGGCTGACCGGTGGCGGCGGCGCCGGCCGGGCCGAGCAGCTCCAGGGCGGTCTCGGCGACCGCCTGCCGGTGCCCGGTGCCGATCAGCTTGCGGATCGCCGGGTGCGCGCCGCGCTGCTCGAGCAGGGCGACGGCCCGTCCGGAGGCCACGTGCACGCCAGCCCGTTCGGCATAATCCGGGTTGACCGCGGCGCCCGCGGCCAGCAGGCTTTGCAGCGCCTCGTCCTGACCGCCGCCCATGGCCACCCGCTCTGTGGCCAGCGTGGACATCGCGACCCGCCAGCCGTCGCCGGGAGGCCCCAGCACGCAGTCGTCCGGCACGAACACGTCGTCGAGGAAGACCTCGTTGAACATCGTGCGGCCGGTGATCTCCCGCAGCGGGCGGATCTCGATGCCGGGCGCGTGCATGTTCACCAGGAAGAAGGTAAGGCCCTCGTGCTTGGGCACGTCGGGGTCGGTGCGGGCCACGCAGATCGCCCAGTCCGCCTGGTGCGCCAGGGACGTCCAGACCTTCTGGCCGGTCAGCCGCCAGCCCCCGTCGGCGCGCAGCGCCCTGGTCCGCAGCGACGCCAGGTCCGAGCCGGCCTCGGGCTCGCTGAACAGCTGGCACCAGGTGATCTCGGCGCGCTGTGTCGGGCCACCGAAGCGTTCCTGCTGGCCGACGGTGCCGTACCGGGCGATCGCGGGCCCGGCCCAGGCGTTGATGGCGGCGGCTGGCGCGGGCTCGGCGGCCGGGACGTGGCTGCGCGGGGCGGCGGCGGCCAGCGTCGCGGCGCGGGTGCGCCAGGCGGGGCTGCCGCCGAGCAGCTGGCGCAGCGCCAGCGCCCGGCGCAGGTACAGGTGGGCGTCGTGCTCCCAGGTGAAGCCGATGCCGCCCAGCACCTGAATGCAGTCCTTGGCGTTGTCCACCGCGTCGTCCAGCGCCAGCGCGGCGGCGGCCGCGGCCGCCAGCGGATGCTCGGCGGGCGCCTCGTCGGCGGCGCGGGCGGCGTCCCAGGCCAGGGCGGCGGCGCGTTCGGCCCGGCAGGCCATGGTGGCACACAGGTGCTTGACCGCCTGGAACGCACCGATCGGGCGGCCGAACTGGTGGCGGGTCCTGGCGTAGTCGGCCGCCGTGGCGCTGCACCAGGCGGCCACCCCGGCGGCTTCGGCCGCGTACAGGGTCGCCGCCAGGTCACGCACGCCTTCGGTGCTCAGGCCGGGCAGGAGGTTCTCCGGCGGGATGACCGCGTCGCCGAGCCGGACGGCGGCCAGCTCGCGGGAGAAGTCGAGCGGGGGGAGCAGGTCGACGGCGGCGCCTCGGTCGAGCAGGAACCACGCGTCCCTGTTGGCGGCACCCTCGGCGGCGGCGGCCTCGGCGGTGGCGGCGGGGGCGGCGGCGCCCTCGGCGGGGGCGGCGGGGGCGAGCAGGTGGCCGGCGGCCCACAGGACGGGGCCGGTCTCGCCGGTCACCCGCAGCCCGCCGTCCGGCTGGCGGGTCCCGGTCAGCGTGCCGGGACCGAGCGCGACGCAGGCAGTGGCCCCGGCTAGGTCTGGCCGGCCGCAGCGGGCGAGCAGGAGGCTGGCCAGCGCGGTGGGCAGCACCGGGCCGGGGACCAGGGCGCAGGCCAGCTGCTCGAGCGCGGCGGCCAGGTCGGTCACCGTGCCGCCGTCCAGGGGGATGGCGAAGACGCCAAGGGCGGCCAGATCGGCCAGCAGCGCCGTGCTGGGCCCCTGGCGGACGACGGCGATGGGGTCGGTGCGCTTGGCCCAGTCGCGGAGGGACGCCTGCAGGGCCTGCTGCTCCTGCGTCATCGCGATCGGCACGGACCCTTCTCCCTTCCTCCCGTCCGCATAGTCAGAATTAGAACACGTTTCACCTGTAGGCGGCCAGGCCGCGGGAGTAATCACCGGCGCTGTGCTTGGTAGACTTGTTACGGACGGAAATGGTGAGGGACTTTTATGCCACCCACGAGAACACGTACTACCGACGCGCTGAGCGTGGTCGGTGACGCCGAATTTGGTTCGGCGGCCCAGCGCGAGCGGCGCAAGCGCATCCTGGACGCCACGCTGGCGCTGGCGTCCAAGGGCGGCTACGAGGCGGTGCAGATGCGGACCGTGGCCGAACGCGCTGAGGTGGCGCTCGGGACGCTCTACCGGTACTTCCCGTCCAAGATCCACCTGCTGGTGTCCGCGCTGACCCTGGAGCTGGAGCGGACGCAGGACAAGCTCGACCGCAAACCGGTCCCCGGCGAGACACCCTACGACCGCATCCTGTACGTGCTGTCCCGGGTCACCCAGACCATGCAGCGCGAGCCGATGCTCACCGAGGCGATGACCCGGGCGTTCATGTTCGCCGATCCGAGCGCGGCGACCGAGGTGAACACGGTCGCCCGGCAGATGGAGCGCATGTTCACCCAGGCCATGCACACGGGCGAGCCCTCCGCCGACGACATCGCGATCGCCCGCGTGATCGGTGACGTGTGGCTGTCGAACCTGGTCGCCTGGGTGACCAGGCGGGCGTCGGCGGACGACGTGAGCAGCCATCTCGAACTCGCCGCCCGCCTGCTGCTGCGCTGACGCTCGCTGGGCTGACGCTCGCTGGGCTGACGCTCGCTGGGCTGACGCTCGCTGGGCTGACGCTCGCTGGGCTGACGCTCGCTGGGCTGACGCTCGCTGGGCTGACGCTCGCTGGGCTGACGCTCGCTGGGCTGACGCTCGCTGGGCTGACGCTCGCTGGGCGGGGGTCCTTACTGGGCAGGCGGCCCGCCGGACGCCTCTGGCCCCTCGGCTTCGGGCGGCTGCGCGGTGACTTCGGGCCCGCGCTCGTCCGGGCTGGAGCCGTCCAGGCCGGGCACGATCCCGGCGAGTTCGGCGGTCGCCTCGGCGTGATGGCCGGGCGCCGCAGCGTGCTCGGGCGCCGCGGCGTGCTCGGGCGCCGCGGCGTGCTCGGCGGATGCGGGGCCCTCCGCGGACGTGGCCAGATCGCGTGACATGACGTCGAGTTCGTCTTCCAGCCTCTGGCGTGGCTTACGGGCGAGGATGATCCCGGTGACCAGCGCGACGCCGCCGACTATCCCGAGCACCAGGGGCAGGATGGTCTCGACCAGGTTGAGCTTGTTCCGCCCGCTGGTGTCGAGCGCCACGACGTTGCTGACGGTGGCCGGCGTCGCGATCAGGTCGGCGTCGAAGAGCAGCAGGGCCTGGGCGCCGGTCGTGGGGTCGCGCAGGGACTGGGTCTGGTGCTCGTTGACGTCGATCAGCGCTCCGGTGGCCGGGTCCACGTAGTAGATCAGGTGCATCTGGTAGTACTCGGGCAGCGTGACCGAGGACGCGCTCGTCCCGACGAGGGAGCCGGGGATCGTCTGCGTGCCGACCTGCACCGGCGCGATGTTCTCCACGAACTCGTAGGCCTGGATGCCGTGCACGTCCGTCGTCCCCGAGTAGACGAACGGCTCCGGCTGGTTCAGCGTGATGTCGAAGACGTCGTAGGTCTGCTTCTGGGTACCGATCGGGAACACGTACCCGAGGTAACCGCGCTGCACGATCGAGGAGTCGCCGTTGATGTTGGCGCCGCAGCAGTTGACCAGCACGGCGGTACGCCGGTCGAACGCGAACCTGCGCGTCGCCTGCTGGACCGCCTGATGGTTGGTGAGGTCGTAGACGTAGCTGTACTCGTCCCACACGGCGGTCGAGGAGTTGCCCGCGGCGCCGTCGCCCTTGATCGTGTAGGTGGCCTGCAGGTTGACGCCGGTCTTCTCGGTCAGTGTGCTCGGGCTGAAGTAGGAGGCGTTGCTGGCGGCCAGCGTGGCGGTCTCGTACTCATTCAGCGGGAACTTGATCACCTGGCTGCTGACCCAGGTGGGCAAGAGCACCGCGCACACGATGAGAAACGTGCCCGCTCCTGTAAGTATGAGTCCGATGACACGACGCATCGTTCCTCCCGGAAACGGCAAGTTACCTCTGAGTAGCTTGCGGCCACCCTCCCACTAAACGGCCCTTGGGTCTAGACACGTAACTGTAACAAGTTCTACTTCGGGCGGCCAGCACCCGTGGCCTTGATGGCCTTGATGGCCTTGATGGCAGAGCGTGGTCATGTCGTCGTGGCTCCGGCCGCGAATCGTCCCATGTCGGCCGACGGCAGTTCCCGGCGGGTTGGCGGCAGATGCCGGCCGGCTGGCACGCGTCCGCCGCCGATCCTCGACCGCAGCCAGATCGAGGCCATGTCGCGGAACGCGGCCGCCGAATGCCGCCGCACCGAGAACGTGGAGCCCGACACGTCCCGCCAGCGAACGGGGATCTCGGCCAACGTCGCGCCAAGCCGCAGGCAGTTCGCTATCAGCTCGATGTCGAAGGCGAAGCCGGCCGTGCGCAGCGGAAGCGCGGCCGCCCTGGCCAGCGGCCCGGAGAAGAACTTGAACCCGCACTGGGTGTCGGTGACGCCGGGGACGATCCCGCGGGCGAGTGTGCGGAACATCGTGGCGCCCACCTTGCGGGCCGGGCTGTGCCGGTCCTCGACCTCCGAGGCCTCCAGTGCACGCGACCCGATGACCGCGCCATATCCGGCGGCGAGCAGCCGCAGCGCGGGGTCCATGGCGCCCAGGTCGGTGGCCATATCGGCGTCGCAGTAACCCACGAACGGCGCGCCGGTGGCGAGCAGGCCAGCCCGGACCGCGATCCCCTTGCCGGGTTGCCGGCAGCGCAGCAGGCCCACCGGCACCGGACCCCCAGGCCAGTTACGCACGATGTGGCTGGTCGCGTCGGTACTCGCGCTGTCCACGACGAGAATGGCGGTGCGCAACGGAAGCATCGCTGCCTTCTGGCACAGCGCCGCCAGCCCCTCGGGGAGCCTGTCCGCCTCGTTGCGCGCCGGCACGATGATCTCGAGTGATGCCGGGTAGATGGCCGGCCACATGGTCGCCATAGCTCGGCGTCGCCGTCAGCGAGTGCCGTACTGATAGAGCGAGGCGTTGCTTGGCGTGCCGTTGGCCGCGTGGGACAGCACGTTCTCCGTGATCGCAACCGCTCCGACGGCGATCACGAGGCCCACCACGACTGCGATGATCAGACGCATCATTGCGCTCCTCCTCCGAGGGCGTGCCGTGTACTGGAGAGTAGCTTAACCGTAGTAACCACTCAGTAACATTCCGAGAACTGTAACAAGTTCCTGCTGTGAGGGCTAGGGGTAGATAACGCTGGGCAGGTCACGAAAGGATGAGGGCGGCCGCCAGGCGCCCCACGATGATCAGGCCGATGATCTGGGGCACCCCGTTCAGCAGGGCGGTGACGACCACGCCGGAGCCACCGGCCTGCTGGAGGTGGACGCCAACCGCGCCGCAGATCGACGCGCCGATCAACAGGCTAGCCAGCACCCGCGGCCGCCAGAGGCGGCCCAGAGCCGAGCGGCCGTCGGCGAGGACCAGGAAGTCACCGTTCGAGACGAGGAACAAGCACGTTGCCGCGGGCACGATGACCGCACCCGGATATCCGCCCAGCCACAGGCCGGTGACCACCAGCGCGCTCAGTACCAGCGCCGACGAGGTCATCCTGGCGAATCGCCGCGTGCGGGGGGGCCGCACACCCGGCGCCGGGCTCGTAGGCATGGCGAGCCGACTGCGCCGGAACAGCGGAACGGGCCAGGGCCACACGGCGACGAGCATGACCAGGACAATGGCAGCCAGTCCGCCGACGACGGCGGCGCGGGACAACTGCTCAGGCTGGTACGTCAGGTGCACGAGGCCGGTGGTACCAGCCGGAAGCATCCAGGCCTGCTTCCACCCGTCGAGCCGCACAGCCCGTAGCTGCCTGCCGTCGATGACCGCGCGCCACCCCGCGTTGAAGTTCTCGCTCACGATGAGGTAGGAGGCCGTCGCGGCGCTGACCCGCAGCGTCCTGGACGTCGATGTCCACGACACGACGCCGGCCGCCGTCGGGGCGGACGCCGAGGTGGCGGACGGCAGCCCCCCGTTAACCACCACGTCCTGCACGGAGAAGGCGTCAGTCGCAGGCTCGACCACGCGGTTGTCGCCCCCGGCGAGGGTGACCGGGGAGCACGCGGTGAACCGCAATGGCCGGCCCGTGAGCAGGCTGGCGAAACTGCCGGACACTCGCGTCGGCACGACCTTGCCGTTCAGCTCGATCAACGGCCCGAGACCGCACTTCAGCCGGAATGTTCCCGACGGCGGATGGACGGACGGCACCCCAGGGATGGTCACGTCGGTGATCTGCAGCGGCGCCTGTACCTGAGAGAAGATGAATTTCAGCCCGGTCGTCCGCATCGGCGCGAACCTCACCGCTCCGCTGGCGTCGAGCATCGCCCCGCGCACCTGGCCGTTTGACCCGCTGATCAGCACCTGGAGCAGGCCAGAGGCACCCGGCGGGCGCTGGATCGTCAGCCTGCTGATGGTCCGCTGGTAGCCCCACTGGATCGACAGCGTGGGATGCGCATCGGTGACGCTCGCGACCCATGCCGTCGCAGGGTTACCGTCGAAGGCCGACAACGCCTGGTCCTGCGGATCGCCGGTGTACGTCGAGGACGCCGTTACCCGCGCTTGGCGAGGGCTGAGCCGCACGTACTTGTCGGCCAGCGCCGAGTCAACGAGGATGGCCGAGCCGCGCAGCGTGGCCTGTTCGGGAGCAGCTTCGGTGAATGAGTGGTCGAAGCCGAACTGCTCTTCTGTCGGCGCGGTCAGGTCAGGCGAGCAGACCCAGCGCAGCGAGGTGAGCATGCAGCCGGATGGCTGTGGCTCGTCCTTGGCCAGCACGATGGCCGAAGGGTCAGCACCGGGAACCGAAGGGGCGACTATCGTCCGGCCGGCGTGGACACCCGGTATTGAGATGTCGTAGATGCCCACTTGGGTGCCGATGGACAGGCTGGGCTGCGAGGTGAGGCCGGTGACCGTGATCCGCAGCCATCCAGATGCCCCGTCCGGGACCCTGAGCCGCTGCGAGGCGCTGGTAGCGGCGACCGGGTCATCGACCTGACCGGCGGCGGTCGACACCTGGACCCGTGCGACCGGCGGGCCCGGTGCGGGATTGTCGTCGAAGGCTACGGAGATCGTGCCCGGATCGACCGGGGAATTGAAATCCACCTGGATCCACTGGCCCACCGGCCCGGTCCAGCTGCCCGATTCCCACATGGTCCGCGTGTTCCCGTCGACTGCGGCGAATGGCAGCAAACCGCTCGCCCACTGGTTGGGAAGGGCCTGGATGTCAGAGGCGGACGAGGATGCCGTCACGTTCTTGATGCCGGTGTACTCCGCTACGGCCTGGTACTTGTCCCAGCCCGGCTCGGTGTAGTCATCGGTCGCCTCGAAGGTGACCGCGGGCTGGGTACCGGTCAGCGTCGGTGAATAGGAGGAGCCGATTTCGCCGAAATTTCTGACCCTGCGGCGGAGCGAGTCCGTCACCACCGACCCGGCGACCGGCTGGCCTGCGCCGTCGCCGTTAAGGAGCACAGGCCGGTCCTCGAGCAAGCCCTCATTGGCGAGCGTCAGGAGGGACTCGGGCGCGCCGTAAACGCGCAAGGCGCCGGCGGCAGGCTGGACGGCTGCCTCCGGTAGGGCCCCGGCCACCTGGAAAATCTCCACCGGGGGGTACGGCGCGTTGAAGTTGGTCGTGGCGTCATCGGGCGTGAAGTTGCCCACGAACTGACCGAACTGAGCCACCTTGGTCATTCCCGGCGAGGCGGCGAGCGCCTGATTGACCCTGGCCGGCCACGTTCCGTTCTGGCCTGCGCCGGCCAGGTCGTTCCTGACGACCACGTACTTCACGCCCATCCGCGCGATCAGCTGAGTCAGGCCGGCGGAACCGCTTCCGGCGGTCAGCTGCTGATCGATCGCGTCGAGCAGCCGCTCGTTGCCGGGCGACCCGAGCACGGACAGGTTCTGCTCCGCGAAGTCGACGTTGGTCAGCGCCGCGAGGACATCGTCGAGCGGGCTTCCCCACACGTACTGGCCGAACGACGCGCCGGGCACGACCAAGACACCCTGGTTCCCGGCGTGGGAGTTCAGCCAGCCCGCCGCCGACACCCAGTACGACGGGATCTGGCTGAACGAACCCCAGGTGGCCACCCCGCCCAGGTAGGCGCTCACCGCCAGTCCGGCGATGCCGGCCCCCGCAGCGGCCAGCGCCGCGGTTCTGAGCCGGGGCGCGCGCAACGTGGCGAGCAAGTGAGCGAGCCCGAGCGCGAGTGGCAGGCGGATCATGGGGTCGAACTTCCACAGGTTGCGGAACGCAGACGCCGGGCCGTTGATCACGTTGCTGAGGGTGCCCGCCAGCGGGTTGCCCAGGCTGCTCACGTAGCCGGTCGAGATGATGACCACGCCGGCGAGCACGGACCACAGGAGGAATCTGCGATTGGGCCGCCCGGAGCGGACGATCCCGGCCAGCCCGAGGGCGGCGAGGAGGCCGGTCAGCACCGTAGGCAGCGCCTCGGTGGCGATCTTGAACCCCAGCGGCCACCAGGTCTGCCCGCCTACATCGAGGTAGCTCAACCAGGTCTCGGTGCCGCGCAAGATATTGGACAAGCTGGTCACGGACGTCGTGACCTGAGCGCTCTCGGTGTACGGCACGATTGAGACGCCATATCTCGCCTGGAGCACCAGCGAGACCGACCACGACAAGGTGGCGAGGACGGTAGCGGGCACCCACCAGGCGAGCATCCGCAGCCTGTCTGGCCGGCAGACCACGATGAAGATGACCGCGGGAATCAGCACGGCGACGGTGGACGCGCCGTTTACGCCGCCGCACAAGGCGACCGCGAGAGCCGAGCGGGCCGCAGCGCGGCCCCGCGGGGGCCCGGAGCCGACGAGCGGGATCAAGATCCAGGGCAGCATGGCGGCCGGAAGGAACTCGGCGGACAGCTCGCCGATCATGCTGAGCGCGAGCGGTGACAGCGCGTAGGCAAAGCCTGCCGCGATGCGAGTCCAACCAGTCCCGATCCCCAGACGACCCGCTAGCCGAATCGTGCCGGCAAACGCGGCGATGAGGACAAGGCCGATCCACAGCCGCTGGAGCACCCAGCCGTCAACGGACGCGAGCTTACCCAGCTCGAAGAACGGGCCCATCGGGAACAGGTAACCGACCGCCTGGTCCTGCAGCTGGCCGAACTGCTGCGGATTCCACAGAACCAGCGCACTGCCGAGGAAGCGGGACGGATCGACAGCCAGCTCGAACTTGCTGTCCGCGATGATGTCGCCGAAACTGGTCACGAACGGGAGCGCCATGAGCAACTGGCAGCACGCCAGCAGGCGGAGCGCCCGGACGATCCTGCCCTCCGCCCCCGCTCCGGTCACAGCGGGGTTGCCGGGGCCGTCCGGCCCGCCAGGTCCGTCCTGGGGCGGCTGCCTGTCACCTAGGCGCCCCGCGGGCGCGGCGATCACAGCGGCAGTGCCATACGGGGCAAGCGCTCACGCGGCGTGCCGGGCCGGACTATTACCGCGCCGCGGCCAATGATTATGTCGAGCACCGGCCCTCCGCGTGGACGTCCCTTTCTGCGCTGGATACTATCCAAGCCCCCGGTCCGGGTTGCCCGCGATGTCCGGTTCTGGATGCTCGCCCAGGTCAGCTCGGCCCTGCGAACCGGCACTCGCTATCCGGATGCCGCTACCGCAGGCCCCGCCGCGCCTACCGGCACAGCGGGGATCGCCTGTCCGGACTGGCCCACCTGGAGCGCGCCCACGCTGATGCTGGCGACGCACAGCGCCGGCCCAGGCCGGGCAAGCTGGACGCTTACCTCGTCACCCTCGCCCGTGACCGGGATATAGGCGGTATGAGTCCCCGCGGGGAGCGTCACGTCGGTCCAGTCCCCGCCATAGCGGAACCTCAGGACCGAGGACGGGCCCGAGTAGTCCACGCGAGCGGTCCACAGCCACCGCCACAGCCGGCCGTTCAACGGGATCCGCATGGCCGTGGTGGTCACGTTCCAGCAGCTCTGCCCCTTGGGCGGCGGCCACGACAGGGGTCCTGGCACGGTCACCGGCAGCAGCTGACCCAGGCTGTTGAAGATCATCAGGTTGCCGAACACGCCACGCGGCGATCTCGTCCACGACAGTTGCTTCGCCGACTCGCCGCGGGCGATCGCGCCGACCACCTGTGATGTGTACCCGTACGGCCCGAAGATGGCGGGGTCCATGACCGACGCCGGCGTCGGCCCGTCCACGATCAGCGTGCCGCGCGGTGCGCCCGCGACCGCGAGCCGCGCGGTGGCGATGTAGGACCGGGCGGCCGTGGCCGCGGCGCTGTTAAGGGATTCAAACCCCTGAAGGGACCAGAACGAGCCGACGAGGAAGACACCAACGACGAGCAGGACGGCAGGCCGGGCGGCGGGCAGCCGGAACCTGATCGCGTCCTGCTCCCCCGCCACCGGCAGGAAGGCCAGCCCGACGCAGAGCGCGATCACGGGCGTCGCGTCCATGAGATACCGCGTCTGCGAGGCGAGCAGGGTGGCGGGAATCGCCGCCAGCCGGCCCAGGACGACGGGCACGATGTCCGCGACGACGACCCAGCCGGCCAGGATCGCCCATGCCCGCCATGCGCGCACCCGGCGCAGGCAGCTCGCCACCACGACGATCGCGACAACGGCCCAGGACAGCTGCTGGAGCGCCGGCGGCGGACTGACGATGGAGTAGCCGGCCGCTGACCACCGCCACGGGCCGCCAAGCGCCGCGGGTAGCAGAACGGTACCGGTCATGGTGGACACGAATTCAAGTACGCGCGAGGCAGAACCAGGATTGGCAGGCTTGGCGCTGGAGCCCGACAGCTGGCTCAGGTAGACCACGCCCCAGACAGCCAGCACGATGCCGTATAGCAGCCACGCCCGCCAGTACCGGACCGCCGCTTTAACCGCCGCTGACGCCCACGGCCCCGCAACGAAGAACGCGGACGTCAGGCCGAACAAGAGCAGCGGGACCACCGCGCCCTTATCGGAGGCTGCCATGCCGACCAGCAACCACACGACCGCGGCGGCGGCGTTCCGCATCCGCCCGTTACGCAGGTAGCGGACATGCGCGTCCACCGCCATGCAGATCGCGAGCTCCACGGGGAGAATGATGAAGGCCCACGACCACCAGGAAATCGTCAGCTGCAACGGGCTGAACAGGAACACCGCGAACGGGACCAGGATCGCCGGCCTGTTCCCGAACAGCGTCCGCAGCACGCGCAGCATCGCGAGGCTGGTCGCGGCCAGCAGAACGAGGGTGCCGGCGCACGCCAGCGGCCAGTTGTACAGCGAGACCCTGGCCATCACCCAGGCGAGCGCCATCCCGAACGGCATCAGCTGCCCGGCGTCCTCCCACATCAGGTACTTCCAGCCGAGCCCGGAGTCAAGGCCCCGGTACAGGTAGCTGTAGTCATCCTGGCGGAAGTAGGAGTGCGCGAGCAGGTCCCCCATCCACAGCAGCTGGATGACGATGAGCGTCACCGCAGCCAGGATGACCCCATGACTGCGGAGCCACTCGGCCGCTTCCCGCGGCTCCGCCGACTCGATTGCCGCGTCACTTCTCGACCCGGTCATAGGGTCCGCCACGCGCTTACCGTAGCGAACCGGACGCAAGACCGCTAGAGAGGCTCGGTGAGCCACTGCCAGCCATGTGCCTCATCGTGTACCGGCCGGATGAGGAAGGCACCGGACGCGTCGGATAGCTCGGCGATGATACGGATCAGCTGACGGTGAAAGTCCCCCGCCGGATGCGTGCCGTGCTCCTTTCCAGGATCAGCCAGTGTCACGATGGTCCCTTCGCCGTGGCCGAGCCGCGCGGTGATGTTGCCGTTGTAGTCGATGCCGACACCGATGATCGCCGCCGCCCGGACGATATCGCTGCCGTCGTCCTTGGCCACCCATACGTACGGCGCGTCCACACGCCTCACCTCCCGGGCCTCTTACCCGCGTTATGGAGCGAGATTCTCCCGCGGGTCGCTATTCCCCTCACCCCGGCGCTGGTCTTCGATTATGGAAGCGACATGCCGCACGCATACCTCGAACGCGAGCGGGTCTTCGGAGTACATCCTGCGCAGCTTGTCCATGAACATGACCATGTGCCGCACCGTGTGGGCCGGCAGGCCCTCCACGCTCATGAACTTGCCCCCGCCGGCCTCGGCAAAGCCCGGGACCGTACCCGGCTTGATTCCGTAAAAGTCGGTCACGCTCGCCCCCGTGTCCTGGGCACGGTCGTGCGGGGGCACTGACCGGTCTGGTTCGCCACCCTGGCCGCACAGCGGGCCGGAACGACAGAGCTTGGTCAGCTTGGCGTGAGGCGACTAGCTCCAGTATGCCCCTTTCAAGCGGCCGGCGCTGCTGTGGGCAGATCTGCCCGCAGCAGCGTGCGGGGACTTCCAGGACAGCCGTGCCGCAGGCTGGAGGCATGGCTCACGAAGACAAGAACCCGACCTTCAGCGAGCGCGTCCGGGAGCAGCTGCTGCGGCGGCGGATCCTCGTACTCGACGGGGTGCTCGATGACGACAACGGCACGCTGCTCGCGACGCAGCTGCTCACCCTCGCCGCCGAGGATCCCGCCGCCGACGTCGCGCTGTGGATCAACTCACCCGGCGGGTCGGTGCCGTCCATGCTCGCCATCCGCGACGTCATGCGGCTCGTGCCGTGTGACGTCTCGACCCTGGCGCTGGGGCTGGCCTGCAGCGCCGGGCAGTTCCTGCTCTCGGCCGGCACCAAGGGCAAGCGGTTCGCGCTGCCGCACGCCCGCATCCTGATGCACCGGGGCTCGGCCGGCATCGGCGGCAGCGCGGTCGACATCGAAGTCCAGGCCGACGACCTGCGGCACACGGTGGACACCGTGCTCGGCCTCATCGCCGATGACACCGGCCAGCCGGTCGAGCGCATCTTCGACGACTCCCTGCATGACCACTGGTACACGGCCGAACAGGCCAGGGACTACGGCTTCATCGACGGGATAGTGGATTCGTTCGGCCAGGTCATGCCGGGCCGGAGACACCGCATCGGACTGAAAGGGGACACCCCGTGAGCTCCTACACCATCCCGAACGTCATCGCCCAGCATCCACGCGGCGAGCGGATCATGGACGTGTACTCGCACCTGCTGACCGAGCGCATCGTCTACCTCGGCACCGCGATCGATCCCGGCGTCGCCAACACGCTCATCGCGCAGCTGCTGCACCTCGAGGCGGAAAGCGCCGAGCAGGAGATCAGCCTGTACATCAACTGCGAGGGCGGCGACCTGCCCTCCATGCTCGCTGTCTACGACACCATGCAGTACATCCAGGCGCCGGTCGCGACCACCTGCGTGGGCCAGGCGATCGGCGTCGGCGCCGTGCTGCTCGCGGCGGGCACGCCCGGCCGGCGCGCCCTGCTGTCGCACGCGCGGGTGGTGCTGCATCAGCCCGCGGCCCGCGGCCAGGGGCCGATTCCCGACCTGATCCTGCAGGCCGACGAGCTTGTCCGGATGCGGGCCGACATCGAGGCGATCCTGTCCGCGCACACGGGCCAGTCCGTGCAGGCGCTGCGGGCCGATACCGACCGCGACCGGGTGCTGACCGCGCGGGCGGCGCTGGAGTACGGGATCGTCGACCAGGTGCTCGGGCAGCGGATACTGGACGACGCGACGGCCGGCTCGCCGGCCGCCTGAGCCTATGCCGCGAGGGACAGCATGACCGGGCCGGACGCCCGGGAGGAGCCGACGGCCTGCTGGCGGCGGAGATCGCCGGCTACCTGCTCGGTCAGCCGGATGAGCGTGGTGTCCAGCGCTCCGGCCAGGGCC
>Ga0208565_1001052_pt1 | contig 17387 bp, 11 predicted proteins | sample Sb_taG_7_FD_187706 | JGI IMG/M metagenome (GOLD analysis project Ga0208565, IMG submission 187706) | Peat soil microbial communities from Weissenstadt, Germany - Sb_50d_2_FS metaG (SPAdes) (version 2) | ecosystem: Environmental > Terrestrial > Soil > Wetlands > Peat | place: Germany...
TGGCGGTCCTGAGCGGTCAACTCCTGTAACATTGGCTTGATCTGGTTCAAGCGGAAGTGACTCAGGGCAGTTGCACCTGCTTCCGCGGTAGGTGTGACCACCAGCTCGCAGGGCTCGTTCTCGTACTCGCCGGTCAGGACGGCCGCTTCCAGCGTGTAGGGGCCTAGCGACTCGAGCAGTTCGTCGAGCACCAGCACGCCCCCCGCGGCAAATTCGCCCGCCCCTTCGATGGAGAACTCGTCGACCTCGGCATCCCTTGGTACCAGGCCAACCGTGAAGTCGCGATCGCAGTGCTCTCGGATCTTCGCGGCGGTTGCGCGGACCTCCGGGCATCTTCGAACCCGGACACTGCCGTTTATCGAGTACCAGGCTGACATTTCTGATCTCCTCCTTTGCTCTTCTTCGCGTTGGTTACGGGATGCATGCAGCGAGCTTGGAACTCGCCGCGTGCCGGTCCCTTTGTTTGGTGGACGTGTCCGCACAAGGGACAGCGACCACGGAGCCATTTCTGGCTGGGCCACTTGCCGGGGTCGACGAACTCGACGCCCCAGGCTTTGCATTTCACCGTGTACTCGTCCTCGAGAATCGAACGCCAGCTCATGCACGAACCTCCACTTTCTGGGATTCGTACTGCGCCAGCGGCGTCAAGAGCCAGGCGCAGTCACTGATCGCGACGCGTTCGGTCTGATAGACGATCCGGTCGGTGCCCTCGATCATTACCTCGTCCCGGTCCCCGTCACTGTCTTTCTTATCGCCCAGCACAAGCACCTTGACTCCTTGAAGCTCGGGGATGTTCGTTTCGATTCCGTGGACGACTCCTCCCCCGAGATCGATCACGATCAGGCGCTTGTCCTCGGGAGTCAGCACGGGAGTCCGCTCGGGCAGCCTTGTGCCGCAACACGGGCAGAACGAGATATTGTCGTAGGCCGGATCGGGATAGGTTCCCTGGTTAACCGGGGCGTCACAGAACCTCTGTAAGAATTCGTCGCCTAATTCCTGTGGGTATCCCTTTTCTTAGCCTCGAGAAAGGGGATACGAATGAAGCGGTCGGAACGGCGGTTTCGTGCCTTCAAATGGCTGCTGATCCGCCTTCGGGTCGCCCGCTCATCGGGGTCGTTGCTGGTATCCAGGACGTTCTGCTGTATATCGCTGAAGATCGTTTCATCCGGATTATCGTCCGGGCTTCGCTTGGGCAGACTCGTCCATCGCAGGCCCAACCGGCGCATCATGGCTCGCGTCATCCGGGCCTTGATCGGGTGCGCCGGATCGCGATCCAAGGCGATCCGCACCGGCTGAGCGGGATACCACCGGCGGACGCGCCGCAGGAATCGGCAGACATACGCCGCCCCCTTGCCGGGGAAGAAGGCCCAGTGGACGCGACCATGATTCACCTCGTAGAGCAAGAACAGGTAGAAGCGCCCTCGGGTCTTCTGGTTCCGTTGCAGCACCAGTCGCTTGGCAGTGGTGTAACATCGGCCGCCATACGCCTTGACGGTTATGGGCTGGATATCGAAGAAGGCGAGGATGGCGCCGTGGGGACGGTCCCGCCACCACGCCCTCAGCCGGTGCAGGATCACACGCCGATTGGGATCGTCGCTGAGGAGCTTACGCTCGATGCGACGCAGGGTGTACCCCCCTTTTTCAACACCCTGCGGACGTGTTCACGGCTGATCGTCTTGACGACTCGTCGCTGGATGAGGTACGCGCGCAACTTGGCCAGGCTCCAGCGGCCGAACGGCAAGCCCAGGGTCGTGGGCGGTTCGCCGGCCACCTGCCGGATGGCCGCGATCTGCTCACGGGACAGGCTCGGCGGGGCCCCCACCGTGCGCGGCCGGCTCAGGGAGGACATGCCATGTCGCGCGAAGTCGCGGAGGTCGGCATACACGGTGTTGACATGCACCTGGAGCAGCCCGGCCATGGCCGAGGCGGGTAGACCGGCGGCATGGAGCAGGAGCACTTCCGCGCGACGACGTTGCCAAGGCTGCAGGGGCTTCTCGAGCCATCGATGGACGCGGCGGAGTTCAGACGGGGTCGGCTTCCGAGCACTCAGGGGGCGCGACATGGCTAGACCTCCATGGGGCAAAGCTCCTCCCATTCTAACAAAATGAGTGACAAGAATTCCCATAGAGGTCCTGTGACGCCCCGCTTAACCTCAAATCCTGTCGCGACTTGATTCCCCAAGAATGGTGCAACCCTGAGTGTTGATAAAGGGCAACCGGCTTGACTCGGTTTTATAGAAAGTCTAGTTTTCCCCTAGAGCGCCACAAAGTCTGTTAACCCTCCGAGGCTACTTAGTCAGTCTTGCGCCGGGGTTGAGTCCAGTGAGCCGTGTCGCACCTCCAGCACCGACAGGAGAGTTGTTGCCCTCCCCCATCCCCAAGGGAAAGGGACAACCCAGCCTTACGCTCCACCGATATGGCGTTGGTGTCGACTGCCACTCGCGATTCTTCCAGGTCTGCGTCCTGATTCCCGACGGCACCGAGCTCGTCAAGATCGAGCGTAAGGTGCCGGCCTTGTGGGCCGAATTGCGCGCCGCGAGAGCCTGGCTGTTGCACACACTGAGAGAACGTGGCATCGACGTGTCTCCATCGGATCTCCGTTATACCTGTGAGTCGACCGGCCAGTACCACATGCCCCTGTGCCTGGCCTGGAAAGGGCACCCGGCGATCATCAATCCGTCCGACACCGGCCATGTCCGGCGAAAGACCGACCGTCTGGACGCGGGGAAGCTCGCCCAGCACAGCTTGCATGGCTTGTGGCGCGAGTCGTGGATGGCTCCGGACGAGATTCAGGAACTGCGGGTGCTGTCGAACCAGCGTGCCAAACTGGTGGCGGAACGGAGTCGGCTCACCAACCGGATCAACAGCGACATGCTCCGTTTTGGTCATGTGGTCGGACAGTTGGGGAAGATCAATGGGCCCGTGGTTCGTGCGCTGATCGAGGACTTCTGTACGAACGGTTCCGTGGCCATTCACCGCGATCACTTCTCCGACACCCGAATCCCAGCAGGTGTGGTTCGCGTGTTCGATCAGCGGTGGAAACGGGTCGATGCGCTCGATCAGGAAATCAAAATGATCGAGGAGCTGTGTATCAAGCAAGTGGATGACTTGACCTGGCGTATCGGCGAGGGCCGGACGTCTTCCGGGCGCCAACTGAGGTCCAACCTCGAGAGCATTCCCGGCGTGGGGACCCAGACGGTGATCACCTGGCTGGGGGAGATCCGGTGATATCACCCGGTTTGACTCCGTGAACAAACTGTTGGCCCACACTGGGCTGGATCCGTCGGATGAGATCTCGGCCGGGAAGGTGACAGGGGCGAAGACGCGCAAGGGGAATGCCCGACTCCACGGCGCGCTGCGGAACGCGGCGCGAGCGATGCTCGCCCACGCCCCGTCATGCAAGTTCTCGATGTGGGCGCGGGGATACATGGGGCGTCATTCCCGAGCCGGCAAGTCGAAAGCGGTCCACGCGTTGGCGCGGAGGGTCGGCAAGGCGTTGTACTATTGCCATCTCAAGAATGAACCCTTTGATGACTCGGGTTATCAGGCCCTGCTCAGCGAGTCCAGCTATCCGTTCTGTCCGGTCGAGGAAATGGGGTTGAGTCCAGGTGTCGTTCAGAAGCTCAAAGGCAACGGCCTGCATACGTCGCGGCAGGTCGTCGACGCGTTCTACAGCGATCTGGGGAGGCGACCGGGATGCGGAAAAGTCACCGTTCAGGCGGTAGCAACGTGGATCAACGGTCACACGAAGCGCTCCCAGGACAGGACCCGGAAGCCAAAGGGTGCAGAGGCGTCGGAGACCCTGCCTGCCGCGGAGGTCTGAGGCTCCGGGGGGTCGTGACCCGGAGGTCGAAGCGCACGTTGAAGGAGGACTTGGAGGTTGTGACGTACAACGTGTCTTCCGAAAATGGTTCGCAACTGGTGGAGGATTTCGCCCCGCCCGGTGGGCCCTACCTTTCTTTGGGCCAAGAGGTCGATCTGGAAGTCGTCGTTCGAACCTTTGTCGACAAGAATCAACAGGCGTGTTCACGACTCCGTATCGCTCGAATGGTCGGTGAGTTTTGAACCCGCCCTCGGCCTATTAGTCGGCAGCACCGCCATAGCGGTAGCGACTGACACCATCCCTCTAATCTTTCGCGGCCTTTGCACCGGATAGGACGACCTCCGTCTTGTTCCCGTCGGAGTCGAAGAGCTCGGGCTGCTGCACGGCGGCCGCCTGCCCCGCTCTCGGCCGCACCGCCCCGACATTGCGAGCCGCGGCGCCGCTCGCCTCCCGGACCTCGCCGGTCATCACCTCGCGATATAGTTCAGGGACTCGGCTGGCCGCGTACGTCAGGAGGCCCTTCAACGTCACGATGCCGTCGCGCGCCGCCCGGCGCTGCTCCAGCCCGTCGCTCGCCAGGGCGTAGGTGAGCAGCCCCTGCCTGATCCGGGCGCTCTCCACCGCGACGTCGTCGGCCTGGCTGCCGGCCAGGACCCGCATCCCCTTGTCGTAGGCCAATTGACCCAGCCCGGGGCTGCCCAACGGCCCCCATTTGAAACCCGGCTGCCGCACCGCGGCCGCCGAGTGGCAGGCGTCGACGACGAGCGCCAGTTCCCCGGCGTCGACGTGCCTCAGCCACGCCGATAGTTCGGAGGTGCTGATGCACTTGTCGAGGATGTCCTCGACGCGTTCCCTGCGCTCGCCAACGTCGTAAGGCAGAAGGTACAGCGCCCCGCGTGCATCGGTGTAGCCGTGGCCGGAGAAGGTCAGCAGCACCAAGTCGTCCGGTGTTGCGGCGCGGAGCTGGTCCCCACCGGGTAACAGTCCCCTGACGCGGTCGTCGACCGGGCGGCCAGCGAGTAGGTCCAGGACCGCGTGGAGGTTTGCCTTGGTGGCTGTTGCGGTGGCAACCGTGCCGTCGTCGGCCCGCTCGCTCGTGAGCAGGACCGGCACCACCTCGTAGCGACCCGCCTTCGTGAGGGCCTCGCCCAGTGCCCCGGCCATGAGCCGGGCGTCAGCGGCGGCGAAGGCCAGGTCCCAGGTCGGGCTCTTGGTGGCGCTGACGCCCATGGCGATCAGGTAGGCGCGGGGCTTCCCCGACAGCGGGTTGGCCGGGGCGTCGTAGCGTAGGGTGGCGGTGGGGCTCTTGACCCGGTCCTCGTTGAAGGCGTACGCCGTGAACTCCACCGGGCCCGCTTTCTCGCGGTGCGGAAGCCGGACGGTGAAGGTGCGCGTGGCCCTACCGGTCTTCGTGTCGAGCACAACGCGGTTGACGCTTCGCCATTCGTCCATCTGCGGCTTCGAGGTGGGCTCAGGGTCGGCGGCGGGCTCGTCGGCCGACTCGGGCCAACGGCCGACCAGTTGGCCGTTGCGGAACAGCCGCAGGTCGTAGGTCCCGGTCCTCATGGGGATCTCATGGCCGCCGCGCAAGAACTTCCCTTCCGCCGCCGACACCTCTACCACGACTGATAGCTGATCCGGGGCACCTGCCGGTTTGACCTCGCGGGTCTCGACCCGGGGCTGGACACGATTCAACTCCGCGAGGGGCCGCACGGCTCGGAACTCCTCTTCGGCCAGCACGCGGGGCAAGAGCCGAGGCTCGTAGTAATCCCGCATGAAGATCTCCGGCGGCAGTGGTCGTAACGGGTCGTCGGGGAAGACCCACTCCAATCCGAGGATCGACTCGAGGTTGTTCGTATCAAAGCGGCCGTTGGGATCAACTATGGCCCAGGAGCCATCGATGAAACCGATCAGGCTGCAGAGTCTGACGCCACTGGTCAAATCCCAAAGATTAATTACGCCATCAAAACCCCCGGTCAATGCGTGGCGACCATCGGGATCGGGAGAATACGCCACCGAGAGGACTTCTTGCTTGCCATGCACCAGCCGGAGGACCCTCTTTCCCGTCGCTAGGTCCCAGACGATGGCCGTTCCGTCAAAACTGCCGGTCAGGGCCCGAGTGTCGTCACGGGAGAAAGCCACTGATGAGATCACATCCTCGTGTCCCAGTTCCTCTTTCGAACGCGCCAGCGACAAAGGTAACCCAATCGGGCGAACTCCTCGGCCCGTCGCGGCCTCCCAGAGGAAGGCACTCCGTTTCCCGCCGGTCAATACCTTCGTACCGCAGTGGGAGAAGGCCGCGGGGCCGACCGCAGTCGAACCAAGGAGAAGCTCGAAGGTGGGCTCCCGCAGCCGCCGGATCTCTCGACTCGCTTTCAGGTCCCAGAGAATCACCTCGTTCGAAGCGGACAGGGCCCTAGTGCCATCAGGAGAGAAGGCCACCGATGTGACAGAGGAGGTGTGCCCCTGGAGGCGGCGGATTTCCTGGCCCGTGGTCAAGTCCCAGTGGATCACGAGCTTATCGGACCCACCGGTCAATGCCTCGTTGCCGGAGGGGGAGAACGCGACCGACTCGAGGTATCCCAGCCCCTCCCCCTTGAGCCGGCGGATTTCCCGCCCCGTCGATACGTCCCAGAGGATGGCGAGCTTATCGGCCCCTGCGGTCAACGCCCTGGCGCCATCCGGGGAGAAAGCCACAGCGATGATGTTGTCGATGTGCCCTTCCAAGCGGTGGGAGACCCGGCCCGTTCTCAGGTCCCAGACGCTGGCCGTATTATCCCAGCTGCCGGTCAAGACTTGAGTACCATCAGGAGAGAAACACAGCGAGTTGATCAGATCGACGCGCCCTCGCAACCGGCGGATTTCCCGCCCCGTCGACACGTCCCAGAGGATGGCATATTTTCCAGAGCCGGCGGTCAAGGCCTTGGTGCCATCAGGGGAGAAGGCAACCGATTTAATCGATCTCTGTTCTTTAAGTCGGCGGATTATCTGTCCCGTCTTCGAATCCCAGAGAATAGCGACACCATTACCATCTCCAGTCAGAACCTTGGTGCCATCGGGGGAGAAGGCCACTGATTCGACGAAGTGGTCCTGACGCAACCTCTGGACCGCCCGGCCCGTCGCGAGATCGCAGATAAAAGCATACTCCAAGCAACCCATCAACGCCTTGGTGCCATCGGGCGAGAAGGCGACCGACAAAACCGATCCAGACTTCATCAAACGGCGGATTTCCCGGCGTGTCGCCACATCCCAGAGGATAGCGCCCTGACTTCCACCAGTCAGCGCTTTGGTGCCATCGGGGGAGAGGGCTACACAGAGACATACATCACCCTGGCCAGGGCGACGGGACTCGGCGTGCCCTTGGTCCAGGGGCACGCCGAGTCCCGCCTCAACGTAATCTCCCTGCAGTTGGAGGATCTTCTGACCGGTCGCAATGTCCCAGAAGACGGCGCCCTTTTTTCCGTTGATCAACGCCTTGGTCCCGTCAGGGGAGACGGCCACCGATGGGAACCTCCCTTCCACCGCCCCCCGCAACCGACGGATCTCTTGGCCTGTTGCCACGTCCCACAGAATTGCAAATCCATCATATCCAACGGTCAATGCCCTGGTGCCGTCGGGAGAGAAAACCACCGAGCTAACACGCTCTGTGTGCCCTCGCAGGCGGCGGATCTCTCGACCTGTCGCCACGTCCCAGAGGATGGCGATCTTCCCACCATCGGTTAATGCCTTGGTACCGTCGGGGGAGAAGGCCACCGAGCTGACCGTAGTGGAAGGTCCTAATTGCGGCACGAGTTGAGGGGAACCCGAATCGGGCTTCGATCGTTCCGTACCCAGAGACGCCGAACTCTCTGAGGACCAGATTAACCCGACCCAAGCGATTAGTCGTAGGTATCGCCCCATTGTTTTGCCCTCCCTTCTTTCCACCCTGAGGGACGACCCTGGCAGGGTCCACCAATGACGACGGCTTTCCAATGGCAGTTCATTCGTCGGCCTTCTGACGAGAGAGGACGACGTCAGACTTGCTCTTATCGTCGAAGAGGTCGGGTCGCTGCTCGGCTGAGGGCTGCCCCGCTTTTGGGCTCACCGCACCCACGTTACGCGCCGCCGCCCCGGCGGCGTCCTTGACCTCGCCGGAGAGCACCTCACGATATAGCCTCGGCACCCGCTTGACCGCGTAGGTCAGCAGACCGCCCAGCGTGACGACCTCCTCCCTTGCCGCCCGGCGCTGCTCGAGGCCGTCCTTGACCAGCGCGTAAGTCAGGAGGCCCTGCTGGATCCGGGCGCTCTCCACCGCGACGTCGTCGGCCTGGCTGCCGGCCAGGACCCGCATCCCCTTGTCGTAGGCCAATTGACCCAGCCCGGGGCTGCCCAACGGCCCCCATTTGAAACCCGGCTGCCGCACCGCGGCCGCCGAGTGGCAGGCGTCGACGACGAGCGCCAGTTCCCCGGCGTCGACGTGCCTCAGCCACGCCGATAGTTCGGAGGTGCTGATGCACTTGTCGAGGATGTCCTCGACGCGTTCCCTGCGCTCGCCAACGTCGTAAGGCAGAAGGTACAGCGCCCCGCGTGCATCGGTGTAGCCGTGGCCGGAGAAGGTCAGCAGCACCAAGTCGTCCGGTGTTGCGGCGCGGAGCTGGTCCCCACCGGGTAACAGTCCCCTGACGCGGTCGTCGACCGGGCGGCCAGCGAGTAGGTCCAGGACCGCGTGGAGGTTTGCCTTGGTGGCTGTTGCGGTGGCAACCGTGCCGTCGTCGGCCCGCTCGCTCGTGAGCAGGACCGGCACCACCTCGTAGCGACCCGCCTTCGTGAGGGCCTCGCCCAGTGCCCCGGCCATGAGCCGGGCGTCAGCGGCGGCGAAGGCCAGGTCCCAGGTCGGGCTCTTGGTGGCGCTGACGCCCATGGCGATCAGGTAGGCGCGGGGCCGCCCGGTCGGGGGGTTGGCCGGCGCTTCGAAGCGGGCGGTGGCGGTGAGGCTCTTGACCCGGTCCTCGTTGAAGGCGTACGCCGTGAACTCCACCGGGCCCGCTTTCTCCCGGTGCGGAAGCCGGACGGTGAAGGTGCGCGTGGCCCTACCGGTCTTCGTGTCGAGCACAATGCGGTTGACGCTTCGCCATTCGTCCATCTGCTCCCTCGAGGTCAGGTCGGGCTCGGCAGCCGCCTCGAGCCCGGCCGGCTCGGGCCAGCGGCCGACCAGGTGCCCGTCGCGGAACAGGCGAAGGTCATACACTCCCGTCCGCAGCAGCCGGCCCCCACCCTCGGCGCCGGCCACCTCGACCGTCACCCGCGCGACATCGGGCTCGCCGCCCGGTGCGACGCCCGCGACCCGGACGCTCGGCTGGACGCGGTTCAGCTCGGAGAGCGGCCGCACCGGCTTGAAGATCTCCTTCGCAAGGGTACGAGCGAGCAGCCGCGGCTCATAGTAGTCACGCATGAAGATTTCGGGGGGGAGCGGGCGGAACGGGTCGTCGGGGAAGACCCAGTTGGCTCCCTGGAAGTTCTCGAGATTGTTCCCGTCGAATCGACCTTCCGGGTCAACAACCATCCAATAGCTGTCGCGGAAGTTCATCAGTCGACACTGAGGACCGCGTCGTTCTTTGCCGGTTGCCACATCGCTTTTCCAAAGTCCAGCACTGCCGTCGCTACTGCCTGTTAGCACCTGGCGACCGTCCGGGCTGAAGGCGACGGACCACACCGGGCCGGAATGCCCCCGGAAGACCTGGAGCTCCTTGCCCGTGGCTACCTTCCACAACCGCGCCGTCTTATCTGCACCGCCCGTCAGCACTTGGTGGCCGTCCGGGCTGAAGGCGACGGACCACACCGGGCCGGAATGCCCCTGGAAGACCTGGAGCTCCTTGCCCGTGGCTACCTTCCACAGCCGCGCCGTCTGGTCTGGACTCCCGGTGAGTGCCCAGCAACCGTCCCGGGAGAAAGCGACAGACTCGACAGACTCAGAATGCCCCCGGAAGACCTGAAGCTCCTTGCCGGTGTCCACCTCCCGCAGCCGCGCCGTCTTATCTGCACCGCCCGTCAGCACCTGGCGGCCGTCCGGGCTGAAGGCGACGGACGATACCAGCAGCTGATCCCCCGGGAAACTGCCATGTTCCTTGCCGGTGGCCACCTCCCATAGCCGTACCATGTCATCCTGACCGCCTGTCAGCGCCAAGTGGCCATCCGGGCTGAAGGCAACAGACGTGACCCCATTAGGATGGCCTCGGAAAATCTTGCTCTCCTTGCCGGTGTCCACCTCCCACAGCCGCGCTGTCTCGTCCCAACTTCCTGTCAGCACCTGGCGGCCGTCCGGGCTGAAGGCGACGGACGACACCGGTCCGGAATGCCCCCGGAAGCGTCCGATCTCCTTGCCGGTAGCAACCTCCCATAGTCGAGCTGTATTGTCCCGGCTGCCTATCAGCACCTGGCGGCCGTCCGGGCTGAAGGCGACGGACGACACCAGGGCGGAATATGCCCGGAAGACCTGGAGCTCCTTCCCCGTGGCCGCCTCCCACAATCGCGCCGTATTATCCGAAACTCCTGCCAGCACTTGGTGGCCGTCCGGACTGAAGGCGACGGACGACACCCAGCCGGAATGTGCCTGGAAGACCTGGAGCCCCTTGCCCGTGGCCGCCTCCCACAGCCGCGCCGTCTTATCCTCACCGCCCGTCAGCACGCGGCGGCCGTCCGGGCTGAAGGCGACGGACCACACCAGGCCGGAATGCCCCCGGAAGACCTGGAGCTCCTTGCCCGTGGCCGCCTCCCACAGCCGCGCCGTCTTATCCTCACCGCCCGTCAGCACGCGGCGGCCGTCTGGGCTGAAGGCGACGGACCTCACCCGGCCGGAATGCCCTCGGAAGACCTGGAGCTCCTTGCCCGTGGCCGCCTCCCACAGGCGTACCACGCCATCCTGACCGACTGTCATCGCCCGAGGGCCATCCGGGCTGAAGGTGACGGACCACACCGGGCCGGAATACCCCCGGGAGACCTTGGGCTCCTTGTCCGTGGCCACCTCCCACAGCCGCGCCGTCTGGTCCTGACCGCCCGTCAGCACGCGGCGGCCGTCCGGGCTGAAGGCGGCAGACGACACCGGGCCGGAATGCCCCCGGAGGACCTGGAGCTCCTTGCCCGTGGCCGCCTCCCACAGCCGCGCCGTGTTATCGGAAATCTTGCTGGTGGTGAGTATTTGCTTGCCATCCGGGGAGAAGGCGACAGTTGACACTCCCTTCGTATGCCCCTGGAAGTGGCGGATCTCCCTACCGGTGGTCGCTTCCCACAGCCGGACTGTATTATCTTCGCTGCCTGTCAACACCCAGCGACCGTTGGGTGAAAACGTGACAGAGATTACTGGATAAAAATGCCCCAGTTGGGCGACCAATTCTGGACGCATGCTTTGCTGGGACTGAACCGCCTGCTCGTCATCGGACTGGCCTTTAGCCAAGGGAAACTCGGTGAGAAGGATCACGGCAACAGCAGTCATCAGAGCTCTCTGAAGCATATTCCACCTCGGTTATACTCCGCGCGGAGCGGAATGCGACTTTCCGGGTCATGGGGATTGTGATAGATTTATGAGCCCAAGGCCAAGTATGTTCAGATGATGCATCTGTCGAGGATATCCTCGACGCGTTCCTTGCCTGCGCCGACGTCGTAGTGCAGCAGGTAAAGCGCCCCGCGTGCGTCGGTGTAGCCGTGGCCGGAGAACGACAGCACCACCAGGTCGTCCGGCGTCGCGGCCCGCATCCGCTCGCCGCCGTGCAGCCCGCATGAAAACGGAGACCTTGCTGGTACTCCCATTCTGGAAGACCAACTGAGCTGTCATCGGGTTAAACTCCCTCGCGAACAGTGGTACCAGAGGCAGCCTCCTCTGATTGAGCCGTCATCCGATGCGCCGCATCGCAAGAGATGTGGCGACCTCAGCGTTCGGTACAATCGGACTTGTGGAGCCATCGGTCCATCCCGGCAAGAGGTGAGCACCCAGTGGCTGAACTGGAAGAAGTCGAAAGCGAGCCAATTTACATTGCAGCGCCTCTTGACTGTCTGGGCAGTGTCGGTCCGGCGACGTGGTGCCCGCGGCTCCCGGATCGTGAGCTTCTATGCCTCAGATCGAGTCAGGGCTTCTCGACGACCTCCAGGATCCTGACCTTGGTGGCCCACCCATCCAACTTCGCCCGGGAGCCGCCCACGTTCCTCTCGATCAGGGTGGCCTGGCCCAGGAGGCCCGCTAGGGGATCTTCCCCATCCCGGGGTACATCCCTGATCGCCTCCTGCCTGAGGAAGCGGAAGTCGACCGGCGCCTGGGTGGCAACCAGCTTCAGGTTGTCTCGCGAGACCTTCCGGCCCTCGGGCACCGAGGTCGGGGCCGTGTCCCGATAAGACTTGTCGGGGGCCAAGGCCTCGTTCCGGCCCTCCCCCGGGTAGACCACTCCCACGCTGCCGTCGCTCGCCAGATCCAGGATGGCGAAGTAGATGTCCTTGCCGCTTCTGTTCGTGACGACGAACTCGACGTCCTTGCCCGCGGTCAGAGTTAGGTCGGGCTTCTTCGCGAGTTCGGGATCCAGGGAGTCGCGGGTCGCCGAGCGAATCTCGAAGTCGATGTCCAGCCCGCGGCGGGGGTTGTCGAGGCGCAGGAGGTTGAGCCACTTCGCCCAGGCAGTCAGCCGCTCCAGGGCGAGTTCCACGGCCCCCGCCTCATCCGCCGGGGCCCGGAGCAGCAATTCGCTCTCATCCTTCCCCTTTTCCTCAGAGAGCACAGGGATCCGTGCCCCCTGCTTGGTCTTCGTCTCCTTGAGCAGGAGCTGGGCGTCGGCCGGCTTGTCGACCAGCTCGAAGGCCTGCGCGAAGCTGGGCGACTTCGGGTTATCCGGGTCGGTCCGGCCGCTGCCCGCGGCCGCCTCCCGCACCTTGCCCAGCACGCCCGACTTGCCGGCATCGGCGACGTGCAGGCGGATCCGCTTGTCCCCAAGGTTGTGCCGCCCCGACCATCTGGCCAATCGCTCCAGGATGAGTTCTACGGCCCCCGCCTCGTCCACGGAGGCTGGGGGCGAAAGCTCCGTCGCGTCCCCACCCAAGAGGGCGATCGACCGGGCCCCCTGCTTGGTCTTCGTCTCCTTGAGCAGGAGCTGGGCGTCGGCCGGCTGGGCGGTCGCCTCGAAGGCCTGGGCGAAGGTCGGGGACTTGGGGTTGTCAGGGTCGGTCCGGCCGGCGCCCGCGACCGCCTCACGGACCCTTTGTAGGACGGGTGACTGGTCGGGTTTGGCGATATGGAGGCGGACTTTGCGGTCCCCGAAATTGTGCCGTCGCTCGACCGCGCGCGACGACGGCTCGATCGGGTGGCCGCCGATCAACTTCGCCGTCGAGCGGTAGGCGTCGACGGCGGTGAGCTCCGCCCGCGCGATCGCCTTGGCCGGGTCGTCGAACGCCTTCGTCCCGGGCGGGTAGACGTCAAAGACCGAACCCTCGGTCATGCCGTGCACCTGCCCGGCCTCGAGGGCGATCCCGTCGCCTTCGGGCGAGGCCAGGACGAAGGGCTGGGGCAGGCTCCCCCTGTCGCTGAAGAGGAAGTCGTCCATCTTGGCCCCCTCAAGCTGTGGGTGCTGTCGCCGGTAGGCGCCGGTGACCTTCGCCTTGACCTTGTCCATGACGTCCCGGTAGGTGGCCCCCGCCTTGCCGGAGCCCAGCACCTCGGCGACGAGGAAGTGCGTCAGCGTGCCGCAGGGGTTGCGCTCCTTGTCGGCATACTCGAAGGCGACCTCGTCGGCCTGACACGCCGACAGCAGGGCGTAGTCGCGGCTCTTGAGCCCCTCGTCAGCTTCGCCGACGCCGCGCGGGGCGAGCAGCGCCTCGGGCGGCGGGGGAGGCGGGTCGCGCGGGTCGGGGTCGGCGACGCGGGCGCGCGCCGTGGCGATGTCCCGCAGCTCCAGGCCGGAGTGGCAGCTGTCGAAGATGAACGTCACGTTCTTGGTCTTCTCGGACAGGAGGCTGAACAGCCCGCGCAGCTCGTCGGCGCTGATGTCGTAGACCCCGTCAGTTCGGCTGTCGTGCGGGACGATCGTGCTGATCTCCCCCGAGGGTGACTTGCCGGAGGGGTCCTTCATGCGCGAGCCGTGGCCGCTGTAGTGGAAGATGACGACGGCCTCCTCGTCGGCCCGGCCGATGAGGTGGTCCTTGAAGGCCTGGACGATGGCGACGTGGGTAGCCTGCTCGTCCGTCAGGATGCGGATCGAGTCGTCCGGGAACTCGAACGTCCCCCGGAGCAGGCCCTCCATGTTGCGGACGTCGGCGACGCAGCCCGACAGCCCGTTGACGGCCTTGTAATTGTTGATGCCCACGAGCAGGGCCAGCTTCTTCGCCTTCCCCGCGGGTTTCGCGCCAGCTTTGACCGTACTGCCCCCCGGCTTCGTCGTAGGGGGCTGTCCCTCGGTGCCTCGGTCGCCCGAGCATCCGGAGAGAGAGCAGATCATAAGGAGGGTGATCGTAACCAAGACCGATTGCATGGCCATTGTTATCCTCCGCTGTCTCAACCGAACGGTGGTCGTCAGATGTGCCGGAGCGAAGGGCTCCTCGGCTAATCATCAAGTCTTCGTCCGGAGCGAGATGGACCAAAAATTTTTATACTACCCCCGGTGGCCGACCACAAGGACGTAGTGCCTAATTGCTGCATCGCAGAGGAGCAGGTCCGATCCCCTTTCATCGTCCTTGAAATCGCGATCATAGCTGTACATTGAGGCACACCAAGGATCGCGGCGGATCACAATCGCACAATTAACGATCCCCGCGCATCGGTACCAGTGGTCCTTCACACGGGGTGGTTCGGATCCTGCTTGACCTCAAGGGTCACCTCGGACGTGGGGACGACGGGAAAGAAAAGGAGACAGCCACCAGTAACCGTGGCCAGCCTGGAAACACACAAGGACAGCCATCGCAGCTGCTTAGTTTCAAGCTGCCATCCAGGAGGTTCTCGACGGTCTTTCAACCACTCACGCCGAAAAGCTGAAGTCGCTGATGACGCTCAAGTTCCAGCGATTCGAAGATGTTTCACTCATCGCCGCGTAAGGTATAAGACCAGGCGCAGACCACGGATCATCGGCCCCCTCCCGCCGTTGTTTCCCCCGCCCCGGCGCTCCGGGGCGGCCTGTCTCTCGAGCCCGGCTGCAGGTCCGGCACACCCTGAGTGAGGAGCTTGAAGAATGGTGAGTCAACCGAAAGGACAAGGGTCGTCTTCTGATCGAGGGCCGTGCGATAGGTCTCGAGCGTCTTGAGGAACTGGTAAAACGCCGGATCGACTGCCTGGGCCGCGTTCGCGATTCGGGCTGCCTCGGCTTCTCCCTGGCCGACCAGCTTGGCCGCCTCTGCCTGCGCCTCGGCGATCAGTCGCGCAAACTGGAGAACGGCGGCACTCCGGATGATCCGGGCTTGACTCTCCCTCGGCCCGCGTCACCGCCGCGACCTTATGCCGCTCGCTGCGGATCTGCTCGAAGACGGCCGACCGCACTTCTTCGGGAAAGTTCAGCCGCCTGAGCCGGCAATCGCTCACCGCGACGCCGTACTCCTGGGCCGCCTGCTCGCCGATCCGTCGGGTCACCTCGTCCATCATTGCCCCGATCCCCGACGGCTTGCCGATCCGGACGAGGTCGGAGAGATCGTGGCCCCCCAGTTCGGCCGCGATGACCGATGCAGCCATGTCCTCGAGCCGCGCAGAGGCGTCGGGGATCGTCCGGACCGACTTCAAGAACCGATCGACCTGATCGATCCGCCAGGTGAGATACCAGGCGACTTCCAGGTTCTTCTTATCCCGTGTGAGCATCTCGCGCGGCGGGGGCGAATGAACCTGGAGCCGCTTGTCGAAGCTCCTGCGGGCGTGATGCGGCCACTTGAGATAGAGCCCCGGCTCACGGATCAGCCGCACTGGTCTGCCAAACTCGGTGAGATAAACCGTCTCCGCCTCGTCCACAATGAGGATCGAGCGAAGAGCCGCTGCCACGGCTAGAAGCGACAGGATTGCCGCGTACCAGCGCCAGGACCAGGGCCGTCGAGATGAGGACGCGATTACCTGATGCATGAACTCTCTCCCATTCACGCGTCGCTTTCACGGCCGGGGGGCGCAAGCGGGGTCGGTGGCAGCGATTCGATCTTGCCCGCACCGAGCGTCGTCGGGTCCGCCATCCAGACATGGCGGCGCCCCTTGATTCGGGGGTCGAGCAGAAGCTTGGGGCGGCCCGCCAGGGCTGTGCCGAGCGTCCTCCAGAGCAGTCGGAAGGCGGAAAGATCGGGATGCTCGGCATGAGCGAGCTGTCGGACCAGAAATGCGGCGCTCTCCCCCTCCGCTCGCGCGTGGACCTGATTGCCCCTGGTGGCTCCCTGGTCGCGAATCGACCGCGACTCCGCCTCGGCCTCGAGCGATTGCTCCGCAGCGTAGGCCTCGGCTTCATTGCGGTATCGCTCGACATCGGAGACCGCTCTTGAGATCTCACGATAGGCGGGAACAACCTCGCGGGGCGGATGGGCATCGACGATCCGAACCCGCTCGACAACGAGATGTAAACCCGCCCTGGCCAGGCGATCCTGCAGCGCCCTGGTCATGGTCTCCTCGACCTCGCCGCGGTGAGTGACCAGAATGGCTTCCAGCGGCGTCTTGCACACGGTCTCCCGCACAACCGCCTCAGCCGCGGGCTGCACGGTCTCATCGACGCCCACAGAGCCGAGGACGCGATCAAGCGCGCCGGCTTCGGTGTCGACGTACTCGACCCGGGCCCCGAGCTCGACGAGATTCTCGTCACCGGTGAAGAAGAGGGCGGCCTCGGCTCGGCGCACTCCGTGGGTGGCGCTCCAGTCGACGGGCTGGTTCGCCTTCTGCAGCCCCGGCAGGCCGATTCGCGCCGATCGGACCAGCCGCGGCTCGACTTTCACCACCGTCTCGAACGGCGACGGGAATCGAAGATGAAGGCCCGGCGAGAGAAGAGGGGAAATGAATCGCCCCCACCGCTGAAGTACCCCGACCTGATCGGGGCCAATGAGGGTGACTCCCGAGGCGAGATAGACCAGCAACGCTGCCAGGGCCGAGACACGCAGCAGAGCCCGGCGATGATGCACCGCCCAGTGTCCCACCACCCCCGGCTGGCAGCGGCGGCAGACTCGAGCGAGCCGGCCTGCCGCCCGCAGAGGCGGCAGCTAACCCCACCGCTGAAAACCGAGCAGGCGCATCGCGTTGAGCAGGACGAGCAGCGATCCCACCTGGTGAAAGAGCGCCGCCGCGACGGGCCCGAGCACGCGCGAGCCAGCCAGCACGATCGCCACGCCGTTGAAGCCGAACGCGAAGACGAGGATGTTCTGGCGGATGATCCGGACCGTATGCCGCGCAAGTCGAATTGCCTGCGGGAGAGGGACCAGGGGATCCCCCATGAGGACAACCGATCCCGCCTCGGCCGCGACGTTGGTCCCAACGCCTCCCAAGGCTAAGTGGTCCGTTTCACAAATAACGTCGCGGATTCGACGGACTTTTGGTAGAGGGAGGTGGACTCCCAAAAAATCCCGGCTAGGAAAGGATGCCGCCATGCCAGGACCGAGGCCTGCTCTCTGTA
>Ga0208565_1001053_pt1 | contig 17378 bp, 11 predicted proteins | sample Sb_taG_7_FD_187706 | JGI IMG/M metagenome (GOLD analysis project Ga0208565, IMG submission 187706) | Peat soil microbial communities from Weissenstadt, Germany - Sb_50d_2_FS metaG (SPAdes) (version 2) | ecosystem: Environmental > Terrestrial > Soil > Wetlands > Peat | place: Germany...
GTGATCGTAATTTTGGCGGCCCTGCCTGGCATGGTGGTCCTCCTGTTGACCGGAAAGCTGCAAAAGCCGGGTAAGCTTAGCAAGGTTCCCGCCATCTTGGGACCCCAAATAGGAAATGCCGGACTAGAGCGGCCATCAGTGAAGTCAGGAGACGTTGCCACAACCTGGTTTGGGACTGCAAGAAAGCCGGAAAGTTGTTCCCGGCCTGTTCCTGAGTCGGGGGACAGCGGGGAAGCGCCCCGCAAACCCTACCGATTCAACGCTCGATTCCACCCCCAGGAGCCGAGGTCAGGCGATTCAAGCCGGCTCGGGCCTCGGCGTACTGGGGCTTGAGGCGCAGCGCCTCGCTGTAATGGAGGATCGCCTCGCGGCGGTTTCCCGGCGCTCCTCGGCCAGGCCGAGGTTCGTGCGGATCGGAACGTCGTCCGGGCTGAGCTGCGCTGCCCGCCTGAACTGGGCAACGGCCTCGTCATACCGGCCGAGCCGGGCGTAGGCGACTCCCATGCGATTGAACACCGAGGCCGAATCGGGCGCGGCCCGCGCGGCCGCCGCCAGATGGTCGAGCGCGGCCCGCGGGTTTCCCTGGTCGAGCAACAAGCCGCCGAGCCCTTCCTCGGCGCACGCCGCGCCGGGCTGCAGAGCCAGAGCTCGGCGAAAAAGCTCGGTGGCGGACTGGATTCGACCCAACTTCCCATGATAACGCCCCGCCAGGCAGAGACCTTCGAGGTCCCCTCCGCTCAGCTTCATCCCCTCCTCGACCCGCTTCAGTGCCTGCTCGGTCTGCCCCAGCGAGTCGAGAAGCTGAGAGAGGGTGTAAAGCTCGTGTGCGTAGCGTGGGCCGTCGATGCCAGCCTCGACCTCGGCCGTGACCTTCTCGATCGCGGCCGGTCCCCAGTCGGGCGTCGGTTTCACGATCTTCTCGGAGACGAGCCGGTCGAGGACATCGAGCGCCAGCATCCGCGACGCCGGAATCTTCAGGTGGACGTGGTCGGCGAGGAATTCGGCTCCCGGGATCTTGTGCTCGGCGCGTGCGGCCGCGAGGGGCTCAAAGTCGACCAACGGCACCCCGCGCGCCTGGGCCACCCGGCGCATCGTCTCGAGCGTGGCGGAGATGGCCCGTAACGGACAGATATCCTCCTCGCGGGCCCGCAGCAAGCTCGAGGAGGCTTCCTGGTCCCTGCCGAGTGCCAGCAAGGCCTGGCCCCTGCGAAACATCAGCTCGGCGTGACGATCGTCGATCGCCGCGGCAGCGTCGAACGCCTTGACGGCCTCTTCCGCATGGCCGGCCTTGGCCAGGGCGAGGCCACGCTCATAAGCCTCTTTCCATGCCCGGAGCTGCTCGGGCGCCAGATCCTCGCGGTTCTCGCTCTTGAACGGGGCGAAGTCGCGGAGGTTGGAGAGCGGCGTCACGAACAGCATCCGCGCCTGCGCCGCCGCGGCGATGTCGACCATCGCATTGAGGCTCGCCTCGTAGTGATTCAGCACCTGCCGCTTGAACGACTCGTCGCGCGAGTAGGCCTCGGGGCCGACCGCCTTGATCTTGATATGCTTGACTTCGTCGAGAATGCCAGTTTTCTGCGCGGTCGGGATCGGCTTCAAGAGCCCGACCAGCTCGAGCCCCCGCTGGGTGACCGAGGCCAGCCGGGTCCGGCTCGTCAGGCCGGCCACGTCGCGGATCAAGCTGGGCGTGTCGAAGACCTGGGCATACGTCCGGCGCTCGAGGAATTCGTTATGGCCCATGTAGGCGATGAACAGGTCCGGCTGGTACCGGGCCAGCTCGGCCATCAACCCCTTGACGCGGTAGCTGGCGTAGCTGATTGCGCCGGCGTTGATGACCTCCCACTTCCGCGACGGGTCGGCTTTGGGCAGGAACGCCCGCAGCCAGCCGGCGAAGGACATGTGATCGAAGAACGGCCGGCCATAGGTCGCCGAGCCACCAAGACAGACGATCCGGTAGGTTCCCGGCTGCTTGGAGCGCGGAAAGGTCTGGTCGTTGAGCACCTCGCGCTTGTTCGGAGCCAGAGTAACGAGCGCCTCGCCCGAGGAATCGGTGACGACCTCGAAGTGCGGCACCTGGGGAGTGAATCCGGCGTAAGGATCGCGGCGGTCATACGCCGGCTTCACGCCGCATGCCCAGAGCAGCAGCTCGAGGCCCACCAGGATCCCCAGGGCGGTCGGGACCGCAAACGCGAGCTACTTCCAGAGAGGGAGATCGCGTCGAAACAAGGGGTGGACCCGGGGCCGGGGCTGCGAGGCTGATGGATTTGCTCGCCGAGAATTCGATACGGGCTCGCGGTGCAATCTCGCCATCGGCGGTCATCTCTGTGCCATGGACAGGGGTGCAAGACGTTCGTTCTGGGGATGAGATGGAAGACCCCCGCCTGACTGCCAGGCGAGGGCCGGAACCAGAAACATCCGTTTGGTAAGAATGACAACGGTGGAGCAACGCGGACAGCCGGTAAACGGTCGCTGTCCAGGCGCTCGTCGACGTCGAGAAAGACGTCGACACCTCGGTCAGGCGTGCTTACGCCGCTTCCAGCCGTAGCCGATCATCCCCAGCGCGCCAAGAGCGGCGATGGCCATCGAGCTGGGCTCGGGCACGACGCTTGTGATGATCTCCCCCGGAGTGATACCGACCAGGACCTGGTACTCGAGAGGATTTCCTGTGCTGTTTCCGGTCGAGATCGGCACGACGAGAATCTCACTCGAGGAGGCGTAGTTCGTGGCTGCATGGTAGACGGTGCTGGCAGTGTTCAGAGCGTCCAGAGCAGCCCAGCCCGTCAGCCCCCCGGAGAAAGTATTACCGGTGAGCACGGCGACCACGTCCTTCGCCAATGTGTCGGTAATTCCATTCGCGACGACGTAATTGCCCTCCGCTTGCCAGATGCCAGCCTGGAGCGCGGCGGACTCTGCGTTGGTGAGGGTCCCCAGAGAAGGGCCCATGAGCTGTGTCAGCAGGTAATTCAGCCGATTGCCTACATCAGTGTACACCGTGTTCCCACCCGCCCAGATGTTCAGGTTCTGGGGCGCGCCGGTAAGGACGTTGTTGGGCATACCCCCGGTAGTTAAGGCTCCCTTGAACGTAGTCGTGCCGAAGCTGACCTCGTCTGTTGTATCCGCGCAGTAGGCAGTGAACGTCTTGTTCAAGGTCAAATCCGTCACAGAGAACGTGCCGGCATATTGGCCATTGCTCAGGCCCTGACCAATGTTACCGGCAGTAATGTTGACACTGAAGTTATCAGCCCTTGCGCTGGCCCCCAAGGCCAAGAGCAGGGCTCCGAGTGCGAAAAATCTCTTCATCGATCGATCTCCGTTGATGTGGAACAGGGATTCGTTGCCGACCAAGTTTCCGACCGACGCGCATCGAATTCGTTTCGTCTTGCTCCGGTCGTTCAAGTTCCGGGTCTTCCTGTCCCGGCGGGAGCACCAGTCCCGATCGCTCATGGTTCCGTTGTCTCCCAAATCACCTCGAGGTCTAGAAACTGACCCAGAAGTTCTGGTCTCGAGTGCCGTTCACCCGTTCTTCTCCGACGCATCAAGCTGCGGAGAGGGACAGCTCCTGGCGGACCCTGAGGAAGAGCTCGCGCTCCCGGGGGTCGACGGTTTCTGGTTTCAGGCCCAGTTGCTCGGCCTGGCGAAAGGCCTCGCGGGCTTCCGCGGGGTTGCTGGCCATCTGGAGGGCGCGTGCCAGATGGAAGTAAAGAACCGCTTTTTCGGGGTTGATTGCGACGCCGGCACGCAGGTCCTGCAATGCCAGGTCGGTCTTCTCCAAGCGCAGGTAAACGACCGCCCGCGTGTCGAGCAGGGTGGCGTCCGACCCTGCGATCTCGATAGCCTGATTGATAAGCTCGAGAGCTTCCCGCTCCTTGCCGCTCTCAAAGGCCAACAGCCAGGCCAGGTTGTTCAGGGCCTCGAGATTGTTCGGGCTGCCGCCCAGCACCTCGCGGTAGATCGATTCCGACTGGTTGTAACGCCGTTGCATGTTTCGCAGCGTTGCCAGACTGAGCCGAACCTGGACCGAACTGGAAAGGCGCCGGAGCGCATCCTCGAGCCGGAGCTCCACGCTGTGCCGCTGCTCATCCGTGATGTTCTTTCCGGCCGAGAGAATCGCCACGGAGGTCGCGGCGACCGCCTCGGGAGGACAGTTCTTCCAGGCCTGTTCACAGAGGTCGAGGGCTTCCTGAGTTCGGTTCTGCTCGCCCAGTACACGGGCCAGCGGCAGCATCCTGATCGGTTCCTTGGTATTCTGTGCCATGAAGGTGCGGTAGCCTTGCTCGGCCTCTTTGAGATAGCCGTAGCGCTCAAACATCTCGGCCGCCACGCGTGCCGGATCGGGGTGGCTCTTTGAGAAGCTCTGGAGCAGGGTGAGCAGCTCATCGTCGCGTTTTCTGACCTTGAGCAGGCGGGCTTTCAGCTCGGTTCGAACGCGGTCTTGCTCAGAATCCGCGCTCGCCGGCTTGAACCGTTCGAGCCAGCGCTCGGCCTGGTCCAGGTCTTTCTGGTCAATCAGTGCGCTGACGAAATGGGCGATGCGGATCGGTGCGGGGTTCCGCTCGTTCAAGAGTCCGCGCATCAGGTCCATGTACTTGGGCCAACTTCGATTTGCAGCATACAGTTGGGCCAGGAGGAACTGGTCCTCCGAGCTGAGCATTCGGGTCTTGCCCAGGGTCTCGAGGGTGCGGATCCCTTCCTCTCGCCGTTTGGGGATCGAGGTCAGCAAAATTGCACGGGCTCTCTGGTCGTCAAAACTGTACGGACTGTTCTTCAGGTTCTGTTCGATCAAGGCGAGGGCCTCGTCGATCTGCCGTGGATCACCGGACCGCATCTTGACGAGGCCTCGAGCACGCTTCGCCCAGTTCAGATCGGCCGGCGTAGCCTTGGTCTCGGGATCGAGAAGTTTTTCAATGAGCGGCGCGGCCTTGTCGAGTCGCAAGACCTTGATGTAAAACTCGGCGGCGAGGCGGAGGGTCGTCACGTCGCCGGGTTGGAGCGACAGCGCGGACTGGAAGAACTTGTCGGCCTCTTCGTTGCTTCCGGCAATCGAATGGCAAAGAGCCAGCGTCCTGGCGGCCTGGTCTCTGGGCAGGGCGCGAGCAGCCTGGTCCAGCACTCGGGCGATTTCCCCGGCTCGCCCGGCCTTCTGGAGAAACTGGATTTCGGCGATCCAGACACCCGGCAAGGCCGGCGCCAGTTCCCTGGCTCGCCTGAGCGGCTTCTCCACCTCGTCGATGCGGCCGGCTTGAAGCAGAACGTTGCACAGGATGAGCAAATCGGAGGCGCTGGTCGAGGTCTCGGGCAAGACTTCACGAGCCAGAGTGATGGCGCGGGCGAAATCCTTTTGACGCAACGCATTGAGGGCCGTGGCGAGCTTGAGGTCATCCGGAGCCATGCCCCGTTCGCCGAGCTTGCTCACGACCTGGTCTATCTGATCGAACTGCTGACGCTGATAGAGCAGTACGAACAGGTGACGGGCCAGTCCGGGCTGGCTTCCGCCCAGATCGACCGCCTGAAGATAATCGCGGATGGCGTCGTCGGGTTTGCCCCTGAGATCGGCGAGCCGGCCGCGGAGCATCAGCCCGCCCCACCAGTCGCCGCGGCGGGTGAGGATCTCGTCGACCAGGTTGGTGGCCGCCTGGCGTGCCGCTTCCGAGTCTGTTGCGTCACTTCGTCCGATCTCGCCAATGAGGAAGGCGGCTTGAGCGTATCGCCAGAGGGTTCCTCCCTCGCCTTCGACTCGTTTCATCTGGTTGACGATCTCTTCGACAGCAGAGCGGTCGCGGGCCGCAACCGCCAGATCCGCTCGCAGGATCAAGACCCCCAGGTTATCCGGTTGCTGCTGCGACAGCTCGCCCCAGAGCTGAGCAGCCCGGGCAGAATCGCCCAGACGATAAAACACTCTGGCCAGCTCATCCAGAAACGCCGGTTGTTCCGCGGCCGGGATCTGATGGCGGGACTCGGCGAGCTGAACCATGGCTTTCTTGGCCTCGTCCCCTCCGCGACGGGACCAGAATTCCACGCGGGCCCGCAAGAGGGTGGTGCTGGCTCCCAGATCCTTCTCGGCCTGGTCCAGCACCTCTTTGGCATGAGCCAGGTCGTTCCGACCCAGGAGCAACGCGGCAAGGGCAATCCGGCTGCGGACGGATCTGGGGTTCCGCTGGATGGCCTGCTCGAGGACACTCTTGGCGGCATCGGGCTTGTTCTGCAGACCAAGCAGCTCGGCCCGCAGCGCGGTCAGGTCCTCGACCGCCCCGGGCAGTGCTTTCTCCGCTTCCTGGAGCCGTTGCTCGACCTCCTGCCAGCGGCGCTGGTCCTGGGGAAGCTTGAGGGTCCTCTGAATCAACAACCGCACAATGTCGAGCCTCAACTCGGGACTGCGGTCCGCCAGCGGCAAGAGAATTGCCAGTGCCTGGTCCGGCTTGCCGGATCGCGCCATGGCCTGAGCCAGGTCGATCCGGGCAGATTCCGGGGCCCGATCGCCCTCGGCGGCGAGCCAGAGGGCGTCCAGCCGCCGCTTTTCGTCACCCACTCGGCCGTAGCATTCGGCCAGCATCAGGTTGAGCTGGGCAACCAGCCGGGGATCGAAGTTCAGGGCGTTCCTGGCGTCGTCGATCGGGCGGATCGCCTCGGCCCATTGCTTCCGCTGAACCAGGATTCGTGCCTCGAGATAGCGGACGTAGGTATCGCCCAACCCGGCTTTGCGGAGCAGGGTGATGTAGTCGCCGGCCTGGTCTTTTCCGTCGATCTTGTCCTGGATGATCAACGTGTCGGCCAGCTCGAAAGCCAGGTTCACCGAGGGATTGGCCTGGTACGCCTGCCGCAGGACGGCCTCGGCCCGATCAGGGTGTTTTTCGCGAACCTCCAGGCGAGCCAGGCCCAGGGAGAGCGGGACGCTCCTGGGATCTAGCTTCAGCCCCTTTTCCCAGTAAGGGCGTGCCGCGGCGGGGTCCGCTTTCTGCTCGCTGGCGATGGCCGCGGTCAGCAGCACCTCGGGATCGTCGGGGGCCAGCTTAAGGGCCCTCGGGATGTCCGCGGCTTCGGCCGGAGGCGCGAACTCTTGGGCGTACCGCCAGCGGTAGGTATAAACCCGGCCCGCCTGGGGATTCTTGGCAACCATGTCGCGAATCGTGCCGTCGGCAGCTTCGATCCGCCGCAGGTCGGTCCGCCGCAGCCGCGCCAGCCGATCGTAGCAAGCGAGCCGGCCCGGGTCGTGCTGGATCGACTTTTCAAACCACTTCTCGGCATCCTCATACAAAGTCAGCCCACGGCTGCACTGGCCCAGCAGATCCTCGAGCTCCGCCCGCGCGGCCGCCGCCGCTGGTTGGCGCTGTGAATCCTTGTCGGCCTTCTCGAGCAGGCTCATCAGATGGCTCTGCGCCTCCTTGTACCGGCCCAGCTCCAGGGCCAGGTCGGCGCAGCGGCGCTCGAGCTCCGGGTCGCCGGGGTTGTACCGCAGGGCCTGCTCGTGAACCAGGAAAACCCGCTCGCGGCCCCGGTGATAGGAATCGCGCTGATCCACGACCCGGGCGTACCGTTTCCAGGTGGGGCCGTGTTTGCGCTCGAGCCGCAGGTACTGGCGCAGCGCTTGCTCGGTTTTCTCGAGGTCGTTGGCGGCCTCGGCGATGCGAGCACGATCCAGCAGGGAAGACGCCTTCCGCTGGACCTGCATGCCGTGCACCAGGTACATGGCGCCGCTGAATCCGGCCAGGACCGCCAGCAAAATCAACAGAAAAGCCAGGTTGAGCGTTCTCATCAAGAACCGGCGCGAGCGCCTTGTTTTGGTCATCAGCTTTCGTCCCGTCAGCATCGCAACCCGAAACTCTCGACGCCTTGTTTCTTAATTCACACCCACATATCTTTCGGGGACAATCAGATTCGACGCGAGGCTTGCATCCGCTGCCAGGGAATCGGCGCCCTGCTCGCTGTCGGGCAGGGGCAGTCGAAAGATTCGGCCGATCCAGACGAAGGGGACCCCCACGCACCTGAAGGGTGTCGCCAGGATCAAGCGCAGGTCCAGCCAGAGATTCATCCGTTCCACATAGCAAAGGTCGTAGCTCAGCTTGCGGCGCACGCTTGCCAGGTCCTCATCGGGGGGCTGTTGCACCTGGGCCAGTCCGGTCACACCAGGTCGGACGATGAGCCGCTGGCCATAGCCCGGTATGGCGCGCTCGAGCTGCGCGCGAAACTCGGGTCGCTCGGGCCTGGGCCCGACCAGGCTCATTTCGCCTTTCAAGATGTTGATAATCTGCGGCAGCTCATCCAGGTGGCAGCGACGCAGAAACCGGCCGACCGGCGTGACCCGGGGATCACCGGTAACGCACCACCTGGGGCCGCCGTGGCACTCACTGTCCTGGTACATGGTGCGGATCTTGTAGATCGTGAAAACCTTGCCGGCCAAACCGAGCCTCTGCTGGGTATAAAGCCCCGAACCTCGAGACGTGATCCGGACCAGCAGGAGTGAGACAAGAATGATCGGGGCTGAAGCCAAGAGCATGACCACCGCCAGCGCGCGATCGATCCAGGGTTTGATCGCCACATAGCTGGTCTTCAAGCTCCTGTCTCGAACGAGGGCAGTCGTGTCCACGTCGCCGATCTCCTGTGTTGCAGTGCTCATAGAGGAATCCTCTACCGATGAATCGTGCAAGCGCCCGTCAGGGAAGTATTGGCCGAATCCAGGTTGAAGTTGTCGTGACGGGCACTCGAGCCGTCGCCAGGCGCCCGCACGTCTGGGGCAACCACAGGGCAACCGCGCAGGCCAAGGGCCCTCGATCGTGTTGAAAACTTACTCGGTACTGGAAAACAGATGGCGGTCGAGCTCGGGCAGGAAAGCAGCCAGGAAATCCTTGCAAGGGTCGGACTCGGGCTCGACGACCTGCCCCCAGGTCTCTCGAATCACGTAAAGCTTGCAGAGCGTTGGCTCGGAGGCGAAACTCCAGCGCGGGTTTTGCGGTGCTGACCACCCTTTCGAGGCGTTCCAGCTCCAGAAAATTCGCAGGACCGAAGGAGTCGTTCCCTCGTGGGTTGCCAGGGACGTTTGGAACACCGAACGATGCTCGTCGCCGCCGTAGCGGTAATCGAATTCCGTGGGTAGGGTGAGCGTGTAGCCCGCGCCCCGGTAGCAAACGTCGGGTGTGTGCGTGGAGATCTTCCCGGGAAGGCCGCCGACCAAGAGGACCGAGACGGTGACCCCGCGTGTCGCGTTGGTGTACGTCGCGCCCAGGCACGCCGTCGCGCCCGCCACAGCTCGATCCAGGGCCGGCACCTCGTGCGCCGTCCCCTTCCAGTCGCCGATGACCATGGGGATGGATTCAAACCGTGCGCGAAGCGCACTTTGCGCGGGAGATAGACCCCAACGACTGGTCCAGACTCCCTCGATCAGTCCGGCTCCGACAATCAGGACCACGGCGACGGCAATGCGCATCGTGTCAATCATGAGCTTGGATCCGATGATGACTCAGCCGCCGAGTCGGGCAGCGAAGCATAGTAGGCATCCGAATGGTATGTCCCGTACCCCATATCAAGCGACGCGGTCACGACCGCCCCGAGGATCCGCACGCCCAGCGATTCCAGTCGTTGCAGCGCGGAGCTAACTTTGGACTTGCGACTCACGTCGCTGAAGATGGAGAACAGCACGGCATCGACCTGCTGGGCGATGATGGAGGCATCGGCCACCGCGAGGACCGGCGAGGAGTCGACGATCACGAAATCGAATTGCTCCTTGAGCCGGCTAAAAATGGAGCCCAGAGAGCCCTGGGAGAGGAGCCGGATGGTCTGTCGATCGCAGTTTCCCGCAGTAAGGACGTTCAGCTCAGCGACCTCCGTGGCGGCGATGGCTCTGGGCAAGTCAGCTTCGCCCCGGAGCAATTCGCTCAGCCCCGGGGCCACGGGCAGATCGAAAAGCCGATGGATCGAGGGACTGCGGAGGTCGGCGTCGATGAGCAGGGTCCGCAAGCCAGAGCGAGCGAGGCTGGTTGCCAGGTGGCTCGACAGTGAAGTTTTCCCTTCGCTCCCCACAGCGCTGGTGATCATCACCACCCGATGCGACTCGGCGCGCGCCGCGTGCCGGAGCATGGTCACCGTCGCGTCGATCGATTCCAGGAGAACGTTATGCCAGTAGCGGTCTTTCAGCGTTTGCCGGCGCCCGACCAGTCCCCGGCGAACGCTCCTGGACCGCATGATCGGCAAGGTACCGACCACCCGAAGCCCCAGTTCGGCGGGGACAATCTCAACGGAATCGACCTTCTGGGTCTGCAATTCGAGGAAGGCGACTCCGAAGAGACCACTGAAGAACGAGCCGAAAACGATCAGCCCGATCATCGCGAATCGTTTCTTCTCGTCCCTGCTCAGAGGGGCAACGGCGTCCTCGATCGTCCGGACCCGGGGGGGCGCCTGCAGCTCGACGGTGAGCGATTCCACCTCGGTTGCGACCTGGCCGGCGGTCCCCTTCAACTGGGCCACTTCTTCTTGAAGCGCCGACAGGTCCAGGGTTTTGACATTCAGGGCCCCGGTGGCGTCCGAGCTGGCCTTGATCTCGGCATTCAAGCGTTCCTCGAGTTCAACGAGAACAGCCAGGTCTTGCTCGTCCTCGTGCCCCACTGCCACCTGCTGGCTCCGAAGTTGCCGGATGGCGAGGGGGCGCAGTTCCACTTTCTTGCTTTTCAGCAGTTTCTGAGTCGCGGCCACACTGTCCCGCAAATGTTTCAAAGCCGGATCTCCGGCGCCCCCACCCCGAGCGGCCGTGCGCCAGAACGTCATGTGCTCGCTGAGCTGCGCTTGCTGGCTCGCCAGGTCGGATTCGAGCTGGGCGATGATCGGACTCCGATCGATCCACTGATTGATGTCGGCCTCACGGACCGGCTCGACGGGATTCTCCTCGGGCTTCGATCGGGCTTTGAGCTGCGCTTCCAGCCTTCGTTTCCGCGACTGAATTTCGGCGAGCTCTCGCCTCAGCCCGGCCACATGCTCCCACGCATATTGCTGCCGCAACGCCAGGGTATCGCGGTCATCCGATCCGACCGCTTCCGCATTCTTTCTCAGGCGGTCGCGCCGCTCCTTGAGGGTTTCGCCGTAGGTTTCCTTGATCTGCTTGAGCTTGGCAAACCGATCCGCTCGCCGCTTGGTGTCGACGTTGACAACCTCGTCCATGTAGGCTTTCTTGACCGCGTTGACGATGCCCGCGATTTCCGCGGGATCGTCGCCGCTCAGGGAGATTTCCATGACCTCCGAGGCGCCGACGAACTCGACTCTCAGATTCTCCTTGAGCCAATCGATCGGATCGATCTTGTCGCGGATCATGGCGTACTTGCTGACGGACTTGTCCACTAGGGCCGCGTTCAGCACGAGCTGGCTCTTGACCAGAGTCAGTTGCGTATTCTGATAGCGTTTGTAGTCGTCACCGTTCGTGTCAGTCTCGACGGTACGGAAGAGGACCTTGGGCGGCTGGGCGGCGAGTTGCAGTCTGGCCTGCGTCTTGTACTTGGCGGCGGGAACCAGATACCAGGCCGCCGGGCCACTGATGGCGGTCGCGAGGAGCGCCACTCCCAGAGCGAGCGTCTGACGGCGGCGCAGAGCCTTGAGGAGGCTCGTTGGGCTCAGCTCGATCGCAGAGGCCACGCCGCGAGTTCCCACGCCGGAGGCCGGAACCGCTCGGGGGGCTTCCTCGGATGCCGCGGCAACGACGGCTTCCGCGGTGCTCACCCGCCGAGCGAGTTCGACAGGGGGATGCGATTCTTGGTTCATGACGGAGCCTTCCAGGGAGCCAGGTCGACGCGAGACGAGTCAGCTGACGCGAGGAACCTTGATGCCTGGAGGAACCTTGATGCCTGGTCGTTCCAGAGGAGCAACACACTTCATAACACTGATGGTTTGCGACCCTTCGTCCTGGTTGCGGCCAGGCTCGCCGGATCACGCGACCGCACCAGGTCGAGGGCCGGGATCGCCTCCTGCTTGACCTCGATGAGGATCCGGGAAAGGACCCAGATTTCCACCCAGTACAAAGCCAGGGCCAGAGGTATCATGACCCAGCCGGCCAGATCGTGATAAAACGTGTCCGCCGCATGACCGCCGACGGTGTCGTGGAGAATCCCCGTCACGGTGATCCGGAGGATGTTGGCCAGCAGGGCAACCGGAATCGAGCTGGCGACGAGGACAAGTCGATCCAGCAGCGGACGCCTCACGATCAGAGCCGCGGCCGTGGAGAGGGCGATGAAGATCATGACCATGCTCAGACCGCTGCATGCTTCCACGACCCCGATCCGGGCGTCGTTGAGTTGAATCACATACCCGTCGGCAAAGGCCATGAAACCGCAGGTTTGCAGCAGATACGTACTGGCCGTCGTGGCGATGAATTGAAGTGGCGGTCCCAGCGCGTTTTCCAGCCGCCAGGGAAGCGGGATCATGAACACCAGAAACGCGATCGACAGCCAAGCCCACTCCAGAATCCGCCATCCGCCGACGAGCAGACAGATCCCAGCCAGGTAGGGCAAGAGAGCCAGGCCAACCACCGAGTCGTGTCGTATATATCCACCGGTGAGTTGAAGGGCGGCCCCGAGTCCCAGGAAGACGAGACCCCACGTCGATGGCATCGGCTTCGCAGCCGCGATCCGGTCCTTCCGCAACCACAGGAGAGCCAGCGAAAACAGGGGCACGAGATACCCGTGGGCATACCGAGGGTCTCCCGACCACCGCTCTTGCATGACGGCAAGCGCCGGCCAAACTGACCAGAGCAGGCAGCCCAGGAGGAACGCCAGCGAAGCCGCCAGCGCGCTTTGTTTGGAGAGTGCAAGTTTCATTGTGTCGTGTTGCGCAAAGATTCGAGAGTCATGTACGATCGGAACAGAGAGACACTCAGAACTCGTCATTCCACGTTAATCAATACTCGGATCGCCGAAGAGAACAAGCGCCGAATACAAAACGAACCACCGGAATCCGCCGCGCACATGCTACCTCGTCACAAGAAAGCTGAAGCTCCTGGCGCGATCGAACCCGAAATGTCCGTAAATGAACGTGGCTGGTCTTAATTCGGCGCACACTCCGTGTCCCTCGCTTACATGAGGCTATCCCCAAACCGAGTGAAACCGGCTTCCTCCGCACCCATGCCTCCGTTCGCGCATCATTGGGCGGTTGTACTAAACCATAGTCGCAACAGGGTTGTCAAGTGCGTGCGGTTTTTTCTCATCACGCGGATCATAATCACCACATTTAGTGCAGCCCAGTATTGGTGTGTACGCCGCGGTTCGCTTTCTCGTCTTCGCCCTCGAACAAGGGCGCTCGAGCCTCCAGCATGGCACGGAGCCGTTCGTTCGCCTGGGTTCATCTGTCCCGTTCAGCAAGCCTTGGCCCAAGCCGGAAACCGCTCCCCACACTTCTCGATTCCCGTCGCCGCAGCCTCGGCCGCGGCGAACACATGACGCAGGACCTGTAGAGAATCGGAAGGCCGGGAGATTTTTTTTGCAGCTCCCAGATCCAGGCCAGGCCGTCCCTCACGAAGACCCGCTGGACGGCACGTCAAGTTGCGGGACAGTGAATCTACGGCGAGCATCGGGCCAAACGGATAGCTGGAGCAAGTTCTCGCCACAGAGGTCCGCACCAGCAGTTCCGGCTTCTTCCGACAGTCGACCTGTTTCTCGGAGGCCGGTGGAGGCGAGCCCGGAGGTCTCTCGGCCGGGGGTCGGATGGCTTCATCGAGGCCCAACCCACTCAACCGGCGGCCGGCGAAGCAGGGGGCGACGAGTGCCCCGGAATCAACGACCCTCACGCACGGACGATCGTTGCCCGGGGGTTGGCAACGCTTTTCATGGCGTTGCGCGTATCGACAATCAGCGGCGCGTGCTCGGCAATCCAGGGCCAGTCGTAGGTCGAATGATCCGTGACGATGAGAACGCAGTCCTGGGACTCGAGGAACTCGGAAGTCAATTCCCGACTGGCCACTCGAAGGTGAGGGTAACGGCGCATCGGGGGGAGCACGGAGATATGGGGATCGTTGTAATGAACCACGGCTCCTTTGTGCAAAAGGAGATCCATCAGCTCGAAACCTGGCGACTCGCGGGGATCGTCCACGTCCTTCTTGTAGGCCATGCCCAGCAGGGTGATGGTGCTGCCTCTGACCGCTTTGCGTTGCTCGTTCAGGGCGTCCGCGACCCTGTTGACGACATAAGCGGGCATCGCCGTATTGATCTCGCCGGCCAACTCGATGAAGCGGGTCGTCAGACCATACCTCCGTGCCACCCACGTCAAGTAAAAGGGATCGATCGGGATGCAGTGTCCACCCAGCCCGGGTCCTGGATAGAACGCCTGAAATCCGAATGGCTTGGTTCTGGCCGCCTCGATCACTTCCCAGACGTTGATACCCATTCGATCATAAAGCATCTTCATTTCGTTGACGAGCGCGATATTGATAGCACGGTAGGTGTTTTCGAGAATCTTGGATGCCTCCGCCACCTCCGTGCTCGAAACGGGCACGACCCGGACGACCACCTTGCCGTAGAGCGCGACGGCGAGCTCGAGACTTGCGGGTTCCAGTCCACCCACGACCTTGGGAATGGTCGGCGCCGAGAACTGCGGGTTGCCTGGATCTTCCCGCTCGGGGCTGAATGCGAGAAAGAAGTCGCTTCCGGGCTCCAGTCCCCGCGACATCAAGAGCGGAAGAACGACGTCGCGGGTTGTTCCCGGGTACGTCGTGCTTTCCAGTACGACGAGCTGCCCCGGGCGCAGCCGTGCCGCGATGGCCTCGGCAGATTTCACGATGTAGGTCAGGTCAGGCTCACGTGCCTCGGTCAATGGTGTCGGCACGCAGATGATGATGACATCAGGCTCATCGAGCCGATCGAAGGACGAGGTGGCCTCGAAGCCATGCTCGCGCATCTGACGGATGGTCGTGGCGGGGATATGGCCTATATAACTCTGCCCACTCTGTAGCTTAGCCACCTTCAGCGGATCAACGTCGAAACCGAGAACGGCGATCCCCTTCTCCGCGAAGGCACGCGCCAGTGGCAGGCCCACGTAGCCAAGCCCGATGATTCCCACCCGCACCGACGCCGATTCAATCCTGGACAGCAGCGCTTCGTTCGGTTTTGACATCGAATCCAGTCCTTGGAGAGCCTAACAAAATGAACTGGTGAAGATATTCCAACGCATCAGGGAACAGCACAATGAGACAGTGCTTTGTGAATGTCTTCACGCCAGTCCTTCCGCAGTCGGAGTTTCCACGGCCTGTGGAACCACGAAATCGTCGGTTCCACAATCCAACGATAACGACCCCACCCACTGCCGTTGGGCGTGCCGCGCACGGTGGGAACGAATGTCGGTGCGACGCAAACGACGATGGTTTGGCTTAGAGGCCTGAGTTCGTCGGGCGTACAGCGACCAAAGCCCGGTTCACGGGGCAAATCTTCCCAACGGATCCCGCTCCTGAGCACAAAAAGGATACTGGTCAGTGATTTGCGGTTAGAGATCGGCTTTCGACCGGGGAAACGAAAGCGGCGTGTCTTCGGCACTGGCAACAGGGGTTCAATACGGTTCCCCAGTTCGTCCGGTAGCACAGGTTTGGCCATCTGAGTTCTCCTCGAAGTGATGTGCCTTGACCATAAGGAAGACCCCGGCCAGTTTCGTCATTTGGTTGGCGTCCCTAAGTCAGTCGTCGTGTGACGCAAAGGAGCCTGGACGACCATTCTGGTTCGGCCATGGTTGCCGAGAAGCAACAAGCAGTTCCTGAGCGGCAGCAATTCGAAAAAAAGCTTTGCAACGCTTTCGAGCTTTCTCTATAGTGAGGAAGTTATCAATGCATCCATCCTTGTGAGCACAACCAGGTTTTTTTTCCAGAAAAGGCGGTCTGAGATGCAATCCAGAGCAAGCTCTCATGAATTGCCGCCGATCATCGTGTCATTAGATCAGCTTGTCGAACAAGGCCCTGGCCACAGTGCCGTCCCCATCGGGGATGGTCGGCCATTTCCTGAAGCCCCAATTTCGTGCTCAGCACGAACGGCCCGGCTTCTTGACGGCACGAAACCATGTCATTCGACCTCTAGGCCTCGCGCTTGTTGATGAGCCAATGGCCCAACTCCACGGGTGCGCATCGCATTTCTAAAACATTGGGTTCAGCATATCGCCCGCGCCTGCGGGCACAAGCGGGGCGAGCAAGAAAGCGGAAAGGGGCTTCATGCAGTTGGCTCATTTCAGCCAACCGGGGACGGAGGCGCCCTCACCCACCGGAGCACCCCTCACGATCGAAACGAGCAAGGAGATCGGGAATCGCAGCGCGTTCTCGAAAACTCAGGTAGCCTTTTTCCTGCGGGCTGCCTTATGGCTTGATCTTCGGATCCTCTTGGCCACGGTGCCTCATCTTCTGTCCGTCAGGCCGGAGACGATTGCCCGGGTGTTCCGGTTTCCGCAGGTCTCCGATCCTGCAAAGCCGGAAGATGTCCTCGCCAACGGAGGCGCATTTGGTGACCATGTCGGACCAGCCTTGGCTGAGTGAAGCGTGCAACCCGGTTGGCCGATAAGTGCAGGCTCAAGAACCAGCCGCTCATGTCACTGGGTCCCACCCGGATCGTCGTGTGGATGCGACGCCAGGCGCGCGTGGAACGCGGAGCGCCGGCCCCACGGGCCCACCTACCAAGTGAAATCAACTTCTGCTGTTTAACCTCTCCGCCTCAAGCCCGACAACCCCCAGGCCAGTGCCGGACTGAAGCGCTTGATGGCCGCGAAGGGGGGGCCGGCAAGCGGCAAGCAAACACCGTAACTCTGGCTTTCTCCAGGGCAGGCGAACCGTTCGAGACCCAGCGATCAGATCCAGAGCGACCAGGCTCCGGTGGTCAGCACGAGGGCGGCGATCAGGGCATTGGTCGTGGCGTGGGCCAGCACCGCGTCGCCCAGGCGGCCCCGGTGCCGAAGGGCCAGGGCGTAGAGCATCCCCGCGATGGTGCCGGCCACCCAGCGCTGGTGCATCGCACCGAAGAGAAGTGAGGAGATCAGGAAGGAGGGCCAGGTGAACCGGTCCGCGGGCACGCTCTCGAAATCGGCCGCGATCAGGCGGCGGACCAGGTAGCCGCGAAAGGCCAGCTCCTCGGCCAGTGGAACCATCACGACGGACCCGAACACCCGGAAGGCCAGCCAGGCGGCAGCCGCGAACATGGGCATCCCGGACAGGGCCCTGGGAATCGTCTGCGATGTGTCCGCGGCCGCAGTGGCATTCAGCGGCTCCAGGGCCATCCACAGGGCGAAGACCAGGATCCCGATGGCGACGGCCGGCCACGACCACGACCAGCGCAGGCCGGAATAACCCTTGCGCAGGACCCAGAAAGCCAACCCGGCCGCCGCAACCCGCGCGGGGTAGAGAGCGTCGAACTGCCCGTTCGACATCGCCCCCGTGATCATGGCGGTCG
>Ga0208565_1001056_pt1 | contig 17340 bp, 15 predicted proteins | sample Sb_taG_7_FD_187706 | JGI IMG/M metagenome (GOLD analysis project Ga0208565, IMG submission 187706) | Peat soil microbial communities from Weissenstadt, Germany - Sb_50d_2_FS metaG (SPAdes) (version 2) | ecosystem: Environmental > Terrestrial > Soil > Wetlands > Peat | place: Germany...
CGCGGCGTGCGCCGCCCGGCCCGCGCTGGTCAGCGTGCCGTCCGCGCCGAGCCAGCCCCGTTCGGCCAGCCGGGCCAGCGCCTCGTCCCACGCCTCGTCGGTCCAGCCGCGAACCGGCTGCAGGTCCTCCCGCCGCAGGTCCAGGCAGCACCGCAGGGCCACCGCCTCGCAGCCGTCGATGTCCGCCGCCGCGAGGGACGCGAAATGCCCGTCGCCCCGGTGCTCGCGCAGCACGGTGGCGGCCTGCCAGAGCCGGGCCAGGCCGTCCTCGGGAACGGGCAGCGCGGCGTCCGCCGAGGCCAGCACCCGGCCGGAGAAGTCAAGCTCCCCGATCGCCCGCCAGAGCAGGTCGGCGGCCGCGGCCACCTCGGCTTCCTGCCCCGCGAGCAGGTTGTGCAGGGCTTCGGTCGCGCCCGCCACCCGGATCCGCACCGCCTCGTCCGGCGTGACCAGCTTCCATACGCTGGGAACGGCGCGGGCGACGAAGGCGGGCGCGAAGTTGAAGAACGAGGCGGTGACGACCGCCGCGCCCGCGGCGCCCAGTGGCGCGGCCCGGCCGGCGAAGTAGCCGCGCCAGAACCCGCGCAAGCCCGCCTTCTCGTAGGCCGAACGGGCCTGCGGCGCGAAATAGGTCACCGCGTGGATGGGCTCGAACAGGGTCCACATCGACCGAGCCGTTGACGCCGCGTCAGCCACGAATGCCCCTTTTCACCACGACTGCCCCCTTTTCACCGAACGTGCGGATTCCAGGGCAGGATATCCCGCCACGGCCTGTTACACATGGGGCGGCGTTCTTGTCCGCAAGCCGGGTAGGAGGCTTGTCATGCGGACTGACCCGGCGAAAGCCGGCCGGAAGCCCAAGGACGACACTGCTGGCGGCGAGCCACGGGGCGGGCGGGGGGAGCAGGGGAAGTCCGGATTGTGGCGGCGTGCGCGCAGATGGCTTCCGTTCGTGGTCAAGCCGTTGCGCCGTGGCGTCATCATCTTCGCCCTCGTGCTGATCGTCGAGTACCTGGTGGTGCCGGAAGTGATCGGCGCCAGCAAGGACCTGTACCTGCTGGCCCGGTTCAACGCCGCCTGGCTGGTCGCGGGCGTGGTCCTCGAGGCCTTGTCGCTGTTCTGCTACGGCCTGTTGACCCAGGCCCTGCTGCCGCCGGGCGCGCGCAACCCAGGTCTGTCCCGGCTGTTCCGGATCGACCTGGCCGCCGCGGCGGTCGCGCACGTGATACCGGCCGGGACGCTGGGCAGCGCCGGGATCGGCTATCGCCTGTTCACCGCCGAAGGCATCAAGGGAAACGACGCCGCGGTGATGATGGCGACCAAGGGCCTGGGCTCCACCGTGGTGCTCAACGTCCTGCTGTGGCTGTCCCTGGTCATCTCCATCCCGCTGGCGGGCTTCCACCCGATCTACGTGACCGTGGCGGTCACCGGTGCCGTGGTCATGGTCGCGGTCGCGGCCCTGACCGTCGGGATCACCCGGGGAGCCAGGCGCGCCTCCCGCATCCTGCACGCGGTCGGTGACCGGATACCCGGCCTGTCCGGCGACCGGCTGGAACAGGTCCTGCTCGAGACCGCGGCTTCCCTGTCCGCGCTCGCCCGCGACCGGCGCACCATGGTCATATCGCTGACGTGGGCCTCGCTCAACTGGCTGCTCGATGCCGCGTCCCTGTGGTGCTTCGTGGCCGCGTTCGGCAAATTCGTCAATCCGGTCGAACTCTTCGCCGCTTACGGGATCGCCAACGTGGCCGGCGCGCTGCCGGTGACTCCCGGCGGCCTGGGCGTCGTCGACTCGATCGCGCCGCTGCTGCTGGTCAGCTTCGGCCTAACCCGCAGCGTGGCGACGCTGGGCGTGCTCGGCTGGCGGCTGGTGAACTTCTGGCTGCCCATCCCGGCTGGCGCCATCGCCTACGTGTCCCTCAAGGTGCCCCGCGGCGCCGGCCTCGGGGCCATGCGCGCGGCCGTGTCCACCATGATGGCGCGCCAGGCGCCACCGCCCGAGCCCGCACCGCCCGAGCCCGCACCGCCCGAGCCCGCACCGCCCGAGCCCGCACCGCCGGACGCCGTGCCGCCTCCTGGCCCGTCTAGTGACAGGTGAGCTTGGGATTCCCCCCGAAGTAATTGATCGGCCCGAACAGGATGGTCACCGCGATCGTGCCCGCGCCGGCGCAATTCGCCGAGGAGGTGGTGTAGTAGTGCCGCTGCCCGGCGGCGAGAGCGCCGATAAGCAGCCAGACGACGATCAGCACCCAGACCAGGCGCATGGCCACCTCCGGATTTTGCGCGCACGACGGCATGGGCCGGGCCGTCACCCGCCACGTTTCAGTGATATCAGGCCGAACGGCTCAGCGGTAGGCCTTCCGTCGGCGCGGCTCTTCCGCTGCGGCAGACTGCGGCAGACTGCGGCAATTAAATTATTTAAAATTCGGCTATGTCCCGACCCATCCGATCCGGCGTCTGCTTCGAAGGTGTCATATGAACCCGAGCGATTCGGACGCGTCCCGGTTCAAGTCCGCGGCTACGGATAGGAGGGGAGAGCGGGACCTCGATGACCTGCTCGTCCACGTGGCGCGTGGCGATGCCGAAGCGTTTGAGGCGGTGTACGACCGGCTGGTTGGCCCGGTATACGGCGTGACCCGCAGGGTTCTTCGGGATCCGTCCCACTCTGAGGAGGTAACCCAAGAAGTACTCCTCGAGGTGTGGCGGACCGCCGCGCGGTTCGACCCGGCCTTGGGTGGCGCGGCGACGTGGGTGATGACCATCGCCCACCGCCGCGCCATCGACCGTGTCCGCTCCACCACGGCGGCGGCCGACCGCGAACACAAGACAGCCGAGGTCCACACACCACATGACGAGGTTGCCGAGGCGGTGGAAGCGAGCCTGGACCGGGAGCGGGTACGGCGCTGCCTGGAGGGACTGACCGACGTGCAGCGCGAGTCGATCACCCTGGCCTACTACGGCGGGTACAGCTACCGTCAGGTGTCCGACCTGCTCAAGGTCACCCTGGGCGCGATAAAGACCCGGATCCGCGACGGGCTCATCCGGATGCGCGATTGCCTGGGGGTGAGCTGAATGCGGTTCCTCCGCCACGACATGCACTCGCTCTCCGGTGCCTACGCGCTCGACGCGATCGACAGCGGGTCCGAGCTCGACCGTTTCACCCGTCACATGAGCCGCTGCGCCTCGTGCGCCAGCGAGGTGCGCGGGTTCCGCGAGGTGGCGACCGCGCTGGCCTTCGCCGCCACCGCCGAGCCGCCGCCCGAACTGCGTCACCGGGTGCTGACCGTCGCCGCGCGCACCCGCCAGCTGCCGCCCGAGGTCAGCACCCGTGCCCGGCCGCGGCGCACGCGGGCGTGGCCCCATAACGTGCCATGGGTGCCGTGGCTCTCCGGGGTCGTCGCGACCGCCTCGATCGTGGTCGCGGTGCTCTTCGGCTTCGCGCAGGCCCATACCCAGCAGCAACTCAACCAGGCCCAGGCCGAGAACGAGGCGATCTCGCTGCTCCTGTCCTCGCCGCAAGTCACGCTGCTCAGCCACTCCACCACCAAGGGCGGCGTGGCCACCGTGGTGCTGGCCGCGGACCGGCACCAGCTGGTCGTGGTCACCAACGGGCTCCCCGCGCTGCCGGCCGGCAAGGTGTACCAGCTCTGGCTGATCGGCAAGACCAAGATCGTGTCCGCGGGGCTGCTGCCGCCGGCCACGTCCGGGCTGACCCGACCGGTGCTGGCGTCCGGGGTGGTCAAGGGCGACACGCTCGGCCTGACCGTCGAGCCGGCCCCGGGCTCGGTCCAGCCCACGACCAAACCCATCCTGGCCCTGCCCCTGCCGGTCTGAGGAACTGCCCGTCTAAGGCGCTGCCCGTCTAAGGCGCTACGCAAGTAAGGGCGCTGGCCTCCCCCAAGCCGAGGCCAGCGCCCTCAGGACTCGACGGCTCAGCCGGGCCAGCGGCAGTTGCTGACCTGCCCGCCAGTCACGGTGACGGCGGCCGCCGGGCTGTGCTCGTCGCGCCAGATCGTGTAACGCCCGGCCGGCAGGCCGGGGTAGACGGCCGCGTACCTGGTCTCGCCGGGCATGTGACGCGGCCGGACCTCGGAGTGCGTGCGCTGAGCGCCGGGCTCGTCGTCGCGGCTGATCTCGATCTCCTGGCCGTCCATTTCGGCCGGCGTGTACAGGATCAGGGCGCCGATGCCGGCGCCGAGTTCCATGATGACGGTGCCCGGGCCGGAAGGGCCGGCGGCTGGCTCGCTCATGCTGGGCTCCTGCGATCAGGACGGGTTGTCGAAACCGCTGTAGGGCACCCCGAGGTAGGGGAACTGGGTCAGGTAGGGGGAGCTGACGCTGGCCGGGGTTAGCCCGTCGGTGAGCTTGCTCGCCGCCGCGTCGGGCGTGAAGGACTTGCTGACCAGGGCATAGGTGACCCCGGCGATGGCCCGCAGTTCGATCGCGACCACGTCGTCGGTGACCCGGCGGCCGTTCGGGAAGCCGGCCGCGTCGCCGCCGAGCAGCCCGTAGATGCTCTGCTTGCTGGGGGACGTGGGCGGGATCGAGGTGTTCAGCCGGAGCATGTCGGCCAGCACCGGCCCGGTGTAGTTCTGGAATCCGGGGATGATGCCCGAGGGTATGCCGGTCAGCAGGATCGCCTCCAGGTCGGCGCGCGGCTTCGCGGAGGCGACCAGCGCGGCCAGGTTGGGAAACACGCCGGGGTAGAGACCGGGCAGCAGCGCCGCGAGGCCGGGCTGGGTGACGTAGCCCGCGAACAGCTTGTCGTCCGACGGCGGCAGCGAGTTCCACTGGTCCTTGCGGCCGAGCGGGATCAGGACCTCGTTGACCAGCGGGTTGCCGAGCCGCGACACCTGCCGGAACGGCCCGCTGTCGACGTTCTCGCCGTTGTCGGCGTCCCACAGCCTGACCCGCTGGCGGCTCGCCGTGGTCCACACGCCGATGGTCGGGTGGCCGCTCCTGGTCAGCGAGGAAATCGGCACCTGGATCGTGATCGAGTGCACGTTCAGGTGGTTGGTGGCGTTCACCCCTGGCGCGGGGCCGGAGAAGGCGTTCAGCCCGTACTGGGCGTGCAGGTTCTCGAACGGCCGCAGGTTGCCCAGGTCGAAGATCGAGCCCAGGTCGACGTAAAAGCCCTCGGCTCGCTGCCCGGCGAACACTGTGATCCCGTCGCCCAGGTTGTGCATCGCCTGGGCGGCCAGCGCGGGGTAGTTCGGCGTTGACAGCGGCCCGATGTTACACGGCGGGCAGGCCAGCCCGCTGCCGATGGTCTGGCCCGAGGAGCCGGACGAGACGGTCACGTCGTAGGTCTGGCGGCGGTTCCAGGCCGGGCTGTCCAGCGCCTCGATCGGGCCCGTGTTGTACAGGAAGGTGTTCGGGTTGAGCACCTCGGTGGTGAAACGGAACTGGTAGGAGATGTCCGCCCGTCCGTCCCCGTTGTTGTCGACGTGGATCTCGTACAGGACGTCGTCGCCGAACTCGTAGAAGTTCGGGCCGCCCGCCGGTCCCTGCAGCGGGATGTAGTTGGCGATCAGCGTGACCGTGTCCGGCTTATCCGGGCTCACGAACGCGTACACGTCGGTGCTGTCGGCCACCGGATCCTTGGAGATCTCTGGCGCCTCGCGATGCGATGACATTCACTTACCTCACTGGCTCAGAACTGCTCGAAAGTGGCTCGGAACTGGCTCGAGACTGGCTCGAATGGCGGATGACCGCAGGTGGCAGCGGATGGCGGGCTCAGCCCATCGCCCGCGCGATCCGGGCGGCCAGGTCCTTGTCGCGCAGCCGGGTCTGGCTGGTCCCGGAGAACACCTCGATGTCCCCCGACCTGGCGTCGCGGACGTGCACCATGATCGGCCCGGCGGCCGTGCCGGCCTCGCCGTGGCCGTGCGCCTGGTCCGGTACCGAGGTCCGGCTGGTGGCGGCCAGGGCCGGGCTCGCGGCCGCGCCTATGGCGGTGGCGGCCAGACCCGCGGCACCGGCGGTCGCGGCTCCTTGGAGCAGGGAGCGCCGGGAAAGCCGGCGTCCAGCGGACCCAGACGGCTCCGGGTCTGACGCACGCTTCGCATCCTGACTGGGCATGACGGTCCTTTCGGTCGCTGGTTGGCGTGCGCGTCGCCCGCGGCGGAGGTCACGCCGGACAGCATTAACTGAACGTAAGCTGAATGACTACTCAGAGCATTGACCGTCCGCCCGGCCGAGCCTCCGGGTTTCGGCGTCAGGCGAGCCGGGGATGCCGGTGAGCGGTCAGGGCACGGCCTGGGTCTGCCCAGGCCGGCTCGGATGCCGCAACCCCCATCGGTCCCCGGATCGCCTTTCACGCCGTTGTTTCGCGGCAGACGGGCCGGCGGATGGGTCCATCCGTCAAAAAGATTCAGTAACTTTCCGGCTTGCCGGACATGACCGAGGTGCCTCCCGGCCCAGGCGGCGCTCAGGGCGTCCAGTGGGCGATGACCGTCAGGTACAGGCCGAACCAGGTCGTCGCGACGGCCAGGACGGCGATGAGCGGCACCAGCACCGAAGTCCGCAGCGGGGCCAGCAGCCGGGCCACCGGGAGGGCCAGCAGGACGGCGGGCAGCAGGAACCGCGGCTTGGAACTGATCCAGTTGGCGCTGGTGGTGAGGGCCAGGAAGACCACCACGATCGTGTAGACGTGCAGGTAGACGGGGATGCGCTCGGTCAGGCTCCACAACATGAGCAGCGCGGCCGCGGTGATGGCCGCCACCACCAGGACCTCGGCCACCGAAGGCGTGCCGAGCAGCGTGCCCTTGACCACGCGCAGCGTGCTCGTCCCCCAGTCGAAGACCATGCCGCAGGTGTGCTTCTCGACCCAGAACCATCCGTCCAGCCGGTGCGTCGCCACCGCCACGTATCCCAGGTAACCCAGCAGCCCCAGCGGAGCCAGCAGCGCAGCGGCCGCCGGCCGCCACCATAGGGCCAAGGGCTGGCGCGCTCGCACCGCCTGGATCGCCGCGATCAGCGCCGCCACGCAGACGGCCAGGATGAGCGCCACGGCGGTGCTGCGCACCGTCCCGGCCACGAGGGTGAGCGCGCCGGCGGTCAGCCACCGCCGGCTGACCAGGGCGACCAGAGCCCAGATGGCCAGGGCGCAGAACAGCGCCTCGGCGTACATCATGGACAGGACCGTGGAACTCGGCGCCACCGCCCAGATCGCCACCATGAGCAGGCTGATCCGCGGGTCGCTGGTCAGCTTCATGCCCAGCACGGTGAGCCCCCACGCCGCCGCCAGCCCGGCGACGGCCGTCACGACGAGACCCGCCGCGACGATGGTGACGCCGGGCAGCCAGGCGATGGAGTCGATGACCGCGGGATAGCCGGGGAACCAGGAGAACACCGAGGCGTGGGCCAATTGCCCGGCCGGATAGGTATAACCGTGCGCGGCGATGGACGTGTAGTGGCCGCCGTCGGACGAGCTCATCAACTGGACCAGCGACACGTGCGATAGCCGGTATTTACCGTGCCTGAGCAGAAATGCCGCGATCGCCACGCTGAGCACGCGGATCCCCGCGAAGATCAGCATCCCGCCCGTCGTCAGCGAGAGCCGCGGGGGTTGCGGAACAGACCAGCGCCTGCCGGTACCGGGTGGTTCCGGCTGAGCTGGCACGGGGGCGTCATCGATGTCCGGATTTACGCCAGAAAGTGACATTTACTATCCAGGCCGTCAGTCGATCAAAGCGTCACAGATACGTGGCCCGCACTACGGAAAACGAGCGCGGGACCCGTTTGGTTGCTGGAGTTATTTCATGACTCGAGAACAAATAAGCTACCGCACCGGTCTAACGACCAGCCTCGGACATCGTAGCTATCGCGCGGCCGGCCGCCGGCCCCAGCAGCCTCAGGACCGAAGGTCCCGCTCGCTACGGACTTTGGCACCTGCACTTTCCCAGCGCAGGGGAGTGTGCTGGCACCATGAGCGAGCCGATGACCGCCGAGCAGATCGCCCGCTACCTCGTGGCGGAAGCAGTCTGGGCGCCCTCGGTGAATAACACCCAGCCCTGGCGGTTCGTCACCGGCGGCGAGCCGGCCAGCCAGCACGGCAGCCAGCAGGAGAGCCAGCACGGCGGCCAGCAGATCTGCCTGCATGCCGATACCGGCCGCAGGCTGACCGTGGCCGATCCGGACGGCCGCGAGCTGATGATGAGCTGTGGCGCCGCGCTGTTCAACGTGCGCCTCGCCCTGCGGTCGATGGGCTACGTCCCCGAGACCTCCGTGCTGCCCGACCCGGGGCAGCCGACGCTGGTGGCGCGGGTGACCTGGCGGGAGCGCGCCGTCAGCGACGAATTCGAGCGGCGGCTGTTCAGCCAGATCCGCAAGCGCCGGACGCACCGCGGCGCGTTCGACCCGGAGCCGCTGCCGCCGGACCTGCTCGCCGCGCTGCGCGGCGGTGCCGCGCGGGACGGGGCGGTGCTGCGCATCGTGGCGGATGACGGACGGCGAGCCGCGCTCGCGGCCGCCGTGGAAACGGCGGAGCACCAATTGCGGCAAGATGGCGAGCGCCTGCGTGAACTCGCCCGATGGACGCCCGCGCCGGGCTGCGCTTGCCGCGACGGAGTGCCGGCTACCTCCTACCCGGCGCGGGCCGAACACACTGACCCGGACTTCCCCGGGCGGGATTTCGCCCGCGGGCACGGCTGGGGGATGCCGCCACTCAGCTCGGCCACGTCCATCCGGGCGGCTGGCGTGGCCGGGCTGCTCACGACTGTCGCTGACCGCCCGGTGGACTGGGTGAACGCCGGGCAGGCCCTGCAGCGGATCCTGCTCACCGCCAGCGCTAGCGGGGCGGCGGTGGCGCTCCACAGCCAGCCGCTCGAGCTGCCCTGGCTGCGCGAGTTCATCAGAACCCAGCTCAGCGACGGCGCCTACCCGCACCTCGTGCTCAGGATCGGGATGGTCACCCAGATGGCGGTCAGCGTGCGGCGTGATCCCGGGGACGTCCTGTTCGTACCCGGCGGGGATCATGCCGACCTCGGCCGCGGCTGAACCGCGGCCCGGACAAGTCCAGGAGCTGACCAGATCGGAGTGCTTCGCGCTGCTGGCGAGCGAGCACCTCGGCCGTGTGGCCGTCACCGATGACTGCGGGCCGGTCGTGTTTCCCGTCAACTTCACCCTTGACCGGCACACCGTGATGTTCCGCACCGAAGCGGGCACCAAGCTGCACGCCGCGAGCCGGGGCAGCCGGGTCTGCTTCGAAGCGGACGGGATCGACACGGCCGCGCGCACAGCCTGGAGCGTGATCGTGCGCGGCGAGATCACCGAGGTCACCGACCGGGCCGAGCTCGCCCGGCTGCGCGACCTGCCGCTGCGGGTGTGGGCACCCGGAGCCAGGCACCACTACGTCCGGATCCTGCCGGCGGTGCTGACCGGCCGGCGGATCGCCGCGCCGGGGTGAGGCGGAGGCCCGGCCATGGGAACGGAGATCACCAGGGAGAAGTTCAGCGAGCGCGATTACGCTCGTTTCACCGAACGGCTCGAGCGCTGCCTGGCCGACCTCGGGCAGTTGCTCGGCCGGCCCGGCTTCGGCGCGGGCCCGGCCACGGTCGGCGCCGAGCTCGAGCTGTTCCTGGTCGACGGCGCGGCCCGGCCGCTGCCGCTGAACCAGGCCGTCCGCGCCCTGGCCGCCGACTCCCGCGTCGCCGTCGAGCTCAACCGCTTCAACCTGGAGCTGAACTCCTCGCCCGCGCCCCTGGCCGGCCGCCCGTTCACCGCGCTGGCCGGTGAGCTCGGCGTGCTACTGGACCGCGTCGATGCCGCGGCCCGGGCCCACCACGGCCGGATCGCGCTGATTAGCGTGCTGCCCACGCTCAGCCAGGCGCACCTCGGCGCCGCCGCGGTGACCGGCACGGCCCGCTACCGGGCGCTGGACCGCGGCTTGCGGCGGCTCCGCCGGGGCCCGCTCCACGTGAACATCTCCGGTGCCGAACCGCTGGAGCTGACCAGCGGAAATATCGCGATCGAGGGGGCGAACTGCTCGTTCCAGGTGCACCTGCGGGTCGCCCCGGGCGACTTCACCCGCGTGTACAACGCGGTGCAGCTGGCGACGGCGCCGGCCCTCGCGGTGGCCGGCAATTCGCCCACGTTCCTCGGCCACCGGCTCTGGGAGGAGACCAGGGTCGCCCTGTTCAAGCAGTCGGTCGAGGACCGCGATAGCCGCGGGCCGAGGCGGCGGCCGCCGCGCACCACGCTCGGCACCGGCTGGCTGCGCGACGGAGCGCTCGAGCTGTTCACCGAGAGCGTCCGGCTGCACGAGCCGCTGCTGCCCTTCGTCAGCGCCCCCGAGGCTGGTGTCTCCCAGGACGGCGATCCCGAGGCCGCGCACCCCGGGACCGGCGCCTCGCAGGCCGGCGACCCGCCCCGCCTGGACGAGCTCAGGCTGCACCAGGGCACGGTCTGGCGCTGGAACCGGGCCATCTACGACCCCGCGGCCGGCGGTCACCTGCGGATCGAGATGCGAGCCCTGCCCGCCGGGCCGACGATGACCGACATGCTGGCCAACGCGGCCTTCCTGATCGGGCTCACGCTGTGGCTCGCCGGACAGGACCAGCGCTGGACTTACGGGCTGTCGTTCGAGCGCGCCGATCACGGGTTCTACCGCGCGGCCCAGTCCGGCCTGGCCGCCGAGCTGACCTGGCCGTCCGGCCCGCACCAGGTCAGGACGGTGCCCGCCGCCGCCCTGGTGCCCGAACTCCTGCCGGCGGCACGCCACGGCCTGGTCCGCGCCGGGGTGGCGGAGGCGGAGGCGGACGGCCTGCTCGGCGTGATCGGCGCGCGGGTGGCCACCGGGCAGACCGGGGCGGCGTGGCAGCGTGCCGCGCTGGCGGCCGCCGAACCCGGCCGGTCCCGCGAGCAGGCCCTGGCGGTGATGCTCGACCGGTACCTCGCCTGTGCGGCCACCGGGCAGCCCGTGCACACCTGGCCTGCCCCGGAGCGTGACTTATGACCGGTAGCATCCCGGGCATGGCAGGCTCCGAAGGCGCGGCAGGCTCCGGTGGCCTGGTCCTGGTCCTCAACTCGGGCAGCTCATCGGTCAAGTTCGCGCTGCTCACCCCGGACACCGGCGAGCGCGTACTGGGCGGGCTGGCCGAGCAGGTCGGCACCCCGCAGGCGGTGCTGCGGATCCGCCGGTATCCAGGCGACGCCGTGGCGGAACCGCTCCCGGACGGCAGCTACCACGCCGTCATCTCCCGCATTCTCGGCCGCGTAGCCGACGCCGACCCCGACGCCCACGCCGATGCCAGAGCGCGGGGGGCCGGCCCGGCCCGCCTTATCGGCGTCGGCCACCGGGTCGTGCACGGGGGCGACCGGTTCAGCGCCTCGACGCTGGTGGACGACGAGGTCATCGCCGCGATCCGCGAGTTCGCCCGGCTGGCGCCGCTGCACAACCCGGCGAACCTGGCCGGCATCGAGGCGGTCAGCGCCGTCCGGCCCGAACTCCCCCAGGTAGCCGTGTTCGACACCGCGTTCCACCACGCCATGCCGGCCTGTGCCTTCCGCTACGCGGTCCCCGAGGAGTGGTACACCCGGTACGGCGTGCGGCGTTACGGGTTCCACGGCACCAGCCACCGTTTCGTCAGCGAAAAGGCGGCGGCTCTGCTCGGCCGGCCGCCTGGCGAGCTGCGCCTGGTTACCGCCCATCTCGGCAACGGCTGCAGCGCCGCGGCGATCCGGGACGGCGTGTCGGTGGACACCACGATGGGCATGACCACGCTGGAGGGGCTGGTCATGGGCACCCGCTCCGGTGACGTCGATCCCGGCCTCTTCGGCTACCTGGCCAGCCAGACCGGGCAGACCTCCGCGGAGCTTACCCAGGTGCTGAACACGCAGAGCGGCCTGCTGGGGCTGTCCGGTGTCGGTAACGACATGCGGACCGTCGAGGCCGCGGCCGCGCGGGGAGACGAGCGGGCCCGGCTCGCCCTCGAGGTCTTCGTCCACCGGCTGGCCAAGGCGATCGCCGGGCTGGTCATCAACCTGGAACGCCTCGACGCGCTGGTCTTCACCGGCGGCATCGGGGAGCACAGCCCGGTCGTCCGCGGCCTGGTCCTGCGCCGCCTGGGGTTCCTCGGCCTGACCGAGGACCCCGAGGCCAACGCCGGGCACGGCCGGTCCACCGGGGGGCGGATCAGCCGCCCCGGCCCGGTCCAGGCGCTTGTCGTGCCGACCGACGAGGAGCTGATGATCGCCCGCGACACCGCCCGCCTCATCGCCGCCCAGCCGGCGGCCCCAGCCCCAGCCTCGGCCTCAACCCCAGCCCCAGCCCCAGCCAGGAGGTAACGTCATGGCCCGGAGCCTGCTGGTCGCGCCCGCCGCCGAGGACGTCGGCCTGGCCCGGATCTGCCTCGGCCTGCTGCGCGCGCTCGACCGCATCGGCGTCCACGTGGACTACGTCAAGCCGGTGGCCCAGCCCCGCGCCGACGGCACCCCCGACCGGTCAGCCGCGCGGGTGGCGGCGGTCACCACGCTGCGGCCACCGGAACCGCTCAGCACCGCCGAACTGGAGCGGCAACTGGGCGATGGCGAGCTCGACGTCATCCTGGAGAAGATCGTCGCAACCTGGGCGCCGATCTACAACCGGTCCGATGTCGTCGTGGTCGAGGGGCTCAAGGCGGGGCCGTCCAGGCTGTACGCCCCCGCCCTCAACCAGGCGCTGGCCCGCGCCCTCGACGCCGACGTCCTGCTGGTCGGCAACTGGCCCGCGGAGCCGGATGGCCTCGAGGAACTGGCCGAGCAGTTCGCCATCGCGGCCAGCGGATACGCCTCGGGCGATACGGCGCGCGTGGTCGGCTGCGTGGTCCACGGCCTGCCCGCGGTCCACTCGTCCGCACCGCCTCCTTCGTCCGCACCGCCTCCTTCGTCCGCACCGCCTCCTTCGTCCGCGACGGTTCCGGCCGCCGCGCTGCGGACGGCCCTGGCCAGGCACGGGCTCCGCCTGATCGCCGGGGTGCCGCACCGCCCGGAGCTGACCTGGCTGCGGGTCAGCGACCTGGTCCGCGAGCTGAACCCGGAGATCCTGCACCAGGGTGACCTGTCCCGGCGGATCAAGGACGTGGCGGTATTCGCCCAGGGCATCCCGGGCGGCATCCGGGTCCTTGACGACGGCCGGCTGATCGTGGTGCCCGGCGACCGGCACGAGGTGATCATGGCCGCCTGCCTGGCCGCGCAGAGCGGGATCCGGCTGGCCGCCCTGCTGCTCAGCGCGGGTATCCAGCCCGATCCGCAGATCTGGCGACTCATCCGGGCCGCCTTCACCGGCATGCCCGTCCTGCTCGTCGAGTCGGACAGCTACAAGACCGCGACCCGGGTGCGAGACCTGGACCCGGGGCTGCCGCCCGATGACGTGGACCGGATCGAGGGCGTGACCAACAACGTCGCCGATGCGCTGAACGCATCCTGGCTGCAGTCCCTGGCCAGCCCGGGCCGGCCCCGCCGGCTCACCCCTGCCGCCTTCCGCTACCAGCTGGTGGAGCAAGCCCGCACCGCCCATGCGCTCATCGTCCTGCCCGAGGGGACCGAACCCCGTACGCTTCGTGCCGCGGTCGCGTGCGCCGACCGCGGCATCGCCCGCTGCCTGCTGCTCGGCGCGCCAGACGAGGTGGCCATGCAGGCCAGGCACCTCGGGCTGCGGCTGCCCCACGACGTCACCATCGTGGACCCGCGGACCATCGCCGAGCGCTACGTCGCCCCGCTAGCCGAACTGCGCCGGCACAAGGGCTGGACCGAGGAGGTGGCCCGCGAGCACCTGGCCGACCCGGTCACGGTGGGCACCATGATGCTCAAGCTGGGCGAGGTGGACGGCCTGGTGTCCGGCGCGGTGCACACCACCGCGAACACCGTCCGGCCCGGGCTGCAGATCGTGGGCACCAAGCCGGGCACCCGCCTGGTGTCCTCGGTCATGTTCATGTGCCTGCCCGACGGAGTGGTGATCTACGGCGACTGCGCCATCAATCCCCAGCCCGACGCCGAGGCCCTGGCCGACATCGCCATCTCCAGCGCCGCCTCCGCGCGGGCCTTCGGCATCGAGCCCCGGGTCGCGATGATCAGCTTCAGCACCGGGACCTCGGGGACCGGCACGGACGTGGACAAGGTGGCCGAAGCCACCCGGATCGTGCGCGAACGCGAACCCGGCCTGGCCGTCGACGGCCCGCTGCAATACGACGCCGCCGCCATCGCCTCGGTCGGCCAGGCCAAGCGGCCGGGCAGCCCGGTGGCCGGCCGGGCCACCGTGTTCGTCTTCCCCGATCTGGACACCGGCAACACGACGTACAAGGCGGTCCAGCGCAGCGCCCAGGTGGTCAGCATCGGCCCGATGTTGCAGGGCATGGCCAAGCCGGTGAACGACCTCAGCCGCGGTGCCCTGGTCGAGGACATCATCTACACGATCGCGCTGACCGCGATCCAGGCCCGCGCCAGCTGATTTATCCCGAACGATCCCGGTATCCGCCCGGGAAACCGCACCCGCCCGGCCGGGCGGTCGCTAATGTGACTCGCGGCCCCGGATGCCCCAGTGAGCATGTCCAGCATCGGTGAGAGGAATGCGATCCCGTGACGGAGTACGACTACATCGTTGTCGGTGGCGGCACGGCCGGCTGCGTGGTGGCGGCCCGGCTCAGCCAGGACGCCGGCGCCCGGGTGCTGCTGCTTGAGGCAGGCAGCTCCGAGCGGACCCCTGCCATGACCGTGCCGGACGCGTGGCCGGCCAACCTCGGCGCCGCGGCGGACTGGGCCGACGTCACGACCGGCCAGGCGGAGGCGGGGCCGGTGGCCTACCCCCGGGGCCGGACCCTGGGCGGGTCCGGCGCGATCAACGCCATGGCGCACGCGCGCGGGCACTGGGCGGTCTACGACGGCTGGGCCGCGGGCGGGGCGGCCGGCTGGGGTTTCGCCGACCTGCTGCCGTATTTCCGGCGCAGCGAGCAGACCGAAGGCCGCCACCCGGCGCTGCGGGGAACCGAGGGCCCGGTCCGCGTCGCCCCGGCCGCCGAGGCGCACCGGCATCCGGTCGCGCGCGCGTTCGCCGAGGCCCTGGCCGAGATCGGCTGCCCGGTAACCGATGATCTCAGCGGCCAGCATCAGGAGGGGGTGGCCTGGGTCGACCTGACCATCGACGGCGGGGAGCGGGTCAGCCCGGCCGACGCCTACCTGCGGCCCGTCCTGGACCGCCCGAACCTGACCGTCGAGGCCGATTGCCTGGTGACCCGCCTGGACACCGAACACGGCCGCTGCACCGGCGTCAGCTACGTCCGCGCCGGGGCGCCGGCCCGGGCGCAGGCCAGCGCGGAGGTGATTGTGTGCGCCGGGGCGGTCGGCTCGCCGCAGCTGCTGATGCTGTCCGGTATCGGCCCGGCCGGGCAGTTGCGCGCGCTCGGCATCGACCCGGTGGCCGATATCGCCGAGGTCGGCCAGAACCTCCACGACCACCCCATCGTCAAGGCGTCGTTCGCGGCAGCATCGCCGCTGCCCAGGAGCAAGTACAACCACGGGGAGATGTACGCCGCGCTGGGCAGCCCGCTGGCCGGCAAGTACCCCGACCTGCACCTGTTCCCGATCCTGCTGCCGATGCCCCCGGGCGCCGGGTACCCGCCTCCGGCCGCGGGCCATGTCCTGGTCGCGTCGGCGATGGCCCCGGACAGCCGGGGCTCGGTCACACTGGCCTCCGCTGACCCGCAGGAGCCACCGCTGATCGACCCGGGCTTCCTGCGCGACGGGCGCGACGTGGACCGGCTGGAGGCGGGGCTGCTGCTGATCCGCCAGGCCACGGCCAGCGCCGCGTTCTCGCCCGCGCAAACGACCGAGGCGTGGCCCGGCGCGGATGTCCGCACCCCCGCCGGCCTGCGCGACTACATCCGCCATACGGTCGACAGCTATCACCATCCGGTCGGCACCTGCCGGATGGGCCCGGATGCGGGCGCGGTCGTGGACCTGGAGCTGCGCGTCCGCGGGATAGCCGGGCTGCGGGTGGCCGACGCGTCGGTGATGCCGGGCATCCCCAACGCCCACCCGGCCGCGACGGTGCTGGCCATCGCCGAGCGAGCCGCCGACCTGATCGCCGGCCGCGCTTAATCCCGAACGGGGCCCGGTTCCCGCTCCGGCGACCGCCCACGCCCGGCCCGGCGGTCGCGTCCCGGGCCGGGATACCGTCTGCTTGTGGTGCGCTATCGGGTGCTGATCTCCGGCCGGGTGCAGGGCGTCTTCTTCCGCGATAGCTGCCGGCGGCTCGCCGAGCAGCACGGCGTGGCCGGCTGGGTGCGCAACCTGCCCGACGGCCGGGTCGAGGCGGTCTTCGAAGGCCTCGCCGAGGATGTCGGCCGCCTGCTCGACTGGGCGCACACCGGCCCCCGCCTGGCCGTGGTAGAGGCCGTCGCCGTCCAGCCCGAACCGCCAGAAGGGCTCGCCGCCTTCCGCGTCACGTAACAGACCGAGCGTGACCGCCTCGAGAAGTGCGGTCCCCGCCGGCTCCCCGGATGTGACCCACGTCATATTCCATTAAAAAGATCGGTTAAGTATGTTAATGACATGAGCTCACTCGAGCCTTTCGTCGCCCGCCGCTTCGTGGACTTCAAGCGGGTGTGCAGCGCGGTCTGTCGCTGACCTCACCCGCCCGCACAGGCCTGACTTGCTTCCGGATCTGGCTGATCCCGAGCCGCTGGGCCGTGAACCGCCGTACCCAGACGGCCTCTGCTGGCCTGCGCTCACTCGACCGCCACACCGCCACTAGGAGAAATGGACGCACCATGACGACGACGACCGCCACCGGCACGAGGCTCGATGTTCGCAAGATCACCGCACGCATCGGCGCCGAGGTCACCGGCCTCAGCCCCGACCTTGACCTCGACCCGGAGACCATCGCCGCGGTCCGGGGAGCGCTGAACGAGCACAAGGCGCTCGTCTTCCGCGGCGTCAGCCTGGACGACGAGGGCCAGCAGCGCTTCGCCGGCTACTTCGGCCCGCTGACCACGGCGCACCCGACCGTGCCCGCCGTGGACGGCGAGCCGAACGTCCTGCCGGTCGACAGCGAGGACGGCAGCGTCAACTACTGGCACACCGACGTGACCTTCGTGCTCAACCCCCCGCAGGCCAGCACGCTGCGCAGCATCATCGTCCCGCCCTACGGCGGGGAGACGCTGATCGCCAACGCCGGCGCCGCCTATCGCGACCTGCCCGAGCCGCTGCGCGCCTTCGCGGACACCTTGTGGGCGGTGCACACCAACGACTACGACTACGCGGTGCCGCCGGAGAGCCTGAACGAAACCGAACGAGAGCGGCGCGCCATCTTCATCTCGACCAAGTACGAGACCGCCCATCCGGTGGTCCGGGTGCATCCGCTGACCG
>Ga0208565_1001062_pt1 | contig 17250 bp, 12 predicted proteins | sample Sb_taG_7_FD_187706 | JGI IMG/M metagenome (GOLD analysis project Ga0208565, IMG submission 187706) | Peat soil microbial communities from Weissenstadt, Germany - Sb_50d_2_FS metaG (SPAdes) (version 2) | ecosystem: Environmental > Terrestrial > Soil > Wetlands > Peat | place: Germany...
TCCGCCAGCGAGGCGGCGACCGACCCCGCACCGGCCCGGTACCAGGCGATCGAGGCGGTGAACGCGCCCGGCGCCCCGTAGACCGACACCAGGTGATCGAGGTGACCGGGGGCCGGCTCGTAGCCGGGCCCGGACCAGTGCGACCAGAAATGCCGCAGGTACGCGCGGACGGCGTCCGGCCGACCGTCGACCAGCTGGGTGGCAAGCTCGGTGTTGTGGAAGGCCTGGTACCAGAACTCCCGCTGGGCCTGCGGGGCGAGGATCCGCTCTCCGATCCCTGGCAGCGGCGGGGCGAGAACCAGGGCGCGGACCAGATCGGGCCGATCCCTGGCGACGGCCTGGGCGATCCGGCTGCCGATGTCATAGCCGGCGATGACCGGCCGACCCAGCGCCAGCTCGTCGATCAGCCCGATGACGCTGCGAGCCTGGGCGGCGGCGTTGTACTGGCTGGCCGGATTGGCCTCGTGCTTGTCCGATTCGCCGAAACCCCGCAGGTCAGGCACTATCACGTCGGCGGCCGCCGACACGAGCGGGACGACCTCCCGGTAGTCGGTCCGGTCCCCTGGCCAGCCGTGCAGCAGCAGCACAGCGGGCCCTGCCGCAATTCGCCCGGCTCGCTCGTAGGCCAGCCGGAATCCGTCGATCGCTGTTTCCTGACGCATACCGGCCATTATCTACAGCGTTGTGGGTTGGGTCCGGGAGCGGCTCGAGCGGGCGCACGAGCCGCCATTTTTCTAGTCAGCTTAATCGTCACCGCCACCCCTAATCGCTTATTCCTCCAGCGACACTTCGTGACCGTCTGGTCCGGCAGCCGTGGACGTGATGCGGCCACCGTCCGATGATCCGAGGGTGTGTGGGCAACAGGAGATCGCGCGATGGCCGCTGGCCTCAGCGTAGACCTGGATCGCTGGCGGCAGGAATTCGATGAGCTGATGCTGCGGGTGGGCGGGCGGCAGTACACCGGTACCGCCGGACGGACCGAGAACGCCCAGGTCGCGGTGTACCTGGCCTACGCCGCCGCGGCCGGGTCCGCGTTCACCGCCCTGGCCTTGTACTTGCCCCGGCCCTAAATCAGTGAGACTTCCGAAGTTGGTCTGGGGCGCGTTGGGGACGGCGAAAGGGTTCTCACCGGTGCCCAGATGTGTTAGACCCGATTCGGGGGTGGTAGGTGGATTCGTGGCCGATAGGGCGAGATGCCGAGATCGCGGAGATCCGGGCATTTCTTTCGGCTGGGTCAGGGACGCCAGCGGCGCTGGCGATCACAGGTGATGCCGGGATCGGCAAGACAGTGATATGGCAGCACGTGCTCGACGCCGCTCGCTGCTCATCCAGGGTGCTGTCGTGCCGACCAACCCTGGCGGAGAGTCCGCTCGCCTTCTCCGCCCTTGATGACCTATTCGGCGACGTCGCCGAGGAGATCCTCCTAGCGCTTCCGACACCGCGCAGGAGAGCCGTGGAGATCGCGCTTCTCCGCGACGCCTCCGAAACACCCACGAGTAATCTCCTCCAGGCCGGCAGTCCGCTGCCAGAGCGGCGGATTCTGGCGCGAGGGATCTTGGATATGATACGCGTTCTTTCGGACGGTGCACCGCTTGTCATCGCGGTGGACGACGCGCAATGGATGGACCGCCCCTCCGCAGCTGTGCTGGAGTTCTGCTTCCGCCGCCTGCAGGCCGAGCCTGTCTTGATTCTGCTGACACGCCGCACGGACGACCCAGTCCCGCTCAGCATGGGCCGCGCCCTGTCCTCGGTTCGCCTTGGCCGTGTACAGCTGGGTCCGCTGAGCCTGCGCGCTATCGGCGAAATCTTGCGGTCGCGGCTGGGGGCCGTGCTGCCCCGGTACACCCTCACTCGGCTATATGAGGGGTGCGACGGAAACCCCTTCTTCGCCCTGGAATGCGCGCGTACGTTCCTTGGCCGCTCGCGCATTCCCCTGACCAATGAGCCCATCCCCATCCCGCGCAGCCTCAGTGATCTCGTGCGACGCCACATGGGTCAGCTGACGCCAGACGTACGACGGGCGGGCCGACTGGTCGCTGCCTCACCCCACCCACGCGAACGGCTGATCCGAGCGGCTTGCGACGACGAGGAGTCCTGGGCTGCGATCGACCTCGCCGTCGACGCTGGCCTCATCGAGCGCGACGGTGAAGTGCTGCGGTTCACCCATCCTCTGCTGCGCTCTGCCCTTTACAACGAGATGCCGCTGGCAGAACGCAGGCAGGTGCACCAGCGGCTAGCAGCAGTAGCCGCAGACATAGAGGAACGTGCCTGGCATCTGGCCCTAGGTGCGGACAGGCCTAGCGAGGAGATCGCCGGGATGCTCGATGGCGCCGCGAATCACGCAGCATCGAGAGGCGCGCCAGAGGAAGCAGCGATTCTTACGGAGCAAGCCACGCGGCTGACACCAGCCGACCGACCCGAGGCGGCTCTTGAGCGGGCGGTGCGCGCCGCCGATTACCACTTCCGTGCAGGAGACCTGGCCAGCAGCAGGGAGCTGATCGAATCCGCGCTCCCCGCATGTCAGGCTGGCCCGCTCCGTGCGTCGCTGCTGCTTCGGCTAGCCACGATCTACTACCACCAGAGCGGCTGGCCACTCGCCGAGCATACGTTCCGTGAGGCAGCGGAGGCGGCACCGGATGACCCGGCCCTGTGTGCGCATGCAGAACAGGAGCTGGCGTTTGCCCGGCTGGTGGCTGGTGACCTTCCCGGTGCTTCCCGCCTGGCGAAGGAGTCGCTCCGGTCGGCCGAGCAAGCATCCGACCCCCGCCTGCTAGCGCACTCACTCGCCAGGGTCGCGGTTTTCGAGTTCCTCCAGGGCCACGGCACACGGCTGGACCTGCTGGACAGGGCCGAGACGCTCGACGGCCCAGCGAACGCAGAGCCGCTGGCACGCCTGCCGAGATTCGACCCATCCCTGGTCAGAGGACTGGTCCTGAAGTGGGCCGACCGGCTTGACGAGGCGCGGCCCAGGCTGGCCGACCGGTACCGGAACGAGATCGACCGCGGCGACGAGGCATCGCTGCCGTTCCTGCTTTACCACTTCAGCGAACTCGAGTGCTGGGCGGGCAACTGGGACGCCGCCGAAGAGTACGCCCTGGAGGCATGCCGGGTCGCCGACGAGAGCCGCCAGCAGACGATGAGACCAGCCACACTGTATTCCCTGGCCCTGGTCCGTGCCCACCGGGGCCAGGTGCAGCAGGCACAGGAAATCGCGAGCGAAGCGCTCGCCCTATGCGACCGCACCGAGAACGTCCCGGCCAGATCCATGGTGCTTTCCGTCCTCGGATTCATCGCGCTGTCACTCGATGACGCCCAAGCCGCGCACGCTCACCTGGGCCACCTCGCCGACGTAGCTTCCGCGGTCGGCTTGGCGGAACCGAGCGTGATGAAGTTCCTCCCAGACGAGATCGAAGCGCTGGCCGCCCTCGGCGAGATCGATCTGGCACGGTCGTTCACACGGCAACTCCAGGCACAAGGCAAGTCACTCGGGCGCCCGTGGGCGTCGGCCACAGCTGCCCGATGCCGCGCCCGGCTCGCCGACCTGGACGGCGACCTGGAAGGAGCCCAGGCCGCTTGCGAGCAGGCGCTGTCGCACCATAAGCAGCTGCCGATGCCATTCGAGCTGGGACGGACCCTGCTCGTCAAAGGTACGATCGAGCGGCGCACCAAGCACCAGTCGACGGCTCGCGCCACCTTCGGCCAGGCCCTGGCCATCTTCGACCACCTCGGCGCGCCGTTGTGGGCCGGGAAGGCCCGCAGCGAGCTCTCCGTGATCACCGCGCGCACGCCGGTCGACCGGCTCACCGAGACCGAGCGCCGCGTCACCGCCCTGGTCGTACAGGGCCAAACCAACCGCGAGGTCGCTGCAGCGATGTTCGTCACGGAGAACACCGTGCAGACCCACGTCCGGCACATCTTCCAGAAACTCGGGGTAAGGTCCCGTACCGAACTGGCGGCACGGCTCCTCTCCGCCTCGGCAAGCAGCGCGGCAGCGCGGCGGCTTCCACGGGATCAACATGCTGAGCTCGCTGCGCCAGCAACCTCCCCCCTCGGAACCGCCCTGAATATCACTGATTCGAGGGATTACCCGGCCCAGATGCGCTACTACCGTGAACTTGATCGACTAGGAACAAAATGATAGGCGTGCCAGGTCGACAGCCTCGCCCCCGAGCGCCAGGAGCAAAGACCAGTCGTTCGGGCCGAAGGACCGGCATATATGGCCGCCAGCTCCGGCAGTGTCACGAGCATGCAGGTACCCCGATCAGCAGGATAGAGGCGATCGCGGTGACAGGCAGCAAGGCCGATCGAGAGGGGTAGGTATTCCCGCCAGCGGGCCAATCGAGCGGATCGGGTCAGCCCGCAAGCGGAGTCACAAAGGCGAGAATCTCGGCGGGCGAGGTGAGGAACGTTGCCAACTCGCGTCGGGCTTCGGCTCTTGGGAAGTGTCAACCCTTCGGTCCAGCAGCGAGTAGTCGCCGACTTGGCCCGTGCCGGTTTGGCCGTGGATTCCGATCCACAGGACCAGCGCAAGCTTCCTGGCGGTCGTTCGTGCTTGGTCGTATTTGATCACTTGACCGGTGAAGTTTTTGAAGAACTGAGGATGGCTGAGACATGGGGCCGCCATCGGGTGCTGGCGATCGCGCTGCCCGGCGCGACGTTGGACAACTCTGACGCGTGGTCCTTGCTTCGGTCCGGGGCCTCCGACGTAGTCAGGTGGGACGACCATGACCCGCCTGTGCGCGCCGTCGCAGCGCGTCTCGAGCGCTGGGCTGAAATAGACCGGCTCATACGATCAGATAAGGTCCGGCACACTCTCATTGGCGATAGCCCCACTTGGATCGCCGTCCTGCGCCAGGTCGTCGAGGTGGCAGCCTTCACGCAGACCGCCGTTCTCCTCACCGGCGAGAGCGGCACCGGCAAGGAACTTGTGGCCCAGCTGATCCACGGGCTCGATCGGCGGCCGGACAAAGGGCCATTCGTGGTTCTCGATTGCACGACGGTCGTGCCGACCTTGTCCGGCAGTGAGTTCTTCGGGCACGAGCGCGGAGCGTTCACGGGCGCTGTGGCGCCACGCGATGGAGCATTCGCACAGGCGAACGGCGGAACGCTGTTCCTGGATGAAGTCGGCGAGCTGCCGCTCACGCTTCAGGCCGAGCTCCTGCGGGTTATCCAGGAAGGAATGTACAAGCGGGTCGGAAGCGACACATGGCGAGACACCACGTTCAGGCTCGTTTGTGCCACGAACCGTCCGCTCAGGGAGGCGGTCAAGAGTGGCGGATTCCGTTCCGACCTATATCACCGGATCGCGGCGTGGGGATGCGAACTGCCCCCGCTCCGTGACCGCATGGACGACATCCTCCCGCTTGCTACTCATTTCTTGTCCTCGCTGATTCCATCACCATGCCGTCCGCCGTTCGATCCAGCGGTGACCGACTTCATCAGCCATCGCGATTACCCGGGGAACGTCAGGGATCTTCGGCTGTTGATGGCCCGCATCGCCGCGCGACACGTGGGCGACGGACCAGTTACCGTGGGCAGCCTTCCTGACAGCGAGCGCCCGGAAAGCCGCGCCGATGCGCGGACATGGTGGCAGGGGTCCTTCGAGCAGGCCATCGGGAACGCCGTCGCCTGCGGCGTTGGCCTGCGGGAAATCGGCAAGAGAGCCCAGGACACCGCCATCGCGGTTGCCGTGGCGGCTGAGGACGGCAGCCTTCGTCGTGCCTCGCTCCGGCTTGGTGTAACCGAACGAGCACTCCAGATGCGCCGGTCGGCCGGACACCTCAGCATGCCGTCTGGGGGAAAGAAAGGGCAGGTCAGCCAGCCGGAAACTGTTCCGCGACCCAGGGATCACCCCGATCGCCCACCACGACAGGTGCGGGTGGCTGAAGCTCACCGCGACGAGGAAGGCGAGGAGCCGCAGTCGAGCGCGTGAGCGCAGTGCGAGAGGTCGGCTCTGGTCTCCGCCGCGCCCGGGTCCGCGCCCGCGACCGTGCTGCGGCCGTCAGACGGAGCCAGTTACCGCCCAGCACGAGGTGCTCCTGGTAGGGAAGCAGCCCGAGCACACGAACCTTCGAGAGCTCGACCGCCGGGTGAAGCCACGGCCCATCGGACCCGAAGAGCACCTTCCGCGGCCCGGCCCGGCGCAGCGCCTCGGCCAGCAGATCGAACCTGCGAACCCCGGACGTGTCGGCGTAGACGTTCGGATGGCGTGCCAGCAAGTCGATCACCGTTTGCTGGGCACGCCAGTCGTCGGCGAAACTCCCGAGGTGCGGTATTACAAAGGCCACATCGGGGTACTCGGCCGCCACCAGCTCCATGGGGAACGCCTCGCCCATCACGTCGTAGAGCACCGGAAGCGCGAACGAGCGCGCCACCTCGCACACCTCGCGAGTGATGCGGGCATCATGCCTATGCACCTTGATCCCGCAGGCGCCCCAGCCGGTCACCGCCTCCCTGACCATGGCGCCGATGCGCCCGGCGTCGCGTGCGGCGTTCACCATCGCATAGCCGGAAAACCGGTCCGGACGCTTGGCCACGATCTGCCCCACCCCTGCGTTGGCCGCCCGGTAATCGGAGCTGAACGCGGCAAACAGAACCGTCCGGCCGATACCCGCCCTCGCTGCCCGGCGCAAATAGGCCCCGAGCGGGGCATCGGTGTCCCACGGGCCGGTAAGCCCGTCTCCCTTGCCCGCGTGGCAGTGGCTGTCGATGATCATCGCGTGGCCACCCCTGCTCGTATCCCCCGCTGGACGCCCTCGTCTGCGGCCAAGGCGATCTCCATGGCATGGGCCACCCGGGTGATGTCCGCCTCCTGGTGCGCCGCCGTGATTATGAACGTGAGCGCGACACTCTGCCTGCACCGGGGCCAGTTGAGTACCGTCTTTACCCCGAGTTCGGTAAGACGCAAATGGACCATCTCAAGGTCCAGCCCGGTGGCCGATCCCATGCTCTGAACCGGGAACAACCCCGGCGTGAGCCGCACGCCAAGCGCCCCGAGCATGGCACGGAACTGGCTCACCAGTTCTGCGAGACGCCTGCGCAGCGCGTCGCCCCGCGTGGCGTTGATGCGCAAGGCCGCGATGGCCGAATGCAGGTGCGCATTCGAGGGCGGACTGCAGTGCACCCGGGTCTCGCTTGTGGCCATATATCGCCGCACGGCCGCATCGCTGCCTGCCAGGGTCGCGACTGGGACCCCGAAACCTTTCGCCAGCGACGCCACCACGATCAGGCCCGGGCTCGACAATCGCAGCCATCGAGCGGTGCCGCCGCCACCGCGGCCGAACGGGTGTCCTGACGCTGGTGTGCCCAGGACCCCGAGTGCCTGCGTGTCATCGACAACCACCAAGCCGCCGACGGGCGCAACGATGGCCAGATAGCTATCGATGGGCGCCACCCGCCCGCAGCCGGGGCAGAACCCGTCAGCGAGGACAACAAGGCGTCGGCCGTCCTCTGGGTTCCGGCCACGTCCCTCGGCCTCGGCGGCAACGGCTTGCCGTAGCGCAGCCGGATCGTGGTGGCGGAATGGACGGACAACGGCACCTCTGCACCGCGCCCGCTCGGCCCCCCACCAGGCAATGGGATACGTGCCAGCATCGACATGGATCTCCCCGGCATCCATGCCCGCGAACAGGTCCCAGAACGCGTGCAACGTGGACGGGGCCAGCGTCGCGGCCTCGGTGCCGATGAGACCGGCCAGTCCTTGTGCGAGCGTGCCCGCCGCCGGCGCTTGGGCGAGGGCGGCGGGCACGCCGGTTGTCAGCCGCTCCCAGCCTGGCACGCTCCTGCTGTCGTGCTTGAGCCCCAGGTAGAGCGACGAGGTGAGGTCGATCACGGCCCGGTGCCGCGATCAAGACCGTGCAGGTGGCTCCGAGCCGGCCGGAGATTTTCGCTGTCGCGCGCCATCGGCACGCCGCCGCTGTGACCCGCTGGGCAAGGCCCGCGGCTGCGCTCCGTCGGTCACCGCTCGCTGTGCGCTAGCGGCACGCAGTGGCTGCCGCGCGCCATCGGCCCGCTGTGGGAGCCGCTGGCTGAGGAGCACGGACGGGAGGGTGGCGTTGACCTGGCCGCTCACGTGCACCGCCGCCAAGTCCGCGCCGGTCGCGGCGCGATAAGCGTAGGTGTAGCCCTGCACCTCAGGGCGCCAGTACCTGGCCCAGTTCGCCGCCGCCTCCTGGTGGATCTCGGAGGTCCACTCGCCGAACCTGATCGACAGCAGGATCTTCTCCCCGAAGATCGCCATGTCCCTGAAGTGCAGGATCGAGGTGTCCGTCCAGCCCTGCAGCGTCTTCATCGTCTCCACCGAGTCCATCCAGGGCTCGGGATAGTCGACCATGATCCGGCGGGGCAGGAACTCCCGCATCTCCGGCCGGGCCAGGATCCATTGCTGCATGAGGAACTCCTGCCGTGCCGTCCACGGCAGGTCGCCGTACTGGTTGTGCGAGCCCTGGGTCAGCACGAGGTGGACATCGCGCAGCGCGTTGAGCACGGGAAAGCCGTCCGCCACGACGGTGGTGTCGTCGTCTTCCTTGTAGAAGATCGAGCACAGCATGAGCAGCGTATGGAAGCCCTCCAGGAACCGGGAACGCGAGTCTGCCCCGCGGATCGCGGGAACGGCCTTGCCGATTAGCCTGAGCCCGTACTCGTGGTCGTACTCATAGGTGCGCCGAGGGATGGTGAGCCGGTGCTCTTCATCCTGCACCCAGCCCCAGAGCAGGTTGTTGAGGCCGCGTAGCGGGTCGATCTCCACTAGCGCGAGCGGGTCGCGGTCATGTGGTCCGCGCCGGTTCTGGAATCGCCAGCTCATAGCGTTCATGGTCTGGACCAGCATGCCTTCCTCGAGCCAGTAGTTCCAGATCAGCTCTAGCAGGCATGGGCGGGTGAGCTTGTTGCGCAGAATCCCGTAGCACTCCCGAGCGCCAAACGCACGCCCGGCCCGGATCTGCAAGTCGCCAAGCTTAAGCCGGATGATGTCGAGGTAGGGGATGGTGCGATCCTGCCCGATGCGCACCAGGTACTCCTGCCACTGCTGCGAGACCTGCGGCGACGCGGTGGTCGAGCGAAGCAGCCGGAGTTGCTCCTCGTCGGCGAGCCTGTCCTCGGCTGGATTTTTGTGATCTGTCAGCCGATCGAAGTCGGCATGCTCAAGCGTCGTCCCGCGCGTGATGTCTAGGTTGTGTTCGGTCTGGCCGATCACAACGCCGCAGTTCGCCATCATGAAGACCTCGGTAGCGACCTTAAGCAGCCGGTAGGGCTCCACATCGGGGAACGGCAGCTGGAGCTTCGCGCGGACGTGATCGAACCGGCCCTGCGCGCGTGGAGGGCCGCCGCCGCACATGATCGGCTCGATGAACGCCGCGTAGTTCTCGAACAACAGCGATTCTGCGCTGTTGCGTATCACTACCCATAGCGCCTGATCGGGCGTGGGGTCAACCTCGGCCCGGCGCATCGTCACCTGGACGGGCGCACGACCACCGGGCTGCTTGGTGACTGTCCTTCTAATGGCCATGGTGCTTCTCACTTCCTCGATCGTGTTCTGCTCTGTGTGGCGCTATAGCGTCGTCTGTACCAGACTCACCTCGATGTCGTAGCTGCCGGGAGGCAGCCCGCCTGTATCGAAGGAGACCGCGTTGCTGCCCTTGTCCGGATTGACAGAACCCGCATTGGACGACCACTGCAGCTCACATCCGGATGGGATGGGTTCGGCCAGGACTGCCGTCGCTGTGAAAACCCCTGCGGAATTAGGCCCGCTTATGTCGATGCCCTTGATGAAGAGCCGCTCGGCTCCGTCGCGCCGCTCCAGCGCCTCGCGCTTGCGTTTCTCCGCCTCTTCCCGCGCCCCGCGGGCCACCTTGAGTACCTCCTGGGCGTGCCGCTCGGCACCGGGTGCGTCGTCGAACGCACGCTGCGCGGCGTCAAGCTCTGCTCCGGCTTGGGAAATCGTGTCGGCGGGCGGCTCAGCCGTCAATTTGTTATTGACTTCGGTCAATTCCGCTTCGATGCGTGTTTTATCCGGCTGCAGGCTAGTCGCGTAATCGGCAGCCATGGTCGCAGCCGTTTGTACCGTGGTAGCCTGAGTGTTGAGACCCGGGAGAGAGATATTGAGCTGACTCTGCAGCTGCTCGAGGTCAGTACACTTCTCGTACAGCGCCTGAGCGCTGGCGGCCAGCCGATTCTTCTTCGCCGCCGGGATTGCTGTCTGCGCGGCATCATCTACGTCAGACTTCGCCTGCTGAGTTAGGCCTATGAACTCGTTCGTCTTTGTGATCACCTGGGTAACCGCTGCCACCGCGGCATTGAGTGGCGCGATGGCGGCTTGCGTGGCGTCGCGGACGGCCTCTGCCTGCGTAATGTCGGCGAGCGCCTGGTCTAGCCGATCTTTCTTCTCGTTCAGTTCGTTGAACTCCGCCTGGGCCGAGGACAGGACGAGGTACCGCGCTTCGGTGTTCTTCAGCGCGCGGCGTGCCGCCGCGACGAGGCCGGTCGAATCGCTGGCCTGCGCCTGGGCGGTCTGCTCGGCCTGTTCGCTGTTCTTGAGCGCTGTTTCTGTGGACTTGACTTCATTGAAGGCCAAGTTGAGCTGTTGTTCAGGCGTCATCGTGGTGGTCATCTCGCATGCTCCTTAACTCAAGGGTCTGGTTCCATGGCCCGGCAGCCTGTACCTACGCGCGGTCTCGGACCACGCGAGAGCGCTCGGCCAGTGCGCCGGAGACGCGGTCCCGCGCGCGGGGCCGGGACTGTGGCGGCCGGCGGCGGGAATCGCGGCCGTGCCGCCGGCCGCCAGCACGGACGGCGGGCCGCCCGGCAGCTCCGCGATCCTGGCGTTCGCCTGGAGGGTGCTCTGCAGTGCCCAGTACGAGATAAGCCGACCGAGCAGCCGGTCCTCGCCCTCCGGGGTGAGCAGGCCTCTGGCTCTGGCCTGCCCGACCACGGCAAACGCCAGCGCGGGGCGCGTCCTACGGATCGCCGATGGGTCCGCGGTCCAGGCCTCATAGAGGCGGACCAGCCGGTCCGGCGAGCGGTCCGCCGTACGGAGGACCTCGCCGACGGCACGCCCTCGCAGCGCCCGGGGCCGGTGTCCGAGCACCAGGCCGACGAACGCCGGCATGGTTGCCAGCAGCGCCTGGATCACACGCACCCGGTCAGCCGGCAGGCGGCCGATCGGGTAGAGCGAGGTCCACACCGCTGCCAGCCGCCGCCACTGCGGATCGGGATACAGCGCATCGCCGAAGGCGCAGGACAGATGGACGCGGATCCAGGCGAACGGATGGGGATCGTCCGGCGCGATCCGGAACACGAAGGCGCGTGGCAGGCTCACCAGCCCGATCAGGCCCATCGTTGACGACACGCCGACGCGTGCGATCGAGTAAAGGTCCGCGACGATTTCCGATACCCACCGCTCGAAAAGCTGCCAGGCGGCTCGCTCCGGGCCGGCCACGCCCCGCCGTGCCCGCTGAATCTCCGGGCGGAGCGACTCGACCAGGCCCAGCAGGGCCGCCGCCTGGTGGCCGGTCTCGTGTACCAGGGAGGAGGCGATCCCGTAGCCGATCATCCGCTCCCGTGGGATGCGGATAATTGACACCGGGTTCTCACCTCCTCCAGGCAGCCGGGTGCGCGCTCGCCGGATCGCGCCGCCCAGACCGCGATGCAGGTAGCAAACCACCGGCGGGGCCCGGAAGTACCCTCCGGGCAGGTCGAGTGCATCCTGTGCGGCCACGTCCAGGCCAGACAGCCACAGCCCGGTCTCATTCTCGCTCCGCTGCGTGACCGCGTCGGAGAACAGGTCGAGCTGGGACAGCGCCAGATTGAACCGCAGCCGCAGGAACGTGAACCTCCGCTGCTGTTCGGCCGGCGCCGCGCCCAGCCCGGTCCCACGCAGCCACCTGATGTATCGGCGGATCTGCCTCCGGAGCGTCCGCCGCCCACTGATCAGGTAGAGCTCGATTCCCGTCTGCGCCGCGGGTGAGAGGGCCGCGGCGGGCAGCATTGTCTCCTGGACCGCGAACGGCTTGACCCGGTCGAGCCGAGCCAGCATGGCGCGCGCTTCGCGCTCCAGCATCCAGGTGGCGAGTTGTGCCGCGGCCATGATTTCTCAGATCCCGTACAGGATGATCTGGCGTCCTCGGCGGACCCATTGCCCCGACGCCTCGACGCCGCCGGCAGGGACGTCACCGTCGTAGACGTCGTAGTAGCCGTCGTCGGTCCATGGCTCGGTCCAGTACGACGGGCCGTACCCGTCGCCATAACCCCGGCCGTAGCGGCGTCGGCGGCCGTATGCCGGGTACCCGCCGCCGGGGCGACGCCGCTGGCCAGAGGGCACGCCCTGATAGCCGGAGACGTAGCCTGGACCGCGCCTCGCGGGGTATCCCCCGGTCGGCTGAACGCCGGCTATCCGCCGGGAGGGGGTGGCACGATAAGCGGGCCTGCTGGGCATCCCGCGGGAGACGGGCCTGCGCGGCACCCCGCGAGGAACCGGCCTGCCGGGCACGCCGCGAGAGACCGGCCTGCGCGGCACCCCGCGAGGAACCGGCCTGCCGGGCACGCCGCGAGAGACCGGCCTGCGCGGCACCCCGCGAGGAACCGGCCTGCCGGGCACGCCGCGAGAGACCGGCCTGCGCGGCACCCCGCGAGGAACCGGCCTGCCGGGCACGCCGCGAGAGACCGGCCTGCGCGGCACCCCGCGAGGAACCGGCCTGCCGGGCACGCCGCGAGGAACCGGCCTGCGCGGCACCCCGCGAGGAACCGGCCTGCCGGGCACGCCGCGAGGAACCGGCCTGCGCGGCACCCCGCGAGAGACCGGCCTGCCGGGCACGCCGCGAGAGACCGGCCTGCGCGGCACCCCGCGAGAGACCGGCCTGCCGGGCATCGGCGGCCGACGGACACCGCCGCCAACGCCCATCGGGCGACGCCCCGTACTCGGGCCGCTAATCGTCCGGAGCAATATCCGGTACACGCCGGGTGCATGATGGCGAGCCGCCGCGGCGACCGCCGCATTGGCCGTCGTCCGCGGGCTAACTCCTGGACGCGGCCGGGCAAGCGCGGCATGGCGCGCTGCTGAGGCCGCCAGGTTCACGAAACGCCGAGCCACCTCGAACTCGGCCGCCTCGGCTGGCATAGACTCCAGTTCGACCTCGAACAGCCTACTTGCCATAGACCCGAGCTTGCTGCCGACCGCGGTGCCGACTCCGGGCACGACCATCGAGCCCAGGGCGCCGCCCACTACCGGCAGCGCCTTCTTCGCCACGTTCTTCAGCACGCCGCCGAGCGCCTGGCCGACGGGTGACCTGATAAAGCCACCGACGGAACGCGAGGCACGCCGGAACAGGTTGCCGAGGAACTGTTCGAGCTCCTGCTCGCTGCCGATTTCAAGCAACTCGGTTGCGAGTTCGATCTCCTGCGCTTCCGGAAGCAGGGTCTCCATCTCGCCGCCGAGAACTGAGCCGAGAATGTCACCGAGGAACTGCTCGCCTTCGAACTCGCCGCCCTCGTATTCGCTGCCGAGAACTGAGCCGAGAATGTCACCGAGGAACTGCTCGCCGCCTTCGTACTCGCCGCCCTCGAACTCGCCGCCCTCGTACTCACCGCCCTCGTACTCGCCGCCCTCGTACTCGCCGCCCTCGTACTCGCCGCCCTCGTATTCGCTGCCGAGAACTGAGCCGAGAACGTCACCGAGGAACTGCTCGCCGCCTTCGTACTCGCTGCCCTCGAACTCACCGCCCTCGAACTCGCCGCCCTCGAACTCACCGAATTCTGTGACTTCTGTTCCGTGAATGCTCATGGCTTCCTCCTTTGCTCCGATGCCCTGCCCTTAAGAACCGAAGAGCACGATCGTCCGGCCCCGCCGGACCCACCGCCCTCCCCGCGGCCATAGCCGCGTGGAGCGCCCTTGCAACCGGGGCAGGAGGCCAGGCGCATAGATCTGCGCCGCACGGCGGGTTGCCGTCTTGGCGGCGGCAACAGGGGGGACCTCCGGTGGGACGGCGGCTGCCTGCCCGGCTGCTGAGCCGACGAAGCGAACCAGTTGGCGGGCTATCTCGAACTCGCGGTCCTCTCCGGAGAGCCCTTCCAGTTCCAGGCCGAGAAGTGATCCGACGGCCGATCCGGCTTGGGCGCCGATATCTCCGTATCCCCCGGCTACGTCCCCGATCGCTCGTCCTACTACCGGAAGTGCCTGCTTCGCCGCGCTGCTCAAGCTATCTTTCAGAATGCCTCCGAGTGCTTGACCCGTGTCGGAACTCAGGAAGTTCCCGGCAGCCTGGCCGATCGTGTTGAACACATCGCCGAGGAACTGTTCAAGCTCCTGCTCGTTTGTCACCTCGAGAAGCTCCGAAGCGAGTTCCATCTCCTGCATCTCACTGAGCGGGCTCTCAAGCTCCGGGGATATCCCGTAACCCTCAAGTTCGCCGCTTTCGTACTCGCCGCTTTCGTACTCGCCGCTTTCGTATTCGCCGCTTTCGTACTCGCCGCTTTCGTACTCGCCGCCTTCGTACTCACCGCCTTCGAGTTCGCCGGTTTCGTACTCACCGAACGTTTGCTGCTCAAGTTGCGTTCTTCCGGCCGCCTTCGTACTCACCGCCTTCGAGTTCGCCGGTTTCGTACTCACCGAACGTTTGCTGCTCAAGTTGCGTTCTTCCGATGTCGTGCATCCATCCCTCCCGCACTCTCGGGGCGGCGCCGCGCTGCCTGGCGAACCTTCGATCAGCTTGTCCATGCAGCCGACTTCATCTCTGTCCTCTGTCTTGCACGTTCCGTGCCACGGTCGGCGACTTGCCAGTTCTCGCGTGAGCGCGCTTGACGAGGCGAAGCATCCTTCGCATTTGGGCGGCTAAGGCCCGCTACGGCGAAGCCTGCTTCGGGTTGCGGCAGCCGACCTGAACGGCTTAGTGGCCTGGCAGCAACGGCGCCGGCATACCTAGGATCAGCGGTAGGTGCTGGGCAGGACACGGAGACGGCGTCGGTACTTGGCCACCGTGCGCCGGGCCACGCTGTGACCGGCATTTTCCAGCCGTTTGCAAAGTTCGGAGTCCGTTAGCGGCCGGTCCTCAGCGGCGAGGATCGCCTCGAGGTGGGCGCAGACCGCGCGCGAGCCATCGAAGAACGTGGCGAACGGAAGCACCTGCCGCGCTGGCAGCATGACGTACTTCCCCGCCATCGCCCGGCTCACCGTCGACGGATTGAGTCCGAGATCCGCGGCCGCCTCAGCCCGTGTCCAGTGACGATCTGTTGCGGGCTCGCCGGCCACGAGGCCTGGCTGCTGCTCCAGCAGGTACTCAGTGATCCGCCTCAGCGTGGACCAGCGTTCACGCAGCCGGGCGAGGAAGAAGTCCCCCCTCCCGACCCATTCCGCCACCTGCCTGTCGGACTTTGCCACTTGCCGGTGCAGCGGATCAACGCGCAAGAGCATGCGGCGCTCCTCAAGAACGTCCACTCGGAATTCGCCTTGGCGGTCGGCTGACCGGACCACCGCTACATCGGGTTGGATGCCTACGGGTGCCATGTCATCTGGGGCGGCGCCACCGTAGATGTCCGGACGGGGGAGAAGTTCGCGACGGATGAACTCACTGGCGTGCATCACATCTGCCTCAGGCACCCCGAGCCGCCGGGCAATCGTTGCGGTAGCGCCACGCGCCAGTGCCTCAAGATGATCGGCTACGATCGCCCGGACACAAGGATTGGAGACACCCTCACCTGCGCGGCGATCGATCTGGAGCAACAGGCAGTCCCGCAGGTCGCGGGCGCCTACTCCGAGTGGGCCTGTCTCACGCAGGATCGTGACCACTCGCTCGGCTTGGGTGATGTCCGTGCCTGCCATACGAGCTAGCTCGGGAAGTCTTTCGGTCAGGTATCCACGATCGTCCAGGCTCGCGACGACCACCGCCGCGATCCGGGCGTCACGCGCGGGCAGCACCAGCATGAGATCGCGAAGCAAGGCCTCAGCCCACGCGATGGTGGAGACAGGTCCAGCACCCCACGGCAAATCATGTGCGTTGCCCTGCCTCGGCATCCTGAGCGGACCGGTCTCCTGGCCGCAGTAGGGGCACGGCCTGTCAGCCGGCAGGCCGCATCCGCCGCAGGTATCCGCTTCGTCTTGAAGCAGCGCCGGATTCTCGGACAACTCACGCGCCACGGTCTGCTCTAGCTCGGCGCCGGGAAGGACTAGAATATTGGCGTAGGCGACAAGCGACGGCGTGGCAGCCATCCGAAACTCGGGCGTCATGTCGACGCCGACGCTGAGGGTCATCGTGCCTCCCTGGCTGATGGGTGAACGCCTGCTGACCTCATACCGTGCAAGATTCGTGCCACGCCAGGTGGCGCGGTGAACGAAGGCCGTAGATAGATACGCCGCCCGGCTGCAGCCAGTTCGTACAGGTCTGGATCTTTAGCCGGTGAGCCTCACGGTAGGCCCGGCTACGGGCTGGTGAATCCCCTGAATCGGTGATATCCGGCGTGGGTTTGCTAAGGAAGCGGGCTTAGCGGCTAATGGGGCTCATCGTGGTTTCATCCCGCGGAAGACCTGGGGCCTGGTACCCGGCCCGCTCACTCATATGCCCAATCATCCGTTACACGATGAGCTGACCCGGGCCGCCGGTGTTTCGCGGCTCCGGTATTCGCCTGGGCACGCAGCACGGCCCGTTCGGGATAGTCGCCCCGAGCCGACGGGACCAGGCCCACGGCGATGCCCACCGCGGGCGTGGGTAGCCGGGCCCGCCCTGCTCGCGGGCCCGGCCGACCCGTGCTGGGCTGAGGTCCTCCCGGTCAGCGGGGCCAGGAGGCGGGCAGCAGCGGGATCGCGTTGGCCCGGACCACGTTGGCGTAGAAGGCGGCGCTGGCCTTGGGGATCCGGCGCTGGGTCCCGAAGTCCACGAACACGATCCCGAAACGCTTCTGGTAGCCCCAGCCCCATTCGAAGTTGTCCATCAGCGACCAGACGAAGTACCCGGCCAGGTTGGCGCCGTCCTTGATGGCCCGCGCCGCCGCCTCCAGATGCGTGTGCAGGTACTTGACCCGCTCGACGTCGTTCACCTCGCCCTGCGGGTTCACGTAGTCTTCGGCCGCGCAGCCGTTTTCTGTGACGTATAGCGGCAGGCCAGGGGCATGCTTGGAGACGTCAACCAGGATCTGGTGCAACCCGCTGGCGTCGACGAGCCAGCCCATCGGCGTCCGGTCCAGCTCTTCGGGCAGGTACTCCACGACGCCGGGCACCCGGCAGCGGGCGTGCTGCTCGTTGCGCCTGAGGTCGGAGGGGTCCCCGGC
>Ga0208565_1001065_pt1 | contig 17191 bp, 15 predicted proteins | sample Sb_taG_7_FD_187706 | JGI IMG/M metagenome (GOLD analysis project Ga0208565, IMG submission 187706) | Peat soil microbial communities from Weissenstadt, Germany - Sb_50d_2_FS metaG (SPAdes) (version 2) | ecosystem: Environmental > Terrestrial > Soil > Wetlands > Peat | place: Germany...
CCTCCAGGCCGGCCATCAGCCCGCTCTCGAGGGCCATGACCTGCCAGCCGAGAACAGAAGTATCGCCGCCCTGGCGCGGCTGGTATCTCCAACCGCCGCTGGCGCTCTGGGCCGCCCTAATATACTTCAAAGCCCGTGGCCCAGCATCGGCGTTCCTTACGGTGCTCAATCAGGGCGGTCAACCGACCAGTTTACCCGGTGCCGACCCCAGCGGAGAACCAACTGTCCGACCTGATCTTCCCGCCCAAGACGAACGCGGCCAACGAGCGCTTGGCCCAGCACCTGTGGGCGCATCGCGACGACCTGTTCACCTTCCTGCGTCAGCCGGGGCTGGACGCCACCGACTGGCGGGCCGAGTTGGCGATCCGCTTCGGGGTCATCCTGCGCAAGGTCTGCACTGAAATGGGGGCTTCCCTGCCTGACGGCTGCCACATGGTTTGTCCGCGACGGCTCGGGTGTTAAAATGAATAATGTGGAGTCAAATACTTTGACGCTCGAACATTTTGGTGAGCGTAATCGTCTATAACATAGCTGTATGGAACCGTGCGCGGTTCGTCCTACGGGCAGCCAATAGGGGCGAATCTAGCCTCTCGAATATACTTTGGACAGCGATACGGAGGCGTCCGAGAGGGTAGGGCAAGCACTTTATCGCTTCTGGCGGTCGTTGTCCCTCCCGCCCCTAGATCTTCGGCTTGGCAGCTTTGGCATGGTTGTTGGCAGTAACTGCTCCTGGCCTGCGGACGGAGCAGTTGTTGGCACCGAGATTGCTGAAGTGTGTAAGGTTTCTTACCAGAACTGACAATGTCCTAAGAGATGTTCAGAGTACACTACCAATTCTCATTTCTTTCAAAAAGTTGTGTTGTTTCCTCCGCTAGGCGCATCGACATAGATGTCGCATCGGCCGCAGGAAGCCATAACCTGGGGGGTGCGACATGTATCGGTCGTCCTGTGCTCTTCTGTCTCATTCTCATTATTTTCTCAGTGCTTTGGCTGCTGGACTGTTGCTTGGTTCGGGCATTTGCCATGGCCAGGGTTTCCAGGGAGGTAGCTTCTCTGGAATTGGCGGCATCGGGGGCATTGGCGGTGGTCTGAGCGGCGGGCTTGGTGGTGGCCTGAGCGGCGGGCTTGGTGGTGGCCTGAGCGGCGGGCTTGGTGGCGGTCTGAGCGGTGGGATTGGTGGTGGCCTGAGCGGCGGGATCGGGGGCGGTGTGGGCGGCACAAGGCCCGACCGCATGTTCTTGACGCCCATCCAGATCCCGTCAAGCGGCTGGATGGGCATGGGTGGCTCGGGCGGCATTAGCGGCGGCATCAGTGGCGGCTTAAGCGGTGGTATCGGTGGTGGCCTATCTGGCGGTTTGAGCGGCGGCTTGGGCGGCGGCCTGGGTGGTTTGGGCGGCGGCCTTGGCGGTGGTCTCAGCGGCGTCGGCGGCTTTGGCGGCGGCTCATTCGGCGGCGGTATCGGCGGATTGTCCGGCGGCATTGGCGGCATTGGCGGTATTGGCGGCGGGGGCTTTGGCGGCTTCGGCGGCGGCGGTATCGGCGGAGCGCTCGGTCTCGGCGGAGGCTTCTAGCCCGCACCTTTCGTCTGAATTGCTTGATTACTTCAGGGGCAAGTACCTGAGAGTTCACACCCCCTGCTCCCCTGTCAACCACTCTCGGGTCGATGGCTTCCAGCCAGTTGGTCGTCGCCAGCACCGCGGGCCAGACCTGCTGGCGCTGCCTGCCTTGATGAAGTCGAGTCCTTCCAGTTCGACCCTAACTGTGGAGAGAGAACTGAGTCAAACCTTGGGTTCCCAGCCTTTTTCGTACTCCCGGGTCCAGAGTGACGCAGCGTGAGAATCCCCGGTGATGTGCCCCTGCCCATCGCAGCGCAGCGCCCGCCCCGTGCGGTAGGCGATGTTGCCCAAATGGCACAACAGCGTGCTCTTGTGGCCTTCCTCGATTTCGCTATGGATCTGGGCAGCGCCACGAATGCCAGCTAGAAAGTTGGCAATATGGACCACATCGTCAAAAGCCCCGGCTACTTTGCGGACCTCCTGCCCCTTGGTGTCGTAGACTGTGTAGCCGCGGTCAGTAATCCCCAGGCTGCCGGTCTCGCCATGGAACAGGACATCGACCTTGCCGGTGGGCATCGTGCTGCAACTGAGTCCCTCCCAGGAGATCGACTTCCGCCCCTCGAAGTCGAAACTAACCACCTGGGTATCGGGCGTCTCCTGGTCATCGTTATAACGGTACCGGCCCCCCGCCGCGGTGACGCGAATGGGACAGTCCACCCCAAGCCCCCAGCGGCACAAATCCAGCGTATGCACTCCGTTATTCCCCAATTCGCCGTTGCCCCAATGCCAAAACCAATGCCAGTTGTAGTACAAGAAATTGTCCCGGAAGGGGCGCCGCGGGGCCGGACCTTGCCACATGTCGTAGTCTAGTCCCCGAACAGGGGCCGACTTCCCTTTGCCAATGGTTGGGCGGTCGCTGGTGTACCATGCCTGAGCGAAGTACGCGCGCCCCAGGAGTCCGGCGCGAACTTGACCGATCGCCTCCTGCACCCAGGGCCAGCTTCGCCGCTGGTTGCCCATCTGCACCAGGCGGTGGTGCTTGCGGGCCGCGGCGACCATCATTTCCCCTTCGCGCGGATTATGGCTGCACGGCTTCTCGACGTAGACATGTTTGCCGGCGGCACAGGCCAGCATAGTCGCCGGAGCGTGCCAGTGGTTGCACGTGGCAATCACCAACGCATCCACCGCCTTATCATCCAGAATACGGCGGAAGTCCGTAACGGCGTTTGGGGCCTTGCCAGTCAATTTGTCGACGGCTTGGGAGGCCTGCGCAAGGCGCCGCTGGTCCACATCGCAGACGTAGGCAACCGCCACGCTTGGCTGCTGTGCAAACGTCTTCGCCAGAGCATGGGGCGACTGCGGAAGGTTCGGGGCCTGCTTAGCCCACGAAATCTGCCTCGATCATCTTATGCCCCCGCACATCTTCGCGAACACGTCATCGCGTGATACCCTAATCGGCGGCTTCTTAGCGTCACCGAAATCCAGGACTGTCTTCCCGATCCACTCCAGCCGGTCGTGACTCAGATAATTGTAGACGGCCCACAGGCGGCGCCCGGTTTTGCCCTGGCATGAACGTGCAGTTACGTGAGCCGCTCGTTACGTGGCGGGGAGGCACGCGTGCCTATCTCCAGCCTTCGGGCGCAAGCGCGCGTCGGTCCCGACATCCATGAGGAAGCCTCCGTCAAAACCGGGGCAAGACGAGCACGGTACTTCCCAGACTTCCATTCGGCATCATCCGCGAATGCGGAGCGCCCTTAACAGCCTTCCATCGCTCCAGCAAGGAAGTCACGATTGTACCGGAAGCGTTGCTGGCTCGATCCCGATGCATCCCAATTCGCTGAACGGAACTGTTCACGCTAGCTCGCCTTCGTGGCGGATCGATAAAATGAACGGAGGCGGGCCGGAAGCTCGTCGTCGGACCGAAAGCGCGGGGCGGATGCTACAATGTCGATCAAACTGGTAAAGGCGTTTAAGGTTACCGAGGAAGCGCACGCCGACGCCTTCGAGCGTTTCGCGAACGCCTTTCTGGTCGACGATTACCCGGAGCTGAAGGCCCTGGGCGGGAAGAAAGACAAAGGCATGGACGCCTACATCTACGACAACGAGGCCGGAAAAGCAGTCATCGTGGTGCAGAGCTGTGTCTCGCCCGCGTCGAGGGCCCGCACCAAAGTGCTCGACACGATCAAGAAGATGAAAAACAACACGCCGGAAGTCTTCATCTACTGCACGTCGGACAACGTCGGTACAGGGTTGGACGAGACGAAGAAGGAACTCCGCCGGGATTACAAGGTGACGCTTGACGTCTGCGACGCTGCGTGGTTCATATCGCGCCACCAGACGTCGCAGAATCGCGCCGCGAGCAGCGAGACCTACGCGCGCGAGACGCTAGAGCCGTTCGTTCGCGGCCTCCAACCAGACAAGCTTTACAGCCTCGTCCTGGGTGAGGCCCAACAGCGGGTGGCGGTCCAGTACCTCGAAGCAGCGAGCCTCGACCGCTCGAAGGATGGCAACCTGACGAAGGGGATCTTCGACGGCCTGATTGCGTGCGTTACGCGGGACTCCGACCCTACGGCCAAGGTGTATTCCGATGAAGCCATCGTGGCAGCGATTTGCGGGATGTTCCCCGAAGGACACGCGGCGCGAATCAGAGAGATCGTGCCCGGCCGCATCCAGCACCTTGTCCACAAGAAGGCCCTGCACCACAACAAGCCGGCCGGCGGATACGTCCTTTCCTTCAAGTTCAAGGAGAGGGTTCAGAGGAACATCCAGAAGGCCCAAGATCGGGAGCTGGCGTTCTTGGCAGCGCTGGGTGCTGCCGTGAAGCAGGCGGGGGACGATCTGAAGGTCGACTACCAGTTCCCGACCGATAGGATTGTCGAGATCGGGCACCAGGCGGTACTTTGGTATCTGCGCGAGCAGGGGAAGGTGGTCAGCGACCCGACGGCGGCCCTGCTCAACATCCTGAATGCGGAGAAGCTGGTCGAGGAGTTCCTGAAGAAACACCCCCTGTCGAAGCTCACGGTCAAAGGGCCGCTCACCGAGGACCAGGTCAACGACCTGCTCCCGGCCGCCCTTTTCGCCACCTTGAACTCGAAGGACGACGAGGTGCGGAAGTACTAAAGGAGCCGCATTAGCGGAGCGAGGGTCTCGTTCTTGTCGGCCAGGTACTTGCCCGCCGTGGCGATGTCGCAGGAGCCCGAAGTACCTTGGATCAAGCGAGTAATGAGTTCCCAAACGCCGTGGGCGTCTGGCAGGCACGATCTCGTTTCCTGTTTGAGCATGGTCCAGAGCCGGAAGCGGAAGGGGCTTTGAAGAAGCTCGCGGAACTTGCTCCACACGATGGCGCTGTCCACCACAATCTGGGAGCGCTCTACCAGCGAACGGGGCGCCTCAGCTTGGCCGTGGAGGCCTACCGGCGGTCCCTTCAGGAGCGGCCAGATTCTCCAGGCACCTATCTGCAGTTGGGCCATGTTCTCCAGGGGGTAGGAAAGGAGAGGGAAGCGGATGCTGCTTGGAAGCGCTATCAGGAACTGCTGCCGGCTGCGGATACATTGGGGCCCATATCGGCGCTTTTTCTTTGATGGCCAGTGAAGCGTGGCCGGAAGCGCGAATCATTGCTTGCGAGGCAGATCCAGACAACTACGTCCTCTTGCAGAAGAATACATCGAGCCATCATCGGATTGAGACGCTCGAAGCGGCAATCGTGGCAGAGGACAGTCTGGAAGTTACCTTCAATCGGGTCATCGACAAAGCTCGTGGAAATAGTGGAGGAGGCAGCTGTTGCCGGCCGGAGCCGGGCAGCATTCCGGTCCGGATTCGGGCCATTCAAGTAGTCAAGCTGTGGAGATCGAAGCGGCTTGCCAGCTGCGACCTGTTGAAACTTGACTGCGAAGGAGCGGAGGTGGCAATATTGCAAGCTCTCGTTTCCGCAGGCCTGCTAGAAAGTGTACAGCACATCTTGGGTGAATGGCATGCACAGGACAACCGGGAAGAGAGCCGGCGCGTAGTGAAGCATGAATTAAATGAAATCCTGCGCCGCTCTCACGAGGTCGTGTTCCTTCCGCACAAGCAGGGCCGAGAGGGGCATTTCTCTGCACGCGCGCTAGCCAAGGCGCCTCGGCTGGCCGGAGCTACTTCGACGTGATTTGGCTACAATCATTGGCTTCGAAAGCTGGCAAGTCGTTCTCAGAGCTAGCCAGGTCGACCTGAGCTGGTCGAATAGGTCCGCATTCGGGCATGGACTTGCCGTCTCGACAAGAAGCCAATTTGCCGGAGTTGGAGCTTCGAAGCATCCGTGTCGACTTGTTGAAGATTTCGCGAAATTCAGTTTTTAGTTTGACACTCGGTAGTACGGTTGACCAAGATAACGTGATCAAGAATGTGCCCAGCTTGACCATTTCGCACGTTTGCAAAAAAGCCAACTGAGCACTTCAGGGTGCGGTCATTCGCACTCGAATGAGCGGATCGCAAAGGACCGAAGGGTTCGTTCCGAGACAAATCTGTTTTGGAGTGTATCCACATGCTTCCTCCTCCCATCCCTCTCACAGGATCCGATGCATTTCCGCCGAGTCCAGCTTGCCCTGCGATGCCGTATCTCGGCACGCCCATTAAATTCACAAGCCCCTCGCGCATTACCACAGACAAATGTATAAGCGCAGGTGGGTCGGGTGGCGGAGGTTTTTGCGGCGGCGGCTCCGGTGGTGGCTCCTCGAGTTGCGGTTGTTCTTCGCAATCTCCTACTTCACCAACGCCTCCCAAAGTTTTTACACCTGAGCTCGCGATTGCTGCAGCGGATGGCGACGGCGGGGGAGATTGTTCCTGCGGTTGTAGTGGCGGGGTCACCACGGACCCTAGCCCCTTATCACCCTACAACGAGGTGTCTGCCTGCACCTCGGTTGACGCGCCTCCCGGGATGTCCCCGGTCTATCATGCCAACGGCGGCGGCGACGCTTTGGCGTGCGCGACAGCGGCGAACTTGCTGGTGAGCCGCTATGCGCCATCACCGGCAGTCCCCATTACCGGCGGCAGCGTCAGGGCAAGCTTCCGGGTCAACCCGCAAGCAGGCAACCTGGTGGTGCAGATGGCGCCCCCTGCGGGCGGAACGATGGACCCCGTGCCGGTGTTCACCTACAACAGCGCCGCCCTCGTTGCCAGCCCGCTCGGCACGGGGTGGCTTGGGACCTTCCAGCGCCAGGCGCGGATTCTACCTGCCTCGGCCGGCGTCAGCATTATGTCTGGCACGGGCATGGTCTTCCTACACGGGCAACCGGCAACGGTGCCCGGCTGGTGTCCCCCTTCCCGAAATGCCTGTCACTTTAGCTGCTTAATTCTTTAGCGGAATTTCCTCCTCCCAACGTGCGGACGCAGTCCGCGGAGAGGGAGGTTGTATGTTGGACTTTTTGTGGTCGGGTGCAGGTAGGAATGCGCGCAGCGACTTGGTAGCGCAGAACGAACCGGTCGTGGAGGGACCGGCGCACGAACCGGAGGGCGGAGCGTCGGAGAAGTTTAATCCTCCGCCACCAGGCGAGCAAGCCGAAGTCGCTGGAGGGCCGACCGCGGCGCAGCCGCAGGCGTCCGGCACCGAGTCCGCACCCGAGAACCAGGTACCGGCTGCGGCTGCCGGCGACCTGCCGACCGCCTTTGGCCTGGCACGGTTGTCAAGTCGGCGGCGCGGACGGCGGCTGGTCAAGCCGGCGGCGGCAGCGGCGTTGACGGCCGAGCAACGGCTGCTGTTGCTCGATACCTGGCGGCGCAGCGGTCTGCCGGCGGCCGACTTTGCCGCCTTGGTCGGCTTGTCCAAGCACACCCTGTACGCCTGGAAGAAGAAGTTCGATCAGCAGGGGCCGGCCGGGCTGATGGAGCGGCCCCGTGGCGGACCCACCGGCAGCAAACTGCCGGAGCTGACCAAGCGCAGCATCCTGATGCTCAAGGAGGCCAATCCCTCCTGGGGCTGCCAGCGCATCAGCGACATGCTGACGCGCGGCCCGGCCTTGCCGGCTAGCGCCTCGGCCGTGGCGCGGGTGCTGCACGAGGCCGGCTACGAGCTGGAAGAGGTTGCCACCCGCCCTCACCCCGACAAGGTGCGACGCTTCGAGCGGGCCAAGCCCAACCAGCTCTGGCAGACTGATCTATTCACGTTTGTCCTGAAACGGCAAAATCGGCGCGTCTACTTGGTCGCATTCATGGACGATCACAGCCGCTTTATCACCGGCTACGGGCTGCATGCCAGCCAGTCGTCGGCGTTGGTGCTGGAGGTGCTGCGGGCGGCGCTGACTTCCTATGGCACGCCCGAGGAGATCTTGACCGACAACGGCAGCCAGTATGTAACCTGGCGGGGCAAGAGCGCGTTTGCCAAGGAGCTGGAAAAGCGTGGCATCCGCCAGGTGGTGGCGGCGCCGCGACGGCCGCAGACCTTGGGGAAGATCGAACGCTTCTGGGGGACCTTGTGGCGTGAGTGCGTCGAGAGCGCGGTATTCCTCGACCTGGGCGATGCCCAGAAGCGGATCGGGCTGTTCATCGACCATTACAACTTCCAAAGGGTGCACTCGGGCATCGACGGTCTGGTTCCGGCCGATCGCTATTTCGGCGCGGCGCCGGAAGTGAAGCAGGCGCTGCAAGCGCGGGTGGCGGCCAATGCCCTGACCCTAGCACGGCAGGGGGTGCCGAAGGCGCCTTTGTATCTGACGGGCCAGGTGGGCGGCAAGCCGGTGAGCATTCATGCGGAGGGCGAACGCGTCATCGTCACCGGCCCGGAAGGGACGCGGCAAGAAGTCGACCTGCAGACGCCGGCGTCCGCAGACGCGTTGCCCCAACCCGTCTGTCCCGCAGGCGTGGTGACCGGGCTGACCGACGAGGAGCAGGAGGATGCGCCCGGCACGTCGCCCCTGGATGGCATGTTGCCGCCCTTGCAAACGCCGCGGTCACAAACGCCACGAGCGCCTGGAGGTGACGCATGAGCTCGACGACCAACAACGGGCTGAAGGAGGCTGTGCGTCCGGCAACAGCGGCACGGCTGGCGACGAAGCAGCCGCGGTTGCGGCACACACCGGGCGGGGCCACGCTGGGCAAGGATGCCGGACACGAGGCACGGCGGTTGGCCGCGGCGGTCCTCGAGGTCCTGGCCGGCGCGCGGACGCCGGGCCAGGCGGCCGAGGCCCTGGGGGTGTCGCTGCCGCGTTACTTCCAGATCGAGACACGGGCCATGCAGGCGTTGGTAGCCGGCTGCGAACCGAGGCCGCGCGGCCCAGGGCGAAGTGCCGACAAGGAGCTGACCGCCCTAAGGCGTCAGCACGAACGCTTGCAGCGGGAGCTGAGCCGGCAGCAAACGCTGGTGCGGCTGGCGCAGCGGACCATTGGGCTGGCGCCGCCCAAGGCGCCAGTGAACCCCGGCGGCAAGGACAGGAGCAAGAAGCGCCGCCGGCGTCCCGTAGTGCGGGCGCTGCGTGCGGCCGAGCAGTTGCAACGACCGAGCCAGGAGGCGCCTCCGGCAACCACCACGCCGGACGTCCAACAGAAGCAAGGATGATCCGGGGCAAGAAGCGCGGGCGACATCGTGTCGGCGCCGCCCGCGAGCCCCGCGACGATTCGTTCATGGAGGAGACGATCATGCGTGGCCGCATCCCCGCAGGACCGGAGATGGTCGAGCACCTGGAAGGTTCCGACAAGGCCAAGGAGCGTCTGCGTCTGATCCTGGAGACGATGACCGGCGGCTTGCGCGTCCAGGAAGCCTGCGCGTGCTTGGACATTTGCGAACAGCGTTTCCGCCAATTGCGGGCGGAGCTGCTGCAAGCGGCACTAGCCAGCCTGGAAGATCAGCCGGCCGGTCGGCCGCGCCGGCCTGAGGAGTCGGAGCAGACCGCTGCCTTGCGTCAGCAACTGCAAGCACTGCAACGGGAGTTGCAGGCGGCCCAGGTGCGCGAGGAAATCGCCCTGGGCCTGCCGCACGTGCGCGTGTCGCCGGGAGTGCCGGCGGTGTCAGCCGAGGCTCCGGCGCTTCAAAAAAAACGCCGGCGCCGGCACTAACGTCCGCAGGCGACGGTGTGTCCGTGCCGACAGAGGAGAGCAATGTGTCCCCCGCATCGTCCGCAACCCCTGCCTGCCCAGGGCACGAGCAGCCGCCTACCACCGCGCCAGCCACGGCAGCCAGCACGCCCATCGCGGATGGACATCTATCTCGCCTTCGGGAATTGCAGCAGTTGCAGGCGGCCCAAGCCGAGGACCCACCGCGGCGGCGTGGTCATCGTCCGACCGCGCGTCAGTGCTTGCAGGAACGCATCCGCCAGGAGGCCGTCGATTGCTGCCACACATTGCGCAACCAAGGCTTGACGCTGCAACAGTGCGGCCTGCTGCTGCACCTCTCGCCACGGACGCTGCGCTCCTGGGACCAGCACAGCCACCCGGGCTGCCCCAGCGCAACGATCTGCTTGGCGCCGGTGGGGCGGCCGACGGCGCGGTCGCCGTTGCCGGTGCGTCAAGCCATCCTCGGCTACCTGAAACTGACCGGACCGGGCATCGGTGTGCCGAGCTTGCAGGAACACTTCCGTGACGTGGCCCGCGCCGAACTGGCCGACCTGCTGGCGCGCTATCGTGACGTCTGCCGCGCACGCTATAGGCATTGGCCGCACGTCCTGCATTGGCAAACTCCCGGTCGGGTCTGGGCGGCCGACTTCACCGACCTCGCACGCTACGGCTCGGTGTCGTCGTTGTTGCCCGGGGGCGATTGCTATCGCTATGTGCTGGCGGTGCGTGAGCTGGCCAGCGGCTACATGCTGGCTTGGCAACCGCTGCCTGCGCTGACCGAAGAGGTCACCCGTGAGGCGCTCGGCCGCCTCTTCGCCCTGCACGGGGCGCCGCTGGTCCTGAAAACGGATAACGGATCTGCCTTCCGTGCCGCCCTGCTGCAGGAGTTCCTGGAAACAGAGGGGGTAATTCCGTTGTATTCGCCGCCCGCGTGTCCCATGTATAATGGGGCGATCGAAGCGGCGATTGGCTCTTTGCAAAAGCGCACCCAAGAGCAAGCACAGCAGCAAGGCCGAGGCGGCCGCTGGCAAGTCGCCGACCTGGAAGCGGCGCAGGCTGCCGCCAACACCAGCCACCCGCGCCGCCTGAACGGCCGCACGCCCACCGCGCTGTGGGCCGCACGCCCAAGGATCGACTCCCTGGAACGGGTCGTGTTCGCGCTGACGGTCGATCGCCAGCGCTTCCAAGTCAAGGACGAGCAAGGCATCAATCAGGAGGAGTTATTGGATCACTGGCGCGATAGCGCCGTGGATCGTCGGGCGCTTGAACGTGCTCTCGTAGAGCACGGCCATCTTTTGTTCACGAGGAGGCGAATACCGCTAAAGATATGAGCCGAAAAACCGGCAGCTGACGTGCAGGGCACACACCTGGACTTAGGCGAGTACTTCGTGAGGGCACGATACTATTCGCCGGATACTGGGCGTTTTTGCTCGGCTGATTTGATCAGGGATGAGGTTGATTCTGTAAATCCTTATTCATACGTAGGGAACAGGCCAACCACAGTCGCCGACCCATCGGGCTTACGGCCGCTTTGTGTGAATTCTGCCCTTATGACCTCATGCTGTGAGGCCAAGGTAGACTGCTCTGGCGGCTGCATCATTGGGAAAGACGCAGTTATAAAATCGTGCAAGATTACCAAACTCGAAAGATTAAAAGGGAGCAGCTTCTTGTGCCGCGTCGTCACAGAAAAAGATATTTGCAAAATGCTTCAGGATTACGTCGACAGCGCAAATAAGGATAACAAGGGTAAGGAGTGGTTTTACAATTTCTGTCAGCCAGAAGACGACTGTGAGTGCAAACCTCATGCAATCCCCAAGAAGACAGATACCGTCGTCATAACGGACGAAATAATTAAAAGAACAGAAGACACAAGAGTCGGAAAGGTTACATGCATCTTCAAGATAAGCGCGAAGTTAACGCTGACTGCCGGGTACCTTGTTTTCGTTGGGTGCCAAGCGAAGAAGTAGCAGGTCTGGCTAGCGTCTCAAAAGCATACGATTCCTTTCGGATTGCTCGGCGAATAGATTAGTCGAAGGAAGGTCAGGCCAGACATCGTTGCCTTATGGGCCAAGTTTGCCAACGTCGAGAGGAGAGGCCATTCGCGATTGTGAGGGGGTTGTATGAGCTTATGAGTCAAAGCGAATAAAGGCAAAAGCGTCGGCAGCGTGCTGTCAATGCGGCCTGGGCATTCCTGTAGTTGATGATGTCAATGAGAACGAGTTATTGCTGAGGAGTACCATATGCTTAAAACTGCGATAAGTGTTCTTACTGTGATATGTGTAAGTGGAATGACTATCAATGCACGATGGTGCATGTCACAAGTGTGCCCTTTCAAAGAGGGGCCATTGAACGGAACAATTGCCCAGATGGGGACCTCACATGAGGTGAAACCTAAAAGGTCTCCTCTCGGGGATCTAATAAGCGCCGAATTGGAACTGCAGATGAGAGCGCTTCACGCTGTGGACGAGCTCGAAAGGAGCTTAATAGTGTTAGCGTACGATGGACAAATTAAAGGAAAGCCGCCGGTGACGCTTTCCATCACGCTGCTGCGCCCAGCAAGACGCGGAACGACTAGTCAGCTCCTAGAGAAAGATTATCCAGATGGGAGGTTTACGGTTCGATTGTTAAGAATCACAACTGATGAGATTTCCCGACCAACCGCGGTCATCACTTGGGCGGAGCTTGGGACAGAAAAGATGATCATAGATGAGAAAGCTGCTGTCTATGGAAATGACAAAAAATGGCATGTGTTGGCAAGTGGGAAGCACTAATGAACCAGCGCGTTCAAGGGATTGCAAGATGGGTATACGTGGCATGTGGAAGACATCTCGTGTGGTGCGAGCTCGCGGTGTCCAGTAGTGGGGTGAGCCGCGATAGATAGGATTAGTCGTTGTGGAAGTTGTCGGGGAGCGCGTAAGTTGAACCGACAAATAGATTGCGCCTTATGCTTGAAGTGTTACCTTGAATGTGACCGGTTCATTAGAGCGCTCGATTCGAAGACGACACCACCACGATATTCTTCCGCACCGCGACCATGCGGTACTCCTGGCTACAAGCCATCGGGCCATAGGTGAATTCAGCCATCTCTTCGGAGCAGAGCCGGCGGTGCTCAAGCTAACGCTCCTGGACAATCGCTTCCTTGACGGTAAGCGTCCGGCTAACGGCGTCTCCGACAGCGGGCGTGCGTCGCTGAGCCGAGATGGTTGGCCGGGATGCCGCATGCGGCCTACGCAGCGAAGTTCGTTGCAGGGTGGTGGTGTGGCTTGTTCGAGAAGGAGATTGCTGGGCGATGGACGGGTTCAGTTCTTGGCCGGCGTCGGCGTGGGCTGCCAGCGGTTGGGAAGCAGGTCCGCCAGTTCGTCCTTCGGGGTGGTAGGCAGGCGCGTCAGGACGTCTTTCAAATATGCCCAGGGCTCGACGTGTAGCCTGCGACAAGTCGAAGTGAATGTGTACAGGACTGCCGCCGTCTGGCCGCCTTTCGGGCTGCCGAACTGGAGCCAGTTCTTGCGACCAATGGCAATCTGTTTCATCTCACGTTCGGCGCTGTTGTTGTCGATGGTCAAGAACCCGGCCTCGGTGTAGCGACACAATGCTGGCCACTGGTTGAGCGCGTACGTGAACGCCTCCATCATGGGACTCTTGGGTAAAAGCTCCCGTTGCTGCGTTTCCAGCCAGGTATGACACTGCTCCAGGATCGGCACCGCCAGGTCCTTGCGCATGTGCAGACGTACTTCCTCCGGTACGTCCTTGGCCTGACGCTCGATCTCGTAAAGCTGACGGTAAGAGCCCAACGCCTGATGGGCGCGCAGCGCGTCGCTGCCACGCGCCTCGTAGAATTTGCGTCGCGCGTGCGCATTGCAAGCCACTTCGACGACACGTGCCTGGCCTGTTTCCGAGGCCGGAAGGTACATGTCAGCGATCACTTAAAAGCCGCCATTTTGAGCGGGTTCTGGTTCGTTATTTACTCTTTCAGCAAGCCCAGCTGGGCGAGGGTGAGATGATGAAGTGGCTCAAAATGGCGATGATCGAGACGATTCAGTCGTTACACCTGCGTGGCTGCGCTAACCGCCGAATTGCTAAGGAGTTAGGCGTTGATCGCGACACCGTTTCCCGGCATATCCGGCAAATTCAGGCGAAAGCAAAAACCGCCAAAGTGATCGTCGGCTCGGAAGCCGAGGCCCAGGACGCAAATGCCGCCAAAGTGATCACCGGCTCCGACGCCGGGCCCGGGACTGGCCAGGCGGTTGATCCTGGGCTCGACGAGGCAGGCAAAAGCCGCAGCTTGTGCGAGCCCTGGCGGGCGGTTATCGTGGCCAAACTCGAGTTGGGTCTCACGGCCCAACCCATTTACCAAGACCTGGTGAGTGACCACGATTTTACAGGCCACTATCAGTCAAACCAGTAAACGATAATCATCCCGCAACGGGTCTCATCAAAAGCGTAGCAATCGAAGTGCACTTCTCCGTGACCTTGACTTGGATCCCCGAACTTGTAATGCAAGTTCCCTGCAAGAGCCTCAGCCGGCTGCCCGAGAGCAGCCCGGAGGCGGCTCTCTGGCTTGCCCAGGAACATCAACTTGGCGTCGCCGATACCACTCTGAGAGAGGATGCCAGCGTGATTGGGGCCTCTTTCTACTTGCGCAACAGATACACGGCCCGTACGGCAGGAAAGGCCGATGCTGACATGGTCTTCCAGGGTAGCGATGGTACTCGAGCTTCTCGGTCTGGCAGACGATTCCCGGACCGCCATAAACTCGGAGAACATCGTCCAAAGAGTTCCCGAAGCGCTACGGCCTACCAAGGCGACGTGCTCGGCTGGGTTTAGGTCGAAGCTGGCCCCTCGTAGCACCGGACGGTCGTCCGGGGGCCGATTCGGCTGCAACCATCGGCTTCAATAGTTGACAAGATGATCTCAGAGTTACCCAGGTCGACGTAAGCTTTCCGCATAGCTCCCTAACCGCGGCCGGACTTGCCGTTTCGACAAGAAGCCAATTCGCCGGTGTCGGAGCTTCGCTCCATCAGTGTCGATATACCGAAAGTTTCGCGAAGTGCAGATTTTGATTTGACAAGTGAAAGCAAGCTTGACCAAGATAAGGTCATCAAGAAGGTGCCCAGCTTGAGCATGTCGGAAGTTCGCAAAAGGAGTCAACTGCGCACTTCACAGTTGGTTCCGTCGCGCCCGAGTGAGCACCCCGCAAAAGACTGATTGGGTCGTTCCAAGATAACTCTGTTTTGGAAGGTATCCGCATGCCCCCTCCTCCCATCCCCCAAGCAGCTTCGGATGCATTCCCCCCCAGTCCATCCTGTCCCGCGATGCCGTATCTTGGCACTCCCATTAAATTCACAGGTCCTTCCCGCATTCATACAGCCAAATGTATAAGCACGGGTTGGGCGGGTGGCGGAGGGTTTTGCGGGGGTGGCGGCGGTTCCGGCGGCGGCACCTCTGGTTGCGGATGTTCTTCGCAATCTCCTGCTTCACCAACGCCTCCCAAGATTTTTACACCTGAGCTCGCGATTGCTGCAGCGGATGGCTCTGGCGGTGGCGATTGTTCCTGCGGTTGTAGTGGCGGTGTCACCACGGACCCTAGCCCCTTATCACCCTCCAATGAGGTGTCTATCTGCACGTCGGTTGACGCGCCACCGGGAATGTCCCCGGTCTATCATGCCAACGGCGGCGGCGACGCTTTGGCTAGCGCGACAGCGGCGAATATGCTGGTGAGTCGCTATGCGCCCTCTCCAGCAGTGCCCATTCCCGCCGGCAGCGTCGGGGCGACCTTCCGGGTCAACGCACAAGCAGGCAACCTGGTGGTGCAGATGGCGCCGCCTGCGGGTGGAACAATGGACCCGCTGCCGGTGTTCACCTACAACAGCGCCGCCCTCATTGCCAGTCCGCTTGGCACGGGCTGGATCGAAACGTATCAGCGCCAGGCGCGGATTCTGCCTGCTTCGGCCGGCGTCAGTATCATGTCTGGTACGGGCATGGTCTACCTGCACGGGCAACCCACAACGGTGCCCGGCTGGTGCAATCCGCCCACCACGACGCAGAACATGGTCTATCTGGACAGCGCCGGCTGCTCGGAATACCAGGCGGACTACCTGCAGTACCGCTACAACACCAGCGGCCAGTTGCAGTATCTCCAGGGCCGCACCGGGATTCGCTGGACAGTCACCCACGACAGCGGCGGCAAGGTGCAGCGCATCACCGATCCGTTCCTGCGCTTGACCAGCTTTGCCTACGATGGCTCCAACAACATCCGCCGCATCCAGGACCCGGCTGGTCGCATCACCAGCTTCGTTGTGAACTCCAGTGCGAACTTGGCGCGGGTGCAGATGCCGGACGGCACGATCAGCAGCATGGCGTATGATAGTAGCCATCGTCTGCAAAGCTGGACAAATCCCTTGGGCGACCGCAGCACGGTTAGTTACGACAGCAGCAGCCGGGTGACCGCCATATGGCAGCCGCTGGCTCAAAGGTCGAGCTACAGCTACGGCTCCTACGTCACCGGCCTCACCAACGCGCGCGTGCAGCGCGTCACGCAGACATTCAATGCCAGCGACGCGAACCTCAACTATGCGATCAACACAGCGGGTCAGCGGACTTCGTACACCTGGTCTAGCAGTACGCTGAATAAAGTGACCAACGCGCTGGGGCAACAAACCAACACGAAGATGGCGGCCATCGCCACCTCTGGGCCGCAACCATATCGGCTGCTGAGCATCACCACGCCGCTGACGAACCGCTGGACGATGGCGTACATCAATCCAGGCGGTCCGCCGCCGTTGCCGGTGACCATTCACGATCCCTTGGGAAACAGGACCACGCTCATCTGGGACACGAATCATAACCGCAGCGCTGTGATCGATGCCGCGGGCAACCGGGTGAGCTACAGCTACAACGGCTCGGGGCAGATGACTGGCGTGCTGAACGCCTTGGGGCTGCGCACTACGACTCTGTACGACACGGTGGGCAGGCGGCTGGCGGACATCAACCAACTGGGACATCGAACGACGTATGGTTACAATGCCTACAGCCAGCGGCAGCGGGTGATCAACCCGATGGGGCAGATCACGACGCTGCTAAGCGATGCTCTGAACCGTCCGACGGTGCAGATCGATTGCCTGAATCGGCGCACGACCTACCTTTACGACGCCAACGGCAGAGTGAAAGCCACCATCGATCCGTTGGGGCACCGAGTGACGCAGATCTACAGCAACAATGGAGATCTGCTGGCGATCATTAATCAGCTGGGCAATCGGACAAGTTTAACTTACGATGCCGCGGGCAACGCGATCCGCATGATAAATCCGCTGGGAGAGATCACAACCAGCACCTACGATGGCGACAACGACCTGATTGCCACAATTGATCCCTTGGGCAATCGCACGTCCTACAGCTACGATGCGGCGCACAACCTTGTGCGGGTCATGAATCCTCTACGTCAAAGCACGACCACGAGCTACGACAGCGATAGTCGGGTAGCAGCACGGATTGACCCAGGGCGAACGCATCAAACTTTCTCTAGGTTTCGTGCCCCAGCCAAGGTTTCCTCGAGAAAACCCGTGTCCAAGGCAGCCGCCTTGCGTTTCCGTGCGATGCTCGTTTTGGCCGGATTCCGC
>Ga0208565_1001070_pt1 | contig 17167 bp, 15 predicted proteins | sample Sb_taG_7_FD_187706 | JGI IMG/M metagenome (GOLD analysis project Ga0208565, IMG submission 187706) | Peat soil microbial communities from Weissenstadt, Germany - Sb_50d_2_FS metaG (SPAdes) (version 2) | ecosystem: Environmental > Terrestrial > Soil > Wetlands > Peat | place: Germany...
CCGCCGACAGCCTCCCCGACCACTAACGCCCAGCGCCCAGCCAGCCGCACCGCGCACCCGGCAACCCAGCACACGCGACCGAACGCGACAGCCACGAGTCGCGGACAGAGTCTGCGTTCCGCATGGACAGGACATTTGAGCCGCTCCGTTGAACTGTCTCCGGACGAGGCGTCGGCGCTCAGCCGGAGGCGTGCCGCAGCAGCCTGACGAGTTCGCTCAGCTAGTGCTCATTGGGCTGGACCAGTCCGCCGATTGTCGGCTCCGCTACGTCGTACTTGGCCACCGCGCGGGCGATCGCAGGTGTCCGAACGACTTGAAATGCTGTACCTACAGATCCATACTTAGGAACATTAAGCAATCCGTACTGTGCAGACCTCAGATCCGCTCGAACACGGACACGGTAACGCTCGCAGGCAGGCGGTAGCAGACCACCGACCGCGTGCTCACGTCCCTCCGCCATCGTGCGCAGCAGTGATCTTGGGGAGGCGCAATGCACGTGTGCGTGCAGGTCATAGCCCGCCGTGGAGGAAGAAAATGGCTGCAGCCGGACGTACCCCCGAGCGGGGCGCAAGCTTACTGAAGGAGTCATTGGCACCGGAGTCAGCAGGATCAGGATTCCAGTGGCGTCGGTTGTTCGCCGGTGAGGATTGCCAGCTGAGGGAGGTGCGGCGGTGGGTGGCGTCACTGCTGCCGGAGTGTCCGGCTCGCGATGACGTGGCGTGCGTGGCGACCGAGCTGGGCACCAATGCCGTGCGGCATACCGCAAGCGGGCGGGGCGGATCGTTCAGCGTCGAGATCATATGGCACCGGCAATGGGTTCGGGTCGCGGTCACCGACGCCGGGGCACCTGACGGTCCTCGCCTGATCGATGACCCCTTAGTTGAGCATGGCCGCGGGCTGCTGATCGTGCGAGGCATGTCGGCCCGTACCGGGGTACGCGGCGATCACCGGGGCCGCCTGGTATGGGCCGATGTCCCGTGGGCTGGGACCAGCGCCGTTGAGCCTGAGCCATTTGCCGATCCGTACGAGGAAACGGTACGTGACGGCCAGGCCGCCTTGGCTAGCCGTTTCAGCGGCGTGCCAGCCTGGTTCGGCCGATCTACCCGGCAGTGGTGGGCGCTGGCAGCAGACGAATTGGTGGCCGCCCCTTCGGTGCACGAGCTGGCCATCGTGCTCGGCCGCGTTCTGAATCGTCAGCCACGCTGGAAGCCAGCGGCAAGCGCCTCCCGCGGAAACACCACGGCGGCACGGCCTCCCGGACAGCAGCCCCAGCCTGTCGATCCCATGCCGCTGGGTGCCCGGCGTGCCAGCGGTGCGATTCATGCCGCGGGCTGACTCGCCGCCTTCCCATCTGAGCGCATGACTTGCAATCCAGACACCCCGCCTGGCAAGGCCGGCGCCGCTGGGACTTGCGCGCTTCGGTCCTGTGACATTACGTCCTTGCCAAAACGGCCGGTCGTTACCAGACCCCACTCGCGCAGCGGGACGGCGCCGCTCGTTAGCCATCTCAGCCGCGAACAAGAGCGGGCCCGGCAGGTACCCGGACGCCATACCGAACCTTCAGCAACGACTTCCAGAGAGGACGCGCCGTTATGGCACAACATCATCCCGTTACCGGCCAAACGCCGACCAGCGTCACCGACCTGCGTCAGCGGTGCGGAGACCGGCTCCAGCGGCTGCAGGCACTTGAGGACGCCATGAAGTACCGGCGTGCCCGCGCTGCCGCGCCGTGCGAAGACTGCGCCGTCGCACCAGTCGGCCAGTGCGACGACCACGGTCGCGACCTCGACTTGATCGGCGAGTATGAACAGACTGCGCGTCAGCTCTGCGCTGAACTTGGCGCCATAACCGGGCACATTGCCCCGGCGGCAGCCCCACGCCGCAGCCCAGAGACCCAGGAAGCCGGATCGTGATCGCCGACTATCCAACAAAGCAGCTGGCCAGCGTGAAGCGACAGCATCCGCGGTGGCCAATCCAGCGCGCCGCCGACAGCTCGGGTACTCTGCCCAGCGGGCGACACCGCTGCGCAAGCGATGACTCTGACCGATCTTGAACTTGAGATCCGCATAGCTGACCGATCGAGCCGGTTCCGGCTCTTGCCAGGCGACGAGGCCGAGATGCCGCCGTCACAGTCCGGCATGCTGACTGGCCGGGAGGAGCCATGACACCCGTCGGCGGCTGAGCAGCGCCTATGCGTTACCGACGGTCAGCATTCGTCGGTCACTAGCACTGCGTCCTTAGCGCCTGCCGAATATTTGCGTCTGTCAAAGGTAGACCGAGTCCTCTTCTCGTTGCGCCCGATCTGCTGGTTATGTGCTCCTGGGCAAGGCACGCCCATGATGCCCGGGGCCAGCCAGGCGGGCCACGCAGGCCGGGGCGGATTCTTCATCGGCGAGGACCGTCCGCGAGGCTGGTTTTCCCTGCGAGCACATCCTCGCGCATGATTCTCCGCGCCTTTTCAGGCTCCTCGAAGACAGGGCTGTGAGCGGACTTCTCAAACGTATAGAACCCCTTCAGCGGCGCCCGCAGCCCCTCAAGGTACGCCTTTGCCAATTGATAACTGACGGTGTGATCGTATATCCCGTGGAAGAAATAGGCAGGAAGGGAAAGCTCCGTCACCCGCTCGGCCAGATTAGTGGCCAGCATCTCGTCCCACAGGACGCTCACGCCGGACGAGAGCTTGCCCCGCCACATCCTGACCTTCTCGCCGGGCGTGTAGTGCGGGCTCCTCAGCGACGGCCAGACGATGCCGCTGAGCACGGACGTCATGTCATGCGTCGTGCCGGCGCCCAGACGGTGCATCGCCCGGTCGCGGACGGCAAGATACGCGCGCGGCGTCCCGCCCGTCATGGTCACCGGCGCCGCCTCGAGCCTGCGCACCATCCTGGCGTTACCGGCGTCGCTGAACTGCTCGACCATGTACTTGTACGCAAGATGCTCGGACTTAAGCTGATGCACGATCTGAGCCGCGCCAATGTACGCCCAGTACAGCTCGGGCGCGCGAGCGGCGGCCTGCAGGCCGAAGAACGTCCCGCCCGAATGCGCCATCAGGTAGATCTTGTCTTTGCCGAGCCGGCGCCGCAGGTAGTCAGTGACCGCCAGCGTGTCGGCGATGAACTGCTCCGACGTCATCGTCTCGGCCGGGATGTCAGGACTGTAGGAGAGTCCCGCGCCGCGCTGTTCCCACCAGACCACCGTGAAATCAGCCTCAAGGCCCGTGGGATACCGCTCGGTCAGGAAGTACTCCGGCAGGCCCCCGTGAAGGCAGAGCAGCACCGGACGCGCCGGATCCTCGCCCTGAATGAACATCCCCTGGCGCACGCCATTGATGTCGGCAAAGACCTTCACCGCGACGCCGCTGCGCAGCGGGCGGCCGTCCTCATCGCGCGCAGACTTCGGTGTTCTACGGCGCAGCAGCCCCAGCACGCCCACGCCCACGAGTATCGCACCCAGGAGCATCACGGGTTACAGCCCGTTCGCCGCCCAGCGAGCACTGGCGCGCCCGCTCGATGGCCGGCAGGCAGGCTGCCCGGCTCGCAAGCCGGTGCCGTGCCACGGCTCGTCGTGCGGGACGTCGTGTGCAGCCGCCGGGTGAGCGGTCCCCCGCTGGTTCGCTAGCTGACCTTCAGCTGGCCAGTCCTGGCGTGGGCTGCCGGGTGCCTGCGAGGTAGCCGCCGCTCGGCCCGGATCGCCAGGGTCGCGGTGACGGCCAGCGCGACCAGCGCGATACCGGTCAGCACGTCCTCGTGGCCGGACCAGCCGATCAGGGGGGCCAGCAGCAGCCCGGCGGTTAGGGTCTGCCTGGCCGCTCCGTAACGCTCGTCGGGACAAGGTTGGGGACGGGGCCCAAAGACCTGCGGCCTTGGTGGCGTTCGGCTCTGCCCAGGACCGCACCCGGGCTGCAGGCTGGAATAGGAGTAGCAGCTGACTTGAGGCGGCCGTTATGATCACGCCGTATATGCCGCGTCGGCACGGCCAAGAGAGCACTGCCGTCACCACCAACATAGCGGGTCCCGCGCCAGCCGAGGAGGCCGTGCCGCGGGACAGTGCCGGTCACGGTTCGGCTGACAGCCCGCCGGTCGTCAGAGTGGACCGCCTGCGCAAGTTGTACGGCCCGTCGACCGGCGTCGAGGACGTGTCGTTCTCCGTGTACCCGGGCGAGGTCTTCGGCATTATCGGGCCGAACGGGGCGGGCAAGACGACGACCGTGGAATGCATCTCGGGGATGCGAGTCCCAGACTCCGGCGTGATCGACGTGCTTGGCCTTGACCCGCAGGCCGACCGTGCCGCGGTCCGCGAGTGCGTCGGCGTCCAACTGCAGGAGAGCGCCTTGCCCATACTGATCAAGGTGGGCGAGGTGCTCAACTTGTTCGCCTCCTTCTACCGTCAGCCGACCGACGCCGCCGAGCTGATGGACGCGCTCGGCCTGACCGAGCATCGCGGCACCACCTTCCGGCGGCTGTCAGGCGGCCTGAAGCAGCGGCTTTCGATCGCCCTGGCGCTGATCGGCAACCCTCGGATCGCGATACTCGACGAGCTGACCACCGGTCTCGACCCGCAGGCCCGGCGGGATACCTGGCAGCTGATCGAGCATGTCCGCGACCGCGGCGTGACGATCATCCTGGTCACTCATTTCATGGACGAGGCCGAGCGGCTGTGCGACCGGGTGGTGCTGATCGACCGCGGCAAGGTCGCAGCGCTGGACACTCCGGCCGGGCTGGCCGCGCGGGCGGGCGGTGGCTCGCACCTGCAGTTCGTGCCGTCGGCGCTGTTCGCCGACAGCGTGCTGACGACGCTGCCCGCGGTGACCGCGGTGGAGCACGTCGGACCGCGGGTCAGAGTGACCGGAACCGGTGACCTGGTGACTGCGGTGATCCACGCCCTGGAGGCCGCGCACATCGAGGCAAAGGACATTCAGGTCGAGAGCGCCACCCTCGATGACGCGTACGTGCGGCTCATTCATCACGCGGGCCACATTCGCAAGGAGGCGCTGCGGCCATGACTATTCATGCCATTCCACGCCGGTCCACGCCTACCCGGGCGCGCCCGCCGGGCCAGGGATTCAGGGAGCTGGTCAAGGTAGAGGCCAAACTGGCCGTGCGGGCTCCGATCGGCCTGGTACTCGGCGTGCTGCTGCCGACCATGTTCCTGGTCATCTTCAACGCCATCCCCGCGCTGAAGAAGCCTGCCGCCGGAACCACACTGACGCTGTTCGCGCAGTACATCCCGGTGCTGATCTGCCTGTCACTTGCTCTCATCGCGCTGGTCAGCCTGCCGATCCCGCTCGTGACCAACCGGCAGACGGGCGTGCTGAGGCGGTTCTCCGCGACGCCTGCACCGCCGTCGTGGCTGCTGGCGGCCCAGGTCCTGACCAACCTGGCCATGGCCGTGGTAGCCATCGTCATCCTCGTCGGCGGCGGCGCACTGTTCTTCGGGGTTCACCTGGCACCGCAACTAGCCGGCTTCGCGCTGTCCGCCCTCCTTGTCCTCCTCGCGATGTTCGCGATAGGACTGCTGGTCGCCGCGATCGCCCGCGCCCCGGCGGTCGCGGGGGTGCTGGGTACTGTCCTGCTCTACCCGCTGCTGTTCTTCGCCGGGCTCTGGGCACCCAGGCAGGACCTGGCCCCGGTGTGGCAGCACATCGGCACCTACACCCCGCTCTGTGCCGCCGTCCAGGCGATGGAGTCGGCGATGCAGGGCCACTTCCCGCCCGCGCAGCCACTGCTCGTCATGGCCGGCTACGCCGTCGTCTTCGGCATCGCCGCGGTCCGGCTGTTCCGGTGGGAGTAGAGGACCGGGCTACCGGTGACTGCGCCCGCGGCAACGAAAGAAGGCGGACATGCCTCTCCTTGACAACCTGACAGGACTCACCAAGCGCGACTCCACGCTCGTCATGCCTGGCGAGCGAGATGAGCTGCTGCAAAGATGCTGCGATGCGCTGGAGAGCACACCGCGGTTCTCCGTGCTCACCGTCTCCGAAGACCAGTTCCGGATCGACGCCGCCTACCGGCGCCCGCCGGTCTGGGGCAAGCTGACGGTCACGCTGCTGCCGGAGGGAATGGGCTCCACACGGATCAACATCGCCGTCACCGTGCTCCCCAACCTCTTCACGCTCCTCTTCGCACCCCAGCCACGGATCGTCGGCCGACTCACCCGGGCCCTCGGCCAGCAGGCAGGTCCGATCCGGGCCGCCCTCACCTCCGCTGGGCCGGGTCAGAATCGCCGAAGCCCCGGAACCCTGAGCAAGCCTCCGCCCCGAGAATCAGGCGGACCTTCGAACAGGCGCTCATGAACCCGGTCGCCTCAGGCCTGGCTTATCCGGCCGTTCACCGGCTGATCCAGCCTGCGGCTGCCTCGTCGGCCCCCGGTCCAGCAGCACGCAGGCTAGGGGACCCTGAGATAGACGATCACTTAGCACTGGGCTTCCCCTCGTACCGTGGACACATCGCCTTCAAGGAGGGGCGATGGGCGAGACACGCAAGAAGTTCGACGCTGATTTCCTCGCGGGAGCCATGAAGTTTCAACCGATCATTGCGGTCGTCGTGGCTGCTCTGATGGCGGCGGGCTGCGGCTCGTCAGCACCGAGCTAGGCCACACCCCTGGAACACAGAATGACCGAGCGAGCGTGGCTGGGAACATCTTGCATCCGCTCGCTGCAGGATCCGGTGGCGATGAGAGCCCCGGTCGGTGGGCTGGTAGCGCCGGAGGGCTGTCGGGCTGCCAGTGACCTATGGCCCTAACGACGCTCGGCGGCCGACCCGAGACTGGTAGATGTGATCCGGCGAATCCTCCTTCCTGCCGGGCTGGTCTTGGCAGGGCTGATGGCTGGGTGCGGCACGGCACCACACAATGTGCCGTTTACGCTTGGGACTGCCGTCCGGAATCTGGCTTACTGCAATTCGCAGAAACTGGATCTCTATATCCCGCGCGCCACCGCCCATCGCCCTCTTCCCGTCGCAATGTACATCCACGGCGGAGGCATGACCGCAGGCGATAAGTCGGATCTCAACCCGGTCTTCCTTAACGCACTTGCTTCGGCCGGTTTCGCGGTCGTCAGCGTGGACTACCGGCTTGCTCCCGGGTTTCGGTTTCCCGCCCAGATCGAGGACGTCAAGTGCGCAATCCGGTATCTGCGCGCCAAGGCACCTAAGTACGGCCTGAACGCAAGCGAGATATTCGCATTCGGCACCAGCGTCGGAGGACAGCTTGCCGCGCTCGCTGCCCTTACCGGTACGCGCTCGGCCTGGGACGTCGGATCGTACCGGACGGAACCGAGCAACCTGCTTGCGGTAGCAGACATGTTCGGCCCAGCGAACCTCACTGAGCGAGCATCGGGGTTCTCGCCCTCCGGCATTCAGCAAGTCTTCGGCAAAAGTGATCGCCGTGATCTGGTTCTTGCGAGCCCCGTTTATTTCGTTGTCGCGAACTCACCGCCTATTCTGATTGTTCAGGGCGTCAGCGACACAAAAGTCCTTGAGTCACAGTCGATTGAACTCTATAGGGACCTCAAAGCCGCGGGTGATCAAACGCAACTTGTCTTGGTCCGGAATATGGGGCACATGTTCGTGCAGGCAGGCTCGAAGCCGATTGACCCTAGTCTCCGACAGATTGCGCAAGACGTGGTGAGCTACTTCGACAAGTACATGTAAGGAGTGCGGTCCAGCGATCCGCCTCGGGACTGACCCGCACTGGGTTGTGCGGCGCGCACGTGATTACGGCCTGACATGCCAGAACATCCAGTTCGGAACCGGACTGACCTCTCAGAGCCTGGCTCCGTAATGCGCGCATATCGAGCCTTACAGGCGTGGCATCGGCCTGAGGACTATCGCGGAACGTGACATCGCGAGGGAGTTCGTGACTCTGGGGGAGACTTGAACTCGGGCGCTGCCCACGGCCGGTGACGAGGCGACGCCGACCGTGATGCGAAGATCAGATACATGACCGACCAGCGGGATCTGCTTACTGCCATCGGCGAAGTCGTCGTCAACTCGGCATCGCTTGAGTACGCAGTCACCACCCTGGTCGCCACGATGGAAGGCCACCGTGACCAGGAGTGCGAGGACCGTGCGCTCGGAATCGTCAGGACGACCGGGCAGGCCATGCGCGACCTACGGCGACCTCTCACCGTCGCCGACTGGCTTGACACCTGGCTCACGACGATTGCGCCAAGAACCGTCTAACGGTGGCATGGCCAACTTGGCCGCGTATTTGCCATGATCAAGCTCTCAGACGGCAGCGGGCTGGACGTGCATGGCCGACGCTCGGAGTACCAGCCCGACCAGCTGCGAGGATTCTTACAGTGAACCGTGGCGGCTGAGCAGACCCGACCTGCGATTCCGCGCGGCTCATTCGGCCACAATCATGTTCCGACTCGTGATAGGTCGTCATCTCACGCCACCAAGTCTGCGATCAACGTGGCGGCGACGCCTTCCTCGTACACGACGAGACCTGCCGCGGTCATGGCCATGCTCAGCGCGGGGTCCCAGGGCGTCGGCTGCGGCTCACCGGTTAGCTTCACATGATCGGTGTCTGTCTGAACCGCGGTCTCGTAGTCGGCCGCCCTCATCCGCCACGGCTGTGCCCGGTGGCGCTGCATGACGGCGGTCGCGATCGCGATGCCTGGCCAGTCGAAGTCACCGTGGTAAAGCAACTCGCCTCCGCCGTCGGCGATGCGATGCGCAAGCCGGTGAAATGCTGTCGAGGGGCGTCCCTCTGTGCACAGTAGGGGCGCCGAAGCCGGACCGAGCTCACCCGCGGCACGCCGCAGCACCGCTGGATTCTCGCAGATGCGAACGAGGGTCTTTGCGAGTGTCACCGGATGGGCGCTGAGCTGCTGGAGCGTCACATAGAGCGGGGTTCCGTACTGCGACGCGCCAGTCATCCACTCCCCCAGTCCTTCTCCTTCGGCGCGCAGGTTAAGCACGAGCACACGGCTGGCCAGGTCATCGAGCACGACATCACAGGACTCCCACAGCACCCTGCGCTGCTCTGCGGACTGCGGCCGGTCTGCTCCGGCCCTGAGAGCGAGTGCGCGGAGCACGAGAGTGGACAGCACCGTTCCGTGGCTCAGTGCCTTGGTGTCCCCGGTCAGGGCGACGGCTAGCTCGGCTAGCATCACCGGCGCGGTCCCGGCAGGACGCTGGATCAGGTCCTCCAGCACGCGCACAGCGTAGGTGAGCCGTGGCTTGTCACCCTGGTTGACGAGCTTGGTCAGGGTCCCGTCCCGCGCGAGCCCGCGCAGCCATTCCTGATACCAGCCGCAGGCCGAGTGCAAGGGACTGTCCTCGGCGGACTGCACAAGGGACTCCACCGCCTGCACGCGCGCGGAGGTCTCCGCCGGCCGGTTCCTCAGTGGCCCGCCCATGTCGGTCAGCAGGTCTGTCAGGCCGCGACCGGTGGAGGCTCGGATCGCGGTGTCGAGATCGGCTAGGCGCACGGTAATCTTGCCCGCAGCGGCTGGCCGGTATTGGCCGGTGATGCCGATGATTGCTTTGCGCTCGCCGTCATCTGGCGTGCTGACGCCGACGGCCGCCGTGATGTCGCCGCCTGTGCGCTCAAGGGACTTGCGAGCCAGCGCGAGGAGCCTCCGGTACTCGGGCCGCTCGTAGAGGCTGGCGCCGTTCACCTCGGGTCGCCAGGAGAATCAGCCCCATGGATGGCGTCGGCACGGGCAGCACCATAATCATCGCCGCCGTCGTCGGACAGGTCGGCGTAGAGCGTGGCGCTGCCATTTTCGAACGGCGCGTGCCGGGTTGGCCGGAAACCTAGGAGCGCCGTGACCAGCTCATCATTGCCGGAGTGGCCAGAGCCTGTATCGACCAGCTGCTCGCCGTCCCATAGCATGAGTAGAGAGGACACGGTATGTGTAGCTTCATCGTGGTACATGTCGAAATGCATGATCGCCGGGACGGTCTCGCACGTGACCCATAGGTCATGCCCGGTCATAAATAGGTCCAGGTCGAACTTCACGGTCAGGCCGAACAGGTCGGGCTTGTATCGCTCGTCGATTCCGACGAACGCCTCGTCCAGCGCGATCAGCCGCGGGCAGTGTGGCTTCGCTGAGGAGTACGGTGCGTTTGCCGCGGCGAACAGAGGCAGGTGGATAGAGGCGGACTTCTCTCCTCCGGACATGACCGAGTGCTTGGCCCTGGTCAGCTTCACCTCAGGCTCGCCGGGCTTGGCGAGGAGGAGCTCGAAGACGTGCCAGGATCGGTAGTCCAGCACGGCGGCAAGGGCCTCCCGGTAGGTAGCCCTGGGGTGCCCGGCCCGGTACTCCCTGATCATCTCGCGCATAAGGCCGCGCAGCTCAGCCAGGCGTTCTGGCCCCAGCGCAGCGGCGTCGCGGTCAAGCAACCGGGATGCCGACCGCTGCCTGTCGCTGATCTTGTCGGACTGCGCCCATCGGATGCCGACTGCCAGGCCTGACGACATCGGCTTGGACCTGGTGTCGGCGTTCATGTCGCGTACTAGGTCCCTGGCAGTCACGACGCGGCTATGGATCTGCTGGGCGAGACCGGTGAGCAACTCATCTTCCAGGACCGCACGCTCACGCTCTGCCAGCAAGATGCCCTGATCCTGGGCCCGGCCGGCGATCCTGGCCGCGAAGGTGGCGACCGGGTGGCGCCCGTCGGCATCCATGACATGCACGGACACCACGCCGGCCGGATCCCATTCCACCCGGTAATCCTCATCGCACACGGCAAGCGACTCGGTGAACTCCTTGAGGGCTACCGACATTCGCTCGGCCGTGTTCTTAAGCGTGCCCTCGGAGACCGCGCGGCCGCGCGTTGCGCCGTGGAAGGCGTCCAGCAGCTCCGCGACACCAGCAGGAAGCGCAGCGCTCCTGGCGAACATCACTGCGGGAGGACCGGATCCGGCGTCGGCGTCACCACTGCCTGTGCCATCCGGCGCATCCGGCGCTGCCGCTTGTTCCATGAGCAGGCTGGCCAGCTCGGCGGCGACCGCGTCCGGCGCCGGCCACCAGCCATCGGGCGGCCAGGAGACCTCGGATGTGACCCCGATGAGCGGCTTAAGGTCCGATCGCGCGTACGGGCCGAACGCCCTGGCCTGCTCGTGCAGCTCGCTGACGGCCCCGGTCAGGGAATCGCGGCCATTCCGGAGATCCTGGTCGGCGCGGGAAGCCCTGTCGTGCTCGGCGCTCCGGAGTTTCTCCTTCTTCTCTCGCTCCGATTTGGCTTTCGCGAGCAGGTCCTCGGTCTCGCCAATCTGCGCTAGGACCTGCCTGGCACCCGCGCTGATGGTCGCCTCGAGCGTTTCCAGCTCTTCCACTAGTGCCGCGTGGGTTCGCTCCCGGGCCGCCAGCGCTCTAGCGCGCTCGGAGTGCAGCCCGGTCAGCCGCTCGATCGTGCCGGTTCGCTCGGCGAGGTCCCCTGCCGTCTGGGTCAGCTTCGCGCGCTCGGCGGCGAGCTTGCTGGCCGTGGCGGCGAAGTCGCCGATGGCGGTCTCGATGGCGTCGACCCGGTCGATGGCTGTCGGCATGTTCCGCGCGGCGCCAGCCTGGTGCAGCAGGCGGCTCTTGCCGTCGGCCGCAGCGATCGCGCTGTCCAGCGCTCGGCGAGCAGCTCCCAGGTCAGCCCGGGCGGCGGCGAGCAACGTCCCCTGGTTGCTGACATTCTGCACTGCCGTGGCTACGGGCTTGACATCAGGAAGCTGGCGCTGAGCAGTCCCAAAGTCCGCGAGCCGCGATTGGCTGCGCATCAGCTTTTCTGCGAGCTGCCGCTCCTCGGTGGCCATGCCAGCGATGGCCGCGTCGCGCTCGGCGAGCCGGGCGCGGCGGCGGCTCGCCCGGTAGGTCGCGCCGATGTACTCGGGTACCAGCTTCGGGCGCGCGCCGAGGTGCACGCCATAGCTGAACTGCGCCCTGGTAGTGACAACCGGCCCCTGCGCTCCGTCCGCCGGATCCTGGCCTGTCGCCGGCAACGCCACGGCGAGGTCATCGGACAGCCTGATGGAACGCAGGATGGTGGTGATCACCTTGGCGGGGACCTTGTCTTGGTCCTCAGGCACCAGCACGTCGGCCAGCGTCCGGTGGCCTCGATCCGCTCCACCAATCAGGTAACCGTCTGCCTCGGTGGCGGCCAGCGCCGCTGCGGTCATCCCGGGCTCGGGATGAATCCAGGCGGTGAGCAGCCCGGCACCGTAGAGCGCACCCTCCAGGGCGGCCGCCGTGGTCTCGTCGACGGTGTCGGCGAAGCGGACCAGTTCCCACAGCGGTGCGCCCAGGCCGTCGCGCTTGGCGGTTCGAACGTCAGTAGATCGTGGCGCGTCGTCGTGCTCAGAGGCGATCGCGTCGCGCTCGGCCCGAAGCGTCTCCAGCTGCTGCCTGATTACGTCGGCGGCTGACTGAAGGTTGGCCGCAGCGGTGATCGTCGCCTCGCGGCGGCCAGCGGTCAGCTCGGCGAATACCTCGGTGAGGCTGGGCGCTCCGGCCTCGCCGAGGCGCTCGAGCGCCGCAGCCAGCATTCCGGCATCGGCCGCGTCGAGCAGGTCACCAGCCAGGCTCCCTGGGCCGAGGGCCGCGCCGTCAGGCTGGGCCGACCACCGCGCTGACCATTCCGTCAGCTCACCTGCGGCTGCGCCGCGGGCCCGGGCTAGCTCATCGGCGGCATGCTGGACCCTCCGGGCTTGCGCCTCCTCAGCGTTCTGCCTGCGGCCAAGGTCAGCGTCCGCGTGCGCTCGGCTCTCGTCAGCGATACGGACGGCCTCGATGTGGCGACGGATCTCCCGGACGTCTTCCTGGCGCGCCAGCACCCTGGCCTTTGCCGTCACGACCAGGTCATCGCCAGTATCAGCAGGCCCGGAGCCATCATCGGCGATGCCGGACCGCTGAGCCGCGTCAGCCAGTTCGGCCGCGTGGCCGGCCTCCGCTGTGCGAGCCTCGGCGAGGCGCCGGCTCAGCTTGTCAGCCTCCTTCCTCAGCACATCGATGTGCTGACCGTCACCGGCGAGGACGCTGCGCTGCTCCGTGACGTACCGCTGGCTCGTCGCCACCTCGCGGCGCTTGTCCGCCAGCCGCCCTTGCGCCTTGTATTCCTCCGATTCCCGGAGGCCCGCGAGGCGGCCGGCCAGTAGCTCCGCCTCCGCCTCCCAGCGGTCCCTGGCTGATTCAGCCTGCTGCTCAGCCGCGGCCGCGCGGCAGTGCTCTGCTGCGGCGACCGCGATCCGCTCCGCGTGCCCGGCAACGTCATCGGACCTGACCTGAACCCGGTCCAGCTGATAGCGGGCATACGCCTTCAGGTACGCGGTGTAGTGCGCGAGGAACTCTCGCACTGCCGCATGCGCGGAGGTGAGGTCGTCGAATAGCTTCTGCACGGCGGCGAGGTTCTCGAAGTCGCGGGCCGCCTGCTGCACGAGATCGTCATCGACCGGGCTCAGCCCGGAAGTCAGCGTATCGGACACCTTGCCAGGGTCTAGGTCCTTGGCCAGCAGCGGGCGGCGCAGGGCAAGCAGCAGGTCGAGCAGCTGGGCGTAGCGCTCCCGGCCCAGCCCGAACAGGCGGGCGTCGACAGCGTCCCGGTACTCAGTGGCGCTCTTATGCCAGGCTCCTGGCTCCAGCGCGTCCCGCAACTGCCGTTCGGTCAGGGGCCGCGAGTCGGCGGACAGCAGGCCGAACTCGATGCCGAGCCGCTTGCCGGTGATGAAGAACGAGGTGATGACGCCGTCGCGGCTCCGGTGCGCGCGCAGCCCGATGATCAACGTGACGGTCTCTCCCGGCCGGGCGCACTCCATCCAGACATAGCCGTACTCGGCTTCCTGCCCCCGGTACAGCAGGTTGGACTTCATGGTCCGGTTCTCGCCGCTGAACGGGTCCAGGCGACGCGAATCGGCGACGCCGTCGAGTACGAACGGGAACAGGACCTCCAGTGCCTTGGTCTTCCCGGACCCATTGTGGCCGCGCAACGCAAGCCGCCCGTCCGCGAAGGCGAATTCCTCGTCCACGTAGTCCCACACGTTGATCACGCCCGCGCGAGTCGGCCGGAACCGATCTCGCGTGCCCGGCGGACCCGGCACCGGGCGGGGGGCCGTGATCGTGAAGGTCATGACGAGGAATCCTCTGCGGCTGTCCGGGCGAAGTCGAATCCGATCTGGCCGACATAGGCCGATCCAGACGGAAGCGCGAGCTTGATATTGCGGTACCGCATGGCTGCCGGCAGCACGAGCACGCCGCCGGGGACAGGCCGCAGCAGCCGCAGGCCAGTCAGGAATGCCCGCGCGGCGTCGAGCAGGCCGCGCTGGTCGTGCTGCCATGCGGCGGTGAATGAGTCGGCGCCGATCTCGTCATAGAGCTCACTGATCATGGCCGCCAGCTCGCTTTCCGCCACGAACGGCAGCGTGATGGCGGGCACCGCTGGCGCCTCCTCCGGGCCGGCATGGTCAAGCAACAGATGCAGCGGATCGGGCGGAGTCCATGCCAGCTGCGGGACCACCCCGGACGCTGGCAGCGCGGAGTCGATCCGCGCGATCAGGTCATGCTGGTCCTCGACCTCGCGGGGCAGGTGCATCCTGGGCAGGGGCGAGCCAGCCTCGGGGTCCTCCAGGACATCGGCGATCTTCGCCAGGAGCAGCCCGGCCGCCCGGTTCACCGCCCCGCCCCGGCCTGGAAACGGCCGGTCGGTGAAGCGCCCACCCCTGTCGGCCAGCATCACTCCCTCGGCGCGGCGCTCCACGACCAGTCCGGTCAGCCGTGCCATGCTCTCCGCGACGCCGGGCAGCCGCAGCGCGTCCGCGACCTCAGGCTCGACTTGTGCGAAGTAGACAACCGGATGCTCAATGAGCGCCCGGGCAGCGCGCTGGGCGGCTGCCTCGCGCTGAGCGCCGCGCTTGGAGCTGACGAAAGGCGCGTCCAGGAGCCCGGCCACGCTGGTCAGGTGCTGGACCGGCCGGGCCGGCCTGAACAAGGCCGTGCAGATGTCGTGATCGATGTCGTACAGCGCGTCACCCTGCTCGCTGTCCCGTGCCCACGCCTCCAGTGACCCGTCCGACAGCCGGAGGGCACCTCGCTCGACCAGCCAGTCCAGGACATCCACCACCGCGGCCCTATGCGCGCTGATCGTCGGGTCGAAGCCGAGGCCAGCGATGGCGTTAGCCGACGGAGTGAACGCCCGTACCAGGTCAGCCAGGCTGATCTCCACTCGCGACCGCTGGAAGGATGCGAGCACGAGGCACAGGTACGCTAGTCGCCGACGGTCGAAGGGCCTGCCGTTCTTCGCGAAAGCAGTTCCTTGCGTAGGGTCGAGCACGTCCAGCCGGCGTGACAGCCGGACCTGGCGCGTGGTGGCTATGAGCGTGTACCCCAGCTGTTCCCGCAGATCGGTGGTCATCTGATCCGCCCAGCGCAGCACTTGCTCCAGCGCTCCTGGACGCGGCCGGCGATCAGTGATCACGTCATGGGTGAGCACCAGCTGGACAGCGCTCTGGTACGAGCCCAGATCGCTTGGTTGCACCTGGGCCGCTGCCCTGAGCGCCACCATCAGCACCGCCCTGATCGGGCCGAGCCAACGGGCTCCAGCTCCAGCGTGAACCCCGGCAAGTGCAGCACTCCGCTGACGGTGCGCACCGCGCTCCCGGACGCTGACGGGACGAGGCGCATGCTCAGCACCTCATTCGCCCCCGATGCCGTGGATAGCCGGCCTGACACGACGGTACGAGCCTCGGTGGCGAGCGTGAGAAGGCGGAGCAGCACGCGCATTTCGGACTGATCCAGAACGCGATCGTGCGCTCCGGACGCCAGCAGGCGGGCAGCAGCCTCACGCTCCGCCTCACGCTCGACGGCCTGCCGCCGCCGCAGCGCGGCCCGGATGCCGGGCTGGGTTCGCACCGGCTGGGGCACGCCGGGAGTGGGAGGCTTGCCGCGCCGGAAGAGCGTGACGGAGATCTCCACGCCTGGCGCGTCCCACCAGGTGGCCCGTGATGAGATCTGCTCGCCGTCATCATGGGCGCCGCCAAGATGCCGCGCCGATCGCAGGTTGAAGGCGGCGGATATCAGAGCATAGGACGCTCCCTCATCTGGCGCATTGAATACCCAAGCGGCGAGGTGCCGCAGCTGAGAGGCACGGTTCACCCCGCCGCGCTGCGCCTCGGTGACCTGACGCAGCAGGGCAATCACGCCGGATACTGCAGTGCGTGTCGCGGTCCGCAGGCTAGCTGCGAGAGAATCGTCTTCCTGGCCAGCCGTGAACCAGGCACACAGCGTCGTCCAGCGCAGGCGCCAGTCCTCCACAAGGGCCGCCAGCCCCATGAACGGCCGCTCGTCGGCGTCGGCGGCACGCCCGAGCATGGTCTCAACGCCCGTATCAGCGACCTCTGCGATCGCCTTCTCCAGTCGCGGAAGGTAGCGGTCCAGCTCAGCCATGAAGTCCGACATGTGTCCGAGCAGCGCGTTCTTGTACCGCAGGAACGTGTCCGGTGAGGTGTCCGTCGACCGGATGATCTCACCCAGCGTCAAATGGAACTGGGCGGCCCGGCGGGCCATATCGTCCATTGCGGCGTCTAGCCGCGACAGCCGTCGGTAGACCTGCTCACGGTCACCGGACCGGTTGGCCAGCGCGAGCAACTTCAAGTCCTCAAGAACGTCGGAGAACACCAGGCGAGACAGGCTGGCGTCCCGTATTCGAGCCGCCAGAACGTCCTCGACCGCCCTGAACGCCCGGTAGCCAAGATCGCTGAACTGGTAAACCGATTGCCGGTTCCGGTACCTGGCCAGGCTGCCGGCCCGAGAGGCGTCCTCCAGCCGATGCACCATGCCGTCCTCCGCCAGCGCATCCAGCCGCGCCCGGACATTCCCATCGGACCTCGGCACGTCCTCATGCATGCCCGCAAGCTCAGCGAGAGCTGCCGCGACATCGTCGCTGTGCGGCTGCAATATATGCACGGCCCGCAGCCGATCTAGCGCCCGGAGCACCCACAGATAGGCAACATGATCATCACGGCGAGTGAAATTGAACAGGAGGAAGCGATCACTGACCGCCAGCGCATCGAGATCCATCGCGCTAGCCTTGCCAGGCCCGGTCCCGCTATTGGTCGGCCCGCCAATCACCGAGTTCGCCGCTCCTGGATCCGCGCCGGTCACGCAATCCCCCATCGACCCGATCAGTATCACCTTGCCTCACCAGCCACCCGCCTTCGTGCCGGCCCAGTCCGGACGCGC
>Ga0208565_1001073_pt1 | contig 17124 bp, 12 predicted proteins | sample Sb_taG_7_FD_187706 | JGI IMG/M metagenome (GOLD analysis project Ga0208565, IMG submission 187706) | Peat soil microbial communities from Weissenstadt, Germany - Sb_50d_2_FS metaG (SPAdes) (version 2) | ecosystem: Environmental > Terrestrial > Soil > Wetlands > Peat | place: Germany...
CGCCCGCCCGTGACCATCCCGAAATATGCGCCAGAGTCGTGGGTGGCCGGGGGACGCCGTGGTGGCGTGAAAATGCGCGGGGGCTGACCGCTGGAGCGGGCTGACGTTCGCTACCGCGTTCGTGGTGCGGCTGGTTCTATCGTGCGGGCCTGCTGCCGGGGCGGATGGGCTATGCCGGGCTTGCGGGGGGTGCAGGATGGGGCGTGGCCGTCCGCTGACGTCGTTTTTGCCTGGCGGGCCTGACCCCGGGCCAGAGTCTGATCGCCGGGAGCTGCTTTAGAGGGCCGTGAATTGGTGCTTCGAGCCCGCGGACCAGATTTCCGCTTGCCCACAGCTCCTGCGGACGGCCACGACCGTATCCGCGTATTCATGATAGGAGCCACGGTGGAAGAGGCAGAAGACGAGCCGCTGTTCGCCGACCGGGTCGCCGGCATCGACATCGGCAAGAAAGAGATCATGGTCACCATCCGGGTGCCGAGCGACTCCCGGCCCGGAGGCCGGCAGCAGGAAACCCGGTCGTTCGGGACGATCCGCAGTCAGCTACTGGCCATGGCGGACTGGCTTCGGTCCTGGCAGGTCACGAAGGCGGGGATGGAGGCGACCGGGGATTACTGGAAGCCGGTGTACTTCCTGCTGGAGCGGGAGGGCTTCGACTGCGACCTTTATCACGCCGGGCAGGTCCGGGCGCTGCCCGGGCGGCCGAAGACGGACAAGCTGGACTCGGTGTGGCTGGCGAAGATCACCGAGCGCGGCTCGCTGCGCTCCAGCTTCGTGCCGCCGGAGGAGATCCGCCGGCTGCGTGCCTGCACCCGGTACCGGCGGCACCTGACCCAGGCCCGCACCGCGGAGAAGCAGCGGGCGGAGAAGCTGCTGGAGGACGCGCACCTGAAGCTGTCGTCCGTGATCTCCGATATTCACGGGGCCTCCGGCCGGGACATGCTGAACGCGATCATCGCCGGCCAGCGCGATCCGAAGGTGCTGGCGCAGCTGGCCCGGCGCCGGATGCGCCGCAAGATCACCGAGCTCGAACAGGCCCTGGACTGCTCTTTCGTCAGCGACGAGCACGTCTTCATCTTGCAGATGATGCTCGCCACGATCGACAGCCTGACCGCCCGGATCGATGAGGTGACCGCGAAGATCGAGGTACTGTGCGAGCCGTACGAGCACCAGATCGGGCAGCTGTGCACCACGCCCGGGACTAATGTCATCACCGCCCAGGACATCATCGGCGAGATCGGCGTCGACATGACCGTCTTCCCCACCGCCGGGCACCTGGCGTCCTGGGGCCGGTGGGCTCCGCAGGTGCGGGCCTCCGGCGGCAAGCGCAAGGGCAAGAACGCCACCGGCCAGGGCAACCCCTACTTCGGCGCCGCCGTCGGCGAGGCGGCGGTGAACGCAGGCCGCACCCAGACCTTCCTGGGCGCGAAATACCGGCGGCTATGCAAGCACATGCCCAAGAAGAAAGCCCAGGTCGCTACCGGCAGATCCGTGATCACCATCTGGCACGCCCTGCTGTCTGACCCCGGCGCCACCTACACCGACCTCGGCACCGACTACTACGAACGGCGGATGAACATCCGCCGCCAGGTCCGCAGCCACGCCCGCGCCATCGAACGCCACGGCTACAAAGTCACCATCGAACCCCTCAGCCCCGACCCGGAAACCGGCGAACTGCCCGCCACCATAGCCAGCTAATCCCACCCGGCCCCGAAGAGCCGCCGGCGCTCCGCGCCGCCGGCCGCTGCCGCCTGCCCACGGAATGTCCTATTTTCGGACCAGCCTGATAGCGACATCGATGTTCCATTGATGCTGTTCAAGGGACCCGTTCCTGGCGCGCGCCAGGGCCGAGGCGCGCGCCAGGGTCGAGGCCCGCGCGGCAGCCAAGGCGCGGACGGCAGCCAAGGCGCGGACGGTAACCGAGGCTGGGACCCGGGGAATGCGTGGCGGGGCGGGAACGTCAAGTATCCTTGGGAACGGTCGCCGAAGCCGAACCATCATGGTGCGTGCCCGGCGGCTAAATCGCGTGCCCGTTTGCTCACCGGGGCGACAAGCTTCCCGGCGGGACGCGCCGCTCGGTCCGCTGGCCACCAGGCCGGCCGCAGGCGCGTCAAGTCACGGGCACCAGGAAGCAACCGAGCAGCGTCGCGACACGAGAACACGCGCGGCGCACGAAGGAAAGGGGCCGGGCCAGTGGCTCAGGTCGTCAGCATGAAGCAGCTCCTGGAGAGCGGTGTCCATTTCGGTCACCAGACCAGGCGCTGGAACCCGAAGATGAAGCGCTACATCTTCACCGAGCGTAACGGCATCTACATCATCGACCTTCAGCAGTCGCTGGACTACATCGACCGGGCGTATGAGTTCATCAAGGAGACCGTCGCGCACGGCGGGACCATCTTGTACGTCGGCACGAAGAAGCAGGCGCAGGAGGCGATCGCCGAGCAGGCGCGCCGGGTCGGGATGCCGTTCGTGAACCAGCGCTGGCTGGGCGGCATGCTGACCAACTTCTCCACCGTGTACAAGCGGCTGCAGCGGCTCAAGGAGCTCGAGGAGATCGACTTCGGCGACGTGGCCGCCTCCGGCATGACCAAGAAGGAGCTCCTGCACCTGCGGCGCGAGCACGACAAGCTGGACCGGACGCTGGGCGGGATCAGGGACATGACCCGGGTGCCGAGCGCGATCTGGGTGGTGGACACCAAGAAGGAGCACATCGCCGTCAACGAGGCCCGCAAGCTGGGCATCCCGGTGGTCGCGATCCTCGACACCAACTGCGACCCGGACGAGGTCAACTACCCGATCCCGGGTAACGACGACGCGATCCGCAGCGTCGCGCTGCTGACCAGGGTGGTGGCCGACGCGGTCGCCGAAGGCCTGATCGCCCGCGCGGGCGCGGCCGGCGGTGACGAGAAGCCGTCTGGCAGCGTGCCGGGCGCCGAGGAGCCGCTGGCCGAGTGGGAGCGTGAGCTGCTGGTGGGTTCGGCGGCCAGCCCCGCGGCGGCAGAGGCCTCCGCGGCCGTGGTGAGGCCCGCCGACACGCCGCTCGTGGCCGCGGCCGAAGCCGAGGGTGCCACCGACACGGAGATCACTGCTGAATCCGCGATTACCAGCGACGCCGCTGCCGCGGTCGACGAAGCGGACGACCTGGAGGCCATCGCCGAAGCGGCCGACGGCCAGGCCGCCCCCGCCGAGCAGGCCGCCCCTGCCGAGCAGGCCGCCCCTGCCGAGCAGGTCGCCCCTGCCGAGCAGGTCGCCCCTGCCGCGCAGGCCGCCCCCGCCGAGCAGGCCGCCCCTGCCGCGCAGGTCGCCCCCGCCGAGCAGGTCGCCCCCGCCGAGCAGGCCGCCCCCGCCGAGCAGGACGAGCAGGCGACCGCAGGCACCGACGCGACTGCGGGCACCGACGAAGTATCTGAGTGAGAGACGAGGACATGGCGAATTTCACCGCCGCCGACGTGAAGCGGCTGCGCGAGCAGACCGGCGCCGGCATGATGGACTGCAAGAACGCACTTGAGGAGGCCAGCGGCGACCTGGAGGCCGCGGTCGAGCTGCTCCGCCTCAAGGGCGCCAAGGACGTGAACAAGCGGGCCACCCGCACCGCGGCCAATGGCCTGGTAGCGGCCGAACTGGATGGGCACCGGGTCGGCGTGCTCGTCGAGCTGAACTGCGAGACGGACTTCGTCGCCAAGACGGACCTGTTCCAGCAGGTGGCTGCCGAGATCGCCGCCGCCGCCCTGAAGGCCGAAGTCACCGACCGGCCGTCCCTGCTGACCACGGAGGCCAGGCCGGGCACCACCGTCCAGCAGCTCATCGAGGAAGCGGGCGCGAGCCTGAAAGAGAAGCTCGAGCTCGGCCGGTTCGCCCGGTTCGAGGGCGGGTACGTGGAGAGCTACCTGCACCGCAGTGACGCGGCGCTGCCGCCCACTCTCGGCGTCCTGGTCCAGCTCGACAAGGACAACGCCGAGGTCGCCAAGGACCTCGCCCAGCAGATCGCCGCCATGCGGCCGCTGTACGTGGTCCGCGACGACGTTCCCGCGGACGTCGTCGAGAAGGAGCGCCGGATCGCCGAGCAGATCACGCGCGACGAGGGCAAGCCGGAGCAGGCCATCGGCAAGATCGTGGAAGGCAGGCTGAACGCCTACTTCAAGGATGTCGTGCTCACCGAGCAGGCGTTCGTGAAGGACCCGAAGACCGCGATCAAGCAGGTTCTGGCGGGCAGTGGTGTCAGCGTGACGAGCTTCGCCAGATTCCAGGTCGGCCAGGCCTGAGGCTGCGCCTGATGCCGGAGGCGCGGGAGCCTGGACTCGCGGGGGTGCTTCACCCGAGCTGGCGCCGGGTGGTGCTGAAGTTGTCCGGCGGGCTGTTCGCGGGCTCTGAGCCCCTGGGCATCTCGCCGGACGTGGTGGCCCACCTGGCGGCGGAGATCATCGCCGCGGTGAAGGACGGAGTGCAGGTCGCCGCGGTGGTCGGCGGCGGCAATATGTTCCGCGGCGCGGCCCTGGCCGAGCGGGGTATCGACCGGGCCCGCGCCGACTACATGGGCATGCTCAGCACGGTCATCAACTGCCTGGCCCTGCAGGATGTGCTGGAGAAGCTCGGCGTGGAAACCCGGGTGCAGACGGCCATCACGATGGGCCAGGTGGCGGAGCCCTACATCCCGCGCCGGGCCATCCGGCACCTGGAAAAGGGCCGGGTGGTGATCTTCGGGGCCGGGCTCGGCGCGCCTTACTTCTCGACCGACACGGCCGCGGCGCAGCGGGCGCTGGAGATCGGTGCCGACGCGGTCCTCAAGGGCACCAAGGTCGACGGGGTCTACAACGCGGATCCCCACACCACGCCGGATGCGGTCCGCTTCAACCGGCTGGACTACAGCGAGTACCTCAGCCGAGAACTGAAGGTGATGGACACCACGGCGGTCAGCCTGTGCATGGACAACGGGCTGCCCATCGTCGTGTTCGCCTTGATGGACGAGGGGAACGTGGTCCGGGCCATTCGCGGCGAGGAGGTCGGCACGCTGATCTGCCGCCAAGACGACCAAGACGACCAAGACGACCAAGACGGCAAGGACGGCAAGGGCGACTAGGACGGCCAAGGCGAAGACAACGGGAGCGAATAGCGCGGGGATCATGCGGATTAAGGCCGGCGGACAGCTAAGCTCGCTTAGGCATGGCGAGCACAACGGAGCCGAACAATGATCGATGACACCCTCCTCGAAGCCGAGGAGAAGATGGACAAGGCGGTCACGGTCGCCAAGGAAGATTTCAGCATCATCCGCACCGGTCGTGCGCATCCGGGCATGTTCAGCAAGATCACGGTCGATTACTACGGCACGCAGACCCCGGTGAACCAGCTGGCCTCGTTTCACGTGCCCGAGCCGAGGATGGTGGTCATCCAGCCGTTCGACAAGAACTCGCTGGCGGGGATCGAGCGGGCCATCAGGAACAGCGACCTGGGCGTCAACCCGGCGAACGACGGCACGATCATCAGGATCGTCCTGCCCGAGCTGACCGAAGAGCGCAGGCGTGAGTACATCAAGACCGCCCGCCACAAGGCCGAGGACGGGCGCGTCGCCATCAGGAACATCAGGCGCCACGCCAAGGACACGCTGAGCAAGATGATCAAGAGCGGGGACGCGGGCGAGGACGACGTTCGCCGGGCCGAGCGTGAGCTCGATGACCTCACCCACACCTACGAGGCGCAGGTGGACGAGTTGCTCAAGCACAAGGAAGCCGAGCTCCTCGAGGTCTAGTTGGCCATCGATCCAGCCGGACCGGACCCCAGAGACCCCAGAGACCCCATGGAACCCGGGAACCCCACGGGCGTCACGGCCGCTCAAGGACCCGAGACCCTCCAGCCGCCCGCAACCCCCGGAGCCCCCCAAGTGCCCGAGGCCGCCAACGCGCCCGAGGCGCCCCAGGCCGCAAACGCGCCCCAGGCCGCAAACGCGCCCCAGGCCGCAAACGCGCCCCAGGCCGCAAACGCGCCCGAGGCGCCCAAAAAGGTGTCACGGGCCGGGCGCAACCTCCCCGCCGCGATCGGCGTGGGCGCGGCCCTCGGCGGTCTGGTAATTCTCACCTTGCTCACCGTCAAGGCGACGTTCCTGATCTACCTAGGAGCGGCCATCGCAGTGGCCCTGACCGAACTAACCTCGGCCCTCGCCCACAGCAAGCACAAAATCAACATCCCGGTGATCCCGGTGGCGGCCGGCGGAGCCGCGGTACTGACCTGCATGTACTGGCTGGGATCCCGGGCCGCGCTGGCCGCGCTGGCGCTGACCGTGGTGGTCATCTTCGCCTGGCGGCTGCCCGGCGGCCCTTCCGGCTACGTCAAGGACGTGACCGCCGGCGTCTTCGCCCTGATCTACCTGCCGTTCCTCGCGTCGTTCGTGATGGCCATGCTGTCTCCCGCCGACGGCCCGCGGCGGGTACTGACCTTCATCATCGTGACCATCTGCAGCGACATCGGCGGTTACTTCGCCGGGATCACGTTCGGCCGTGGCGGCCGTCATCCGATGGCTCCGGTGGTCAGCCCGAAGAAGACCTGGGAGGGCTTCGCCGGCTCGGCCGGCGCCTGCCTGGTCGGCGGCGCGTTGACGGTGACGCTGCTGCTGCACGGCCACGTGTGGCAGGGCCTGCTCACCGGGGCGGCGACGGTGCTCGCGGCGACCCTCGGCGACCTGGTCGAATCCATGATCAAGCGGGACCTCGAGATCAAGGACATGGGCACGCTGCTGCCGGGGCACGGCGGCATCTTGGACCGGCTCGACTCGCTCCTGGTCGTGGCCCCCGTGATGTGGCTGCTTCTCTTCCTTTTCATTCCCGTTCGCTAGTTTTACTCGCCGCGGCGAGGGGAGTAGCCCCTACGGCTGCGGCCCGACGATCCAGCTCCGCTGCTCCGCGGCGAGCCGGCTGACCAGGGTGGCTGAGCCGCGTTCCTTGGCCAGCTGACGATCCCGTTCCGAGATCGGGACGATCCACAGCCACCGGACCGGGTCCCCGCCGAAGGTGAAACCCGACAGATCCGGCGGTTCGGGACCGGTCAGCGAGCCGGGGGAGTCGAGCAGCAGCACCGCCCCAAAAGACTCGCCCTCGCCCAGCGGGAACGTCGAGGGCTCGTGGTACCAGCGGACGCTATGGCCGGGCCCGAACCAGGTCACCGCGTGCCAGGGGTAGGTCGCGAGCCACAGGAACACCCGGGCCGCCTGCGCGCTCGGCAGCGTGGTGGCGATCGCGAGCTCGATCCTGGCGTATCCGCTCGGGTCGTCGAGCACCTGCTCGACCACGGGCATCCGCTGGCAGCTCATGCCCACCGTGGACAAGATGGTGTACGGACGGTGCGGACCCGGGGGCCGTTCGGTCACTCCGGCCAGCGGCTGGTGACCGGCGGACACGTCCCAGTAGTGCCCGCCCGGCCCGAGCCTCGGCTGCAGGTGGCCGAGCAGCGCCTGCTGGAACTGCCCCCAGCCGTTGGGCGACTGCCGCCAGCGCCAGTAGGCCCGGGACCGCTCCAGCCGGGGGGCGAGTCCTTCCATGGCGTCGTCGAGCGACCAGCCGAACGGCGTCTGGCCGATCACGTCGCTGCTGTAGCCGGGCATGCCGCGATCCATGTCGGACCAGCCCGCGATGACCGCGAGCGGCCGCCCGTGCTCCAGGATCGCGACCCCGTCCCCTTCCTCGAACCACAGCGCTTCCAGCGCACCCGCCTGCAGCGGCGGGCGGCCGGCCGGGTGCTTGGTTCGCGCGGCGGGCATCAGCGGCGCGCGCCCCGCGTCCAGCCTGGCCTGGTCGGTGGACTCCGGGGCCGGCCGGTGGTTGGCGATCCAGGTGGCTGATATCGCGGAGGTGTCGTCATGCAGGTAGGCGGCCGTGGTCAGGCCGTCGTATTCGACGGTCACCCTGCGGCTCCCGTAGGGGCTGAAACTCTCGAGCAGCGTAACCGGCGGCCGCGGCTGGCCCGGCCCGACAGATTCTGCATGCGGCATGCCCATGACACGAAATGTACTGACTCCGCTGCGCCGCACAAACCGTTCGCCTCGAAAGGTCGCCGTGGCCGCGCATCCTGCGCCCTATCCTGGTGTGGCAGCAGGAAAATTCTTTTTTATGTCCGAACGGAGTTGGGTGTCACCTTCGTCCTCGACGGCACCAGACCCGGCGGGTTCGCCAGAACCGGCCGGACCAGTGCCACTCACCCTGGCCAGCGGCCGCCGGGCGCCGGGAAGAAGCACGGCGCGGCCGCCGCGTCACCTGGCTGACCTGCCGCTGGCCGAGCGGCGGGCCGTGGTAGCCGGGCTCGGCCAGCCGCCGTTCCGGGCCAGCCAGCTGTCCAGGCATTTCTTCGGCCGGTACACCGACCAGGCCGACGAGATGACCGACCTGCCGCTGGCCTCCCGTGACCCGCTGGCCCGCGCCCTGCTGCCCCGGCTGCTGACCGCCGAGCGCGAGCTGTCCTGCGACGCAGGGACCACGCGCAAGACGCTGTGGCGCACGTTCGACGGGGCGCTGGTGGAGTCGGTGCTGATGCGCTATCCGGACCGGGTCACGATGTGCGTGTCGTCCCAGGCCGGCTGCGGCATGGCCTGCCCGTTCTGCGCGACCGGCCAGGCTGGCCTGACCCGTAACCTGTCCACGGCCGAGATCGTCGCCCAGGTGGTGGCCGGTGCGCGGCTGCTCACGGCCGGCCAGGTCCCGGGTGGACCCGGCCGGGTCTCCAACGTGGTGTTCATGGGCATGGGGGAGCCGCTGGCCAACTACGCCAGCGTGCTGGCGGCCGTGCGCAGGCTGACAGATCCGGTGCCCGAGGGCATGGGGATCTCCCAGCGCTCGGTCACCGTCTCCACGGTGGGCCTGGTGCCGGCCATCGCCCGGCTCGCCGCCGAACGTCTCTCGGTAACGCTTGCCGTATCCCTGCACGCCCCGGACGACGAACTGCGCGACACACTCGTCCCGGTAAACCAGCGGTGGAATGTTCAAGAGGTGCTGGGCGCCGCGTGGGACTACGCCGCGGCCACCGGCCGCCGCGTCTCGATCGAGTACGCCCTGATCAGGGACATCAACGACCAGGCCTGGCGGGCCGATCTGCTCGGCTCGCTGCTGGCCGGGCGGCTCGCGCACGTCAACCTGATCCCGCTCAACCCCACGCCCGGGTCGAAGTGGACCGCGTCGCGGCCCGCCGCGCAGCGCGAGTTCGTCCGCCGTCTGGAGGCACACGGCGTCCCGGTCACGGTGCGGGACACCCGGGGCCGCGAGATCGACGGCGCCTGTGGTCAGCTGGCCGCTTCGGCCTCGGCGCCCCGGTGAAAACGGCCTGGCTCCGCCAGTTGCGGTGGCGGGCGGCGCACTGGGGATGGGAGGCGGCGCAGCGGGCCGGGGCGGTGACCGCGGATACCCCGGCCGGGCAGCGGTTCGCGGCGTTCGGCCGCGGCTCGATGGCGGCCTTCCCGCCCGGTTCGGTCTTCGGGGAGCGCTGGATCACGGTCGGCGAGGACACCCTCATCGCCGCCTTCGTGACCCTGTCCGCCGGGATGGTGCCCGGCCAGGACCTCGGCCCGGTGCCGGTGCTGCGGATCGGGGACCGCTGCGTGATCGGCCGGGGCAGTCACGTCGTCGCGCACCACTCGCTGGTGATCGGGGACGACGTGTTCACCGGCCCGTACGTCTACATCACCGACCAGAACCACGGGTACGCCGACCCGGAGGTCCCGATCGGGAGGCAGATGCCGGTGAACGCGGCCGTCCGCATCGGCTCGGGGAGCTGGCTCGGGGCCGGCGCGGTCGTGCTGCCGGGCGCGTGCATCGGCCGCAACGTCGTGATCGCGGCCGGCTCGGTGGTCCGCGGCACGGTGCCCGACCGGTGCGTGGCGGCGGGTGTCCCGGCCCGGGTGGTCAGGGCCTACGCGCCGGGCGACGGCTGGTCGCCCCTTTCCGGGCCCGCGGGGCCGCCGCTAGCGGGGCCTGGGTCCGCCGGGCACGCCACCAAGCGCGTCGCGCAGCCCGCCGACCCGCCCGGCTAGCAGACCACCCCCAGCTGGCTCGATGTCATCGTCTCACGTCCTGGACAGGTCGTTCCTCCCGCAGCCGACTAGTTTTCCGGCCGGCCCTCAAGCCAACTAGTTTCCGGCCAGCCCTCAGGTTGCCTCGCGCTGGCGTGCGGCCCGCTGGCGCTCAGCACGCTGGCGGACCGCCGTGCCCGCCCGCGCCCCCGTCCGCTCCGTGCCCGCTCGCGCGGCGGGCTGGCCAGCTACCGGCCCGGCCACCTTCGTCGCTGCCGCCTTAGCATCGGCCATCTTCGGGACCGCTGCCTTCGCTACCTTCGTCGCCTGCGGGTCGGCTTCCTGGGGACGAGCCGTCTGCGGCTCGGCCGCCCGGGGCGACGCCGCCGAGGGCTCCGCCGTCCGGGGCCGGGCTGTCGTCGGTTCCGCCGTCCGGGGCCGGGCTGTCGTCGGTTCCGCCGTCCGGGGCCGGGCTGTCGTCGGTTCCGCCGTCCGGGGCCGGGCTGTCGTCGGTTCCGCCGTTCGGGGCTCCGCCGTTGGCGGCCGGTCCGCCGGCGCGAGGCTCATCTTCGGCGTGAAGACCTCGCCGCGCAGCGCGCGCTCGATCAGCCCGACCGCGCGGGCGGTGGCGGCGAGCCGGGCGCCCTCCTTACGATAGGCGGCCAGCACGGTGTCGATGGCGTGCGGCGGCAGCGTGCCCGCAAGCTCGGTTCGCGCCGTGCGGTATCCCTGGCGCGCGCCCTCCACGCAGGCTCTGGAGTGGTACCTGGCCATGGCGGCCAGTGCGACCGGGTAGCGTCGCAGGACTCCGTGCAGGCGGTAGTCGGGCGGCACGACGTCGAGCAGCCAGCCCACAGCGGTGGACTCGAAGTCCTCGCTGCCAGGCGGATGCACCCCGGCGGGCCATCCCGGCGGCGTATACGTGACCATGAGACCATCATACCCGATTATCGAACCTGTATTCTAGTTACGGCCCGCCGAGGTCCCGTTGATCTGCCAGTATGTCCTGCCCATGCTCATCCGGACCCCGACGCGCTGTTCGACACGCTCTCCAAGCAGGTCCCGGCCTTGCCGCGGTGCCCGGCGGCCGCGCGGTACCAGGCGTTCTTCCGCCACCTGGCCGGACTGCTCGGGCGGCTGGTGGTGGAGGGGTCCGCGGCGTCGCTCTGCTGATGGCCTGCCCCATCGTCGTTCACGGCCTGTGCCCCCCGCGAATGCGCCCTGACCGCAGTCGCCCGGAGCACCCACAATCACCGCCCCGCAAACCCCACTTCTCACTCCAGCCCCACCTACCACCCCAGCCCCACGGTCAAAAGGCATGAATGTGGCACTCTGCCCACTCTAGGGACCTTGAACCCACGGGCGGCAGCATTACCAGGGTAAACAAGCCACCCCATATTCATCGCCGGGTCTGGATGGCGCTGCGGGCTGCAGCATGCGATGGTTGGGCCACGAAGCGAGGGCAGCGTGGGGGTGGGAGTTGGTCAAGGTCTATGTGTCTTCCACGATCGCCGACCTGACCGAGGAACGGCGGGCGGTGCTGGACTGGCTGCGGCTGGCGCGGCATCAGGCGGTCGACAGTTACCTGCCCGACAGTGACACCGTGCGGGACAGCTGCCTGGACGATGTCGCCGCGTGTGACCTGTACGTGCTGATCCTGGGCCACAGGTACGGGTTCCAGCCCCCAGATGACAACCCGGAGGGCCTGTCGATCACCCATCTGGAGTTCCGGCGGGCTGGTCAGTGCGGCATTCGCCGGGTGACGCTGCTGCGCACCAGCCTTCCCGACGTGCGCCTGTCGGATCTGCAAGACCCGGCCAGAGCCCCGCTGGTGCTGGCGTTCCGGGATGAGGTGGCCCGCATGGTGCGCCCGGCGGAGTTCAGTGATCTGCAGGGGTTGATCCAGGGGCTGAGCACCGGGATCCAGAGCGAACTGGACAAGCTCGACAAGCGGGATCAGCGCCAAGCCGGTCCGGTGGCGGGCCGGGTGCTCCGGCTGGCGCCGCGGCCTGTGTTCCTGGCGGGGCGGGAGAAACTGCTGGCGGCGCTGGAGGCCCGGCTGAGCGGGGACCGCGGCGCCGGGCCGCGGGTAATGGCGTTGTGCGGGCTGGGCGGCGCGGGCAAGACCAGCGTGGCGGTGGAGTACGCCCACCGCCAGTTGGACGAGGCCGGGGTGGCGTGGCAGTTCGACGCCGAGGATCCGGCGGTGCTGGCGGCCGGGTTCGGCGAGCTGGCCGCCCAGCTCGGCGCCGCCGATGGCGGGGACCCAGTGGCCGCGGTGCACGCGGTGCTGGCCGCCAGCCCGGCGCCGTGGCTGCTGGTGTTCGACAACGCGCCAGACCGGGCCTCGGTGGCCCGGTTCGTGCCGCCGGCTGGGCCCGGGCGGGTGCTGATCACCAGCCGGAACCAGATCTGGCCGCCCGGCCAGGCCGTGGAGGTGCCGGTGCTGGACCCGCAGGTGGCGGCGGAGTTCCTGGTCAGCCGGACCGGTGACCCGGACCGGCGGGCGGCGCTGGAGCTAGCCGGCGTGCTGGGCGGGCTGCCGCTGGCGCTGGAGCAGGCCGCCGCCTACGTCCAGGCCAGCGGGGACAGCCTGGCCGGGTACCTGTCCTTGTTCCGGCAGCGGCGCGCAGACCTGCTGGGCCGGGGCGAGCCAATCGGATACACCGAGACGGTGGCCACCACCTGGAGACTGGCGTTTGAGGACCTGCAGCAGGCCGCGCCGGGCGCGGCCGGCCTGCTGCGGCTGCTGGCCTTCTGCGCGCCCGAGGCGATCCCGCTGCGCCTGCTGCTGCAACCCCGCCCCGGACTCGCCGAACGGCTCGGCGAGGAGGTGGCGCCGGTGCTGGCGCCTCTGCTTGAGGACCCGCTGGCGGCCGGTGACGCGATCGCGGCGCTGCGCCGGTATTCGCTGATCAGCCCGCCTGCTGACGGGTCGGTGTCGGTGCACCGGCTGGTCCAGGCCGTCACCGCGGATCAGATGCCCGCCGAGCTGGCCGGGGAATGGCATCAGGCCGCCGCCGCCCTGGTCGAGGCCGCGATCCCCGGCGATCCCGCCCCGCCCGGGACCTGGCCGACGTGCGCGGCGCTGCTGCCGCACGCCCAGGCTGTCCTTGACCTGACCAGCGCCGGCATGTGGCAGATCGCGCAATACCTCGGCGAGAGCGGTAGCTACCCGGCGGCCCGGGACCTGTCCCAGCTGATCGCCGACGCTTACCGGGAGGATAGCGCTTACGGGGCTGAGCGCCCGGCCACCCTGACCGCCCGGCACGAGCTCGCCCGCTGGACCGGGCTGGCGGGGGACGCGGCCGCCGCCCGCGACATGTTCGCTGCGCTGCTCCCCGTGCGCGAGCGGGTCCTCGGCCCGGAGCACCCGCACACCCTGACCACACGGCACGAGCTCGTCTACTGGACCGGGCAGGCGGGGGACGCGGGCGCCGCCCGCGATATGTTCGCTGCGCTGCTGTCCGCGAGCGAGCGGGTGTCCGGCCCGGAGCACCCGGACACCCTGACCATCCGCTCCAACCTCGCCCGCTGGACCGCGGAGGCGGGAGATCCGGCCGCCGGCCGCGACCAGTACGCCGCGCTGCTGCCCGTGCGCGAGCGGGTCCTCGGCCCGGAGCACCCGGACACCCTGACCACCCGCGTCAATCTTGCCTACTTGACCGGGCTGGCCGGGGATCCGGCCGCCGCCCGCGACCAGTACGCCGCGCTGCTGCCCGTGCGCGAGCGGGTGTCCGGCCCGGAGCACCCGGACACCCTGACCACCCGCTCCAACCTCGCCCGCTGGATCGGGCTGGCGGGGGACGCGGCCGCCGCCCGCGACATGTTCGCCGCGCTGCTGCCCGCGAGCGAGCGGGTGTCCGGCCCGGAGCACCCGGACACCCTGACCACCCGCTCCAACCACGCCTCCTTGACCGGGCTGGCGGGGGACGCGGCCGGCGCCCGCGACATGTTTGCCGCGCTGCTGCCCATCAGCGAACGGGTCCTCGGCCCGGAGCACCCCGAAACGCTGACCCACCGCGCCAATCTCGCCTTCTGGACCGAGCAAGCCCGGCGGGTCGATGACCCCGGGCCTGGCGTGAAGTAGCTTCCCGTTGTTTACGACATCCGGCGGCTGCGATCCGGCCCGCTGACCTGAACGTCCTGTCGGGATGTCGGCCCTCTTGACCGTAGGGCTTGTTTATCCATCGCGGCGCGCCAGAGCGGACGGGTACACGCCATGCCGCGGTAGCTGGCGCGGTCGCGGCGCGCGGTGCGACGGGGACCGGGGTAGCTGCGCGGTGAAGCTGAGGTTTGACGTGACGAACCGTTTGCTCGCACGGTAGGTATTTGCTCGCACGGTAGGTAGCGGTGTTACAGCTGGCGAGGATCAGAATGGGTACGTCGCTTCGATCCTCAGCCGGCGCGCTAGGTTGCCCGGACTGATATGGGACTTGGACAAGACCCGTCTTTCGGGCAGAGTGCCACATTCATGCATAGACGAGGCGGCGACGGCTCGTACGGCTAGACGCTCGGCCCGCAGTTCGCGGTCGAATCGTTCATCGGCTCCCTGGTCGAGCGGAACCCCAGGCCCGCCACGACCTTGACCCGAACGGGCTCATGTACCTCATGCGGGCCATGGAGTACTTCGGCCTGGAACACGAGCACGGTGTCCTGGCTCGGGCCCTCAAGCCGGTCACGGCGCGTCAGGTTTGTGAGGTACTGGGGACTGGCGTTCCTGGACAGGTCTGGTGGCTGAACTGCAGCCCCTGCCCGGGAACCAGCGGACCGGGTTCGGCGCGCTTCGGCGTCGGCTGAGCGCCAACGCCGGCTACCTGAAGGGATTGACGAATACTGCTTTGCGCCACTTGTGATCGGCTGCGAGGGTTCGCAGTAGTTGCTGGCTGAGTGAGTAATAGCGAGTAATAGCGCGTTACTGAGTAATAGAGCGCTACGGCGCGTTTGATGACGCTGGGCGGTGCGCGCGGGAGTGGCCTGTCCGGGTGGCGGCGGCGCGGGTGGGGATGACTCAGGGCCTGGGAATGTCAGGCCCTGCTGCCATTATCAGGACATGAGTTCGGCGAGCGGCAGTGCGCGGCGCAGCGGCGCGACGGTGATCCAGGCGTACCGGTTCGCCCTGGACCCTGCCCCGGCACAGGAGCGCATGCTGCGCTCGCATGCCGGCGCGGCCCGGTTCGCCTGGAACTGGGGGCTGGCCCGGTGCCAGCAGCGCTACCAGGCCGAGGGCCGCTGGTATTCGGGCAGTGAGCTGCACAAACTGTGGAACGCCGGGAAGAAGGCCGATCCGGCGCTGGCCTGGTGGGCGGGGAACTCCAAATGCGTCTACCAGGAGGCGTTCCGGGATCTGGACCGGGCGCTGCGGGACTTCATCGCATCGAAGAAGGGGCAGCGGAAGGGAAAGCGGCTGGGTTTTCCGCGGTTCAAGAAGCGCGGCAGGTGCCGGGACTCGTTCCGGTTCAGCACCGGCGCGATCGGCTGCACCGGGACCACGGTGACGCTGCCGCGGCTGGGCGTTATCCGGACGCATGAGTCCACTCGTAAGCTCGCGCGCAGGCTGGGGGCGGGGACAGCCCGCATCTTGTCGGCCACGGTGTCGCGGACCGCCGGGCGGTGGTTCGTGTCGTTCACCGTCGAGGTAGAACGGGCCATCCCGGAACGGCACGCCCGGCCCGGGTCGGCCATCGGGGTCGACCTGGGCGTGAGGACCCTGCTGACCGGCGTGGATGACCAGGGGACCGTCGTCACGGTGGCGGGGCCGAAGGCGCTGCGGTCCTCGCTGCGCAGGCTGCGCCGCGCCAGCCGCGCGCACTCCCGCAAGGCCGCGGGCTCGGCGAACCGCCGCAAGTCCGCAGCCCGGCTCGCCCGCATCCACGCCCGGGTGGCCACTGTGCGCGCTGACGCCCTGCACAAGGCCACCAGCAGCCTGGCCGCACGCTATGAGAACGTGGTGGCCGAGGATCTGAACGTGGCCGGAATGACCCGCAACCGCCGTCTGGCCCGCGCCATCGCCGACCAGGGATTCGGGATGGCGCGGCGGATGCTCGGCTACAAGACCAGCTGGAACGGCGGCTATCTGCTCCTCGCCGGCCGCTGGTACCCCTCCAGCAAGATGTGCTCGGGCTGCGGTGCGGTCAAAGCCAAGCTGCCCCTGTCCGAGCGCACCTGCCGCTGCGACTGCGGCCTGGTCACCGGCCGGGACGTGAACGCCGCAGCCAACCTACTCAACCTCGCCGCCAGTGGGGCGGAGAGCCTAAACGCCCGCGGAGGGACGGTAAGACCCGGCCCGGCCGGGCGCGTCCCGGTGAAACAGGAACCCGGCGCTGCGCATGCAGATCAGACCGGGACCGCCAGCGAGCAACCGCTGGCTGCGGAACAGGAGCTCACCCATGCTCACTGATCCGCAACGGTATGCACGGAGAGGAAGGGACATGCGCGTCCTGAGGCGGACAGTTTGCCTCGCGGCCGTGGCGGCCTTGCTCGGCCCGGGACTGGCCGCATGCAGCTCAGGCCAGGCCGGAAAGGGCGCCGCAGGCACCACGCCTGGTTCGTCGGCACAGGGTTCGCCGGCACAGGGTTCGTCAGTACAGGCGGTCGCGGCGGTCAGCCGTAACGTCTCGTTCGTCGTCGGCGGTACCACCACGTACGGGACGCTCGACGTCCCAGCGCACCGGTCCGGGCAGCGGCTCGCCGCGGCGCTGCTGCTGGCCGGCAGCGGGCCCACCGACCGGAATGGGAACGACATCGCAGCGAACCTCGCCCCGTACACCCTGCAGCTGATAGCGGGCGAGCTGGCTCGGACGGGCGTCATGAGCCTGCGGTTCGACAAGTATTTCAGCGGCGAGACCGGCGGTGGCGCCTTCGCCACCGACCCGTCCTCCATCGACCTGGCCGCGTACATCCGCCAGGCCGACGCGGCCTATGACTTCCTCCGCGTCCAGCCGGAAACGGACACCGGGCGGATGCTGGTCGTGGGGCACAGCGAAGGCGGGATGTACGCGCTGCTAGTAGCCGAGTCGACCGCGCCGCACCCGGCCGGGCTGGCCCTGATCGAGCCGCAGGACGAGCGGCTGCTCAGCCTGATCCAGCTGCAGGCCGACGAGCAGATCGACGCGACCGTGGGCCAGGGGACGCTCACCGCGGCC
>Ga0208565_1001077_pt1 | contig 17076 bp, 12 predicted proteins | sample Sb_taG_7_FD_187706 | JGI IMG/M metagenome (GOLD analysis project Ga0208565, IMG submission 187706) | Peat soil microbial communities from Weissenstadt, Germany - Sb_50d_2_FS metaG (SPAdes) (version 2) | ecosystem: Environmental > Terrestrial > Soil > Wetlands > Peat | place: Germany...
AAGCATTTTCATGTGAAAATTAGCATGTGTCCAGATGATTCGTGTCAACCCCCACGACTCGCAGTGCCATGGACTTGAGAATTTTCGCGTGACCGCAGTCAGCGGTGCGGGTGGCGATGGCGCGGCTGCCCGTGGTTACAGTGCGTGATGCCGGTACCGGGGCTGCCCCGGACCAGCGCGCTGATCCGAAGGACGTCCCGGCATCCCAGTCCGGGTCATCGAGTACACCGGCCGCCGTTACCCGCCGCCGGATCCGCTGACCAGCACCGAAAATCGCGCTAAAAAGTAGATTGATCGGTCGGCTCATTAAGAGGCCTTGGCGCACCGGACAATGTTCCTTGACCGTCGTGCCGACGCCCGCCAATAATGGCGTGTTGCTTAGCGGCCGGCTTGCGTCGGGCAGCCACGGGGAGTGCGGCAGACCCAACCCGGGCTTACCGTGCAACTCAGCCTGACCGCGGTGAACAGGCGGGCTGGCACCATTTTTCGGGGGAACAATGGACATTCGATCAGGTGAGAAAAGGCAGCGCCGAGTTTGCAGCTTTGCTGCCCACTCGCGCCAGGTTTGCCTTCAGTGCCCGAACATGCCGGGCGCGCCCAGTGCGCTAGCGTCATGAGCCGCACCGCCCAGCCCGCAGCAGGCCGGCCGCCCATCGCTGTGGTCGGACTGGCCTGCCGGTATCCGGATGCCGACGATCCGCCTGCCCTGCTCGACCTGGTCGCCACCGGCCGCCGCGCCTTCCGCCGGATTCCGCCCGGCCGGCTGGACCTCGCCGACTACTACAGCCCGAACCCGCGAACACCGGATGCGACCTACAGCACCAGAGCGGCCCTGATCGAGGGCTGGCGATTCGATCCCGCGACATTCCGGGTGTCTGACGCGGCGTACCGAGCCGCGGATCCGGCGCACTGGCTCGCCCTGGAGACGGCCGGCCGGGCCCTGGCGGCAGCCGGCTTCCCCTCCGGGGCTGGCCTGCCCAGCGACCGGACCGGTGTGATCATCGGAAGTGCCCACGCCAGCGACCTCGCGCCGGCGTCGGCACTTCGACTGCGCTGGCCGTTTGCGCGGCGGACCCTAGCCGAGGCTTTGTATTCCGCCGGGATCCGCGGCGGGCTGGCCGACCAGGTCATGCGTACCGCCAGCGCGCGTTATCTCGCACCATTCCCGCAGATCAGCGAGGAGACGCTGGCCGGCACTATGCCAGCGACCATCGCCACCATGATCGCCAACCAATTCGGTTTCCGCGGCGGCGGCAGCACGGTGGACGGCGGCGGCGCCTCATCACTCGTCGCAGTGGCCTCCGCCTGCCTGGCACTGGCGACCGAAGATCTGGATTTCGCGGTGACCGGCGGGGTGGACCTGAGCCTGGACCCGCTGGAACTCGTCGGCCTGGCCAAGTCCGGCGTGCTAGCCACGAGCGACATGCGGGTCTACGACGAGAACCCGACCGGCTTTCTGCCAGGCGAAGGCTGTGGAATCGTGCTGCTGATGCGGTCTGCCGACGCTCGGGCCGCACAGCTCCCGGTCTACGCGGAGATTCTCGGCTGGGGCACCGCCTCCGCCGGCCAGCCCCGCTGGCCAGCGGCTGACCGGCGCGCGCAGATCGCAGCGAATGCCGACAGCCAGTTGCTTGCGCTGCGGGACGCGTACCGCAAGGCCGGGGTCGATCCCGCCGACGTGCAGTTCATTGAGGGCAGCGGAACCGGCATCGCCGCTGGTGACGAGGCCGAGATCACGGCCCTGACGGCACTGCGTGCCGGTATCAGGCAGCGCGCGGCACTAGGATCCATCGCCGCGAACATCGGCAACACCAGGGCCGCGGCCGGCGCCGCAGGCCTGATCAAGGCAGTGCTGGCGATTGCCAACGGCGTGCTGCCGCCCGCCACCGGATTCCGCACGCCGCATCCGATGCTGCGCGAACCAGGCACCGCCTTGCGCCTGCCGACCGCGCCGGAGCGCTGGCCAGAGGGAGACCGGTTGGCCGGCGTGAGCGCGATGGGTCCCGGTGGGCTCAACGTGCACCTGGTGCTGCGCGGGCATCATGGCCGGCACTTCGCGGCCAGCCGTCGCGGCCGGGTCCGGCCCGGCGACGGCCTGCCTGCGACTTGGGCTGAGTCGGCGGCGGCGGCCGGGTCAGCGGCGGCAGCGGCCGGGTCGGCGGCTACGGCTGCGGCCGGGACAGCGGCTACGGCTGCGGCCGGGACAGCGGCAGCGGCCGGGTCGGCGGCGGCGGCACGCCCAGCCGGCTCCGGCCGGTCCGGCAACCGACCTGCCGGTGAGCTGCGTCCTGCCGCCTATCTGCTGCATGCGCCGGACCGGCGGGCGCTCAGCGCGGTCCTGGCCCGAATCGCAGATGTCGCGCTGTGGCTGTCGGACGGCCAGATGAATGATCTGGCCAGCCGGCTGGCCTGCGAGGCGACCACTCAGGGTGAAGCCAGGGTCGCGATCGTCGCCACCAGACAGGAGCAGCTTGCCCGGCTGGCCAGTGAGGCAATGACCATGCTTCCTGGCCTAAGCGACGGCCTGCTGGCTGTCAGACCAGGGATCTTCGCCGCCGATGGTGCCGACGGCCGGGTCACCTTCCTATTCTCCGACGCGCCGGGTCCGGATGTCGACGGCCGGCTATCCGACGATCCGCCGCGTCAGGGACTCGGCCAGATCCTGGCCGCGCTTCGCTGGCTGGACGCGCTCGGCGTGCGCGCCACCGCGGCCGTCGGGCATGGCGTCGGTGAGCTGGCCGGACTGGTCTGGGCTGGCTGCGCCAGCGCGGCCAGCGCGCGGGCACTGAACGCGGCCCGAGCCACCGCACTTGCCGGACCGCCCGCATCCGCATCAGCGCTGCTGAACAGGGCGATCGACGAACTTGCCATCGAATTCCGGCCGCCGCGGCGACGTCTGATCTCCGGCTGCACCGGGATCGAGTTGGCCGGGTGCGACGGGATCATTGAGACGCTGAACGCCGGCCTCGGACCGGCCGTCCGGCTCAGCCAGGCAGTGCGGGCCGGCGCGGTCGGAGCGAGCCTGCTGGTGGAGACCGGTCCAGGCAGCACGCTGGTCACGGCTGCTGGGCGGCTGTGCAAGGTCCCCGCGGTCAGCCTGGATGGCGGCCCGGGCGACGACCGGCACGCTGCCCGCGCGGCGGCCGCGCTCTTCGCGGTCGGCGCGCTGACTCAGCCGGGGCACCTGGCAGCCGGCCGCTCGGCCCGGCCGATCGACATCTGGCGTGACCAGGTCTTCATTACTAGCCCGGGCCAGGCGGCACCGCGACGAGCCGAGACCCGCCTGGCCCAGACCCGGCAGCCAGAGACCCGCCGGGCCCAGACCCGGCAGCCAGCCAGCCCGCCGTCTCAGGCCCGGCAGGTCGCCAGCCCACCAGCCCGGGACCGCCAGCCAGCCCGCCCGCCGACCGGCACCCTCATCCAGCGAGCCGCAACCGCGGCGGCGCCCAGTGCCAGCGCTGGAACCGGCCAGTATCCGAAGGCAGAACATCCATACGCCGTATTGCCGGCCGCGAGCCCTGACGCCGGACACCTGGCAACCAGTCCGGGGGTACCGGCCGATGTCTCCCGCCTCGGGTTCCCCGTCACCGCAGGCAGCGTTGTGGCTGGCGTGGCGCCCTGGTCCCGTTGTTACGTCGAGCAATTGCGGGAACCCGCCGATCCAGTCCCCGGCGGCAACGACGGGCCGTGGCGGCTGCACATCGGCGGGTGCGAGCCGTTGCGCCTGAAAATCAGTGAGCTGTTCCGGCATGATCAGGCGGCCGGCCGTACCTTGGCGGTTCTGGGCGACCTGGACGACGCACAGACCAGCGAGGCCGCGATCCGGGCGGCCGGTGACGCGATCAGCTCCGGCCAGCTGGTGGTGATCAGCTCCGGGCCCGAACTGACCGGCCTGTGGGCCAGCCTGCACGCCGAGTATCCGGCACTGGGAATCACAGCCCTGCGCGCCCCGCTGACGGCTGACGGCATCGAGGCGGCCAGGCAGCTCGCGACCGCCAGGCGCGGTGAATTCCGCGAGCTGGTAATCGGCACCGATGGCAGCGTGCGCGAACCGATCATGGTGCCAGCGCAGCTCACTCGCGGCGGCCGCTTCCCGCTTGGTCAGGACGACGTCGTCCTGGTCAGCCGAGGCTCTGGCGCGGCGCTGCTTGCCCTGGCGCAGGTGCTTGCCTGCTGCGGCGCGGCGGTGGCGATCATTGGCCGAGACCACGCCGAGCCAGACGAGAACCTCATCGCGGAGCTTGAGCAGCTGCGTTCGGCCGGAGCACGAGTCAGCTACGAGGTGGTGGACACCGCTGTTCCTGCAGCCGTCGCCGCCGCCGTCCAGCGAATTGAGCGCAGGCTCGGCCCGGTTACCGCCATCGGGCACGCAGTGGGCCAGACACCGCGGCTGCCCATGGCCGGGCTGAACGCCGCCGAACTGCAGGAGCAGCTCCGCAGCCAGACGGCGGTGCTTGACCAGCTGGTCGGCGCGGTTCGCGCCAATCCGGCAGCAGCAGGCCAGCTGCGGCTCATCCTCACCTTCGGATCCGTCGCCGCCAGGTACCCGAAGGCGTGCGAGAGCGTCCTGGCGCTTGTCTCGGGTGCGCTGGCGAGCCATGGCCAGCGGCTGGCGAGTCGCCTGGATGACTGCCGCGCGCTGCACATCGACTGGCCCGGCTGGTCCGGCGACGCCCTGGGCGAGCGACCGGATCTGGCCGCCAGCATGGAGCGAGCGGGTATCACACCGATGCCGGTCGCTGAAGGCTCCAGGCAGCTGTTCAAGGTACTGGCCACCGGCGGTCTGCCGGCCCGGCTGGCGGTGCACGGCCGGGTCGGTCGGCCGGCGCCGCACCTGATCACCGCCGCAAGCCCGGGCAACCAGTGGCCAGCCGGCAGATTCGCCGAGCAGGTGCTTGCGCATTACCCGGGGGTGGAGCTGATCCTGGAGGCTAGCCTCTCCCTGCGGGCCGATCCGTATCTGGCCGACTACCGGGTCGACAATGTGCCGGTACTGCCGCCGACGATGGCCCTCGAGGCAATGGCCCAGGCTGCCTCGATCCTGGCAGGCGCGCCGGTCAGGACAGCCACCGACGTGACGATGACAGCACCGGTGGTGCTTCCGGCCGGGCAGCCTGGGTCGAGCTTGCCGGTCAGGATCTGCGCGCTGCGCGAGGCCGGGGCAATCACGGTGGTCTTGCGCTGCGCGAACAGCGGCTTCCTGGTCGATCACTACAAGGCCGTTTTCAGCTGTGCCGTAGCCGAGCCAGAGCGGCGGCCTATTGACGCGCCCGAACATGCTCGGCCGGCGGCGGCCCGGCGACGCCAGCCCGATCGGGCAGCCGATGCCGATCGGGCGGTTGAGGCCGATCGGGCGGCCGAGGTCATCGACGGATCGGAGCTGTACGGACCGATCTGCTTCCAGACCGGCCGGTTCCGGCGGCTGGCTGCCATCCGTCCAGTCACCGCGCACGCCGCGACGGCAGTCGCTCGCGGATCGGACGACCTGCCCTGGTTCGGCGCCAGCCCGCGAGGCAACGGTGAGCCTGGCGAATCCGGTCTGCTGCTGGGCAGTGCCGGGCTCAGCGACGCCACCTTGCAGCTCGTCCAGGCTTGCGTTCCGCACCGCAGGCTGGTGCCCGCCGGATGCGAGGCGGTCAGCTTCAGCGGCCGTCCGGCCGAAGGACCGGTGACGATTCGCGCCACCGAGATCGCGCCATCCCAGACCACGACCGCAGGTGCGCAGACCAATGCTCCTGCCGGTGCGGATGCCAGTGCCGGTGCTGTGGCCGGCGCGGGCCGGTCGGCAGCAGCGGGCCCGCTGGTGCCCAGGCAGCGCACCGCCGCCCCCGTCGCCGGCTCAGCCAGCATCCCGGCGGCCGTCCCGGCCATTGCCCCGGCCCTGACCGAGACGGTCTGGGACATCGAGGCTACCGACGCGACCGGCCAGCGGCTGATCACCTGGCGCCGGCTGCGGATGCGAGATGCCGGCCCGCTGCCGCACCTGGGCTGGTGGCCGGTTCCGCTGCTCGCCGGTTATCTGCAGCGGGCCAGCACCGCGCTCGGTCTCGATCCAAGCCTGGAGATCCAGATCTGGCGCGGCGCCCAACCAGGCAGCTCGCCAGCCGGCCGCTCGCCGGCCGGCCGCTCGCCGGCCGACAGCTCGCCCGATGCTCAACCGCCAGGTGAAGGCCGTGGTCGCGACTGGCGGTTGGCCGCACCGAGCGACGACAGTCTTGCCGGTCTGAGCCTCCAAGTGCGGGCGGCCGGACCGGCAGTGTGCGGCTGGCAGACCGTCCGGCAGACCCCCCAGACCGGTGAGACGGCGCAGTACGCCGCTGCACGCGACGCCGCGGTCGCTGCCTGCCTGTGCGCCGCGTCCGCTCCCACCGGTCTGGTGCTCAGTGATCTGCGGATGGCCGGCGACGGCTGGCTGGTGCAGAAGGCCGGCGCTGCGACGATCGCCAGCACCGTCACTAAGGTGGCTGGCGTCCGGAACCCGGTGGCGATCGCGCTGATGACCGGCACGCCAAGCGTGGATGGTAAGCCGGCGGCCGCGCGGACCGGCCGCGGGCGCAGTCGCCTGCTGGGCGTCACATCACCATAAAGCGGCAGGTGGCTGTGATCCGGACGCTCTGTCACTATGGAGGGCGAACCGATCTGACCCGGAGGGCGACATCCAGTGACCACGCCTGCACCCGCTCCGACACCCGCCGTTAGCGACATCGATCTTTCGCAGAACGAGTTCTGGGCCCTGGATCCGGCTCAGCGCCATGCCGCGTTCGCGCGGTTGCGGCAACTGGACGCCCCGCCGTACTTCGCCGACCCGGAGACTCCGTTGACCACCCCCGGCCAGGGTTACTACGCCCTGGTCAAGCACGCCGACGTGGTCGAAGCCAGCCGGAATCCCGACATCTTCTCCTCGGCACGCGGCGCGACCAGCCTGGTCGACCTGCCGCCCGAGTTCAATGAGTACTTCGGCTCGATGATCAACATGGACGATCCTCGGCACGCCAGGCTGCGGCGCATCGTCTCCCGCGCGTTCACGCCGAGAATGATCAAGAAATTCGAGGACGACGTGCAGCGGACGGCGGCGGCGATCGTCGATGATCTGCTCGCGACCGGGCCGTGCGACTTCGTGCAGCACGTCTCGGCGCGGCTGCCCCTGAAGATCATCTGCGAGATGATGGGGATCGGACAAGGGCACTTCGCGATGGTGCTGCGCAATACCAATACCATCCTGGCCGGCGGTGACCCTGAGTTCCTCAGCGAGAACATGGATGAGGCGATCGGCCAGATCCTGACCGCTGGCGCCGACATGGCCGCGCTGGTCACCGAGATCGCAGCCGAGCGCCAGCGCGTCCCGGCCGACGACCTGATCACCGCACTGGCCAGCGCCAACGTCGACGGGGAACAGCTGACCCCGGCCGAGCTTGCCTCGTTCTTCATCCTGCTCGTGGTGGCCGGGAACGAGACCACCCGGACCGCGCTCTCGCACGCGCTGGTCCTACTGACCGAGCATCCCGATCAGCGTGAGCTGCTGATCTCAGATTTCGAGAACCGGATCTCCGGTGCGGTCGAGGAGATCGTCAGGTACGTCTCCCCGGTGATCTGGATGCGGCGCTCGGTGACCCGCGACGCCGTGGTCAACGGCCGTCAGTACCGCGAGGGTGACAAGGTCGCGCTGTTCTACTGGTCGGGCAACCGGGACGAGGCGGTCTTCGCCGACCCGCTGCGCTTCGACGTCACCCGCTCCCCCAACCCGCATGTCGGCTTCGGCGGCACCGGCCCGCACTTCTGCCTCGGCGCGCACCTGGCCCGCCGCGAGATCACCGCGATGCTGCGCGAGCTGCTGCTGCGAGTTCCGACCGTCCGCGCCACGGCCGAACCAGATCGCCTGCTGTCGAGCTTCATTAACGGAATCAAGCACCTGCCCTGTGAATTCGACCGGGCATAACGGCTCGACCGGCCCGGTCCCGGCCATTCCCGTGCTGACGGCCCGGCGTGATCCTGACCGGGCACCTGGCGGGTCCGTAAGGGAATCCCTGGTCAACGCAATTTGGTAACTGGCTGTAATCAACTCTTGACAACGTGTATAACTGGAATCCCATGCGGCGCACGTTCCGGCAAGCCGGGCGTCTCGGGAGGGCGCCGCGCGGGAATCGGGGAACCGCAGGTCGTTCAGGGGGACCCTCGTCAGGGACCGGGTGATCCCGCGGGATCACCCGGTGCGCGGTGCCGTCCAGGCGCAGCAACCGGACCGGGCACGCGAGGGGTACGAGGGTCGCGACCAGCGGCTGGGGATCTTTGTCTGTGGGCGACGCCACCCGGGGGCGTGGCGCCGCCCGCAGGCGAAGACGCGGCAGGCGCGGTCTCGATGCAAGGACGCCGGTCGCGTGGTCACCCCGGGCCAGGACGCGCCTAAAACGGGCTGACCGTCAGGGCAGCGCGCTGATCTGCCCGGCCAGGGCGAAATCATTTGTGGTCAGACCGCCGGCCGAGTGCGTCGACAGGGTCAGGGTGACCTTGTTCCACTGGATCGTGATGTCCGGATGGTGATTGGCGGCCTGCGCCAGGTGGGCCACCGCCCCGGCATAGAGCATCGCGTCACGGAAGTCACCGAGCGTGCGCATGTTCTTGATCGCGCTCCCAGCCCGCTCCCATCCAGGCAGCCCGGTCAGCGCGGTGGCGATCTCGTCCTCGGTTAGCAGCGTCATCGTCCTATCGTCGCAGCCGGCCAGCGGCAGGCAACCGCCGGCCAGACGAGGCGAGCGACGCGGCGGTAGGCTGAGCCAGCACCCACCACCCAGCACCCAGCACCCAGGACCCATGAGCCGACGCCAGGGATTCCGGCCAGGTCGCCAGGTGCGCGCCCAATTCTCTCCCGCCGATCCTCCGGCCGCTGATGGAGTCGCAGATGCCAGATCCGCAGTCCCCGGCGCCAAGGCTCACCCCGCTGACGCCCGTGCATCGCAGGCTCGGCGCGACGCTGACCGACTTCGCCGGCTGGCTGATGCCACTCCGCTACACCAGCGAGACCGCCGAGCACAACGCGGTCCGCACCGCCGCCGGCCTGTTCGACCTCTCCCACATGGGCGAGCTGATGATCACCGGCGAGGACGCCGCCGAGGCGCTCGACTACGCGCTCACCGGCCAGCCGTCAGCGCTCCAGCCGGGACGCGCCAGGTACACGATGATCTGCGCCCCAGACGGCGGCGTCATCGATGACCTGATCGTCTACCGGCTGGCGGCCACCGAGTTCCTGGTCGTCGCCAACGCGTCGAACGCACCTACCGTGGCCGCTGAACTGGTCGACCGTGCGGCTGGCTACGCCGCTACCGTCACCGACCGTACTGACGACTACGCGCTGATCGCCATTCAGGGCCCGCGGTCGGCTGGCATCCTGGCCAGGCTGACCGACGCCGATCTCGGACAGGTGCGCTACTACGCCAGCTATCCGGCAACGGTCGCCGACTGCCAGGTGCTGCTGGCCAGGACCGGATACACCGGCGAGGACGGCTTCGAGATCTTCACCACGCCGCAGGACGCCGACCGGATGTGGCAGGCGCTGACCGAGGCGGGCACCGGCGACGGGCTCATTCCGGCCGGACTGGCGGCGCGGGACATCCTCCGGCTCGAAGCCGGCATGCCGCTTTACGGCAACGAGCTCAGCCGCGACGTCACGCCCTTCGACGCGGGCCTCGGCCGGGTGGTGAAGCTTGACAAGCCCGGCGACTTCGTCGGTCGTGCGGCACTGGCCGAGCGTGCGCAGGCAGCGCCGTCGCGCGTGCTAGCCGGCCTGGTAGGCCAGACCAGGCGGGTGCCCAGGCACGGTTACTCCGTGCTACTTGACGGTGAGCCGTGCGGCACCGTGACCAGCGGGGGGCCCTCCCCCACGCTCGGCCACCCGATCGCGATGGCTTACCTCACCCCGAAGGCCGCCGCCGCGTCCAGCGGCCCGGACGGACGGCTGGCAGTCGACATCAGGGGCAGCGCGGAACCCGCATCGCTGGTCCCGCTCCCGTTCTACCACCGGCCTGCCGGATAACCGCCATCCAGATCCGCTGACACCACAAGACGGCAAATAAGACTGGCACGAGAAGGGGTCACCGTGAGCGTTCCCGATGAATTGCACTACACCGCCGAGCATGAGTGGCTGGCGATCAGAGACGTGACCGGCCGGATCGGCATCACCGACTACGCGCAGCGCGCGCTCGGCGACGTCGTCTACGTCTCGGTACCTGCGGTGGGAACCAGGGTGACGGCCGGCGAACCGTGCGGCGAGGTGGAGTCGACCAAGTCGGTCAGCGACATCTACTCCCCGGCCGATGGCGAGGTGATCGAGGTGAACGCGGAGGTCGACGACGATCCCGGTCTGGTGAACTCCGATCCGTACGGCGCTGGCTGGCTGTTCGAGATCAGGCTCGACTCGGCAGATGAGGTGCCACCTGCCCTGCTCTCGGCCGCCGAGTATGCCGCGCTGACCCAAGAAGAGCAGTGACCCAGGCCGCTCCGGCCGATGATCTGCGGCGACTCGATGCCGCCACCCGCCAGCTCGAACCGCCGTTCGCGATCGTCGATCTCGCGGCCATGCGGGCCAATGCCGCCGACATGGCTCGCCGGGCAGCGGGCAAGCCGATCCGGCTGGCCAGCAAGTCGGTCCGATGCCGGAGGCTGATCGGCGACGCACTGGCGATGGACGGCTTCCGCGGCATCCTCGCCTTCACCCTGCCTGAGGCGCTCTGGCTGGCCGAGTGCCAGGCCAGCGACGACATCGTGGTGGCGTACCCGACCGCGGACCAGGCCGCCCTCGCCAGTCTGGCGGCGCAGCCGATGGCCGCCGCGGCGATCACCGTGATGGTCGACTGCGCCGACCACCTCGACCTGATTGCCAGGGTCGCTGCCACCGTGCCCGACCCGCACCCGGTCCGGGTCGCGATCGACATCGACACCGGCTACCTGGCCCTGGGCGGCAGGTTGCGAGCCGGTGCCAGGCGCTCGCCGGTCCGCAGCCCGGCCGACGCCGCCGCCCTGGCCGCCGCGATCATCACCAGGCCCGGGCTGCGGCTGACCGGGCTGATGGCTTACGAGGCGCAGATCGCCGGCGTCGGCGACAACCCGCCGGGCAGGCCCGCCTACGCCAGGGTCATCCGGCTGATGCAGCGCAGGTCGGCAAGGGAGCTGGCAGTCCGCCGGGCCGCCATCGTCGCGGCTGTCCGCGCCGTGGCGCCGCTCGAGTTCGTCAACGGCGGCGGCACCGGGTCGATCGAGAGCACAGCGGCGGAGGCCGCCGTGACTGAGATCGGGGCAGGCTCAGGGCTGTACCAGCCTGCGCTGTTCGATGCCTACCTCGGCTTCTCTGGGCGTCCGGCTGCCCTGTTCGCGCTGCCGGTGGTACGCCGGCCTGGACCTGGCGTGGTCACCGTGCTCGGCGGCGGCTATCTGGCGTCAGGGCCGGGCAATGCCAGCCGCCTGCCGCAGCCGCAGCTGCCGGCCGGACTGGTACTCGACGCCGATGAGGGCGCCGGCGAGGTGCAGACCCCACTGCTCGGGGCGGCCGCCGACGGCCTGCGGATCGGCGACCGGGTGTGGTTCAGGCACGCCAAGGCAGGTGAACTCTGCGAGCGGTTCAACGAACTGCACCTGATCGACGGCGATGTGCTCGCCGCGACGGTGCCCACCTACCGCGGCGAGGGCAAGGCATTCCTGTGACGATGCTGAAATTCGACCTCGGGTGGATGTCCGAGCTGGGCTGCTAGCCGCGACGTCTCTGGTGAGAGGTACCAGACAGGTGCCAGCGGAGAGGAGAGACCATGAAGTACATGATCTTGCTTTACGGCTCCCAGCAGGATTACGACGCCCTGACCGGGAAGCCGGCAGCCGGCCAGCCAACCTGGTCCGCGGCGGACTTCGCGGCGATGGGGTCGTTCATGGAGACGTTCAGCAAGGAACTGGCCGAATCAGGGGAACTCGTTGACACGCGAGGTCTCAGCGCTCCGGTCCACACCAGGAGAATCCAGCTGCGCAGCGGCGTTCCGGTCGTGACCGACGGACCGTATGCCGAGACCCAGGAGGTCCTGGCCGGCTTCTGGATCGTGGACTGCGAGAGCTTCGACCGGGCGACCGAGATCGCCGCCAGGCTGGCTGCCTGCCCAGGCCCTGAGCATGTCCGCGCCCGCGCCGTGGCGGACGTGCGGCCGATCGCCGAGTCGCGGACCGAGCTTGATACCTGATCGCCCATGCCTGACACCGAAGTCGAGGACCTGCTGCGCCAACTGGCGCCGCAGGTCCTCGGTGCGGTAGTACGGCGCTTCGGGCATTTCGACACCGCCGAGGACGCGACGCAGGAGGCACTGCTCGCTGCGGCGACGCAGTGGCCACAAGAGGGTATTCCGGACAATCCGCGAGGCTGGCTGATCACGGTCGCCTCGCGCAGGCTGACCGACCTGCTGCGCAGCGAGCAGGCTCGGCAACGCCGTGAAGACACCGTCGCCCGGTGGACGCTGCCCGACCAATGGCAGGCACCAGCCGCCGACCGGCCGGCTGCGGAGTCTGACGACACGCTCATCCTGTTGTTCCTCTGCTGTCACCCTGCGCTGTCACCTGCCTCGCAGATCGCGCTCACCCTGCGGGCGGTCGGCGGCCTGACCACGGCTGAAATCGCCCGCGCATTTCTGGTGCCTGAGGCGACCATGACCCGGCGGATCAGCCGGGCTAAGCAGCGCATCAAGGACAGCGGAATCCCATTCGGCCTGCCCGCGGACACCGAGCGGGCGGAGCGGCTCGGCGCTGTTCTGCACGTGCTCTACCTGATCTTCAATGAGGGCTATGCCACCACGTCAGGGCCCAGCCTGCAGCGCGCTGATCTGTCTGCCGAGGGGATCCGGCTGGCCCGGATGGTGCACCGGCTGCTGCCCGACGACGGCGAGCTGACCGGACTGCTCGCGCTCATGTTGCTCACCGACGCACGTCGGCTGGCCAGGACTGGGCCAGATGGCACGCTCATTCCGATGGCCGAGCAGGATCGAAGCCGATGGAACTCCGACTACATCGCCGAGGGTGTGGCCCTGATCACCGCTGCCCTTCCTCGCGGGACCACCGGCCCGTACCAGCTCCAGGCGGCGATCGCCGCGATCCACGATGAAGCGCCGACCGCGGCGGCGACGGACTGGCCGCAGATCGTGGCGCTCTACCAGCTGCTGCTGCAGATCTCCGACAATCCGGTGGTGGCGCTGAATCACGCGGTCGCTGTTGCCATGGTCGCGGGCCCGCGGCCCGGGCTGGACCTGCTCGGAAAGCTCGAGGCCGACGAGCGGATCGCCGAGGACCACCGGCTGCATGCGGTCCGCGCGCACCTGCTGGAGCTGGCCGGTGATCGCCTGGCGGCGCGCGACTGCTACCTGGCGGCGGCCCGGCGAACGACAAGCCTGCCGCAACAGCGGTACCTGCACGCCCAAGCCGCCCGGCTGACAGCGTCGGCGTGAGCCATGGAGCTACGCCGGGCGTTCAGGAACGGGCGGCCGGTCATCGCTGGCTGAGCTAGCCGCAGGCGCCGGTGCGGCGCTGATTCGGGCTGACCCGCTGCGGGCAGGTACAGCACGACGGGGGCAACGGGGAACCGGGGAACTGTCCGGACAGCGGACCGCGACTCACACGGGGGCAGGTGCGGCACGGCGTCATGACGAGATCTCGGACTGACTCAGCAGCTGACCTGACGAAGGTCAGCTCGCGGCCGATCAACTCTCCGGTCGAGCTGCTGGATTTCGCGGTCGGGCAGGTGCTGCGGGAGCACGGTACGGTCGACGCGCTGCCGAAGATTCTCGCCCGGCTCACCGCCATCTTCGACTGCCGTGCCGCGATCGCGTTCCAGCAGGACGCCGACCAGAAGCTGATCGTCTTGGCCGCACATCCCCGGCGGGCGGGCAGCGACCGGGCGCTGCGGGCCGAGATCAGCGGGCTATCGGCCGCGCGCGGCGACGTCGGCGCTGAAGGCGCGGTCTCTCAGGCCCCGCTGACCGCCGTCGACCGGCCGGGATCCGGGCGGATGACCGTCCTGCTGGCCTTCTCGCCGCCGGACGCGGGGCACTGTCTGTGCGCTGTCGCGCTGATTGGAGCCGCGGCACAGCTGACGGCGGAGGCCCAGGTCACGACGAGGACGCTGGCCACGATCGTGGCCGCACAGATCCGCCATGCCAACGACACCGCGGCGCTGGCCGAACGGCAAGCGCGGACGGAGGCGCTGGTCGAGGGAGCGCCTGACGCGATCGTCGCCGCCAGCGCCGACCTGCGGCTGGTGGCGTTCAACAAGGCGGCGGAGGAGCTCACCGGCTGGCGCCGCGCTGAGGTGCTCGGCAAGGGGCTGGCCGATGTGCTGGTGCCGGAACGGGAACGGCCGACCGTCATGGCGGGCACCAGGTCGTATCTGGAGTCCGGTGACCGGGGCGCGTACACCGGCCGGATGCGCTTGCCGGTGCTGCGCGCCGACGGCACTGAGCGCATGGTCGAGCTGACACCGGTCCCGATGACCATCGAAAGCCAGGTGCACTTCTGCGGCTTTCTGCGGGACTTGAGCGACCTGGAGCTGGCGCACGCGACCGCACGGGAGAGCGAGATGCGCTTCCGGCTGCTGTCGCAGCTGGCTCCGGTCGGCATCATGCAGACGGATCTGAACGGGATCTGCACCTTCGCCAACGTTCGCCTTTGCGAGCTGACCGGACTGAGCCTGACCCAATCGGTCGGTGCCAGCTGGTCGGCTGGCTTTCACCCCGACGACGTCAGCCGCCTGGAACAGGAATGGCATCAGGCAGTCGGGAGAAACGATGAGCTGCGCACTGACTGCCGGCTGCGGCCGACCGACACAGACGAGGTCTGGGTGCACACCGTGGCCGTGCCGATCCCGGCCGCGGACGGACGGCCGTGCGGGTACCTGTCGGCGGTCACCAACATCTCGGCGCGCAAGCGAGCTGAGGCAGAGCAGCAAAGGCTGCTTAACGCTGAACAAGAAGCCCGGCGTGGTCTCGCCGACCAGACCGCGCGGCTGAACAGCCTGATCGCTGCCGCCATCCCCGGCGCGCTCGTCTCCGACGAGAACGGCCGGATCACCCAGATCAACAGAAGCTTCTGCGACCTGTTCGGCATCAAGGACGCAGCCGACGAGCTGATCGGAACCCCGGCCACCGAGATCGTGCTCCGGATCAAGGGGGTGTTCACCGACCCCGGTGACTTTGTCCGCCGCACCGGCGCGGCCTTCGCCGCGCGCCAGCTAGTGCAGCACACCGTAAGTTCCGTACCGGGGGGCCGGCGTGGTGATGGTCACTTCTGGTAGTCGGCGAGGTGGATGATGGCGGCGGTGTCGTATGCGTCGCTGGGGTGTCCGGCGCGTTCGCCGGTGCGCAGGACCGCGTCGGTGTAGGTCTGGGTGGCGGGGTCGTAGATGGCGAAGCCCCAGTGGTCGTCGTCGCCAAGGTATTCGATGCGGCACAGCGGGATCTGCTCGTCGTTGTCGTCGCCTTCGCCGGCCCATGCGGTCAGGTAGCCGTATGAGCCGCGCCACCTGATGGTGATTTCCTGCAGGTCCGGGTGGGTGAGGGAGGCGTGGTGGTCCACGGTGCCCTCGATCAGGTCCTTGAGGCGCTTAGGCGGTACCGGCATGTTCTCCAGTGTCGCCTTCGCGCGGTGATCCTGGCGCCGTGCCAGGTGCGCGACACGCCGGCCGGGGCTGGTACCGGCCGTTCCGGGCGGTTCCGGGTGCATTCTTCCGTGATCGATGTGACGCGGAAGGGAGAACTTTGATGGCAGGTCGTGCCTGTGCCGTGCCGGTGAGGCTGACGATCAAGCGGCGCCGCAAGCTGGGGCAGATCATCGCCGCGGGCACCAGCCAGCAGCGGCTGGTGCTGCGGGCGAAGATCGTGCTGGCAGCGGCGGCCGGGACCGCGAACGCGCAGATCGCCCGCGGCCTGGGCTGCTCTATAGCGGTGGTACGGACCTGGCGGGGCAGGTTCGCGGTGCGCGGGATCGCGGGCCTGTTCGATAAGCGCCGGCCCGGGCGGCCGGAGGTGCACGGCCCCAGCGCCCGGCTGGCGGTCATCGCCGTCGCCACCTCGGTCCCGCCCGGCGGCGAGTCACAGTGGTCACGCCCGCTGATCGCGCACCACCTGCGCGAACGGGGCCTGGCGATCTCGCCGTCCACCGTGGGCCGGGTACTGGGCGAGGCCAGGGTCCGCCCGCACAAGGTCCGCGGCTGGCTCAACCGCGCCGGCGACCCCTCGTTCTGGATCCGGGCCGGGCAGGTGTGCCGCCTGTACCTGAACCCGCCGCCCGGCACCGTGCTGATCAGCATCGACGAGAAGACCGGCATCCAGGCAAAATCCCGCAGGCACCCCCAGATCCCCGGCCGGCCGGGCCGGGACGCCCGCCGCGAGTTCGAGTACATCCGGCACGGCACCATCTCCATCCTCGCCGCGATGAACGTGACCACCGGAGAGGTCATCGCCGAGCGGATCGGCCGCAACGACTCCGCCACGTTCATCCGGTTCCTGGCCATGCTGGACCAGATGACCCCGCCCCGCCTGGGGATCCACCTGATCATGGACAACGGCTCCAGCCACACTTCCCGCGCCACCCGGGCCTGGCTCGCCGCCCATCTGCGGTTCTCGGTGACTTACACGCCCAGGCACGCGTCCTGGCTGAACATGATCGAGCAGTGGTTCGGCGTGCTGACCCGCCGGCTGCTGCGCCGCGGCGACTTCGCCTCCCGCGACGACCTCGAAACCCAGATCACGGCGTTCACCATCCGGCACAACAAGCACGCCCGCCCATATAAATGGAGCTACGACGCCGACGCCGACCACGCCCGCTACCTCGAACGCCACCCCCGGCCCGAACCCTTCCCCGTCCTCCAGGAAGCAGCGTGACCGTAACAATCGGTGACCAAGAACCAGTCAGGGACTTACGGTCCGCTGCACTAGTCGGCGGGGAGCAGATCGCGTGCGCGGACGGCCGCACCCTCGAATGCGACTACTGGCCGGTGCTTGTCGACGGTGACTACCGCGGCGATCTCTGGCTGGCCTGGGACATGTCCGAGCGCAAGGCCCTGGA
>Ga0208565_1001078_pt1 | contig 17070 bp, 16 predicted proteins | sample Sb_taG_7_FD_187706 | JGI IMG/M metagenome (GOLD analysis project Ga0208565, IMG submission 187706) | Peat soil microbial communities from Weissenstadt, Germany - Sb_50d_2_FS metaG (SPAdes) (version 2) | ecosystem: Environmental > Terrestrial > Soil > Wetlands > Peat | place: Germany...
CATATTATGCTCTCCGTGATAGAGGCCCATTACTATGTACGAGTACGTACCGCTGGACGATCCCGGTTGCTCCCTTACGAGGATTTTACGACAACCTTCCGCGGTGGGCTGGCTCCTAGACGGGAAACAGTCGCAGTGGAGTACCACCACGGAGGAATTGGGCCTGCCTGCCCACTGCCCCGGGATCGACGTGCCGGACCCCCTCGGTTCCACTACCTCCCCACCCGCCAGCGTGATCCCTTGGGAGAGGGATTTGCCTGCACCTGGTCCTATATTTGCGTGTGATACTAATTTTACTCCCAATAGCTTCCTCCAAGAGCACCTCTCACCTTCACAAGGCCGAGATCACGATAGACCTCCTCGCGTTCGTCTCGTTCATCCTTCGTGATCTCATCTAGATCATCCTCATCCTTGTCCTCACAATTATCGCAGAAGTTGTCTCCATCCAGCCCGTCGATTTCTATGCCGCAGTTGTTGCAGACCTTCATGGGAGTTCTCCCGGGGGTCGTGTTACTTGCTCAGAAGATGGATCATGTCTTTGTAGACACTAGGTAGTGCACCAGAGTCTACTGGGCACTCATTGTGGTCCACATAATGATCGATGGCCATGGTTGCGAGTTCCGTGATTCTGACATTATCAGTACAGTAAGTACTGAATACTTCCTCGATGGTGAAGGATCCAATGAGTCCTTCACCATGGAGGTAATTCATGACGTGGAGGAGTGGTAGGGCTTCATGGGCGATCATGATTTCGTCGTATGTCTGGTCGAAGGTTCGCACGGTACTCTTCATTGTATAAACTATGCTGTGGACGTGTCTTCTATTACAAGTACAGCAACCGTTTCCACGCGTGTCAATACGTTGACAAGTAGAGCGGTTGTTTCACCACAGTTGACTCCCAGACCCGTGGATCACCCGGTGCACTCACTTATTGATCTCGATTCTGGTACGTGGTAGGTGATCCCATCCCACTGACCAAGAGATCGTACCGGTATCGTCCCACTGAGTCTGTTGGTCCACATACCCTGGAGCGCTGGGGAATCCAGAATCAGACTGATCTGGTCGAAGGTGCCAGGAAGGCCTTCGAGGTTGAAATTCTCACCACGTTGCATGTGCGCAACAACTTCGGGCGTGTCGTTGGTCCACGACTCGGCGAACATAACAACCGCCCTGACCTTCGGGCGTGCCTAATGGAACCTGTGAATCGCCCGATCGGTCACCTCTGGAGCATCGGCACTAAAGAAGACTACGCGGCAGACTTTGGACTTGGAATCGGCTCGGTCAGGCTCAATGCCTGTTTGCCCTTTGCCGTGACGTAGGCGCTGAACCCCTCTGTGCCTCATGCCCGCTCGACGAACCCTTTGCCTTCGAGCGTATCCAGCCAGTCCCGCACATCATCCACGATCATCTTCGTGGCGGCAGCGAGGCGGGAGTCATCCACGTAGTCGGTTGATGATCCTTGCAGATCAGCGAAGGTCTTGAGGGCTAGCCGCTCGCCGCCTTCGAGTTTCATGTTCGGTTCTCGTTTGATTGATGGTCTGGGTGAGGTAAACTGAGCCATCAGTTGCCCATACATGATAATCGCGAGGGGTGGTCGGTCCAAAGGGGATTAGCCGAGTCAGGCTGGGAGTTGTTCGATGGCGCTAGAGGGCTCTGAACGCAAGCTGCTGCATGCTATTGTGCGTGAGCAGGGTAATGCCCAGGCCGGTTACGTCGAAGACTCCAAAATCGCTGAGATCGCCTATCTGCGTATCGAAGAGGTTCGGGACTACCTTGAGACGTTGGAAGGAAGGGGGTTCGTCGAGCGGTCCATCGGGGTGAGCGGACACAGCGCCTACATCACAGCCAAAGGCCGCCTAGAACTCAGGCAGTCGGAGAGCGTCGACGACGACCGGGACGAGTCCACTCAAAGACGCATCAAGGTCGTCCCCAAGGGCCTTCGGTCATTCGACGAGCACGACGCCGACTTTTTTCTTGAGCTGCTTCCCGGTCCTCGCCGTGGCGACGGGCTCCCCGAATCCGTTCACTTCTGGAAGGTTCGGATCGAGGAGGTGGACCCCGACAAGACCTTTTCCGTGGGGGTGATCTACGGCCCGAGCGGTTGCGGCAAGTCCTCTCTCGTCAAAGCGGGGTTGCTGCCTCGGCTGGCTGATTCAGTGATCCGGATCTACGTCGAGGCGACGGCCAACGACACCGAAGCCCGTCTGCTCAAGGAACTCCGAAAACACGTTCTGAACCTGCCCAGCGATCTCGCATTACCTGAGAGCGTGAGGGCTTTGCAAGAGGGGCAATTCGATCAACGCAGCAAGAAGGTCTTGATCGTCATCGATCAGTTCGAGCAATGGCTCCATGCAAAGCGGTTGGAAGAAGCTACCGAGTTGGTGCAGGCACTAGGGCACTGCGACGGCAGGCGGGTTCAAGCCATCGTGATGGTTCGGGTCGATTTCTGGATGGCTCTGACTCGGTTCATGGGGAAGCTTGGGATCGAGTTGCATCAGGGTCAGAACTTCGTCGCCGTCGATCTCTTCGATCAGGACCACGCTCGGAAAGTACTGACTCTGTTCGGTCAGGCTTTTGGAAAGGTGTCAGACACTCTCGACAATCTCACGGAAGAACAACGAGCATTCTTCGATCAAGCGATTGCCGGGCTCGTCCTAGAGGACGGCAAAGTCGTTTCTGTGCGCCTGGCCCTCTTCGCCGAGATGGTCAAGGGCAGGCCGTGGACCCCGACGACTTTGAGAACCGTTGGCGGCATGAAGGGCGTCGGTGTTTCCTTCCTGGAAGAGACGTTCTCTTCGCCGCTAGGCAACCCGAGGCATCGGTTGCACCAGAAAGCGGCTCAAGCTGTTCTGAAAGCCCTCCTGCTCGAAGGTGGTCCGGGTATCAAGGGCAACATGATGTCGCAACAGACGCTCTTGAAAGCCTCGGGTTATTCCCCTCGTCCGAGAGATTTTGATGACTTGTTGAGGATTCTCGACAACGAAGTCCGCCTCATCACGCCCACCGAGTCTGAGGGGACGACGAACAAGGAACGACAGGATCAACCGTCGTCGGGTGAGCAGTATTACCAACTGACGCACGACTATCTGGTCCCCTCGATCCGGGAATGGCTGACCCGCAAGCAGAAGGAAACCCGAAGGGGACGGGCGGAATTACGGCTTTTGGACCGCTCCTCGCTCTGGAATGCCAAGCCCGAGAACCGGCATCTACCGTCCGTGCTGGAATGGGCGAATATCCGGTTGCTGACCAAGAAGAAGGACTGGACCGATGCTCAACGCAAGATGATGAAACGGGCCGGGCGGCTGCATTGGCTGCGGACGCTGGGCGTGGTTACGGGTCTGGTTACCCTCGTACTGCTCGGGCTCGACATCCGCCGTCGAGTGGTCGAGGCCAACCGAGAAACGGTCGCCACAGGGCTTGTGGATCAAGTCGTCAGGGTGAACATCGCCCAGGTCCCGAACATCGTGAGGTCGATGGGGAGATACCGCCGCTGGGTCGATCCCGCACTACGTCAAGTGATCGAGCGATCTTCGGAACGCAGTCCAGAGAGGCTTCACGCCGGTCTTGCCCTGCTACCGGTGGATGACGGACAGGTCGAGTATCTCTTCCAGCGTCTCCAGAACGCCAGCGCCGACGAAGTACCGGTCTTACGCGACGCTCTGGAGCCGCACCAGACCGGCCTGACGCCAAAGCTCTGGTCCGTCCTCGACTCCGCCAAGCCGGGCGACCCAAGCCTTCTCCCGGCGGCGAGCAGCCTGGCCCTCTACAATCCCCAGAGTCCTCGCTGGACCGAGGTCGCTGCCAAGGTGGCTGAAGGACTGGTCACCACCGATCTGGTCTCTCTGAGGGCATGGCTCGATGCCCTGCGACCCGTGCGAACCAGTCTGACGGCCCCACTCGCCACCGTCTTCCGGGACAAGAGCCGTCTCGAGTCGGAACATGCCCTGGCGACCAGCATCCTGGCCGACTACGCCAGCGACGACCCGAACCTGGTCGCCAACCTCCTTATGGACGCTCAGCCCAAAGCTTATGCGTCCTTATTCCCCATCGCTCAGCGGCTGGAGGCAAAGACGCTGCCGTTGTTCCAGGATGAGATCGCCAGGACGCTGCCGACCTGGAACGACCCGCCTCTCGATCTCTCCTGGACCAAGCCGGACGCCACGCTCACCGCTAAGATCGAATCGGCTCAGGGGATGTTCACCGAGCGCTTCGCCTTCTGCCAGACTATGCCCCTGGAGGAGTTCCTCAAGGTGGTTGAGCAGTTGCGCCCCTCGGGCTATCGCCCGACCCGGTTCCGCCTCTACGCCGAGGGCAAGAGCCTCGGGGTGGCGGCGGTCTGGACCCGTGACGGGCGTCCTTGGCGGCTCGCTTCCGGCCTGACCGCCGAGGAAGTCCGAACCCATGACGAGCGCAAACGGGCGGAAAGGTTCCTCCCCTTCGATGTCGCCGGGTATGTCGCCGTGACCTCGGATGGCAAGCCGGACGACCGGTACGCCGCAATTTGGGTTGAAAAGGCGACAGAGGACGATGCCCGGATGTATGTCGGGGCGACCTCCGACGACCACAAGGCGGTTACGGATGGACTGATGGCGAAGAACCTGATCTCCCGGACCATGCAGACCATGCAGGGGACGGATAGCCGGTTGAGGTACTGTGGCGTCTGGGGTCGGTCTCCTGTAGCCAACCCAGCCTGGCAGTGTTATTGGGACCAGTCCGAGGCTGATTTCGAGAGGAACCAGGCGACCCTGAGTGACAAGATCCTTGCCGACGTGTCGGTCAGTGGTTCCGAACCTCCGAGGTCAACCCGAGAACGTGCCAGGGTTAGCCTGGAGGCGGCGGAAGCCGCCCTCAAGGCGAAGCCGGATGATCTCAACGCCCGGTTCGCTCGGGCGTCGGCCTACTTTCAGCTTGGAGAGAATCCGAAAGCAATCGACGACCTCAACGTCCTGATCGAGAAGGCACCGCAGGTCGCCGTCGCCTATAAGTATCGAGCCATCAGCCACGCCCGGCTGGGTCACAAGGACCAGGCGAGGGCGGATCTGGAGCAATTCCAGAAGGGCGAGTCCACCGAGAGCACCAGGCTCTACCTGGCGGTCGTCGCGGCAGCGGAACTGGGCGAGGGAACCGACCAGGCGTTAGAGGCGCTCGAAGCGGCCCTCAAGAACCAGCCCCAGGATTCCGGACTGCACTACGAGGCAGCCTGTGCCTACGCCCTGGCCTCGCAGCCGCTCGCCAAGAAAGACCCGGCAAAAGGTCGTGACCGTGCGGAGCGAGCCATCCACCTGCTCCAGACGGCGATCCAGAACGGCTACTCCGAATACAACCACATGCAGGAGGACGCCGACCTTGATCCTCTTCGGCAACTCCCGGCGTTTGCCGACATCATCAAGGCAGGGCACCTGGACCGCTCCTACGCCGCCGTCTGGGCGGGCGATTTCCGGTTCGAGGCGAGTCCCCTCTTTGGTCTTGATCCGACCACACACCTCCATCGATGCCGGGAACTGGTCTCGCAGGGCTATCGGATGGTCGCCCTCTCGGTCGCCCGGCCTTCCCCCGAGGGACCGCCCATCACTACCTCGGTCTGGCACCGCCCCGTGATCACGGAAGAGACCAGGGAGCAACTGGCAGAACGCCAAGCTCGGGCGGCGGTCGCTCTCCTTCGCATGGGGAAAGCCGGTGAGATGATGCCCCTACTGCGCCACAGCGCCGACCCCCGGCTGCGGAGCTTCATCGTCAACTGGCTGAATCCCCTGGGTGCCGATCCGAAGTTGATCGCCGCCGAACTCGACCGGATCCACCCCAACGCCAAGCCCACGCCCGCACAAGGGCAACAGTTGATGGACGCCGTGCTGTTCCATCCTGAGACCTCGCAGCGGCGGGCCTTGATCCTGGCGATGGGAACCTACGGCACGGAGGGACTATCCCCCGGGGAGCGGGAGCCGCTAGCCAGCAAGCTGCTCGACCTCTACCGCAACGATCCTGATTCGGGCATCCACGGGGCGGCGGAATGGACTGTGCGGCAATGGAAGCAGGAAAACAAGCTCAGAAACCTCGATGCCGAGTTGATGAAGCTCAAAGGCCGAGGTGACCGCCGCTGGTTCGTGAACAGCCAGGGCCAGACGTTCGCCGTGATCGAAGGCCCGGTCAAGTTTCGCATGGGCTCGCCGCCAGAGGATACAGATCGGTATAGGTTTAACGAGATGCTGCATCAGCGGAACATTTCCCGCCACTTCGCAATCGCCGCCAAGGAAGTGACGGTCGGGCAATACCGGGAGTTTGTGAAGGAGAATCCTGGGGTCGATCATGCCAACCAGAACAGTTTCAGCCCCGACCCGAAAGGCCCAATGAATGGGGTCTCCTGGTATCACGCCGCCGCCTATTGCAACTGGCTGAGCCGTAAGGAGAACCTGCCGGAGTGCTACGAACCGAACGATCAGGGCCAGTTCGCTGAGGGGATGACCATCCGGGCGGACGCCCTGAGTCGGACGGGCTATCGGCTGCCGACCGAGGCGGAGTGGGAGTATGGCTGCCGGTCGGGGACGGGCACCAGCCGCTATTACGGGGTGAGCGTGAACATGCTGGGGCCCTATGCGTGGTTTTTGGCTACGTCACCGGACCGAGCCCATCCGTGCGGGAGTCTGTTGCCCAATGATCTAGGGTTGTTCGACATGCTGGGGAACGTGTATGAGTGGTGTCTGGACCCGGCTCTGGTTTACGAGCCCGGCAAAGACGTATTAACAGATGATATTACCATACAGCTATTTATAACCGATAAACGCCTTTGTGTCTCTCGGGGTGGGGCGTTCGGCTTTCTACCGGCGGTCGTCCGCTCGGCGCACCGTCTCAGGGACACTCCGGCGGACATTAACATCAGCGGCGGTTTCCGCCTCGCCAGGACTTACCCCTGAGTTACTTTACTTCGTTATTACTTCCGCCTCTGATTATTACATGATCATAGTGTAATGCCATTACGGGGGATGCATCCTTGCCTCGGCAATTTGGAGGGACATAATCCGTTACCTTGGCTCATGATAATGCAAGGGGCGACGTGTTGAAAGGGCTGGCCCCCATCACCTGTCCCCGTAATATATCAAATATGGTGGTCGCGTGTACAATACTATACCGGGAGGGGGCATTCGGTCGTTCTTGCCAGCGATATATTTCCCGGGCTCCCCGACCGCTTGGACATCAGGTATCCAGGGCTAGGGTGTGTAAATTATATTGTTACTAGTTTACTACCAGGAGAACAAGTATGGCTGACTCTGCAAAATTGCCAGGTGGTGGTCAGAAGGGACGTCCTGGTCGGCCGGGAGTAGCACCAACTCCGCCGCAACCGCCAACACCGCCCAAGATGAAACCGATACCACCCGCCAATCCGCCATCACCGAGTGTCAAGAAAGCACCCAATCCAATCACAGTGAAGAAATGAGTCACAGTGAAGTACCCACCTATAGTTATAACCCTAGGTGATCAGACCTATAAGGTACGCACCCTGTCCCAGGATAGAGTCCCTTTCTACGAACTGATGAGACAAGGAGCACTCAATAAGGCACTATGTAATTCTCCACTTTTAGATGATCGTGGTGTCGAAGCATTGTGAACCATCTACCATAATAGTGGTCCGGTTGCTCACAGAATGCTCATAGAGCATGTGCTAGAGCACCTGACCAGCGTCAGTGGGAGCCTGGATCATCTCCCCATCAGCCCTAGCACAATGATCGCCGACATGGTTAATGCTCTGCCGGACGACGAGTAACGGGACTGGGGAACCGGGGGTTGCCCGGCTCTCGTCCCAGTGCGGGGACGTTCGGCTCCCCGGAGCCAACGTGGCCCCGTGTGTTTATCTGACCTTCCTGGAGCGCACAATGAACCAGCCACGGTAATCCATCATCACATTGGCCTTGGCGTTCTCATAGCCGTAGCCCGTCCGAGTGGTTGATACGTCCCACCCGGTCCTGCTCGGTTTCCTGCTGAGGCAGAACTCCCAAGATTCTAGTTTCTCTGAGCCCATCGGTGTTCCCTCTCCTGTAAAAAACTACGCGACCATCTGATCCGGGTTCCCTCGCCAGTGGCCACACGTCGCTCCATCCCCACTCAATCCGTGCTAATCTGCCGGTGTGGATTTCACAAGTATGGCAATGACGGTACCAGCAGGATCATGTATGCTGTAGGTACCGCGAGTAATCATTCGGACGTTGGTTGGACCGAATTCCTCGTATGCATCATCTAGTAATTCGATGATGTCAGTTACTGTCCAGCGATTGTCCTTCATCTCGTAGATGTCGTACATTCTGGGATCGCTCCTCAATGTCGGCCCCTCCCCAACAAGTTGGGGGCCCGTGGGCCGACTACCTTGTGGTAGTGGATCGGGGCTGGGAAGTGGTTGTTACTTGGCTTCAGTGATGGTCAGCCAGAACTCCTGGCCGTTGGGTAGGACGATAACAGCACCGTCTCCACTGAGCGTCCAATCAGAGAAACTGTAGATCGTTCCATCTCTGGCTTGTAGGACTGGCTCAAGGGCTTTTATCACCGATCCCTCAATATTGCTCGGTGTGAAGACCTTGGGCTTGGCAGTCTTGCGTACGCCACTATTGGGACCTTGTCTGTTCTCATTGTGGTATGGACCATTGGGGTACTGCGCCACTCCTGGCATGTTCTTAGCCCGCTCCTGCTCCTGTGCATTATCAAGTTCCCGCCAGGGGCCTCCATGCGTGTTGGAATATGAGCGTCTGTCATGCTTGTTGGGCTTGGGCTTCATTGGCATCACTGGTGTCCTCTCTGGGTGGTTGTAACCTATGCGTGTATGTATCCTACTACAATTAAACGTTGTACAAGAACGGTGTGCCAATAATGGTGTTAAGGTTGTGCTAATATTGTGTTACAAAGCCACAGTCTATACGTCTGTACATAAAGAGCTATATTGTGTACACTACTGTTAGGCACTATCTTGCAGTAGGTCTGTACTCTGGCCGACGACTCTGCCCCGTGGTGATGGGGACCACCACGGGGCAGAGTATTCCCAGGCCATGATACTTATTAACCAGTGCCGAAACCTGCTTCTGGTGCATAGTCTCATCGCCAGTGTCGTTTCGCAGCATCGTGCCCTCCGCGTGGCCTCGGTCTCGGTCTAGACTTGAGTGCATGGATCGATCTCGCCCCGTGCGACACCGAGGAACAACTGATGCTGTACGCGATGCTTGCCGCTAGTGCCGCTCTGATCTTCGTCCTTGTCCTGGCCGTTCCTGCCAAGACTCATCGCCTGGCACGCCTCTTTCGTGCACAGCAGAAGTGGGCCGAGACTATAGAGAACCATGATTCGCCTTAGATGCATTGTACGTCGGGGATCGTGCAAAATGCACGATAGAGGCAATTAGCGGTATTAGCGGTAATTTCTGGCACTTCCTAGAGTGTGAGGGTTCGATATGCAATAGTTGATGGTTGCTCCCAACAGGACAAGAGGACTGCTAGGATTGAATAGGTCTCTGATGCTCTTGGGTCCTGTGGTATTCTCTGGTAGTGTCTTGCCATCCTGGAACATCTTGCGGATGCTCTCTTCGTCGCGAGCACATCCTTCCCGCAAGTTTTCAAGGAATGCTTCATTGTTGAAAGGCTTCTTGGTTTTCTTCGCTTTCTTCTTGGCCATCTGTGGGCTCCGTGTTGTAACCTATTCCCAGTGCTAATCATCTCTAATTAAATTAAAGCATACGACTCCTCACATGTCAATACGTTGACGCGTGAGTACCACTGATATGTGGTTATACGACCACAGGTGTGACAAGACGACAGTGCATATGGCGCCAATCCTGGGACATGAAATTCATTCCCTACCATGCCTGGGGGTAGGTTCTCACCATCATCCGGGCAGCCTCGGATTGACGTGGATGATTTCGGCTAAAGATCAGGGTGCTGGTCAGAAATGGGCGGGCATGTCGCGTCACCAGACTCCAAGGGCCGAGTTGCCGGTTCCGAAGGAACGGAAACCCGAGAGCACGCGCAGTCGCCCCAGTGGTGATCGGGTAAAATGTCGAGGAAAGAGTGTTCTCTCGCCCGCCCGGATGACATCCCAGCCCAAGTACCTAACGCACGGAAATCTCGAAATGCGATTTAAGCCTCTGGTGGACGATCAGGAGGTCCACAAATACTGTCCGGCCGAGTTCCGGTTCCTTGAGGCGTGCGAATTCTATGCGCTGTTCAAGAGCCACCACGGCCCCGCCGCTGGCCTGAGGGACAATCGCTTTCTCTGGATGTGCCACGCAGACGCGTTCCTGATGGCAATCGTGTCACTGAAAGACCTGATCGACCCCAGACCTACCTTCCACAAAAACGACGCCTTCCAGTTCCTCACGGTCATGCGGAACATCACCGTGCACCAAGCCGCGGTGGCGGCGTCTTCCCCTCTGCTCATGATCAATAAGGCCGTCGCTATCTCCGTGGGACCACCTCAGCCGCATGCACCGGACCATGATGAGCCCATCCTCGTGGCGGACAGGATCACGTCGGCTCTAGCCGATTATGAAGCCAAGCTGAGGGCCGTCTCGAAGGGCATCGACAACAAGACCGGGCTGCCGAGGACGCTGTGGGACCTCTACGGAAAGAACGTGATCGCCGCTCGTAAATGGAATGCGTGGCTGGCGAGCCAGTCACCGACTCAGATCGCGCTTTCGGCGGTCTTCCTTGAGGTCATCCAATTCATCGCCAAAGAGACTGGATACGCCGTACCGCCGCTGCCTTAGAACTCGCCAGAACCCACCCCCGGGACGATGTTCGCGTTATTGCCCATTCACCATAAATCGCCTGCCCCCTCACGGCTGGAATTGATCCGACAGGTCCTCCATGAAACTCGGGTCGGGATTGTGATGGTTAGAGCTCGCACCACACTGGAGACTGGGTTGCCAGTCATCTGGGGCTAGCACGGGTGACAATGTCACTTGTGGTAACGCCGGAGCACTAATATTGTGTTACAAGACCACAAGACCCCGTCCCCGTGCTGGTGCATAACTTGACTGCCCATCCAAGCTATGCTACAATTGAATAGATGAGCATACAATGTAGGTACTATCACGAGAAACGGGAGCTGGAGAAATGGGCAAATTAGTTCCATATTATAGGGTCAGCACTCGGAAGCAAGGAGAGTCCGGCCTCGGCTTGGAGGCACAGCAATCCTGCGTGATCAATTACGCCCGGACCGGATCTCACGAGATCATAGTAAGTTACCAGGAGATCGAGACCGGCAAGCGAGCCGACCGGCCGGAACTAGCCAAGGCGATCGCCCACGCCAAGCGAGCCAAGGCGACCCTGGTCATCGCCAAGCTGGACCGACTTGCCAGGAACGTGCATTTCCTCAGCGGTCTGATGGAGTCTCGAATCGAGTTCGTGTGCTGCGATAATCCCCACGCCAACCGGCTCACGCTGCACATCCTGGCGGCTGTGGCCGAGGACGAGGCCAGGCGGATCAGCGAGCGGACTAAGGCCGCATTGGCGGCTTACAAGGCTCGTGGCGGGACGCTAGGAAAGCCAGAGAACCTTACGCTAGAGGCAGGCCGGAAGGGGAGCGAGGCCACGCGGGCGAAAGCGAGGACCGCGTACGCGGCGCTGCTCCCCGAGTCGCGGGCGTGGCGGGCATCCGGCCTGAGTTACCGGCAGATCTCGGCGATCCTCAATGGCTCAGGGCACGCGACCAGGACCGGGGTGGCGTGGAACCACAACCAGGTCAAGCGGGTGTTGTTCCAAGACCGAGCATAACCTCAAAGTCGGTAAGGAAATCGCGATCCAAGGAATTGGGAAATACTGGAAGGTCACGATCCTGACTCTGAACCCGAGCTTATCGTCACCGTGGCTTCTGGGTAGTCCATCTCTTGGTTTCAGTTTCTGGAACAATGTGAGTCAGCAGCCTATCGAGCGTTTTGTCGTCGCACTTGGCTAGTGCCCGAAACACGTCAGGTCGCTCGAATAGCCTCTCTCGGATTGCCACTGGGATCTTCTTGGCAAGGATAAGAAGCTCGTCCCGGTCCACTTCGAGTGCGACGGCGATCCGACAGATCAGGTCTTCACTGGGATACTCGCCGAAGTCGAGCCGCTCGTTCTCGATTTTGCTTAGGTAGGTGAAATTGACGCTGAGCTTCGCTGCCAAAGCCCGCTGGCTCAGACCCTTCTCCTGACGCAAGGCTCGTACTCTCTGGCCAAACTTCATGAGCTTCGATCCCTGCTTGCTTGCTTTCACTCTTGGGTCATCGTAGGATGGTTGAGGTTGTAAGTCAACACCCCCCAATAGATCGCTAAAATGCGTTGGGTGCCCTCGATATCGATTGCTGCCCCGTGGTTCAGATCGCTTCGACACCGAGATTTGGACATGGATCAGGATGCCAACCTCGGTTACATAAGTCGAGCCGACCATGTTCCACTCTACACGTCCCGAATCATCAAGGCTGGGGCACTGCTCCCCGATACCAAGACCCTCCTTTCGCACTTGGACTCAAGCGAATCGGTTAAGCCCAACCTCCAACGCCTTCAGCGGGAGAACATCTTCGGCAAAGCCTCCCGATCTCGGGTCGAAGACATCGCGGGCATCTTCCGGCAACGTTATCTCACCGAACCGTCGGTCATTCGGGCTCTCGTCACGCTGGTCAGGGAACGGCTCCCTGCTTCCGCTCTTGACCGCATCCTCTACTTCCACGCCGTCAAAGCCGACCGGCTCTTGCATGATGTCGTGACCGAGATCGTCGGCCCGATGATCGCCAGCGGGCTAAGCGACATCAGCGTCGATAAGGTTCAGAAGACCGTCGCCCGATGGGTCAAGGAAGGCAAAACGACTTCGACATGGAGCGAGTACACGATCGTCCGAGTATCTCGGGGTCTCATGTCAGCCCTGCGGGACTTCGGAATCCTGCAAGGGGCGGTTCACAAGCGGATCGCACCGACTTATGTCCCGGTGACAGCCTTCGCCTACGTCATGTTCTACCTCAAGGAGCACCAGCCTTCTGGTGCCAAGCTGGTCGAACATCCTGACTGGAGGCTGTTCTTCCTGCCCCGTGAGGGTGTCGAACGGCTCTTGTTCGAGGCCCACCAGAGAGGTCTCCTGGAGTACCATGCGGCGGGCAGCGTCACCCGGCTGAGCTTCCCCGCCACGGCTCTTGAGGAGTATGCGCATGTCCTCGCTCAAAGATCGCATTGAACTCCTCGAAAGCGATCTCAAAGCGGTCCCAGCCCGGATCGGCGTCTACCACGACCTGCCGTTCGCAATCCTCCGCTATGACCCGACCGATGAGTGGGAACTGCGGAGGGAGGTCAAGCTGCTGGCGACTCGGCTGGAGGCTGCCGGGAAAGAAGTCCACCAGATACCGATGTCGGAGTTTCTCTGGCGGGCAATCGATGAAACCGAGGGGATGGAGGAAGTCGTCGAACTAGAACGGAGCCAAGGGTACATGATGGCTCAGCGTCAGGTCACAACTTACCTCTCAAACCCCATCTGGAGACCGCTGGCGACGATGCTCGCAGAGCGGCTATCAAAGCTCGACCCAAAGCGGTGCATCGCCTTCCTGATTAGGGCAGCGGCGATGGCACCTGGGATCTACTTCATGTCCAAGCTCCTCGACGAGATGCACGGCAAGACACAGATCACCACGATCCTGTTCTATCCCGGCTCCATCGAGGGTACGACTGGGTTGCGGTTCATGGATCTCAAGGACCGGGATGCTATCGGCAACTATCGGGTCAAGATTTACGGCTAAAGGCGTGAACGATGGAAACCATCGGCGAACTGCTATCAAGGGATCTGACCCAGAGGATCGAAGAGGTCATACAGGTTCACCAAGCTGACGAGCAGTCTGTCTACTCGGAGGTGAGCGAGTACGTCGCCACGAACAGCATCCGTGACCAGTATGCCATGCTGCTCAAGGCGATCGCAGAGGCACCGGCAGAGCCACACGAGAGCATAGGGGTCTGGATCTCAGGCTTCTTCGGATCGGGTAAGAGTTCGTATGCCAAGAACCTGGGCTATGCCCTCAAGAACCCATCAGTAATGGGCGAGGAGTTTGCGAGGCTCTTCAAGCGCCAACTGGACGACGAAGGCATTGCGAACCTGCTGGACCTCATCAACGCCAAGATCCCGACCGAGGTCATTCTCTTCGAGGTCGCCAAGGAGAAGGACACCCGAAGGGTCACGGAGCGGATCGCTGAGTTGATGTACGCCGTCCTCCTCCGGGAGCTTGGCTACGCCGAGGAATGGGACATCGCCGAACTGGAGATCGAACTCGAAGCCGAGGGGCGGCTACCGGACTTCACGGAACTCTGCCAGACCCTCCACAAGCGGGAGTGGACGATCGTCCGGGCAGGTGCTCAACGAGTCGCACGTGCCAGCGCCATCCTGCACCATCTGGACCCAGCGACTTACCCCTCGGCGGATTCGTGGTCGCACTCTCGCCGTGAGCCCACCATCACCGTCAGCAAGGTCGTCGAGCGGACGTTCGAGCTTGCACGCCGTCGTCGCCCTGGCAAGGCTTTGGTCTTCATCATCGACGAGGTGGGGCAGCACGTTGCCCGCAGCGGGGACAAGATCGAAGACCTGCGTGCCACCGTCGAAGAGTTTGGCAAGGTCGGCAAGAACCTGATGAAAGCCCGCAAGCTGATCGCACCTTGCTGGATCGTCGTCACCTCGCAGGAGAAGCTCGACGAGGTGGTCGCTGCCATCGACTCGAAGCGGGTCGAACTGGCGAAGCTCCAGGACCGTTTTCACTACCGGATCGACCTCGCCCCCTCCGACATCCGAGAGGTGGCAACGAAGCGTGTGCTGGCAAAAAAGGACGCTGCGGTTCCGGTCCTGACCAAGCTCTACAACGACAATCAGGGGCAACTGAACGCCGCTCTGCGGCTGGAACGGACAACCCGGAAGACCGAGATCAACGAGGCGGATTTCGTCAACTTCTACCCGTACCCGCCGCACTACATCGACCTCTGCATAGGCATCATGTCGGGGATTCGGCTCCAACCGGGAGCGCCCCGGCATTACGGCGGCAGCAACCGGACCATCATCAAGCAAGCCTACGAGATGCTCGTGTCCGACAGGACGGCAATGGCGACGAAGCCGGTCGGCACGCTCGTCACGCTCGACAAGGTGTACGACCTCGTCGAGGGCAACCTCTCCAGCGAGAAACGTTCGGACATTCACGAGATCGGCGAGCGTTTCAAGGACGACCCCGAGGACCAGGGCTGGGCGCTCCGGGTTGCCAAGGCCGTTTGCCTCCTGGAATTCCTCCGGGATCTTCCCCGCACCGACGCGAACATCGCCTCCTTCCTCGTCGATCGGGTGGGGCTACCCACCCCTTTGCAGCACGTGCAGGCGGCGGTCAAGAAGCTCGACGAAGCACAGTTCCTCCGAGAGACCGAGGACGGCTGGAAGCTGATGACGCTCCCGGAGAAGGACTGGGAGAAGGAACGAAATGAACTCGACCCCAGGCCCCGAGAGCGGAACGAGATTACCCGTAACGTCCTCCGCGAGATTTTCGGCGAACCAGCGCTCAAGACGTACAGACACAAGGAACTCCGCAACTTCCGCATCGGCGTGGCGGCTGAAGGTGTGACGCTCGAAGATGGTGACTTGCCGTTGACCCTCTGCATCGCCGACGAGCCCGATGACCAGTCCCGCAAGATCAATGAAATGCGGGAGGAGAGCCGCCAGAAGAGCCACGATAGCGATCTCTACTGGGTGTTCGCCCTGACCCCCGACATCGACGCCTTGGTTGCCCAGACCTTCGCCTCACGCAAGATGGTCGAAAAGTACGACCAGATGCGGGCGCAGAGCAAGATCAACGCCGACGAGGCGACCTGCCTCCAGGATGAGAAAACCGCCGTCTTGAACTACGAATCCCGGCTCCGGGACAAGCTAACGGAGGCAATGGAGCGGGGCACCGGACTATTCCGAGGTGTCTCACGTGATGCGTCCGGTCTGGGCAAGAACCTGAGCGAGATCCTCAAGAAACACTACGGTCTCGCCATTCCCGACCTCTATCCCAAGCTCGAAATGGGTTCTCGACCGCTCAAAGGGACTGAGGCAGAGGACTTCCTCAAGGCGGCTGATCTCAAGGCGCTCCCGTCACTCTTCTATGGCGGTGACCAGGGGCTAGGATTGGTCGTGAAGGACGGGGCTAAGTTTGTGCCGAACCCGGCTGCTGACATCGCAAAGGAGGTTCTGGATTACCTCGTGGGCGAGCATGGCTACGGCAACAAGGAGTCTCGTACAGGTAAGGCACTGGAAAGGAAGTTTGGCGGCATCGGCTACGGCTGGGACCGGGACATGCTACGGCTCATCCTGGCGGTGCTTTTCCGTGCCGGGTCGATCGAGATCACCCAAGCCGGTGAGAAGTTCGACAGCTACCAAGATCCCCACACCCGCACTCCTCTGGTCAATAACACGGCGTTCAAGTCGGCACTGTTCACGCCGGTCAAGCCTATCGACCTGCTTACCCTGAAACGTGCCGTCGAGAGTTACGAGGATCTGACCGGCGACACGGTGGACATGGACAAAGCTGTCATCGCCGACGCCCTCAAGCGGTTCGCCGCCGAAGAGATCAAGCGAGTGTTACCAGTTGAGGCTCAGGTCAAGGCGCACCGCCTGCCGGTGCTGAACAGCGTCGAGGAGTACAAGGACACGCTGGCCTCCATCGAGAAGGGAACTGCGGATGACTGCGTGACCATCTTGGCGGGCGGCGGTTCCTCGTTGAAGGCTGCCCACGACCGGGTTCGCAAGATCGGCGATTGCCTCGACGAGAAGGGGCTACTGATCCTGCGCAACGCCCGGCGAGCATCGGGCGAGGTCTGGAACCAACTCGAAGCCCAGGGGCACACCGACCTTCAGCCACGGGTTAAGACGATCAGGGAACTTTTGTCTACCGACTCTCTCGTCGACTCGCTATCCTCGATCCAGGCGGCGACTCAGGTGATCCTGGGGGCGTTCCGCACCTTGTATGAGGCTCGGCATGCTGACCGCACGGAACAGTTTGGGGCTGCGATTGAGAAGATCAAGGGGCGTGAAGAATGGACCGCTGTACCTGAGACGATGCGGGAGCCGGTGCTGGG
>Ga0208565_1001080_pt1 | contig 17042 bp, 10 predicted proteins | sample Sb_taG_7_FD_187706 | JGI IMG/M metagenome (GOLD analysis project Ga0208565, IMG submission 187706) | Peat soil microbial communities from Weissenstadt, Germany - Sb_50d_2_FS metaG (SPAdes) (version 2) | ecosystem: Environmental > Terrestrial > Soil > Wetlands > Peat | place: Germany...
CCTCGGCCGACGAAGTGGCCGCGATCACTTACGAGCATCTCGCGACCGCGATCATCGAGATCGAGGCCACCGAGGACAACCTGGTTTAGAGCATCCTGATCGGCTACCACCAGGCCGCCCAGCGACACCTCCGCCGTGCGGTGGACGACGCGGCCCAGCGGCAAACGCATCTCGAAGCTGCCGCGACCGAGATCACCAACATCGCCAACGAGGGAGACAAACGGATCCAGGCCGTACGCCAGTGCCTCAAGAAGGCGGGCCACACGCACAATACCGACGACGTCACCAAGGAAGACTTCATGTTCATCGACAGCAAGAAGAAGCAACTGCTCGACCTCGGCCAGAAGGTCGCCCGCCCGGGCGCCAGTGCATCGGCCGACGACATCCGGGCCGTGCACAACGAGCTGACCCAGATCGTCGAGAAGGCCATCGCCGGGGGGCGGGGCTGGTCGATCCTTCGCAGTCCCCGATCGGTCGGGTTGCTCGGCTGTCGCACCGAAGCGTACCATGTGCAGGTGGTCTCCTCGTAACCAACAACCTTTTCATTCCTCCAAGTTGCCGAACTCTGGACCTTCGACGGCACAGACCTGACCATCAGCCGGTTGGACGAGAATGGGCAGTATCGTGCGGTCGAGAAAAGCGGTTTCCTACCCGTCCGTGCCTCTGAAGTACCCCGTTGGATTATCGAGGAAGACCGGTCCGACTACGAGGCCTGGACGCAACGCATCCGCGCCTGGGCCAAGAAAACTCTCAAAGTCAAAGGAAGTGGGCGATCGCCACGATGAAGCGAATTGCCTGGACGTTGACCGTTTGGGGCAGCGGAATTAGGGTAATGGGGGGTAAGACGCGGGCGGGAAAAGGGACGTCACTGAAATTCACGATGGGGCCGGGACCCAGAACCAGTGACCTCGAATCGGCGGCGAGCGTCTGGACGGCCGGTCGGATTCATCGACTCGGGTGCACGCCCGCCCGACTCGAGAGCCGCTGTGCTCGCTTCTCCAGGAATTGCGCCGCCCGCTCGCGGCCATAAGACATCAACCCACTGATGAAACCGGCGCCACGATCGAACTCCGAAGCATCGTCGAAGGAATGTTCCATGATGATCCGGTGCACTTCGATGGGACGATAGTGGCCGTCAATCAGGGTTCCTCGTTTCAAGAGCGTGTTGATCGTTTCGATGAACCGGAGTTCTTGCTCGAGCACTTGTTGGCTGGCCAGCTCGATCATGTCCGGGGAATGTCCCGCGGGGGCCGACGACCTCGGGCGACCGACATTATTGACCTGGATCAACCAGATCTCGCTGGGCTTGAAGCCGGCCACCTCGCGGATTGGCGAGCCTGGAAGGCTTCGGCCCTCAGCGTGGGGGTGAGTCTCGAGAATGGCCTCCGGACCCGGCAGCAGAATTCCGGTTGCCGCCTGCATTATCTCGGCGCTCACCTCCGGGCCGTGGCAGACCCCGAGGATCCCGTGGGCGTCGGCGATGCCGACCACCAGTCCCAGTGCCCCCGGCCGTGCGGCTAGCGAACGAGCCACAGCGAAATCCACCCGGCGTTCGAGCAATCTGCGGAGCTGGTCCGGGCCCAGCGCGGCGACCTCGTGGAGGTCGAGGACCGGTAGCGGTACCATCGCGCGGAGGTGAAGCACCATCTGGGCCGAGTAATTGAGAAGAGCGTCGACCAGCGAGGCGGCCCCATAGTCGCGCCAGAACTCTTCGAGCTGATCGACCGCCTGCTGTGGCCCGCCCCGGAGCAAGCCGTCCCAGGCCAGCAGCGCGCAGAGAGCGCCGAATGACGTGCCGGCGAGGGCTGCGATCTGGCCGTCGCCGCCCGCTTGCTCCAGCAATCCCTGAAGGACGCCCGCAGTGAAGGCCGCATGGCTGCCGGTCCCCTGGCAGACAAGGGCGATCCGGTCCTGGCTCGGGATTCGCTCAGGGCGCTCGCGCTCCCGGATCGCCCCCTCGAGCAGGCAGAACGTCTCCTCGCCCAGCAGCAATTCCCGCAGCCTTGCCAATTGTTCGGCATCGATGCGGCCGGAATCCCGCAGTTCCTCGATTTCCTCGAGGCAAAGCTCGACCGCCTCTTCCTTGCCGGGATAAAAGGAATGCCGCGCGATCCGCGTGACCGTCCCAATCAGCTTCTGAAAGTAGGCTGCATTGTCCAAAGGATCTGCCCTCGCGGCACAAGTTCTTGCGCAGACCGACAAGGCTGATCGCGCGAGGCCCAACTTCCGTTGTCGTCGAATGCCCAGTCTGCCCTTCTGACGAGTCGCGCAGGCCCAGAAGAATTCATTGTAAGCTCGCGCGTGGCCAATGCAAATAGACCCACGTCAATTCTGAGTATTGCTTTCCCCAAGGCTGACCACTCGCCACTGCCCGCTCACTGTCGCCGCGTGTCGGCAGGGTCGGCGCTGGAATTAGCGACGACCACGGGGCGGCCGTTCGATGCGCCAGGTTTGCGATTCTGGGCGACGATATCACAAAATCGAGTGCGCGCATCGCTATCGAGCTGGGGCTGGTTGGCAGCAATCTGGGTGGCCCAGCTCGGGTGCATCACGACCAACCGGCTCATGAGCGAGACAAATTGCCCTGCCTCGCGGACCTGGTCTTCGAGCAGCCGTTCGATCACGGGCCTGAACGTCCGCGCCAGGGTCTTCCAGCCCCTTGAGTCGACCTTCACGAAGGCCTCGACATCGTGCTGGATGTAGGTCTCGCTGTTGACCTCGCGGAAATATCCCGTGTGCAGGATGAGCACGATCCGAGCGTCGATGCGGGCGTTGCTGCGAGGACTGGCGTAGCTGAGGTAAGCCAGCAGGACATGGAGCCGTGGGGTGCGAAGCACGAAGTCCCAGGTGGCCGTCGTTCCCGCACCGTCCTCCCCCTGGTAGCGGTTGGCTCCCAGCCTTCTGAGCTGCACGGGCGACTCGGCCAGGTCCTTCCAGAGAGCCAGCGTCAGAACGGGCTCGTTGACCAGGCTGAGATAGAGCCCGGCATTGCAGGGGAACGAATCCGGCTCTCCCTGACGATGGAAAGTGTGATCGCGGATCACCTCGGCGACGCTTTCGCGGAACTCGGCCGGCAACTGATCGAGAGGAAGCACTTGCGCCGGATCGATTCGCCGGGTCAGGCCGGCCCATGACTGCGGACCCGGTACCGTCAGGACGGCCGCCGCGATGATCCCGAGCCCGATCCTTCCGCCCATCCTCGCGAGCAACCGGCAGTTCCCTGTTCCAATCATGAACCTCTCCGTCGCCACGGCTGCCGCACGACCTTGCAAGGACTCCATTCCCCGAGGCCGCGTGCTCCTCGATCTCACCATTCTAAAATCGGCCAATCGACCGTGTTTCCTGACCCTCTTCTGAACAAGACAGGCAAAGCCGATGGTCGAGGAAAAAACAGAGGATTCAGGCAATCTGTAATGAAAGTCATGGAATGAATGAGTCTGCGCATTATTCAAGGTTTCAAGCGATCCGCGACGCTCTGGCCGTTCGGCAGAGCGCTCGAAAAACTTCAACTATTTTCAGAGTGATCTTGCCGGAATCCGGTTTGCCACTAAGATCGCGCCCCGTTGAGGTGGATGCGCTTGTGTGGTGGCGGACCGAGGGCTCGATTCCCGATCCGTCGCGGGCGACAGAACCGCATCGTTGCATTTCTTCTGGGCCAGCGAGTCGCAGGAGAGTGCCCACGAGGATCATGGACGAGGTTCCGATCAGCGGAACGGGCCTGGGCACTAGGACGAGGTTCCGGTCTTCGTAGGGAGGCAACCATGCCAGAGCGACGTCGGGCGAGGCTTTGGATCGCGGGCATACTGGGCGGTTCCGTGCTGGCCGCCGCAGTGATCTTCGGGTCCTTCTCGAGGCCGCGCGGGGCCGTGACGACCCATGGCGGCAGTGCGGTCTCACTGGGCCAGGCCAGCAGCTTGGCGGTGCTGAACCAGGGGTTGCGTGACAGTGATCCCCGTGCGCTGGCTGTCTTTCACGAGCGCCTCACGCCGAAGGCCAATGAGACGCGAAAAGCCCTCAGCGATGACGAGGCGTCGATGTGGCTGGAATCCCTCTCCGCCCTGCGCATCGGCTTCTTCAAGTTCAGTCCCCCGGCGCGTGCCACGACGGCAATGGTCGCCTGTGGCATCCTCGACAAGTTCTCGGTCGAGAACGCACCCGCCCGGTGGATCGAAGCACTCCAGCCCGTGCATGACATCCTCTCGGCTTGCCTGGCCGACGCCGACAGCAATGTCCGGTACATCGCACTTGAGCAGGTCAGCCGGTTGTGGATCTGGATGCCCGGCCGCTCGCTTATCGAAGCCGAGGAAAACTCGCTGGGCAACTGGAAAGAAGGATTGCACCGTCCGGTCGTGCGCTGCCTGGCGAGCACCGATATCCGCACCCGCATAGGCGCGATCTTCTGCCTGGGGTCCCTGCCTATCGATTCGGCGGCCGCGCCCGCGGTTGCCTATATTGAGGACAACGACAGTGTCGACGTCCGCCGCCAGACCCTCGTCTCGTTTGCCCAGCGCCCCTACCTGCTGACTGAAGATATGCTTCTGCGACGCCTTCATGACTCGGATTCCACCATCCGCGAAACCGCGACGGCCGTACTCAAGGCACGCGGCCTGAACCAGGAGCTGATCAGCCTGGGAGGTCTGCTCGTCAGTCCCAAGCCAGCGCAGCGATCTTCGGTGATCAGCCTGATCAAGAACCGGACCGACATCGATCCGGTCGTCTGGCTGCTCCAGCTCTCGCACGACACGGACGAGACGGTCAGGATCATGGCCGTGCAGGCCCTGGGCGCCCATACCTCACAGACCGTCGCGGTCAAGCGCCGGCTTGCCGAGATGGCTCGCTCCGACAGCTCGGAGCAGGTCCGCCAGACGGCGAGCAAGTTCGTTCCCTCCGCTCAGGAGACCACGGCCTTGCTTCCCCCGTTGCCCGGATCGGCGAGCCTCAACCCCAAGGCCAATTGAGCAAAGGCGAGAGGCGAAACATCGTTTCCGGACTGAACGGTGCGGCATGGGGACGCAATTCCCTGGGCCGCACCGTTGGTTGTTTTGCGACGCTGAGGTTTGGTTGTTTCCTGACGGCGGCCAACGCGCGTTTCGAGGTTGGCTGCCTCCGATGCCTTTCCAGGCAGTCATCTGCATGGCTCTCGCTCGTTCGGCTGACTTTGATCCGGCTGGCGGGGACGGTTATTCCCAGGTGCGGACCTCATCAAAACACCCGCGCATCGTCGCCACGATCTGCTTCTTCTCGTTCAGGGCCACGAAGAAGACCAGGAGAATGCCCAGACTGAGCATGATCGCCCACTTGGCCAGGGCATGGTCCAGGCCGACTCTCCCCAGTTCGTAGAGCACGTCAGCCAGGAAAGTCACCAGACCAAGCCAGACGAACGTCTGGACGCGCAGGCCGATGCCCGCGAACAGGCCCAGAAGCGAACCCAGCAAGAGGGCCACCCAGTTTCCGAAGCTGCGAAACTGCCAGATCGGGGCGGCCAGAGCCAGGTAGGTCGTGATCAGGCCGGCCGATCGAATGGCGTTGACGGTCTCCCGGCCCAGCTCACGGCGGTTGGACTCGGCGAACAGGATGGCCGAGAGCCCAACCGGCACAAAGTAGAACTGGGTATGGTCGGCAAGCTGCCAGCCCATCGTTCCCCAGAGCACCCAGAGTGCAGCGTTGTAGAGAACTCCCGCTGCGTAACCGAGCGTCTTCCATTGCATCGTGCCGCAAGCCACTGCGTAAAATGTGCCGGCCGCCAGCAAGTGAAACACGGTGGCATCGTTCAGACCACCGATCTCGAGCAGCCGGATCAGGGGAAGTACCGGCACGATGAGCGAGGCGTAGCGCGTGGGCCGGGCGTAAAGCGGAAGCTGAAACCGCTCCATGACCTCCGCGATTCCCAGGTCCACAAAGGCGAAGAGCACCAGGACCGCGGCGTCGGCGGCAGCGGTCAGGGGATACTCCAGACGATAATCGACGTAAGCCCCGACCAGACACGCCTGCGCCAGGTACACCAGCCACTCCGCGTTCCATCGAGCTGTAAGCAAGAGATAGAAAAGTGACAGGGCCAGCAACGTGCCAATACTGGCAAATGCCACTCCGCTGGCGAGTATAGCCGGGCGGCTCGCGGCCAGGGCGACCAGCCCGGCCACGACCAGCGAGCCGACGAATGCAACCTGTTCGAGAGCCAATGCCAGATGCCGCGGGGTGGCACTCGAGCTGGAGGTCGATCGTGGCTTCTCTCGCTCCTGGCTGGCTGCCCTTTGTCTGAACCAGCCGCCCAGTCCCCCGAGCGTGAAAACCGCGACGAGCTCGCCGAGTGCGGCACTCATCAGGCGCGGCTCGGTTGCGATCCAGGTCCAGCGGCGGCCGACCACCAGCCCAACCGCCAGGCCCGCCGCCGACCCGGCCAGCCCCGCCAGGTAAGCGGCCCACACCTGCTCCCGCCGAACGGCCCAGAGCCCAAAAGCCATTGCCACGAAGACGAATGTGGCCACAGTGGTCGTACTCTCCCGACCGAAGGTGAAGACCGGCGCCAGCAGCGAAAGAACGAGGACTGGCGACGACAGCAGGGACATACTGGCCGAGAGTGCGCGGCCCTGTTCCACTGGCTCGGCCAGGTTCTCACGCTGGCCCAGCCGCGAGTTCCGCTCGGCGATGACCAGACCAGCCAGCGCCGTGGCGAGGGGATAATAATGGCCGGGCTGCATATCCCGTATCCCCAGTGGCGAACCTGCGACCCCAAGCCACCAGAGCAGGGCGACCCCGGTCAGTTCGACTCCGACGATCAAGCCCTCGGGACGCACGGCTTCGAGCAGGTCCGAATCGAGACCTGCCAGGACAATCTGGGTGCCGGCCAGAACGATCGACGCCGTGATCGCCCACCAGTCGATTGTGCTGGTCGTGAGCCGCAGTTCCGGCAAGTGAGCCAATGCTCCGGCCATCCCGGCCATCACCACGGACGACCCGAGAATGATGCCGAACAATCCCAGGCCGAACCACCAGCCGCGGAGGATGGTCCCGAGACTCACGCCATGGATTGCCAGGCGATCGTAGAGGACTTGCTCGCCAGGTCGAATCGCCAGGTCGGTCACTTGCAATCCCAGCGAGCAGACGACCAGGGCCAGAGTCAAGAAATGAGGATCGCTCAGCGAGGGCGCGACCACCGAGATGACCCCCCAGATCAGAAAGACGAGGCTGACGTGCACGAACTCGCGCCGCGGACGGGCGCGGATCATGCCCAAGGCCAGCGGTGAGAGTACCAGCGGCACCCAGGCACGCGCCGTCCATTGCGTGCCATGCTCGAGCCCGCCATCGAACTTGAGCAGAAAGGCCACCAGGCCGACAACCGCCGCCAGGTTGAAGAGGGGAAGCTCATAATCAAGCGGCCTCAACCCGAGCCGGTCGGCCAGCAACGACTTGCCTCGCCGTACCAGCAGACCAAACATCCAGAGAACATAGGCGAGGACCAGACATGCCGTGATAAGTTCGACAAGTGACAGGCGGGAAAGCCAGGGGAAATAGAGCGCGGCGCCGATGGCGGCCAGGGCCGGGTGGATCCATCCCGCGCCTGGCAGGCTTTTGACGGTCAACAAGAACGAGACGGCCACCAGGCCCATCGTCACTGGCGATCGAAACGCGGGCGGGATCGCCACGACCGTCAGGATCAGGGCCGAGTGAAAAAGGGGCCGCGCGCACGCCTGAGGCCACGAATTCCTGAGCCGACGGCAAACGTCTCCGAACACCCAGACCACAAGGCCCTGAACCACCGCATTGAGCCCGAGGATGTAGGCCTTATTCGGATCAGGCTTTTCCGCGCTCAGCAAGATCAAGTAGCTGGCTGCCGCGAAGCAGGCAACCGTCGCATAAATGAGCCAGGACCAGCGCCGGCTGGTGGCGATCAGCAGGCAGACCAGGGCGTCAAGCAGCAAGGCCGAGGCACCCAGTCCGAAGGCTTCGCATGACATGACCCGAGCATTCACGGCCATGACGAAGACAACCCCGGTCAGCCCCAGGGCCGTGTTCAGGCAAGGAACCCGGTAGATGTCCTCGAGCCGGCACCTCCTCGCCACAAGGGACGCGAGCCAGAGTGCCAGCGCGGTGAGAGCCAGGGTGACGGCCATCCATCCCACAAGCAGCGCGTCGCCGTTCCATGCGTACAGCGAGCGGGACAGGCATGACACGGCCGCGACCGCGTGCCAGAGACCCGCATACACCAGGATCGATTCGCGCACAAACCGCGACGCCCAGAGCAGCCCGACGGCGGCCAGAAGCAGAATCAGGCCGCTCCACCGGAACTCCTCCAGATTCATCCAGGCCATGGCGTCGGCCAGGAAGCTCGACACAATCACGAATGACGGAATCAGGGCAGCGAACATCCGCGCCCGCGAGCGATCCAGGTCCGCTTGCATGAACAACGGCACATGCCCCTCTCCGCCCGGCCTTGCCCGGATGATCTCCACGACACCCAGCAGGATCAGGTCATAAAAAACCAAGGTCAGCCCGAACCACAAGGACAATGTCGGGACCTCGAGGCTCAGTGCCGAGTCGAGTCCCTTGAGCCAGACGCCGAAGAATGCGACCAGCGCGAGGTAGACCAGCTCACGCCTCGGCATCTCTCCTTGAATCGCAACCAGCGCCAGCCCGGCGAGGGCGAGCGCGACGCCGACATGCAAGCCCGGATGCCAGAGTAAGAAAGCGATGGGGATCACCACGACGGCCAGCGCGACCGAACCGTAGAGCAAAGGCTGGCGGAGATACGCCAGCCGCAGCCGGTTCCAGATTTCGAACAGCAGCAGGCTTGCCGCGCCCAGAGCGATCAGCACAGTCGGGGCAACGTGCGGCACTTGAGCTCGCACAAGGACTCCAAGCACTCCGCAGAAGTAACTGGCCAGGCCCGTCCAGACCGTCACGTGCGCCAGCCACTCCGAGCGGTGGATCACTGTCGAACCGATCGCGAACGCCGTCGAGCTGGCGCCCAGAGCGATCGCCAGGTTGATCAGCCGGATGGCGTTCTCGTCCGCGAGGGGCATGGGCAGACACGCGGCGCTGAGCCCGACCGCAATGCCCGCGAGGACCAACCCCAGGTGGCGCCAAGGCCAGGCGTAGCTGTCGGAGATGCGGTCGGCGGGGCTCTGATCGTGACGGCCACGACCAGACCACGCCCCCAGGCCAACCTCGGCCAGTCCGGCCAACCCCGCGACGATCGCGTACCGCTCGAGGCCAAGGGCCCAGCGCCACGAAACATCCCCGGTGACAAGTGCCAGGCCGGCTGCCACATTGGCGCAGAGCACGGCCAGGTAGCCGAGTGCCGTTTCTCGCCGGTCGAGGTTCACCGCGGCCGCGGTCAGGCTCACGATCAGGAAGCTCCAGCCACCCAGAAACGAGGTGGCGCTGACCTGAAGCATCGCGACCGTCGCCGCGACGAGCGCCACGGCCGAGAGGATCAGGGCACCGTGAGTCCACGGCAACCGGAACGATTCCGCCGACCGGCAGCCGCGCAGCAGAAGGACCACCAGGGCGCAGAAGAGCCCGATCATCGCGGCGCCCAGCGCCTGCTGGTCGAGGGTGATTGCCGGCAGGAGGGTCGAACCGAAATAGGCCGCTCCGGCCAGCGAAGCAATCGCCAGGTACTGCACGCGAGGCGCTGCGAAGACCTGGGTTGCCAGCAGATAGAGGACCGTGTAGCCCGACATACAGATCATCGCCGCCCGCGGCTCGAACCCGCTGTAGGCACAGGCCGCGACGGAAAATGGGACGCCGAGGTAATGGCAATGGAGGGCCAATCGCTCTTCCTTCCAGCAGCGCGAGACGCTGAGGGCCAGAATGCTCAGGAGCAGGTTGAACATGAGGCCGTTGATCGCCCGGTACGGGCCTGGCAGCCGGCTGGCCCACATGAGCACCGGCCGCGCCGGACCCTCGATCGGCAAGAGCAGGTCGCGGACGAAATAGTAGGCTCCGAAATAGCCCAGGAAGAAAGCCGCGAAACCCAGGTAAAGATACGCGGGCTGGTGCTCCGCACGAAGCGACCCGCCAAACAAAAGCAGGCCAAGCACCGCGACCGCCAGGGTATTTCCGCTGAACAGGGCCGACGTTTCCGGCGGACGTGCCAGGGCCAGCGCAAAGGCGAGTCCCGCCAGGATATAGCCTCCCAGACGCAGGAGAGCCACTTGCCGGGGGGCCGGCTCGTAAGCCGAAATCCAGCGTGCACCATGAACGCAGCCCAGAGCGATCAACATCACCGGCACCGCGTGTAGAGACGGAGGGATCTCGAGCGCGTAGACGCCCGTGCGGATGAGGCTCGTCACCAAGGCGAAGCCCAGCAGCCCCAGCAACAGGTTGCCGAACCAGCGATTTGCCAGGTCGGAAGGCTCCCAGTTGCGGAGCCTCAATCCCAGGACCGCACCCAGAAACACCAGCGCGGGAGCCTGAAATGCGGCGAACTGCCACTCCCAGGGCCCCGAGACGCGACGGGCCATCGTGGCGTTGGAGACGCTCATGAGGATCAGAGGCACGGTCAGGTACCAGGCATCCTTGCCCGGCACCAGCATGCCGCCGACTGTGCGTGAGAGGGCGAGCAATATCACAACTTGAATCGCAAACCCGACCAGTCTCAGCGCCGAGGGCTCGAGTACCAGCCGCAGCTCGCCGGCAAGCATGAAATGGATCGGCACGACGATCAGCGTGGTGACCAGCATCATCTGCCCGGCGCGTTCCGCCCCCCAGCGAATGAGTACCATGCCCAAGGCCGCGAACATGAGCGTCGCCACCATCGCCAGCGAGCACTTTCCCAAAGGCGACCAGAGCTTTTCGCCCAGCAGCAAGTGAGCCCCCACCGTCGAGCTCACCACGATCAGCAAGACAGCCAGGCAGAGGATCAGCTTCTGCCAGTGCTCCAGCAAGAACTCGCCGCCCACGCTCGACCACGAAAGGGAAGGTGGCGACGACTCGTGCTGGCCGGACAAGACGTCGGGTGAGATGGCTCCATCGCCGGAGACGACCGGTTCGGGCTCTTTCCGGACGAATTTCTGCTCCTGCTGCAGAATCCGTAGCTCGCGGTCCCGGGTGAGCTCCGCCCGGCGCTTCTGCTCGGCATCGCGGCGGCGCTGTTCGATGCCCAGTTGCAAGAGAGTAGTGGCCATGTCCGGAAAACGCTCGACTGCCTTTTTGCAGAGGGCAATGGCATCGTCAAAGCGATCGAGTGTTCCGCTAACGCTGACCTCGAGTTCCCACGCCTCGCGCTGATCGGGCTCCGTCAGCCGGGCACGCTCGGCCCACTCCTTTGCCCCGGCAAGGTTCTTGGTCGCCACAAGCTTTCGGGCCCGACCGAGCTGGGCCCGGTAGACTCCGTGCCGATCAATGGCCTCACGCCGGAGCCGAATCTCGCTACTGATCGTCTCGAACGAATTCCCCGCGATCAGTCCCCGGTCGCGGAGTTCCTCGATCTTGCGGCGGAAGTAGTCGAGGTGCGAGAGTTCCTGCCGTTCCGCCCCCTTGAGATCGGGCTCGATCGTTTCGTTGATCATCGTCATGGTGAAGACCTAAAGCGAGTTCCGCCGCGATCGCCGGTCGCGGTTCTTCCCCGCGCCAGCCAGGCAACATACTCCGCGCGGACTCTGGACGTGTCCCCGGAGCGGACCGATGCTCCACGACTCTTCGTACGAGACAGGTTTTCCTTACAGACCGATTTATCTCAGCGAGAGTTGAAGCCGGATGGCATAGCGGCGCAGGTCCTGGTCGAGCCGGTCGAGATCTCCCAGGTGAGCCTGGACGTCCTCGCTCCGTCGATCGGAGTTCACTCGCGGCGCGATCGCTTGCAAGTATTGCCGGAACCGGGGCAGCGCCGCCGGCTCCTTGATCAGGTAGTACACCAGCAGCCAGCTCTGGGCATAGGCCAGCATGATGCGAGCGGCATTGCCGGCGAGCAGGACAGCGTCATTGGCGATGAGCTCGCGCAGGTGAATCCAGGGCACCCGCCTCTGGTATCTGGCCAGGTCGTCCATCCTCATCAGGTTGAGCCTTCCGAAATCACTCGGCCCAATGGTCCTGCGAGCCTCGCCGTGAGTACCTAGACCCTCCACGATACAACGCGGTATGTCTCCCTCTCGGTTGAGCAGGCCGCTGTTGAAGGTGAGTTGGTGCGTTCCCTCGTGGGACAGTGATTCCATGTTGAGGTGCGCCGCCCGTGGCTTGATGGGCACGTTTCTCCAGTCGAAGACGTGCAGCAGGTTGGTCTTGCGTTCGTAGAGGCCCGACTGTTGCACGGCTCGTCCCTTCTCGGCGGCCTCGAGCAGCGACGGCAAGCCGAAAAAACTTCCGAAGGATCGGTCGTCACGAAACATGACCACGATCAGGGGACGATCCGGCTGGTGCACGTGGAACCCATGGGAACCAAAATACCTCAGATAATCCGCCTCAAGCTGTTCGCAATCGGCGAGGATCGTCGTGATGAATGCTTTGGGGGCGTCGCCGATCGCCACATAGTGGGCCGAGTGCTCGGTGTTGATCGGGCCGATCTTCGCCTGCTCCAGCTTCTGTCGGATCGCGGCGAGCTCGGCCTCCGGCGTCGGCGTCGGCGCGGGCGCGCCCTTGTCCTTCGCTGGACTCTGCGTTTCCTTGGCTGGACTTTGCGTCGACCGCGCGGTCGCTGTGCCGCCGCCGGAGCCGATCACCCCGCCCAGCATCAGCCGCAGCCAGTCGCGCCGATCCAGAAGCGCCGATTTCGATTCGGCTTCGCCGTGGTGGACTCGCATGATCAACCAGCCATTTCGAGCTCGCCCCAGGTCTCCCAGACTCCCGCAATTCCAGCATATCCAACAGAGCAGACGCCGGAAACAGGCACATTTCCGCCGCGCTTTGCTCCGGGATCTGGACTTCCTGGGGGGCGCGACGACTGGCAGCAAGCCCACTCCATACATCTTCATGCTCGAATCGAATCGCAGGATGCCACGCGGTTCCGGGAAACCTGCACGAAGTCGCGAGGACCGCCAGGATTTCTTAGGCCAGCCTCATCGACCCGGGCCAGCCAGGCGCACTCGCCGCCGCATGAACCCCGGTGTGCGCGGTTGCGCCGGGCCAAGGGTAGTGTTAGAATGGGCGTGGACGAAGCCCCTCGATCTGATGATTACCATGACGATCCCGTTGGATCGAAGCGAGGACTGATGGACGGACAAGGGGGTTCCATCACTCACTGGGTGGGCGACCTCAAAGGCGGCGACCTGGCGGCGGCCCAGCCACTCTGGGAACGCTATTTCGGCAGGCTGGTCGTCCTGGCCCGGGGGAAGCTGGAGCGGCAGCGCCATCCTCGGGCAGAGGCCGACGAGGAGGACGCCGCCTTGAGCGCGTTCAACAGCTTTTGCGTGGGAATCGCCCAGGGAAGGTTTCCCCAGCTTGCCGATCGCGAGGATCTCTGGCGAATTCTCATGACCATTACGGTGCGCAAGGCCTACGCCCAGGTTCAGCGCCAGAAACGACTCAAACGCGGCGGCGGGCGGGTCGTGGAAGAGGCCGCGCTGCGGGGCCCGAAGGGCGACTCGCCGTTTGACGCGGCGTCGGCTCCGGGACTCGAAATGATCGCGGGAGAAGAGCCCACGCCCGAGTTCGCGGCGATGGTGGCCGAGGAATACCGCCGGCTGCTCGACGCCCTCGAAGACGACGGGCTGAGGCAAGTTGCGATCAGCCGGATGGAAGGGTACACCTGTGACGAGATCGCAGCGCAGCTTGGCTGCGCCCGCCGGACCGTGGCGCGGCGGCTGGACCTGATCCGCAAGACCTGGCTAGCTCACGTCGAGGTGGCCTGATGCTCGCCGACCCTCCTCAGGGTGAAGATCTTGACTCGCCACTGGCTCGAGCTCGACGCGTCCACCAGGCGTGCGAGCGCTTCGAGTCCGACTGGAGAAGGGGCGCCCAGCCCCGGCTTGAAGACTTTGTGGATGCAAGCTGCCCGGAAGATCGACTCGCACTCTTCAGCGAGCTGCTCCCTCTGGAGATCGAGCTCCGCCGCGAACGCGGCGACCGCCCCTGCTCCACCGAATACCTTGCGCGGTTCCCGGACCTGGAGAACGTGATCGTGGAAACGTTCCGCGATCCCGAGCTGGCCGCTGGCGATTCGCCTGTGACCGCGGCATGGAATTGCGACACCCTCGGCGCCGACTCGCCAGGCGAGCCCGCGTCGGGACGGCCAGTACCGCCGGGTGAAGAACGCGTGGGCGACTACCTCTTGCTGGAGGAAATTGCCCGGGGTGGCATGGGGATCGTTTACAAGGCCAGGCACCTCGAGCTGAAGCGGCTCGTGGCGCTGAAGATGATTCTCTCGGGCTCGCTGGCGACGCCCGCGGAGCGAGCCCGGTTCCGCCGCGAGGCCGAGCTGGCCGCGAACCTCGATCATCCGAACATCGTGCCGATCTACGAGGTCCGCGATCAGGACGGCATGCTCTTCTTCAGTATGAAGCTGGTCGACGGGGGCAATCTGGCGCAGCATCTTGCCACCTATGCGCGCGATCCGCGGGCCACCGCTCGCCTGGTCGTCACCCTGGCCCAAGCATTGCACTACGCGCATGGCAAGGGATTCATTCACTGCGACCTCAAGCCTTCGAACGTCTTGATCGACCGCGACGGCCAGCCGCAGATCACCGATTTCGGCCTGGCGCGGCGGACTGCCCAGGACAGCTCGCTGACGGCCACCGGGGCCATCCTCGGCACGCCCAGCTACATGGCGCCCGAGCAGGCCGCCGGCCAGCGGCAGTCGATCGCGCCCGCGACGGACGTCTACGGCCTGGGCGCCATCCTTTACGAGCTCCTGACCGGCCGGCCCCCCTTTCGCACCTCGACCATGATGGAGACCGTGCTCCAGGTTCTCGAGCGCGACCCGGTTGCCCCGCGTGAGCTCGTCCCCGGCCTTCCTCGTGAGCTCGAGACCATCTGCCTGAAATGTCTCGAGAAGATGCCCGAGGATCGCTATCCCACCGCCCAGGAACTGGCCAACGACCTGGAGCGCTTCCTTCAGGGAGACGTCGTCGAAGCGACTGGTGTCTTCCAGAAGCTGCGCCGCTGGACTCGCCGCGAGCCCGAGGTCGTCTCGCGCATCGGGGGACTCTCGCTCGTGGCCCTTCTGACCGAGTTCAATCATCAGGTCCTCGCCGAAAAGACAAACGACTGGGTTCACTACGAAGTCCAGGGCACGCTGCTGCTCTGGGCGGTCTCCGCGCTTCTGTTCCAGTTCCTCTGGCGCAGAGGCTGGCGATCGGACCGCGTGCGAATGCTCTGGTCGTCGGCCGACCTCATCTGCTTGACCCTGGCCCTGAAGCTGCTCAACCGGGTGGAAAGCACGCTGCTGGTGGGCTACCCGCTGATGATCGCCGCATCCGGACTCTGGTTCCGGGTCAACATGGTCTGGTTCACCACGGGGCTGGCAATCGCCTGCTACCTGGTCCTGTATTTCGATACCGCGTTCGACTGGAGCCAGCCCTTCCCGACCTGGGCGAAGCATGACGATCTGCAATATCCCAACATCTATGTGGCCGGCCTGATGCTCACCGGGTTCGTCGTCGCCCGCCAGGTCAAGCGGACATTGGCCCTGGGGCAATACTACGAGAACCGCCAGGGCGACTGAGCACAACACAATGCCTGCCCTTCTTTTCGGCTTTCGCAACGTTGGACCGCGCCATGCTGTCCCGGCGAAAAAAATCATTACCGCCAAAGAAAGAATGATGTAGTTCGTCATGTCGGTGGGTAAACTGTTGGCACGAATGACTTGGCCCAAACAGGCAACCACGCGTGACTCCGATTTCTGTAAGTCTTCTGGACCGTCTGAAGGACGCCCCGCCGGACGCTTCCGACTGGGGCAGGCTGCACGACATTTACCTGCCGTTGATCGCGCGGTGGCTGCGCCGGATCCCGGGGCTGGTTGATGAAACCGACGATCTGGCTCAGGAGGTTTTCGTGGTGATGGTGCGAGAGCTTCCCCGGTTCCAGCGGCAGCGTGAGGGATCATTCCGCGCCTGGCTCAGGCAAGTGACCGTCAACAAAGTCCGGGCGTTTCGGAAGCAAGTCGCTCGCAAGCCCGTGGCGGGGTTGGACCTGACTGACGGCTTTCTCGATCAGCTCGCCGATCCCAACGGCGCGCTCGCGCGCGAGTGGGACTTGGACCACGACCGGCACGTCTTCCAAAAGCTGCTGGCAATCGTGCAGCCCGATTTCCAGCCGAATACCTGGGAAGCCTTCCGGCGGTTCGCCATCGACGGCCACCCGGCCATCGAAGTCGCCGCCAAACTGGGGCTCAACGTCAATTCTGTCCTTCTCTACGGCTGTCTGACATTGCGCTGTAGTACTAAGTGTCTGGTCGATTCTTTGTTGTTCGTGGATCGAAGGAGGAACGAGTTGTTCTATGGACTTCAACCGCTTCGACATCTCCACGAAAGAGCTGGTCTGGGACGACCCTGCCGCCTGGCTGGAAGGGTTCGGGATCGGGCCGCGCGGGCCGGTCGAGGTGATCGACTCGGATATCACAACCCTCAGCGCGGCGGCAGACAAGGTGATCAGGGTCGGATGTGCCGAGCCCTACCTGGTCAACATCGAGCTCTAGTCCAGCCACGAGACGACCTTGGCCCGCACGCTCTGGTATCGTCAGGTCGCGCTTGACTACCGCCACGATCTGCCCGTGCTCACCGTCTTGGTCCTGCTCCGCAAGGAGGCGAACTCGCCCAGCCTCACGGGGCGTTACGACCGACACATGCCGGACGGATGGCAGACAAACCGGTATGATTACCGTGTGGTTCGCCTCTGGCAAAAGCATGTCGAATCCTTCCTGAACGCCGGGATCGGACTCGTACCGCTTGCGCCACTGACTGACGTGCCAGAAGCGGACTTGCCGCAACTCGTCGGGCGGATGGCGGAGCGGATCAACGCCGAGCCTCGCCCGAGGGCCGCCAAGCTCTGGACCGCGACGTACTTGCTAATCCGGAGTTCAAGAGGATTTAAAATGCATAGTATTCCCACATAACTACTTAGAGAAAATCTCATGTCATGATTTTGGCTACATTTCCAAGAGCCGCAAG
>Ga0208565_1001081_pt1 | contig 17029 bp, 21 predicted proteins | sample Sb_taG_7_FD_187706 | JGI IMG/M metagenome (GOLD analysis project Ga0208565, IMG submission 187706) | Peat soil microbial communities from Weissenstadt, Germany - Sb_50d_2_FS metaG (SPAdes) (version 2) | ecosystem: Environmental > Terrestrial > Soil > Wetlands > Peat | place: Germany...
AGAGAAGGGGCCTTTTGCTTGTGGTTTGTGCATGGGATGCTCGCGGTCACACTGGTCGGCCCCGAGGGCCCAGCGCCTGGGCCTCAGGCTGGTTAGCCTTTCTTCTGAGCTAGTGATTCTATGACTACCGTTCGGTACGGGGCTGCCAGCCGGCCGAGGTCATCCGGATCAGCAGTCTGCACGACGCCCCCACCCGCTTCGACTGCCACGGCGACGGGATGGGCGTCCGCGAAGAGCGCAGAACTGGCACGCGCCTCGGTGAGTAGCGCTCCGATGAGGCGAGCCAGAGTACGGTCGGTGTCACGTAGCAACAACCCATCCCCTGATTCCCGGGCAAGGAGGGCGTCCAGCGCCTGATTGTGTCCGGCCCCCCGGTACAGTTCTGCCAGGGTTCCTGTCGCGATCGCGACCTCGCGGCGCAGCCTGCGCGCCGCCTCCATGGCCAGCCGTACCTTCCGCTCTGCCGGGTGCCTTGGATTAAGCAATGCGTTCACCGCTTCGGCGTCGAGCACCAGTCGCATCAGCCGACCCGCAGTTCGCCCGGTTCTTCGGTGACACCGCCGAGCAGCCGCATATACCGTGCAATCTCGGCCTCGTCTTCTGGCGTGTCCAGCCTGCCCCGCTCGTCAGCTAGGCGATCGAGAAGATCCGCCAGAGCCTGCTGCCGCTTGCGCCGGGTGAACTCCGCCCGCAGAGCCGAGTTCACTTCAGCAGAAAGCGTGGTACTACTATCGGCTTCCATCGCCGCGACGAGATCCGCGTCGAGGGTGACCGAAACCTTCCGCTTAACGGATGATGTCATACCATCATCCTACCATGGTCGCCTTAGAGTGCGAGATGGCGTCTGTCATGCTCTGCGGACCAGGCCGGCACCAGTATCGGCTAACGGATCCGCTAACGAGACCGCGCATTAGGGAAGACGGTGCGCGATACCGGCGACGCCCGCCGTCGTTTCGTGTCCCGGGCGGAGTTCGCCGCGATGTCGCGCAGTGCTCCGGCAATCGACGCCGGCGCCTTCCGCGCTGACCAGGACACCGCCGCCGACCAGGGCGCAAGCGCTTATGACCGCTGAGCCGGCGCGACGCGGCCTGCTAGATACCAACATCATGATCCTGCGGAGCCGGATCGCTGCGGAGGAGCTTCCCGGCGAGATGGCGATCAGCGCCGTCACGCTGGCCGAGCTTTCCGCCGGACCGCACGAGGTGAGACCCGATACTGAGCAGGACGCCTACTTCGAGGCTGCCGAGCGGGCCCGCCGGCTGGACGTCCTGCAGCGCGCTGAGCACGAGTTCGACCCGATTCCCTTCGACGCGGATGCGGCTCGTGCCTACGGGCGCGTGACGGCAGCAGTAATCGCAGTAGGCAGGAAGCCCCGCCCCAGGGCAGCCGGCCTCATGATCGCCGCAACGGCAATCGCGGCTGAACTGCCCCTGTACACGACGGACCCCGACGATTTCGCCGACCTTAGTCATCTTGTCTCGGTGGTTCCGGTAACCAGGCCCGAAGTCCCGAACGAGCGCCAGGCTGCCCGGTAAGAACGACGTCAAGCACGTGCCGTCCAGCCTGGCGCCTCGCTCGGGGCGGACGAAGGGGAACAGGATCGTCTCGCGGATGTTCTCGCCGGTGAGCGTCATCAGCAGGCGGTCGATGCCCATGCCCATGCCGCCGGTCGGGGGCATGCCGTACTCCAGGGCGCGCAGGAAGTCCTCGTCGAGCTCCATCGCCTCCGGGTCGCCGCCCGCCTTGAGCAGCGACTGCGCGGTCAACCGGGCACGCTGCACCACCGGATCGACCAGCTCGGAGTACCCAGTCCCCAGCTCGGCCCCGAACACGACGAGATCCCACCGCTCGGCGGCGCGCGGGTCGGACCGGTGCTGGCGGACGAGCGGTGACACCTCGACCGGGAAGTCCCGGTAAAAGGTGGGCTGCACGGTTCGCTTCTCCACCAGCCGTTCATACATCTCTAGCACGATCTGGCCCCGGTTCCAGCCCGGAGCCACAGGCACCTCGAGCCGCCCGCACAGCTTACGCAACTCGGCTTCCGCTGTACCGGCGGTCACCTCCTCGCCCGCCACCGCGGAAATCGCGTCGTACACCGTCACCTTGGGCCAGTCTCCGCCGATGTCGTACTCCGACCCGTCGGCCCGCCTGATCACCGTGGATCCCAAGGCCGCGACCGCCGACCCCTGCACAAGCTCCCGCGTCAGTTCCCCAATCGTGTTGTAGTCGCCGTACGCCTCGTACGCCTCGAGCATCGTGAATTCAGGGTTATGCGTGGCATCGGCGCCCTCGTTGCGGAAGATCCGGCCGATCTCATATACCCGCTCGATCCCGCCGACGACCAGCCGCTTGAGATACAGCTCCAGCGCGATCCGCAGGTACACCCTGCTGTCATAGGCGTTGGAGTGCGTCAGGAAAGGCCGCGCGTTCGCGCCGCCGTGCAGCGGGGTCAGGACCGGAGTCTCCACTTCGAGGAAGCCGTGCTCGTTCAGCTGGGAACGGATCGAGTGCATAGCCGCTGCGCGTAGCTCGGCGGACCGCCGCGCCTGGGGGTTGACGATCAGGTCCACGTACCGCTGCCGTACCCGCGACTCGGGATCGGTTAGGCCGCGGAACTTCTCCGGCAGCGGGCGCAGCGACTTCGCGGTCAGCGTCCACGACGAGCTCAAGACTGACAACTCACCAGACTGCGAGGTGATCACCTCGCCGGTTACGCCCACGTGGTCGCCGCGGTCGACGTCGCGCTTCCAGGCCGCCAGCCGCTCCTCACCGACCCCCGCGAGCGAGATCATCACCTGGATATCGCCGGCCCCGTCGCGCAGCGTCGCAAAACAGAGCTTGCCGCCGATCCTGGACAGCATCACGCGACCGGCGACGCTGACCACCTCACCAGTGAACGTGTCCGGCGGCAAATGGCCGTACCTCGCGCGCAGTTCGGCCGCGGTCGCGGTTCGCCCGAAGCCAACCGGATAAGGTTCGGTGCCCGACTCAAGCAGCCGCTCCCGCTTGCCAAGCCGGATCCGCACCAGTTCCGGAATGTTCTCCTCAGCCACGCCCCGTAGGGTACCGGTGATAACCGAGACAGTACTGTTCCGGACTTGGCCGCCGAGGGGACAGCAGCCATCCAGAGCGATCGGCCAATAGCCCGTAAAGTCCAACCGCTAAAGTCCGGGGATGGCCCGCTCAGTCTCCGGGGGTGCCCCTCCACCGTCAAGGGCACCCGAAGATCATTTCAAACCGCTTCGCAGAAATGATCTTCAGGACCCACCCCTTGAGCGTCGGAGCCTCTGCACCCCCTCCGGTCAGAAACCAAGGGCCAGGCAGCAGCCTGCCCGGACCGGACGCGGGCCATCCCCTGCAAGGTGCGGGTCCTTCACGACGGGAGAAGCTGGACGTGCCCGTTGCGTGCCCGATCGGCCGGTCATCGGTATCTCACGGTCACCATCAGACAGCGTGGCGCCCGCGCCGACCTGCTGCTAAGCAGCTCACGGCATCTGTGCTCACGAACTTCCAAGCAATGGATCAGCCGGTCCCGTTGCGTGACGGGGCGTGCAGCGGCAAGGCTGGTGCCATGCGTTTGTTCGGCAAATCGAAGGAGCCGGAACCGGCACGGCTCAGGATGCACCACCCTTGGAACCCGCCGGAAGCGGAACTTCCGGCCATCGTGCCGATCGACACCCTGCAGTTCGAGCAGTCCGAGCAGGCCGCGGTGGCGATCACCGGCTTGCTGGCCTACAGCCAGGGATTCGAGATCACCGTGACCCGCCTCATCCGGCCGGGCGTCCCAGGCATGGACGAAGACCTCCCATTGCCGAGGGACACGCCCGCGGGACGGCGAGCGCTGGCGGACCGGCTGATGGATCAGCACTACTTCCAGATTAGCTTGCGGCTCTCCGACGGCCAGACCGTCATCAGTGATGGCCGTCGCGGTGACGCCGAGCCGCCCGGACCGATCCTGCAACCGCGCGGCGGCGGCGGCAGTTCACACCGCCAGCAGTTTCGATGGTGGGCATGGCCGTTGCCGCCAGCCGGGCCGCTTGAGTTCATCTGCCAGTGGCCGACCTACGGGATCACCGAAACGCGGGTCAGCATCGACGCTCAACTGATCCTCGACGCGGCCCGTCGAAGTGTCCGGCCCTGGCCAGAGAGCGAGAGCTGACGAACGGAGAGGGAAAGGCCCCAGGTCATATCAAATCGTCGTCCCATTAGCGGGCCATTAACCCGGTCAAGACCGGCCTCTCACCCAAACTCACGGACAACCCGCCTCGCAGGTCACGCCGTGCGAGAGCCTGAAGGGCACAAATTCCCTAAGCTGATAGTGCGATTCTCGTAAACTGCGTGGCCGGCATCCGGCGATGCGGCCGCCTCACGGTGCTATCGGTACAGGGAACTCTTCGATAGTGCCGGAAGTGAAGTTGCCTAGCAAAACCTGGCCGGTGGCCTGGTCGAAGGTCAGGTCGCGGGGAAACAGGCCCGTCGGCACGACGCCCACCACCGCTGACCGGTGCGCAAGCGCTGCAGCGGTATTGATGACGCTGACGGTCTGCGGGATACCACTTCCGGTGCCCGGCACCAGGCCGCGGTTGGAGTTACCGACCAGCGCTAGGCGCCCGTCATCGACCAGGAGCAATCCGACCGGCTCAGATCCCACCCGTACCACGGCCCGCAGCGCGCGAGACGAATCAGCTCGCATATCGGCTGCGGAAAAGCCCAGCAGCGCATCGGACTGCAACGCGGTCACCCACACAGTGCTGCCGTCCGGCGACACCGCCACGCGGACAGGCTGGCAACCGGCGGCCATGTGGGCAAGCACCGCGCCGCCGTCAGCGCCGCTCTCAGCGCGGGCCGTGTCGATGACCCACAACTGGCCGTGCGGGCCGTACGCGCCGTAGGTGGTGACGTACAGTTGCCCGCCGCCCGGCGACATCGCGACGCCGACAGCGCCAGGAGCCAGCGGCACGATGCCAACCGCCACCCCGCGGGCGGAAAAGCCGCGCCGCAACGCCGCTGCTAGGTCAAACACGCTCAGCCCGCCCGTGGTCTCGTCGGTGACGAAGACGTACCGGTCATCACCCGACACCGCAACCTCAAACTGGCCCGCCCCGGCATCAGCGAGCACCCCCACCACCGGATCATGGCCGCCGTCCTCCAGCGCCCGGACACTCAGCACGGCTGTCGCCGTGTATCCAGCCACCACAAGCAGCAGCCCGTCATGGCTCATCGCCATCCCGAACGCGTCGGCCAGCGAGCCCGGCAGCTTAACCGTGCGCACCAGCCGCGGCACTTCGCGGCCCAGCGCAATCACTGCGATCTCGCCACCGGTGCCAGTAGACACCGACGTGAACACCCACCGGCCATCTGCCGTGCCCACCACGGCAGTGGGACGCCCGGGCACCGGCATGGTCACCGGTCGCTGCGCCGCCAGTAGCCTGCCAGCCGCCACGCTGGTGGAACAGCCTGCGCTCAAAGCAGCGGCTGCCCGATGCGGCGCTCCCGGCACACCCGAGGAACAACCAGCCAGGACAATGACCGCGCCAGCTGACGCAATCGCAACGAGGCGCCGGTAGTAGCACCGGCACTTGCACAGCTGACAGCCCACCTCTCCATCATTACCACCAGCCTGGTTCCGCCGAAGGCTGCCGTCTGTCAGAAGGCCCACGGCCCTAACTTAGGGGATGGCCCTACAACGGCCCTAGAACGCAAACCGGCGGGCCAGGAACCAATTTGTGCACGAATTTGTGCACGAGACGCGGCGGGACAGGCTGAGACGAGGGAGACGTGGAAGGCCGGAGACGATCTCATGTCACCGGTCTGCCGAGGCCAGCGCGGTGACCTGACCAGAAGTCTCATGAGGACGGGCTGCGAGGTAGCCGGGCAGGCTGCTCGGCGGCGCGGGGAAACGGAGTGGGCGCATGACGTTTGCCCGGTCGTTACGGACTAACGCAAACCCATAAGGGGTCCGGGAGGGCAAAGAACGGCGTGGCAGCGCCATAGTAGGCGCAGGCTCCCGGCCGGAGATCCTGTCATCGACGCTATTGACCGGGAGACTAGCGGCCGGGGTTCGACGGCGACCACCCGGTCCCGGATGACCGCGGAAGCTGCAAGGCCTCCCACCAGACTGCCGCCGGATTGTGATACGCCTCCGGTCCGGCACCAAGGGCCGATCTGACCGCAGGGGCAACGAGCACAGGTCAAAGTGCCTGGTCAACGTACACGCGAATCGGCCCCTGACGCCTGCCCTCCGGCGAATAGGGCGGCAGCAGTCAGTCCGATGGGGGGAAGGCGGCGCACAAGGACCAGGGCCGGGGCGGAAGGTGCCGGGCGGGGATGCGTCCGCCGCATGGGAGCCACGCTGGGAGCCACACGGGGTCCGGACGCCCACGCGGGTATCTACGGATCTGGAGGTCGGAACGGATGAGGCCAGCTACGCCAGCATCCATCGGTCCTGGACGATGTGCCTACTCCTACGGATCCGAAGGTCCGAGGATGACCGCCAAAAGGCCTCCGCGGTACGCTTACCTTTCGTTGTGTTCCTGGGGAGGCCGGAGATGGCAAAGCCGGGCGACCAGATGGCAGGAGGCACGGGCGGCCGTGGCCGCCTCCTGGCATCCCACGCCGACCGCGAACAGGTGATCGACACGCTCAAAGCGGCATTCGTGCAGGGCCTGCTGACCAAGGACGAATTCGACCTGCGGGTCGGCCGGACGCTCGGGTCGCGGATCTACGCAGAACTGGCGGCGGTCACCGCTGACATCCCTGGCGGGCTGATCGGAGCCCCGTTGCCGCCGAAGCGCGCCCAGGCAAAGGCGCGGGCGGCGGGGAACACGGCGGTCAAGTCGGGCGTATGCACGCTCACGGCAATCATTCTTGCGGCAAGCATGTCGGCGGCCGCTGTGTCCGGCCCAGGCGCGGCACTGATCATGGCATTGTTCCTTATGGGTATCGGGGGCATCATCGCCGTTATCGTGGCCTTGCTCGCAGCCGGGATCCGGCTGCTCGAATCACGGCATCGGAAGCGCTCCAGCGGGCAGCTACCGCCGCGGTCATCCCCTGGCGCGGGCGCGCAGGCATCGCGGCGCCCGGCATCTGGCGCCCCTGCCGGACAGTTCCCGCAGGTCGATCACGGTCAGCAGCACACCGCCGAAGCGGCCCGAAGCGATCTTGCTGGCCTGAAATCGTCCGGCTCGCGGCCACGCGTCAATGGCGCTCTCGCGGGTTGTTCGCCATAGGGCGGCCGATCGCCGTGCAATTAGCCTGGGTGATAAGCGGTCAACCATGGCTACTCCGCGTTCTTTGTCGAACTTGGTCTGGAGCTGGAGGGCGAGGCGGCGGTCGAGGGACGGCGGGTGGACCGCGTCGTCGGGCTCGACGATGTCCGAGCCGACGTCGCAATGGTGCGGACTCCGGACGACCACGGCCGGCTTGAGCTGACGAAGTTCCACACGCCGGCGGCAGTCAGCGCTGAGCCGAAAGCACCGGCGAACACGCTGGGCATACGTCGCATCATGTTCGCCGTCGAAGACATCGAGGACGTCCTTGCCCGCCTGCATGGCCATGGCGCCGAACTCGCTGGCGAGCTGGAGCAGTACGAGGACAGCTATCGGCTCTGCTACGTCCGCGGCCCCGAGGGCATCATCGTCGCGCTGGCCGGGCAGCCCAGCTGAAGCGTTCGAAGCAGGTCACGACCCCGACGACAACCCCGGACATCGGCGACCGCGCCGGGCTCAGCCTTAGGCCCGCCCGGCGCGCGCCGGGCCGCACCTGCGCGGGCGCGCAGATCTACGCGGTTTATACCTCACGCCGGCCGGGCACGGCGCACAGCCGTCTTCCGGATTCGGTCGTCCAGCTCACGGTTGCCGCGTCAATGCCGCCTGCCGGCATCGCCTGAAGAACGCGCTGGAGGCCGGGCGCCAGAGCAGCCACACCGCGGCGAGGCCGGTCAGCCAAGTCAGCACGGCGCAGAATACCTGCGCGACGCCATGGTTGCCGATCAGCTCCAGCGTCGCCAGGCCGAACAGCACCGTGGACAGGATGCGCGCCCAGTTCCTGCCCTGGCTGGTCGCCCGCGCCATCCACAGCCACAGGGCGATCACGGCCAGGCCGACGACTACCACCAGCGTGATGGTGAGCGGGGCCGCGGTGAGGGGGTGCCCGAGCACTCTACCCTTGCTGTCGCCCATGAAGGGCAGCGCGACGATCAGGTACGCGGCGGAGCTGACGGCGCCCGCGTGCATGAACTTGCCTGCGCTCAGCACCGGCGCGGGAGGCCGCAGCCGTTCGGCCGGCTGGCCGCTGGACGGGCGGGGCTGGCCCGCGGTGACCTCTGCTACGGCTTTGGCGTACGTGGCGGGATCGGTGGCGATCCCGGCAACCAGCCTGGCGCGGGCCGCGTCCAGCTCGGCAGGCGCGGGCAGGGGCGTCGCCTGCGCCAGCTCCCGGAGCAGCTCCATGTCATTCATTGGTCGTGATCTCCTCATACGTTGCCTCCGCATCGGTACCGGCCAGGACCTGGCGCACCTTCGTGCGCGCCCGGTGCAGCCTGGACTGCACCGTCCCCACCGGGATGGCCAGCGCCCGCGACACCTCTTGGTAGGTCAGCTGCTCCCAGGCGATGAGCAGCAGCACATCCCGGTCACCGGCCGACAGCGCGGCCAGCGCCTCGCCCAGCAGCGTGCGCATCGCCTGGGCTGTGACATCGGCAGCCACCCGTTCGGCGTGACCAGGAACCTCAGGCTCGGCCGCAGCGGCCTGCCTGATCCGGTACTGGCGGGCCTCGTCCCTGCGATGCTGGCCGACCAGGTTGGTGGCGATCCCGTACAGCCAGGGCCGGGCATCCGCGTGGCCGAGGTCATACCGGTCCCGCTTGGCGAAAGCGACCAGGAACGTCTCGGCGACCAGGTCATCGGCAACCTGGCGGCCAGCACGCCGGGCAAGGTAGCGGTAAATATGCGGGGCGTGCCTGTCAAACAGAACCGCGAACCGCTCCGGCTCCCGCCAGGAACTCTCAATGACCGCAGCATCATCCGCGGCGGCGGATCCCCGGCGCCGCCTCATGCGTGACCTTGATTCATGTCCATGCCCTTCCGGGTGCTCGGCAGGCTACATCTGTTATCCGCAACTGGCGCCCAACATGTTCACGGCCACCGCTCAGAACGGGCCATACGACGCCATCCGCTGGGACGAGGACCCCGCTGAGCCGCGGAAGGATCAGGACGGGCGTACCAGACGGCTGGTCCGTAGCGGTCGGCGCTGGGCTTCAGGCTGGCAAACGGCCGGCTCACCCTGGGTCCGCTCCAACCCGAGGCTGCCCATGCGCTATGGGACGGGCCAGAGCCCTGATGCGGCGTAGGATCGTGCCACGATGTGGCCTTGATCACAATCTATCCATGAAAGGAACGCCGCGATGCTGGTGGGGGTACTTATCGATCCCGCGCTCGCGTGCAACGGGCATCCGTAGTGACCGCGAGGATGCAGGAGAACCGGCGCTGGCTAACGCGGTTACCAGCAGCAAGGCTGGACTGTACCGGAGTGAGCCGACCATCGACGGCGTCACCTACCTGGCCGGTTGGGTGGTTCCTGATTCAGACGTGGCCGCCACCCCGGCTGCCTCCGTGCTTGTGGGAGGCGGGATCCTGAAACCGCGGACGCATCAGTTGCTCACCGCTCCTGCGCTTACCTCTCAAGACATCTCCGCTGGGCAGGTGATGGTATCTGGGCACCCGGCGGCGTCGTTATGCAGGTGTCGATCCCCGCCTTCGAGGCCAGTCCTTGCAGCGTCTGTGCGGCCTGCACGCTTCCGGAGTCCTGGGCTCCGGCCTCGAACCAGCCCGCCATTCCGGCGAAATGCTGCTGCGTCAGGAGGTATGGCGGATTGTGGGCGTTGTAGTCGGCCGTCGAGCCGCCGAACAAGACTTGAATGGTCTGCTGCTTGTCGACGTACTGATAAGTGGGCGACGCGTCGCCGGAGAAGTTGGCGAAGGCCGGGTACTCCTTGGGGTGCCTGAGGGCCAGCATCGTGGCGCAGAGACCGCCCTCGGAAAGCCCGGCTATCGCGATTGATCCCGGAGTCGTCTTGGCGTTGAATTTCTTCTGTATGAACTCCGGCACGGTCTTGGTGAGGTACGTCGGCACGCCGTTCCTTCTGCACCGGGGCCGGCCCTCAACGTCGACGCCCAAGTGGATCCCAACCTGCCCGCCCTGGACTAGCTCGCCTTGGTGATGGGCGGGATCTTGTAGGTGCCGCCCAGCACGGCGGCCTGCGGCTGGTACAAGCGCATGACGGGCCGGAACGGCGCATCCGGGGCGGGCAGCCAGTTGCTGGTGTCAGCCGGCTGCTCGTGCTGGATCTCGATCGTGAGTGACCCGTCGGAGTCGCGGCGCAGGCCCGGGGTGCGGTCGCCGATGGAGTACCGGTCGATCGGGTTGGCGACGAGGTAGAAGTCGGGCAGGTCGTACATGGTGATCGACCAGAAGGCGTCGACCGGCGGGTCCTGGTCAAATCGGATGGTGTACCGGTTGCGTCCGTCGAGCTGATCGCCGTCGGCGTCGGTGTAGGTCATCGGATAGGCCGCCTCATATCCGTGGTTGCCCCACAGGCCGCCGCGGGCGGCCAGGGCCCGGGCTAGGTAGCTGGTCTCGCGGCCGGCGATCTTCCACGCCGGGTCATCGATCGTGCCCGGGCCCAGGTGGTCGAGGTTGTAATCGAACATATGGAAGGTGATCGTCCAGCCGTTGATGACCGGCGCCAGGCCGCCCGCCTTGAGCACCGCGTCCATCTTCTGCTTCGCGGCGTCCGCGCCAGCCGTCAGCGCCTTGGCCAGGCCGGGCGGGCAGTCGGCGTAGGAAGCGGCCGGGCCGACCAGGCCGAGGGGGGCGAACCGCTGCTGGTAGGCGCGGTCCGGCTCGGATGGGGGGAAGGCCTGCAGCCAGGCCCGCATCTGCTCGAAGAAGGCGAGCTCGGCGGGGACGGCAGCCGGTGCCGGGAGGCCCTTCGGAGGCGCCGGGGTGTCGTACGGCTCCAGGGACAGCCCGCTTTGCAGCGCCCGGACGGCATCCAGGTCAGCCGGGCCATCGCAGGCCCAGCGGCCCACGATCGTGCCCACATCCGTCGGGAACTCGATCACCCGGGCCCCATCAGGCGCATCCGACTTCCATCCCGGCGGGACCAGCAGGAAGGATCCGGCCGCAGTCCCGGTCGCCCGGCGGCCCACATAGGCGAAGTTATTGGTCCACGCGTCGACGAACTGCAGCACGTAATAACGCCCAGCCGAGTCCGGCACGCGCAGCAGCACAGGGCCGCCGCTCACATCGACCTGCGCGATGGAGTAGATGGTGTCGTTGTTGATCGACACGAACTGGTCCTGCGGCCCGGCCAGCTTCGACGCGTGGCTGAAGCTGTTGAAGGAAGCTGGCGCAACCGACCCCATGCCCTCGCGAGTGAAGCCGCCAACCATCTGCAAGTCGAAGACCAGCGGAAAGCCGTAGACGTAGGCATCAGCGGCCAGCGCCGCAAGATCATCACTCACCCTGGTCCTCCATTTCCCGAGATGCCAGCAATGGGGACGCGGCTCAGCTCAGTTCAGCTCACCGAAGCGCGACCGAAAGCGTCCGGCTCAGCCGTGCCCGTCCTGAGGCGCCCCAGCGCTACCAGCCTTGATGGCACGCGACCCACACGTATCACCCACCAAGGGTGAGATGCTGCACACACTTCGACACCAGCAGTCGCGTGGGATGTTGAATCCGGGCCACACCGGCTCACGGAGTCCGTCGGCCCGCACCAGCCTGCCGCGGCCGGCGGGCACAGGGCGCCCCCCCATCGCCCTCGTCGGCTGTTTCAGTGAGAGCTTCCGCTGTCGTGCGCCGCAGAGCCGTAACTGCTCACTAAGCCAGCCTTGGGACAAAACAGATTATCTACGGAAAATAAGCAACAGGATCCATCGGTCGGCTATCAGGCAGATCCTTGCGAGATCTTGTTTCGCCCATGCAAGAACTTGCATGCTCCAACCGGAAGCGCCTAATCCACCGAACCTCACCCGCAGGAAGGGGCCGCCGACGTCCAGCCGCGGCGGACGGCGCACCGGCCGCGATCAGCCGTGCCTGCGGCATCAGGCGCGGGCGGGGCAGTTCATGGCACCACTGCCGCGGTGGCCCGGGCCGCGATGTCGCTATAACCGTTACGCCGGCACCAGCTCAGGATATAACGTGCATGTTCGCCGCACCATCGGTAAACGACCTCGGGGGTCATCTTAAGCTCATGACTATGCTCGCGTCGATCTTTGATCAGAGGGCCAAGGTAATCGACGAGTTTAGCGGCAGTGTCGTATCCGACGTGCGCGGTGCTGGCGAGCGTCTCATGGTTTACCGCCCGGCCTGAGGCGATCGCTCCGGCCAAGCGGGCCGCAGTCACGCCCTTGCCTTTCTTGAAATAATCGTGAATCCGCGGAATATCTGGCGGACTGGCGCCCGAGGGAAACCGGGAGACCGCCAGGCTGCCGCCGCTGACGGTAATGTCAATAGCCTCGATAAGCGGCCCGGGACCCATTGCCTTTCGGTAAATTCCCACTACTTCGGGCTGCTCGACTGCCTCGTCCAGGTGATCACGCTCAAGCCCGTGACCTTGGGCGGCGAATATTACGGGTGTCTGCCTGCCTGCATGCCGAAGGGCGTTGAGCACGTCAAGCCCGTCGAACGAGTACTCGATGACATAGTCGTTCCAGGTAAGGTCGGCAACCACTACGTCAAATCTCAAGCGGTCATTGATGGCGTGCTCGACCGCAGCCTCATCCTCGGCGATCCTTACCCTGGCATCAACCAGGGACTGCCGCAAAAGAGGTTCGATGATCTTTCCCAGCGCGGCAGCGACTAGAATACGTGGCCCGTCTTGCATTGATCTCCCAACTGCAGATCAAGATTATGCCACATGGGCGCCCGCGGCCGGCGCCCGCCGTCTGCGGCCAGGTGCGCGAGCTATTGCCCGATGCGAGCCATCTGAGCTTATAGCAATATCAGCAGTTGTGCGGTCAGCGGGCAACGTGGCCCTTCTCAGGCCGAGGCGTTCAGGTGAGCGGAACCTCCACCGCGGCATCCTGCTTCGGGTAGCCGCTCAGAAGGTCCGGCGCATCAGCCAGCGCGGCAGGCTGGCGCTGCGTGCGGCGGTCTGGACGACACGGTGGAATCCGGCCGCCTCGAACATCGACGTCGTGCCCACATAGGCGAACGCGGTGCTGACCCGCGCCCCGGCCGGATCGATCGGGTATCCCTCCAGAGCGGGCGCGGAATGCTCCCCGGCGTAGGAGACGGCGCCGGCGAGCAGGGCGCGAGCCACTCCGCGACGGCGGTATCCGGGCCGCACGACAAAACATGTCACGGTCCATACCGGCAGATCGTCGACGGCAGGGATGGTCCGGGAGCGGATCAGGCGGCCCATTTGGGAACGAGGACCCAGCCCGCACCAGCCGACCACCGTTCCGTCCAGGTAAGCGAGCAGTCCTGGCGCCGGATCACCCGCGAGCAGTTGGCGCACCCTGGCTGGCCGGTCAGGAACCCGGTCGTACTCCCGGAAGCCAGCCGCCAGTACAGGCACCAGCAGGCCTTGTCGGAACGACCCAGCAGGGTGGCGACATCGTCGAATCGCTCAGCGGTCGCGGGCAGCACCTCCAGGGCCATGCCCTCAAGGCTGCCATAGGGGGCAGCTGGCGCTCAGGACGACCAAAACTCGGCCCGAACGGGTGCCGGTTTACCTCGTTCCACCGCGATCACGCTCACCTGGTTCGATGCTGGCGACGGCCGGAGCCTGCCGGACCTGCTCGTCTAGTCGCTGAAGTAATGACCGACCCGCGCCGGCGACTACAGCCGCCTCGTCGCGGCCTTCCGCAAATCCGCCCAGGCCCTTCCTCGCCTGCTCTCAGTTAGGACGTACTCCGACAGCCTTCCTGGGTTCCCGGGAGCCACCGCCATGCCCCCTGGCATTATCGATTAGGTGACCAGCACCGACCTCGACCGCCTCGCACGCACCGCCTACGAGGCCCACCGCAGCGCTCACCCGGGATCTCTCCCGCCCTGGGAAGACGTCCCCGAGCAGGAGCAGAAGGCCTGGAGGGCCGCCGTGTCGGCCGTCACAAGCACGGGCGACGCCACCCTCGCCGACGCGGGCCCCGCCCCGTCGATCGTCATCCAGGCCGGCGACGAGACCCACGTCTTCCATACCGAATTCACCGCGGGCCGGCAGGGCACACTTGTCGTCAACGATGAGCACGCCTCCAGCCAGCACGCCCTCTTCCAGCCCGCTCATGGCCTCTGGTACGTCGAGGACCTCGGCTCGACCAACGGCACCTGGCTCAACGGGCGCCGCATCGTCGCCGCCCAGCGGCTGAAGAAACGCGACAAGGTCAGGATCGGGCGCACCGTCATCGTCGTGGTGTCGGCCTAACAGGTTCCGGCGGGCTGGACCTCCGCTGACCGGGCCGTTCACGAGGGGATGACCTGGAATAAAGGGGCCTCAAATGCCAGGGTCCGCGTTGATAAGGCTGCAGGGTTGCCTTATCGACGCGGACCCTTCCAGGTCATCCGCACGGCCGCGGCAGGGGAGCGGCCCGCGCTATGAGCAAGGAACTCTGATAGAGATCATGCCCAAAGACTTACTAGGACCCACACCTGAAGAAGTTCAGTTGTGGTTAAGATTTCCGGCCGCCGCCCAAAGACTGGTCATCCCGGGCGTCCGTTGAGCCGGAAGGCGGCCGCCAGGCGGGCACGGCGAGGGTGACGCGCAGCCCCCGCGGCCAGCTGGGCGCGGCCGTGACGGTGCCGTCGTGGGCCGCGGCGATCTCGGTGACGATGGCGAGCCCGAGGCCGGGGTTCTAGGCTTCATCGGGGTCTCCAGGACGTGGCAGCCGGAGGCTGTAGCCGACGGCGCGCTGGGTGTGGATCAGGTCCGGCCCGTAACTGGCCAGCTTGCGCCGTAGGTACGCGACATAGGTGGACACCACGGTGGTGGACCCGCGGAAGTCGTAGTCCCACACGTGGTCGAGCAGCTGCGCCCTGGTCAGCACGCAACACCTACACGATCATGAGCGTCAACCCGGGCGCCGATAGCTTCACCGTCTTCCTCAACGGCTGGCGGTTCGTCAACAACGGCGCCACCATCACCGACGGCATCGGCTTCATGGCCTGCGCCGGCTGAGGCTGCGGGTAAACCGGGGCACGCGCCAGGTCCGTTCGGGATCAAAGGGCCTTATGCCGAACGGACCTGGCGCATGTGTCCGCCACCCTGCGTGCGGCGACCGGTAACCTCTGTGTTACGGTAGCCTGGTCGTTACCAACGGACCCTGGGGAGGCGGGCGGGAGTGATCCAGGCGCGCGCGGCCGGCGATCCGTTCGAGGCGCTCGGCGACCCGAACCGGCGGGACATCCTGCGCCTGCTCAGCGAGGGTGACAAGCCGGTCAGGGATATCGCCGCGGTGCTGCCGATCAGCCGTCCCGCGGTCTCCAGGCATCTGCGGCTGCTCAAGGAGGCCGGCCTGGTGGCGGAGCAGGCGCAGGGCACCAGCCGGATCTACCACCTGCGGGAAGAGGGGATGCACGCGGTCCAGGCGTATCTGGAGCGCGTCTGGGGAGACGCCGCCCGCGCGACCGCAACCAGGCGGGCTGGAAGTCCCTGTTGCCGCACTTCGTGACCGCAGCCGAGAAAGGGGAACAGTGATGGCCACTGGCACGAAGGAAGACCCGTGGGAGCTCAAGACCCCGCCGGGCACGTCACGCTACACCATGTACCGGGACGAGCAGGCCGACCCGCCCGCCCTGGTCTGCCAGGTTGGCTCCACCACCTTGAAGTACCAGCTGCGCGCCATCGACGACCTGCACACCTGGCTGGCCGCCCAGGGCGAGTGGGTTTCGCTCGGCGCGGCCGACGAGAAGAAGCCCGCCGCCGAGGGGACGGTGGAGGCGTGGGGACGGTCCGCCGATAACCCGGTCGGCGGCTGGTACGGCCTGCGCAGCGGTTACCGCGGCCGGTTCGGGATGTACCTGCCGCCGCTGCTCGAGGAACTCGGCCTCGCCGAGGTCACCCACGATCCCCGCAACAACCGGATGCGGGCGATTTAGCGATGCCGGCGATGACCCGGCTCAGCTAACGGCGTCATGTCCCTTGGCCGCGAGCATGACGATAACGACAGCGGCAACCCAACAGGCACCTAGCGCATAACCGCCCAGAACGTCCGTCAGCCAGTGGGCTCCCAGGTAGATGCGTGAGCCGCCCACCACAAGCGCGACGAGCGCGGCCACGCTCCACAGCACAGTCTTAGCCCAGGGCGATCTCCCCGCGCCCAGGACGATGGCGAGCATCGCGTAGAAGGCAACTGACTGAGCCGCGTGCCCGGAAGGGAACGCTGCACCCGAGAAATGCCCGATCCATATCGCCGGCGGTGGCCGTGGCCTGCCGATCAAGGGCTTCACGATGTCGTACAGGCTAACTACGCCGACCACGGCGGCGGCCAGCAGTGCCAGCGGCTGCCACCGGCGTCGCCGCTAGCCGGTGGCGAGGGCGCCGGGCCGGTCAGCGGGACCGTCGAAGATTGCCGTCGCGCCCGCGCTCGTGAGCGTGCTGTTGTCATCTCCGTGTGGAACAGGCACCATGTGCGAGTGATCGGTGAACCGGGAGCGGTGCTCGAGGCAGGCGCCTGGGTCGACGGCCACCAGGAGCGGGACGCCTTCCACCCGCGTCTCACCCGGCTGGTGAGGCAGGTATGCCGGTGAACCGGGAAGCGACCGATCTGTGGTCGGCGGCGCTGGGCGCCGCGGGCACCGTCATCCGCTACGGCCACTGGGGCCGCCCGGTGCTGGTGTTCCCCTCCGAGCGGGGCCGGGCCGCCGACTTCGAGAACAACGGCATGGTCGGCGCGGTGGCGAGCCTGATCGACGCCGGACGGCTGAAGCTCTACTGCGTGGACAGCTATGACGCGGCGTCCTGGTCCAACACCGACATCCCGCTCGAGGAGCGGGCCCGCCGCCACGGCCGGTACGAGTCGTGGATCGT
>Ga0208565_1001094_pt1 | contig 16803 bp, 14 predicted proteins | sample Sb_taG_7_FD_187706 | JGI IMG/M metagenome (GOLD analysis project Ga0208565, IMG submission 187706) | Peat soil microbial communities from Weissenstadt, Germany - Sb_50d_2_FS metaG (SPAdes) (version 2) | ecosystem: Environmental > Terrestrial > Soil > Wetlands > Peat | place: Germany...
GTGACGGTGACCCGGATGGTGTGGTATCCGGTCGCGCCGTTCGGCTCGGTCTTGTGCACGACCGCGGTCTGGGTGTAGCCGGTCTTGTCGGTCGCCCGCACTTGCAGCACGTGCAACCCGGGGGTGGTGGCGTCCCAGACGTAGTACCACTGACGCCAGGTACCGATCGTGTCCTGCGGGGCGAGTTTCGCCTCGTACCAGGTGCCGTCCACCGACACCTCGACGGCTTCGATGCCCCGGTGCTGGGCCCACGCGACGCCGGCGATCGTCACCTGGCCCGCGGTCACGCTGCTGCGGGCCTTGGGCACGTCGATGCGGGATTCGGTCTTGATCACCGCCTGCTGGGACCACCCTTGCTTGACCCAGTAGGCGTTGAACGCGTTGAAGGTGGTGAATTCCATGTCCACCACCCATTTGGTCGCGGACACGTAGCCGTAAAGCCCGGGCACCACCACGCGCACCGGGAAGCCGTGCGACTGCGGCAGCGGCTGGCCGTTCATGCCCACCGCGAGCAGCGACTTCCGGCCGTCCATGACCGGGTCGGTGGCCACGCCGATGGTCATGCCCTTGCCGTCGCGCATGACGATCTGGTCGGCGCCCGACTGTATCCCCGCCTTGCGCAGCACGTTGGCCAGCAGCGTGCCCTGCCAGCGGGCGTTGCCGATGTAGCCGCCGCCCACCGCCTCCGAGACGCAGGTCAGGGTGATGTCCTGCTCGATCATGGGCATCTTCATCAGGTCGTCGAAGGTGAGCGTCATGGGATGGTCGACCATGCCGTGGATGTTCAGCTGCCAGGTCGAGGACGAGAGTTGCGGGAGGACCAGGGAGGTGTCGACCCGGTAGAAATCCGCATTCGGCGTGTAGAAGGGGGAGATGCCCGGGATGTTCAGCGAGGTGGCCAGGGGCGGCGGCTTGTACGTGGCGGCGGGCAGCGAAGTGGCCGTCGGCATCGCCGTCGGCGTGGTGGCCGGAGCGGTGAGCTTCGCCGAGGCACTCGCGGAGGTGCGCTTGCCGATCAGGATCTTGCCGCCGACCCCGGCCGTGACCGCCGTCGCGGCGGTGACACCGCTGATGGTGAGGAACTTACGCCGGTCAAAGCTTGTCATCATGCCCTCCTGCGGCTGTTGCCGCGCGTCCGCGGTACCGGGGCGACCCTTTGGAGCGGGGCCGACGCCTGCGTCAGCCACAGCAGCGCCGCGATGCCGGCGATGCCGCCGATGACCGCGGGGGCGACGTCGCTCACCCGGCCTCCCGGCCTGGTAATCGTCACGAAGGCGGCGACCATGCTGAACGCCGCGAGGCCGGCCGCGCCGGGCGCGGCGGCGCGCCGGGCCAGCAGCCCGATCCCCACCGCGAGGACGGCGATGGCGGCGTACATGCCGAGCAGCAGCACGGTCCGGCCGTGCGTGCCGAAATGCTGCAGCGCGATGTTCTTCAACGCGGCCGGCGTCCGGTCGATGAACACGCTGGCCAGGGCGGCCATCGGCGAGGCCTGGGGCCGGACGAAGCCCGCGGCCAGGGTCGAGACGCCGATCATGACGGCCGCGGCGAGGAACCCCGTCACCGCGCCGACACCCAGCCCGCGTAGTCTCGCTTCCCGCCTGGCGTCCTGGTCGGCCTGCCAGCGGTACGGGTCGACACCGGCATCGGGAGCCACCAGCATGGGATCGGAAAGCCCGGGCTCGGTGTAGCTGCCCGGCCCCAGGTAGCCCGGTGAACCCGGTGAACCCGGGAAGTCATCGAGAGCCTCGGCATAGCCGTCCGGAGCCCCGACGAAGGTGTCCGTGGCCCCGGCGTAGCCACCAGCGGCACTTCCGTAGCCGCCTGCGGCTTGGCTATAGCCGTCCGTGGTGGTGCGGTAGGCGTCCGCGGACGCGGCATAGCCGTCGGTGGCGTTGCCGTAGCCATCTGCGGTGCTGCCGTAGCCGTTCTCGCTCCAGTCGTAGCCGCTGGCATCGCTCACGTACTCGTCGGCGGCCTGGCCGTAGCCGCTCTCGGTGCGGCTGTAGCGGTCTGCGGTGCCAGCGAAGCCGTCTCCCGCGTCGGCGTAGCCGTATGCGGTACCCGGGTATCCGTCGACGGGCCCGGCGTAGCCGTTGGTGGTGTGGCCGTAGCCGTTCGTGGTGTCGGCGTAGCCGTCAGCGGCTTCGGCGAAGTCGTCCGCCGCACCGGCGTAGCCGTTGACCTCCGTGGCGTAGCCGCCGCTGGGGTAGCCGCCTGTGCCGTAGCCGTTCCCGGCGCCATAGCCACTGCCGTTCCCGGCGCCGGTGCCGTTCCCGGTGCCGTTCCCGGCGCTGGGGAAGCCGTTGCTGCCGTAGGCGTCCCGCGCGTCGAAGCCGTCGGCCGAGCCGAAGTCGGCCGAGCCGAAGCCGGCCGAGGAGCCGTAGCCGTTCATTTCGGGGGGCAAGGTGTCCGTGATCACGGCCGACTGGTAGCCGCGGTCTCCCGCTCCGCCGGAAGCGTCCTGGTAGCCAGCCTGGCGCCGGTAACCTGCGGTCGCCGGGTAAGCGTCCTGACGATCGGCCGCGTACCGGCTGCCCGCGTGCTCCCCGTCCCGGTAATCCTCGTCGTCCCGGTAGGGCGGCCAGCCCGCGGGCGGGGTCGCCTGCGGGCTGCGCTCCTGACGAGGCGGCATGCGGTGCGACGGGTTGTAACTCATATCTCTATTCACGGTCCTGGTGGTGGGTGCCGTTTGATGTTTGCCTTGCGGGTAACCAACCGGTAAGAAAGCGCCGGATCCCGGCGGGGCAAGTCAGACCCGGATTTCCCGCGACTCTTCGCGGGTCAGGACCGGGCGCCGCGGGAGAGCGGGCACGACGTCCTCGCCGACATCGAGCACCGTGAGCTCCGAGGTGACCAACGGTTCTGCCGTGGCGGGCTGGAGCGGCTCGCTGATGCTTGCGCGCCTGGCGAGCTCGTGGCGGATCAGCCAGCCGACGGCCACGACCACCAGGGGCACGCCGTAGGCGATGGCGTCACCGAGCCGCGGCGGAGGGGTGTACGGGCCCAGTTCCGGATAGGCCGCGTAGTACCCGCCGGCGGCGAAGGCCAGCCATTCGGGACGGCCGTCGAGGGCGACCAGCATGACCAGCAGCAGCGAGTACCACTGGTAGTGCGGCGTGGCCACGGCAAGCGCGGCCGCGGTCATGTAGAGGGCGCCTTCCCAGGGCCGGTCGGGGTCGGAGAACTGCAGTACGGCAAAGGCGACCGCGGCCAGGATGAGCGCCGCCGCCGCGATGGCCAGCGGCCCGGTGACGAACAGGCCGATGATCCCGAACCTGGTCCCCTTGGTGTAGCCCTCTTGCTGCAGGTAGCCGGGCAGGAAACCGATCACCTTGCTGCCGACCCGGATCACGTGCGGGACGTAAACGGCGACGAACGCGCTTCCCGCGGCGACCAGGACCGTCACCCAGCGGCGCCGCAGTAGCGCGGGCACGGTCAGCGCGGGGGTCATCTTGGTCGCGATGGCCAGGCCGAGCAGGATGCCGCCGAGGATGGTCCGGCGGGTGGTGCGGGCCGTGGCCAGCAGGAGGACCGCGGCCGCCGTGATGCCCACCGCGACCACGTCCACGTGGGCGCTGTTGCCGGCCTCCAGGATCACCGTCGGGCACCACGACCACAGCGCGGCCATGCGGATGTCCCGGCCCAGTCGGCCCAGGCCGAAGAGCAGCAGCACCGTGACGAGCACGGCGACCAGCGCCGTGGCGGCCTGGATGGGCGTGCTCGAATCGCTGGCGGTCGGCAGGTAGTGCACCGCGAGGAAGTACGCCTCGGCGACCGGCGGGTAGATGGTGGGCACCATCGGCCGGTTGATCCTCGTGCAGCCCGGGGTGAGGTCGGCGGCCGGATGGAGGCTGACGTAAGAGGAGGTAATGCAGTACTCGGCGCCCGGGTAGAAGAGGAACTCATCCCGCAGCCCGGCCAGTTGTGTGGCCGTGGGGACGTACTGGTACGGGTCGATGCCAGCGGCCTGGACCTTCCCGTCCCAGATGTAGCGGTAGAGATCGTTGCTGCCCTGCGGTGGCGCGGACACCGCGGCGACCTGGAGGGCGATGCCGCCGAGCAGGATGAGCGCGACCGAGGTCCGCCGCGGCACCTTGCGCAGCAGCCAGGCCGCGACGATGAACGCCATCCAGGCGCCGATCAGCAGCGGCAGCTGGCGTATCCGGGCCGGGTCGAGGCTGGGCCGCACGAGCAGCAGGATCAGGGCCGCCGTCACCGACAGGGCCAGGCCAATCGCGGCTACCCGTATTTTTCCGTTCATGTTGCGAAGAGTTCCATCTATCTGGGCGGATGCGTCATCCGCGGGCCGGGCGGTAAGCATTCGGTAACAGCGTGACGAGGGTTCGTTCGGCACAAACCTGACAGCCGCCGATCGAGGCGAACCACCGTCCGTCGACCGTCCAGATGTCGACCTGGCCGAGCCCGGCGTCGTACGCCACGTCGGTGATGTGATCCGCGCCGACGTAGGCCCAGGGGAACCAGGCGCTGGCCGATCCCGCGTGGCACAGCCGGACCTGCTCGCGGCGGAGCGGAGAGCCGGGCGGCTCGAGTTCGACCAGGGCCCGCCCCTGCGGCGCTAGTAGTTCGGATACGCGGCGGAGCAGGGCCGCCGGGTCGCCGCCGATTCCGATGTTCCCGTCCGCCAGCAGCACCGTGGTCCAGCGGCCGGTCCCGGGGACGCGGTCGAACACGTCGCGCAGCATGACCAGCGCACCGGAGGACCGGGCCAGGTCAACGGCGTACGGCGTGATGTCGATGCCGAGGGCGGGGATGCCGCGTTCGGCCAGGGCGACGGTCAGGCGGCCAGGTCCCGAGCCGATATCGAGCGTGGGGCCCTCGCAGCGGTCGAGGATCGATTTGTCGCCGGGGCTTTCGCGCAGCCAGCCGTCCACCGGCAGCGGCTTGCGGCTGCCGTCGGCGTGCTCGATCTCCGGCCGCGCCCGGCCGGCCAGCGCGTGCTCGTAAAGTTCCCCGATCACGCGGACTCCTTCCGCCAAAAACCCTGGGATGATCGCGAGGTCCGTCAGGCACCCCACCCGCGATCGCTCGATCGCTCGATCGCGCCGCCAGTCCCGGCGGCGCAAAGCATCCCTCAGTGTTAACCCAGACGGAATCTGGCGGGGCCAGTTCGGCGCCGATCAGGCCGGATCTCACAGAATCGTCACTGTGCTTACGGAGTCGTGACGCTTTTGCCCTGTTTACTGGCGTCACCGGCTGTTTACGTCTTACCGTGGAGGCGTAATCATTGCCTTTTTTTACACGGAACGGGAAACCCTTGGTAAGCAACCCCGATCCGCCAGGCCGGATCGTCGTCGTAGACGACGATCCCACGGTGGCGGACGTCGTCGGGCGTTACCTCGTGCGCGACGGCCATACGGTCGAGTGCGTGCACGACGGATACGAGGCACTGCGCCGGGTGGCCGAGGAGCCACCCGATCTTGTCGTCCTTGACCTCATGCTGCCCGGCATGGACGGCCTTGAGGTGTGCCGCAGGCTGCGGGCGCGCTGGCCGATCCCCGTGGTCATGCTGACCGCCCTGGGAGATGAGACCGATCGCCTCGTCGGCTTCGAAACCGGTGCGGACGACTACGTCACTAAGCCCTTCAGCCCGCGTGAGCTGGCCCTGCGCGTGCGTTCGGTGCTGCGCAGGTCTCGCGGCGCCGGCCTTCCTGACAAGCTCGACCTCGGCGCCATCACCGACGGCGACCTGATCGTGGACCTTTCCGCGCACGAAGTCAGGGCCGAAGGCAAGCTGATCCAGCTGACCTCGCGCGAGTATGACCTGCTCGTCTTCTTGATGCGGAACCCGCGCAAGGCCTTCACCAGGGAGCAGCTGCTCACCGAGGTGTGGAGCTGGACGTTCGGCGATACGTCGACCGTCACCGTGCATGTGCGGCGGCTGCGCGAGAAGCTCGAGCCCGACCCGACCATGCCCAAGCGCATCGTGACCGTGTGGGGCGTCGGGTACCGATACGAGCCGGAGGCGGCGTGAGCGAGCCGAAGGGGCGCGGCGCCGCCTGGACTGAGGAGCAGGGAACGAGCGATGAGGGAAGGCGGCGCCTTAAGGCGCCCCGGAGGCGAGCAGGAGGCAGAGCGTGACCGCGCTGGCCGGCGGCGATGTGGCCCTGCCGGCCGACATCCAGTGGTCAGACCTGGCCTTCATCTCCGAGTACGTGCTGGCCATCGCGCTGGTCATTACCCTCGTCGGCATCGTGCTGCTGAGGCGGCTCGCCGGACGTTCGGTCGCCTTGATGGTCACCATTGTGGTAGCCGTCTCCGTGGTCACCTCGATGGCCGGGGTTGGCGTCATCGCCTACCGCATGGTGGGCACCCCTTCCGTGCGTGACGACATACTCGACCTGATGGCCATCGCCGGGCTGGCCGGGCTGGTGGTGGCCCTGTTCGTGGGCCGCAGGCTCATCAAGGCCAGCCGGGCGCTTTCCACGGCGGTGCAGGGCGTCGGCGATAGCGGCGTCTACGTGGCTCCGCAGCTGACCCTGCCCGCCGAACTCGCCGAGCTCTCCGAGGGGCTGGCCGCCGCGCACGAGCGGCTGGCCCAGGCCCGGTCGCGGGAGCGGGCCCTGGAGGCCAGCCGGCGCGAGCTCGTCGCCTGGGTCAGCCACGACCTGCGCACTCCGCTGGCCGGCCTGCGGGCCATGGCCGAGGCGCTGGAAGACCAGGTGGTGATCGATCCGCGCGAGGTATCCCAGTACCACTCGCAGATCCGCCGCGAGGTGGACCGGCTGACCTTGATGATCGACGACCTGTTCGAGCTGTCCCGCATCCATGCGGGCGCGCTGCGGCTGTCCAAGCGCATGGTCGGACTGGAGGACCTGGTCGCCGAGGTCGTCGCCAGCGCCGAGCCGGTCGCGCGGCATAAGGGCGTCCGGCTCACCGGGGCCGCCGTGCGCGGCATGCCGGTCTTCATCGACTCCGCCGAGATGGGCCGGGCCCTGCGCAACCTGGTGACCAACGCGATCAGGCACACCCCGTCCGACGGCGGTGTCGACGTGCTGGCCGAGGTGCAGAGCGGGATGGCCTGCGTGAGCGTGTCGGACGCCTGCGGCGGTATTCCGCCTGGCGATCTGCCGCGGGTGTTCGACGTGGCGTTCCGCGGCGAGTCGGCCCGCACGCCGGGGCCGCAGGAGGGTGCCGGGCTGGGCCTGTCCATCGCGCGCGGCATCGTCGAGGCGCATTCCGGCCAGATCGCCGTGCGCAACGCGGGTCCCGGCTGCCAGTTCCTCATCAGGCTGCCGCTGGCCCGCCCGGGCGTGCCCGCCATCAACCGCACCGTCCCCCGGCGGCACGCCGCCGGCGGACCGCCTCCCGCCGGTCCGGACCAGCCCCGCCCCGATCAGCCCCGGGCCATCACCACCCGCTGACCGCGAAATGATCCCCTGGCCCGAGGAAGGGCCAGGGGATCAGCCATGCTGCCCCTGCCTCCGCGTCGCCCATGCCCCTACCTCCGCGTCCCGCATGTCGATGGCCTCCGCCCGGAACCCAAAGGGGAGCGCCCACTCACGGACAAAGCGAAAGTCTGCAAACGTGGCGGGTGGCGTGCTGGCGTCCGTGTCGCTGTCCCCCGCTTCAAGCGGTGGCGGTACGTCCGCACCGTGATCCGGCCCGTCTACCTCCAGCTCTGCCAGTACCTCGGCACCGATCCCGCCGACTGGCCCGGCCGGTGGCTGGACATCCCGGCCGAGTTTACCGCCGATCCCGGCGCGGTTATTACCCTGGCCTATCCGGCCACGTGGAACCCTGACAGCGCCCGGCAGAACCACATCGACCAGCTGATCCGCCGGCACCTCGGCGCGGACCTTGTCCCGGCGTTCTCCGCGTTTCATGCCACCTGGCGGCACCCGCCCGCGCCGCCGGACCTGGCCCGGTTCGACGGGTACGACCTGCCCGCGCACCGTATTCACCTGGCCACCCTGGCGGGCGGCGTCAAGTGGATCGCGGACTTGCAAGACGAGGAACCGCACCTGTTCATCGCGGCCGGGACCGGCGGCGGCAAGACGAGCACCGCCTCCGTCCCCGCAGCGCATGTCCGCGCGCACGGCTGGCTGGTGGACATCATCGACCCCAAGCGCCGTTCCTACATCGACCGCAAAACCGGGCACGACGTGCTCACCAACGTGCCCGGCATCCGGGTCCACACCGACATCGAATCGATGATGTGGGCGCTGGAAGAGTTCTTCCTGTCCATGCTCGGGGTCAACATCGCGGTCGGTGCTCGCACGGCGTGGCCGGGGGCGTTCCCGGCCCGGCTGCTGGTCATCGATGAGTTCGGCACCTTCGCCGGGATGGCCGCCCGCATGTGGCGGCGTACAGGCGGGTCCGGGCCGTCGCCGGCGCTGGATCAGCGGCGGCAGATCGAGTGGCAGAGCCGCCAGGCCGGACACCGGCTGGTGCTCGCGGTGCACCAGCCGAACCTGCGGCTGTTCGGCGATTCTGATAGCCGGGGGCAGTACGGGTACCGGCTGATCACCGGGGCCTACACGACCTCGCTGTGGCGGATGACGTTCGGGTTCGCGGCCCCGGATCGAATGGGACGCGAGGATCAAGGGCCGGGGCGTCGTCGGGGTCGGCGAAGCCGAAGACCTGATCCACCAGGCCCAGCTCGCCTGGATGCCGGCCGCCGAACGCCGCCGGTACGCGCTGACCGGCCCGCCCCCGCCGGACTGGTTCACCGAGATGCAGCCCGCCCCGTGGATCGATGACCGGGTGATCAGCGAGGGCCGCAAGCTGGCCGTGGTGTCCCTGGTCGATGTCCCGCCGGTCGGTGTCCCACCCGGACAGCACATCTACGTACCTGCGCAAACACGCCGTCATGTCCCGCCCGATGTCCCGCCCCCGGACAGCCCGGCCCGGCCCCTGGTTCTCCCCGGCGTTGGCCGCCGGGCCGGGCGGCACCGCGCATCGCCCGCCGGTGGCGAGCAGCCCGTCACCAGCAGCAGGGCTACCGGGCGGCACAGTGACGCCGCCCCCGGCGACGACCAGGTCGGTGTCTCCGCCGATGAGATGATCATCGGAATCGCCGCTGCCGCCCGTTACCTCGGCTACCGCAAGCCTGACAGCTTCCGCCGGGCCCGCACCCGCCGCCCCATCGCAGGCGAAGGCAAGACCGATGACGGCCGCCCCTGCTGGACTCCCCACGCGCTGCGCAGTTGGCAGAGCAAACGGAAAATCGCCGGCAACCGGGCGGACGGCCGGGAACCGGACTAGCGACATAACGCGACGACCACCGGCAGCCGGGCCAGCAGGACGTCCAGGTCGGACTCTTCGATCTGCTCGCCATCAGGGCAGTCCTCAGCGGCGATCCACAGCGACCGCCGCTTATCCCACAGGAACGACCACTGGTCGCTCAGCTCGCCGATCCTGGCAAGCTGGGCCGACGTGAGATTCATGATGTCACCTCGCCGGACTCAGCTGTGCCTGCGCCTCGCCCGGCCAACTCCGCATCGATGGCGCTGAGATGTGCCAGGAACGGCATACGCGCCGGCGAGTCCGGCCCGGCCAGGCTCACCTGCCGGTCCCGCCTGGTCCGGGCAAGCTCGCCAGCCGTCAGCGACCCGGCATCATGAGGGCGGATCGCGTCAGGCATGGGCAATCCTCTTGCGGGATTCCTGCTCAGCCACCACGTCATCAAGCCTGGCTTGCAGGCCATCCCGTACCGGAGGTACAGGGTGCTGAGCATCGAAGAACACAAGGGCGTTCTCGATCTCGCGTCGGTAGGCGCACAGCTCATACGTGGTCATCGCGGCCAGGGGGTGCTTCGGCTGGTTCACTTGCGGCGCTGGGCCAGGGGCTACGGCGGCTGACATCGGGGGGTCCTGTTCTGGCTCGGGTCCGGTCACCGGGGGGCGGGACTTCTGGCGGTGTTCGCGCAGGCCGGATCATGACAAGATCTCACTCGACCTGCATAGATAGATTAACGACCGCTCTAGGTCGATTGCAAGACCTGCCTGTACAGGTGGTTCAATACGCCGGTCAGGCTGCCTAGGCAGCTAGCATGATGGGCATGCAGCCCATAGACCCAGCCGACAAGCGGCAGCCCAACGTCCAGATCGCCGCATCGATCCGCGCGGCGATCCTGACCGGTGAGCTGGAACCCGGATCGCAGCTACCGTCCGGCCACGAGCTGGCCAGGTTCTTCGGCGTCTCCCGCATGACGGTGGCCACGGCGATCCGCACCCTCAGGGATGAGGGATTCGTCCGCAGCCGGACCGGAAGCGGCGTCTACGTCCGCGACCAGGCCAGCCTGCCCGCACCGGCCGAGGGGGATCACCCGCTGGCCGGGACGGCAACGTTCCTGTTCGAGATGGGCCACCTCAAGCACCTGCCCAGGGCCGGCTGGCTGCTGCTGGGCGTCCCGCAGCCCGAGACCGTCGCCGAGCACTCCTTCCGGGTCGGCGTCATAGGCATCACCCTGGCCGCCATGGAAGGGGCCGACGTGGGCCGCACCGCAGCGCTGTGCCTCCTGCACGACGCGCACGAAACCAGGATCGGCGACGTCCCCTCAGTCGGCCGCGCCTACGTCACCACCGCCGTACCGGAAGCCGTATCAGCTCACCAGGTATCAGCCATGCCTGACGCCACGGCCAAGGTCATCCAGGAACTAGTCGCCGAATACGAGGCCACCCAGACGCCGGAGTCGCGCGCAGCGCACGACGCCGACAAGATCGAGACCTTGATGCAGGCCATCGAGTACCAGGCCCAGGGATACGACGCAGCCGCATGGCGGGAATCCTCACTAGCCGCGCTGCGCACCGACTCAGGACGCCAGCTCGCCCAAGCGATCGGCTCGGCCGACCCGCACGGCTGGTGGTCCGCGTTCGCCAAGTCCTACACCGAGCTGCGCGCCAGCACCATCGAGCGCGCCCGCAAGCAGCTCGGCGAAAAGGGGCACCCAGGCTCGTGACCACTGCCGGCCCGCCCTTTGGCGTGTCTGGACTTGTTTCCTCATGGGCACAACCCCAATACGTGACAGCCAGGCCGGAAACGCGGCAGGAACGAGGCACGCGCCGGGCGCGGCGGGTGTAGCAGCTTGCTGCTACACCCGGACACCACGCACGCCGGGCCGCGATCATCGCACATGCCATGCCTTAGGTCAGCCTTCGGGGAATCTGACGGCTCGTCGAGGGCCGGGCATAGCCTGCCTCCATGCCTGATCGCCGCCTCAAAGCCGTATGGGACGTGAAGGTCCCGGTCATCCGGGAGCTCGCCGGAGTCCACGAGTACGACGGCGTCGTCATGGACCTCTCGCCGAGCGGCCGCAGAGCGGCCCTGGAACGCCTCGGGCCCTCGTCGCCGGGCGAGCGCCTCGCCGACCGCCACGACGAGAGTCATCTCAGCGCCGCCGAGCAGGCCGCCCACGCCGAAGCCGAGGCCGAGATCTTGCAGTGGAACCCGCTGCCCCACATCCAGAACCTGGACCTGTCCTGCTACGACCGCGAGTACGCCCCCGAGCCGCAGCGCCGGAGGGCGCGGGAGGCACACCTCGCCCAATGGCCCCAGGCAGTCGACGCCTCCCTGGAGTCGCTGCAGGCCGTTCCGGCGCCGGTGGCCGGTGCGCTCGCCGGAACCGTGAGAGGACTCGCCGAAGGGATCAACGGCACGACCGACGCCGAGGTCGCCGCCCAGAAGGCGCACGCCAGGCTGCTCCGGCGAATCCAGGACGCCGCCGCCTCGGGCAACCCGGATGCTTCGCTCGGCGCGACGGCACTCGCCCGCCTACTCGGGCACGCGGAGTCGATGCCGGTCGATCTCGGCCGCCTGGAGGAGCGAGCCGACCGTGAGCGCGACCGGCTTCGCGCCAGCCTCACTGAGGCGTGCGACCGATTGTCGCCGGGGGTGCCGCCGTCGCGGCTCGTACCGGAACTCCTCCGGGACCACCCTGATGAAGAGGGGATCTACGCCGCCGCCCGGGAGACGATCGAGGAGGCCACGGCTTTCGTGATCGGCAACGACCTGCTGCCGCCTCCGGGCGGCGCTTGCGAGGTCGGCCCGGCTCCCCCGTCCCGGCGATGGGCTGCGGCCATGATGTACTGGACCGGGCCCTTCGAGGACGACGCCCCGGCTCGCTACTACGTCAGCCCGCCCGACGAGTCCTGGGACGAGGAGGCCAAGCACGAGTGGCTGGCCGTCTTCAGCGCCACCATGGGTCCCGCCGTCACGGTACACGAGGTCACGCCCGGTCACTTCGCCCACGGCCGGATGCTCCGCCAGCTCGTCCGGGGAGACGTGAGGCGCAGCCTGTTCTCCGAGGCGTTCGTTGAGGGATGGGCCTGCTACGCCGGGGAGCTGATGGTCGAGCAGGGCTTCCGGGCAGACGACCCCCGGTTCGCCATCGGCGTCTACCTCGACGCCCTCGTCGCGGTGACCGGACTGGCCTGCGCCCTCGGCATCCATCAGGGGACGATGACCGTGGACGACGCCACGGCGCGTTTTGAGGCCGACGCCTTCCTGCTCGGCCCGGCCGCCAGGAGCGAGGCGACCAGGGCAACCTACGACCCCACCTGCGGGCGCTACACCTGGGGCAAGCTCGAGATCATGTCGCTCCGGGACGAGGCCCTAGCCGCCTGGGGTACGAAATTCTCGCTCCGGCGCTTCCACGAAGCCCTCCTCGCCCTCGGAGCACCGCCGCTCGGCACGATGGGCGATGCCCTCGTCGCTTAATCCTTGGCCGGGTCAATGCCACGGTCCTTATCACCGCATGGGGAACCTTGTCCGTGGGCGGCATCTTCGGCGGCCCCGCTCGGAAGCTAGATCGGTCTCCGCCATGCTGCGCTGGTCACCGCGATCGGCAGTGCCTTGCCACCGCTGCGACTAGTCCTGTCTCCACTGCGTTCCAGCCGCGACCTGCCCGGTCGCATGAACCTACGGTCTAAAGTGTGCCCTGACAGATCGGCGCGTGTCACAGTTGGACCGTTGCCTCTATCGTGAGCCGACGGGCAGCTCGGGCGTTTGCAGACTTGCTACCTGCCCTTATCGGGGTGGTAACTGCACACGATAACGAAAAACAACCCTTAGGGGCGGGCGGAACCGGCTAGGGCGGGCTCGCGGAGGGGGGCCTGGGCGAATTCGGCGATGCCCTCGGCGAAGCTCGTCTGCGCGCGGAAGCCGAGGTCGCGGGCCGCGGTGGCGGGAGAGGCCACGATGTGCCGCACGTCGCCGAGGCGGTACTCACCAGTCACTACCGGCTCGATGTCGCCGAACGCGACGGCCAGGGCGCTGGCCATCTCGCCCACCGTGTGCGGCGCGCCGCTGGCGACGTTGTAGCACCGCAGCCCGCCCGCCCCGGCCGCTGCAGTGGCTGCGGCGGTGGCTGCGGCAGGCGTTGCCGCTGCGCCCGGCGCGCCGCCGACCGTCCGGTCGACCGCCTCCAGGGCCAGCAGGTTAGCGCGGGCCACGTCCCGGACGTGCACGAAGTCGCGGCGCTGGCCGCCGTCTTCGAACACCCGTGGCGGCAGGCCGTTCTCCAGGCAAGAGCGGAAGATGGCGGCCACTCCCGAGTACGGGGTGTCGCGTGGCATCCGCGGGCCGTACACGTTGTGGTACCGCAGCCCGATCGCGGCACCACCGGTCAGCCGCGCCCAGCTCGCCGCCAGGTGCTCCTGCGCCACCTTGCTCGCGGCGTAGGCGTTGCGGGGGTCAAGCGGCGCGTCCTCGGCGACCGTCGTCGTGGCGAGCGGCTCCGCGCAGCGCGGGCACCGCGGCTCGAAGCGGCCTGCGGCCAGGTCACCCGGGTCCCGGGGCGATGGCCGGACCCGGCCGTGCGCCGCGCAGTCGTACGCCCCCTCGCCGTATACGACCATCGAGGACGCGAAGACCAGCCGCGGTATGCCGTGGCGGCCCATGGCCTCGAGCAGCACCGCGGTGCCGGTGACGTTGACGTCCGCGTAGGCGGGCAGGTCGGAGAGGTCTACGCCGAGCCCGACCAGGGCGGCCTGGTGGCATACCGCGTCCATCCCGGCTAGTGCCTCGTCCACCGCGGCCGGGTCGCGCACGTCGCCCACGACCAGTTCGTCCGGGACGTGGTCCGGCCTGCCGTTGTGCACGGCGGGGGTGAGGGAATCCAGGCCGCGGACCTCATGGCCCGCCGCCTGCATGGTCTCGGCGATGTGCGATCCGATGAAGCCGGCCGCACCTGTAACTAGAACGCGCATGACTGCAGCAAACCACGTGATCGGCCCTGCCGAGACCGCGGCCGGGCTCCCGGCGGAGACCGTCACAGGTTCGTAAGGGCCGGTCAGCCACTTTACGGACTTAAATCGCCTGCCGCACAAGTACTGTCTGGGGCCATGGAAATCGATGTCGTCCTGCCGTGCCTCAACGAGGCAGGCGCACTCCCCTGGGTGCTGTCCCGGATGCCGTCCGGCTACCGGCCCATTGTCGCGGACAACGGCTCAACCGACGGCTCGGCGGCCATCGCCGCAGCCTATGGGGCGTACGTCGTGCCCGTTCCGCAGCGTGGTTTCGGCGCTGCTTGCCACGCCGGGCTGCTCGCGGCGAGCAGCGACATCGTCTGCGTCATGGACGCCGACGCCTCCTTCGACCCCGGTGACCTGCCTACCGTGGCGGACCCGGTGGCGGCCGGCGATGCCGACCTCATGCTGGGACGGCGGTCGGTCCAGGGCAAGGGCGCCTGGCCGCTGCACGCCAGGATCGGCAACCGGGTGCTGGCCGCCGAACTGCGCCGCCGCATCGGCGTCCCGGTGCGCGACCTCGGCCCGATGCGCGCCGCCCGGCGGGAGGCCCTGCTGGCCCTGCCGATGTCGGACCGGCGGTTCGGCTACCCGCTGGAGATGGTGGTGCGCGCCGCGGAGGCGGGCTGGCGGATCGCGGAAACCGACGTGCCGTACTACCCGCGGACCGGCAAGTCGAAGGTCACCGGCACGCTCGGCGGCACGGTGCGGACCGTGCGGGACATGCGGCGGGTGCTCGCCTCCATCACGGCGCCGGCCTCGTCATGGCAGGCCTCGTCGTGACGGGCGACATCACCGTCGGCGACATCTACACGGGCAGGCACCGGCGGGACGACGCCCTGGGAAGCCCAGGAGCGGCCGGCGCGGCGAAAGCTGACGTGCCGGCCTGGAGCCGGGCGGGCCGCCTGCTGGCGGCGCAGGTCGTGGTGATCGCCAAGGAGCCGATTCCGGGCCGGGTGAAGACCCGTCTCACGCCGCCGTTCACGCCGGAGGAGGCGGCCGCCCTGGCCGAGGCCGCCCTGGCCGACACGCTGGCGGCAGTGGCGGAGGTGACCGTCGCCCGCCGGGTGCTCGCCCTGGACGGGACGCCCGGGCGCTGGCTGCCGCCCGGATTCGACGTGATCGGGCAGCGCGGCGCGGGTCTGGACGAGCGCATCGCGTGGGCGCTCGCCGACACCCGGGTGACGCTGCCCCTGCCCGTGGTGCTGATCGGGATGGACACCCCCCAGGTGACGCCGGGCCTGCTGGCGGCGGCCATCGAGCCGCTGTTGTCCAGGACCGCGGACGCCACGTTCGGCCTGGCCGAGGACGGCGGCTTCTGGCTGCTGGGCTTGCGGGAGGTCGATCCCGCCCTCATTCTCGGCGTCCCGATGTCGCAGCCCGACACCGGATCCCGGCAGCTGGCCCGGCTGGAACAGGCTGGGCTCCGGGTCCAGATGCTGCCGGAACTCATCGACGTGGACACGGTTACCGAAGCCGAGCACATCGCCGCCGTGACGCCAGGTTCCCGTTTCGCGGCCCGCATGGCCGCGCTGCGCGTCGGCGCGGAGCAGGCCGTCGTAGCCGCCCGGTGAATACATTTCCCCCGGTTGGGAACACGCTGGTAGCCGAGGGTGGTTAAATAGTTTTGGTTGCACGAAGTTCGTGTACGTGTCACAGCGCCTGCGAAATTCTGACCGCGGGCGTCTGCATTCCCGAACGCCCGGCCCGTTAGGGCAGTCCACATGGGCAGTGGTCGCAGCAACCCGGGGCACACGACCGTGGTTCCCGAAATCGTCTCAGTAGGAGAAGTACATGCCTCAGGGCACCGTGAAGTGGTTCAACTCGGACAAGGGCTATGGCTTCATCGCCCCGGACGACGGCTCGGCCGACGTCTTCGTCCACCACTCCACCATCAAGATCGACGGCTTCCGCACCCTTCAGGAGAACCAGCGGGTTGAGTACACCGCTGGGCGCGGCCCGAAGGGCCCGCAGGCGGAAGAAGTGCACCCGCTGTAACACGTCACGACACGAGCAACTGCGGGGCGGTCCTCCGGGACCGCCCCGCAGTGCTGTTCACGGGGGGACGAACCCGTAAAGCCCCCGCTAGCGCTGTCCTAGGCCACCGGGCCGGTGACGGTGACCAGGCTGCCGTAGGTGAGGTAGGGGTAAGCCGTCTTGGCGGCGCCCCAGGGCAGCTCGACGCAGCCCAGGCTCTGGTACCAGCCGTAGCTGTACCGATCGAACTGGTGCACCGCATCGCCGCCGTTGAAGTAGGACGCGTAGTACACCGGGTCGTCGTACTTCGTGCCGTCCGGATTCGTCCCCTGCATGTAGCTGAAGTAGTACTTCAGGTAGACGGGGAAGGTGCCGTCCGCGGTGGGGGAGGCCGGGATGCCGGTGTTGACCGGGGTCGTGAGGACCAGGCGGCCGTTGTGCCAGATCCTCAGGTTCTCCGGGGAGTTCTGGCTGGCGAGCGCGTAGGTGTAGCCGTTGGGGTTGTGCTTGCCCTTGGCCACGGCCTTGAGCAGGTCGGTCCACACGGTGCGGCCGGCGCTCCCGTCCATGGTCAGGCCGGTGACCGACTCGAAAGCCCGAACCGCGCCGTTGTCCA
>Ga0208565_1001098_pt1 | contig 16772 bp, 12 predicted proteins | sample Sb_taG_7_FD_187706 | JGI IMG/M metagenome (GOLD analysis project Ga0208565, IMG submission 187706) | Peat soil microbial communities from Weissenstadt, Germany - Sb_50d_2_FS metaG (SPAdes) (version 2) | ecosystem: Environmental > Terrestrial > Soil > Wetlands > Peat | place: Germany...
TGGGCGGTGCGCCACGAAATGGCGATGACCGTCGACGACGTCCTGGAACGCCGAACCCGAAGCCTGCTGCGTCGAGCCCTCGCCGCGGCCGAGGCGGCGCCCGCCGTCGCCCAGTTGCTGGCCGGGGAGTGGGGGCGCGACGCGGCGAGCGTCGCCCGTGACGCGGCCGCGTTCGCCGACCGGGCGCGCCACGACCTCGCCCGCGCCGGGCTCGACCCCGTGAGCTCGACCCCGTGAGCACGACCCCCACGCCGGTCACCCCCATCGACGCACCGGCGGCCGACGTGACCGAGCGGATCGCGGCACCGCGCGTCCCGGTCGGCGAACACCTCCTCGAGCGGTTGCGGGCAGTGTGCGCGCAGGTCACGGTGGACGACGGGGAACGGGCCGAGGCCGGGCGCGACTGGTGGCCCCTGGCCATCCGCTGGGCCACGCGCGGCGCCGTCCCGGCCCGTCCGGCCGTGGTGGCACGCCCCGGCGACGCCGACCAGGTGGCGGCCGTGCTGGCCGCGTGTCACGACGCCCGGGTACCGGTCACGCCCGTCGCCGGTCGCTCCGGGGTGTGCGGGGCCAGCGTCCCGGTGTTCGGCGGCGTGTCGCTCGACCTGTGCGGCTTGTCGGGCATCGTCGACGTCGACACCACGTCCCTGGTGGCCGAGGTGCTGCCGGGGACCTTCGGTCCCGACCTGGAGGCCGAGCTGCGGGCGCGGGGCACCACCCTCGGTCACTGGCCGCAGTCGATGGACCTGTCGACCGTCGGCGGCTGGCTGGCGTGCCGCGGGGCGGGCCAGTACTCCACCCGTTACGGCAAGATCGAGGACATGGTCACCGGCCTCGAGGTGGCGCTGGCCGACGGCCGCGTCATCAGGACCGGGGGCACGGGGCCGCGCGCCGCGCTGGGACCGGACCTCACCCAATTGTTCGTCGGGTCCGAAGGGGTCCTGGGTGTGATCACCGAGGCGCAGCTGCGCCTCCACCCACTGCCTCCCGCCGAGGGGCGCCGGGCCTACGCCTTCAGGGGATTCGCCGAAGGGCTCGAGGTGTGCCGGCGCGTCCTGCAGCGCGGCGCCACCCCGGCCGTGCTCCGGCTCTACGACCACTCCGAGTCGGCGCGGAACTTCGAGCACGAAGAACAGAGCGCGCTCGTCGTCCTCGACGAGGCCGACGGGGCGATCCTGGATGCCACGCTGCGGATCGTCGACGACGAGTGCGCGGCGGCGGGGGCCGTGGCTCTGGACGAGAACGTCGTGGAGCGATGGCTGGGGCACAGGAACGACGTCTCGGCCCTGGCGCCACTGTATCGCGCCGGGATCGTGGTCGACACCATCGAGATCGCAGCGCGTTGGTCGACACTGCCCACGCTCTACGACACCTGCGTGTCGTCGCTCCTCGAGCTCGAAGGCACCCTGGCGGCGTCGGCCCACCAGAGCCATGCCTATGTCGACGGCGCCTGTCTCTACTTCACCTTCGCCGGTCGCATGCCCGAGGAGGCGTCGAGCGCGCCGGGACCGGCAGATCCGGCGGTGGGAGCGGGGGACACCGGGGCCGACGCCAAAGCCGACGCATGGGCCGAGCGGTACTACACCTCCGCGTGGCGAGTGGTGATGGACGCGGTGCGCGCCCGTGGGGGGGCCATCAGCCACCACCACGGAGTCGGCATCAACCGGGGCCGCTTCATGGCCGAGGCCCTCGGCGGCGGCTTCGACGTCCTCGTCGGCCTGAAGGACAGCCTCGACCCCCGGGGGATCCTCAACCCGGGAAAGCTCGGCCTCCCTTCGCCCTTCGGTGAGGTCCTCTGGCCGTGACCGCCATCCTCGTGGTCGACGTGGGGACCTCGGGCGTGCGGGCCGGCGTGGTCGGCGCGGACGGAACCATCGACCACGTCCACTATGTCGAGGTGCTGCCGTCTTCCCCGGCGCCGGGGTTCGTCGAATTCGACGCGGGCGCCATGGCGTCGGCCGTGCTCGAAGTGGCCGGAGCCACCCTGTCGGCGAGCGGGCCCGTCGGGGGCGTGGGGATCGCCAACCAGCGAGGATCGACCGTGGTGTGGGACCGCCGGACGGGAGAGCCCGTCGGGCCAGGCATCGGCTGGCAGGACCTCCGCACGGTGGGCACCTGCCTGGTGCTCCGGGACCAGGGCATCCGGGTGGCGCCCAACGAGTCGGCCACGAAGGCCTCCATGCTCCTCGACCTGGCCGATCCCGACCGGACCGGCGACCTGTGCTTCGGCACCGTGGACACCTGGGTGGCCTGGACCCTCTCGGGTGGCACGCTCCACGTGACCGACGCCACCAACGCCGGCATCACCGGATTGCTGGCCGCCGACGGAGCCGACTGGGACGACACGATGCTCGAGGCCCTTCGCATCCCCCGCGGCGTGCTGCCCACCATCGTGGACTCGTCGGGCGCGGTCGGAGAGGCGGCGGCACTGCCGGGCGCTCCGGTGATCTGCGGCATCGCCGGCGACCAGCAGGCGTCACTCGTCGGGCAAGGCTGCACACGCCCGGGCCTGGCGAAGGCCACGTTCGGGACGGGGGGCATGCTCGACCTGTGCGTGGGTGCGCTGCGCCCCGGATTCGCCCGACGCGGCGGTGCCGGCACCTTCCCGATCGTGGCGTGGCAACGCGCCGGCCACAAGACCTGGGGCGTGGAGGCCGTGATGCTCTCGGCCGGCATGTGCGTGGAGTGGCTGCGCGACGACCTCGGCATCATCGACACGGCCGCGGACTCGCATCGTGTCGCCGCCGCCTGCGCCGACACCGGCGACGTGTGGTTCGTCCCGGCGCTGCTGGGGCTCGGCGCCCCGGTGTGGGACTTCGGGGCGCGCGGGACCTTCGTGGGGATCACGCGCGGCACGGGGCGACCCGAAATGGTGCGCGCCGTGCTCGAGGGCGTGGCCCACCGCGGCGCGGACCTGTTGGAGTCGGCCGAGGCCGACACGGCCATGACCGTCGAGACCCTGCGCGTCGACGGCGGCATGTCCGCCAACCCCACCTTCGTGGGCGCCTTGGCCGACGCGCTGGGCCGGCCGGTCGAGATCTCGCCCGTCACCGAGGCCACCACCCTCGGTGCCGCCTACCTGGCCGGCATCGCCCTCGGGGTGTGGGCCGACGAGGAGGACGTCGCCGCAGCGTGGAGCCCCTCGGCCGTCGTGGAGCCCGGCGTGACCGACCTCAAGCGTGCCACCACCCGTTCCCGCTGGCTGGCGGCACGCGAACGGGCCCGGGCCACGGTGCCCGAGCTGACGGCGCTCGAGTTCTGAACCCCGGCATCGTCCCTGGTAACGCGTTCAGTTCGGCCGCGAACGTGCCGATAACGTGGACCTGATGGAGCCCGCCCACTCCGGGGAGCGCGAGGCGCCCACCGACCGCGTCGTGAGCGTGGCGGGGAGCCTGCGCGCGGAGCTCGTGCCCGACATCGACATCCTCGACGGCCACCCGGGGCCAGACGGCGGTCCTCGTTCGGCGGCTCCCGGTCCGGCCGGTCGTCACCGTTCGGCCGACTCGCCCGGCTCCACCGCCTCGGCCGTCCCCATAGACGAGGCCATCGCCCTGGGACGGTCCCTCGTCGACAACCTGAGCCGGGTCCTGCTCGGCACTCCGGAGGCGCTGACGGCCGCAGCCATGGCGGCGCTGTCAGGAGGGCACCTCCTCATCGAGGACGTCCCGGGGGTGGGCAAGACCGTGCTGGCGCGCGCCCTGGCCTCGTCACTGGGCGCAGAGCTGTCGCGGGTCCAGGGCCATCCCGACCTGCTGCCCTCCGACGTGACCGGCGTGTCGGTGTTCGCGCCCGACACCAGCACGTGGGAGTTCCGGCCCGGCCCCGTGTTCGCACACGTCGTGCTCGTCGACGAGCTCAACCGCACCCCGCCCCGGACCCAGGCCGCCCTGCTCGAGACCATGGAGGAGCAGCAGGTGAGCGTGGACGGCGAGTCGTGGCCGCTTCCCCGTCCGCATCTCGTCATCGCCACCCAGAACCCCTTCTCCCAGCTCGGGACGTACCCTCTCGTCGAGAGCCAGCTCGACCGGTTCGCCCTGGCGACGGCCATCGGCTACCCCGACTCCGACACCGAGGAACGGCTCGTCCAGCACGGTGGGGGCAAGTTCGCCCTCGGCGAGCTGCGACCGGTGTGCACGACCCAGGAGTGGCTCGAGGCACAACGCGCCACCGAGTCGGTCGAACTGGCGCCCAGCGTGGCCGCCTACGCGGTGGCGCTGTGCCGCGCCAGCCGCAACGCGGCGGGCGTCCGGCTGGGTGCGAGCCCGCGCGCCGCCATCTGGCTCATCCGGTCCGCCCAGGCGCACGCGGTGCTGTCGGCGCGATCGTTCGTCACCCCCGACGACGTCAAGGCGGTCGCCGTGGCGTGCCTCGCGCACCGGCTCCTCACCGACGAAGGTGTCGAACAGGGCGTCGCCGTGGTCCGGGGCCTGCTCGAGGTCACGCCTACGCCCCGTCCATGACCGCTCGGGCCGGTCGGGAAACCCCGACCGGCGATCCCCTCCGCCGGCGCCGCTTCATCCGTCCCGTCCACTTTCTGGTCCCGTTGGCCAGTTGCGCGGGCGTGCTCCTGGCGTGGGGGCTCGTCGCCCACAACAGCGGGGCCGGATGGGTGCAAGCCGTGGGCGACATCCTCGCCGGCATCCTCGCCGTCGGCCTGTTCGCTCCGGCCGTGGCGGCCGCCCGGGCCCGGGTGGCGATCGCAGAGTCCCCCGCCGACGGGACCGCCGGCCTGCCGGTGGAGCTGGCGGCCACGTCCAACAGCCGGCTGCGCGTCCGGCCCCTGGACCCTCCCGGGCCCGAGGCGTTCGTCGGGCCGTACCGAACACCCGGCGCCGGGACGCTCCGGGGGACCGGGGACCGACACCGAACCAGCACGGGCTACGGCACGGCACAGCCGCTCACCCTCATCCCCAACTGCCGCGGCCTGCACGACCACGTCCTCCTCGAGGTGGCGACGGCCGCACCCTTCGGCTTGCTGTGGTGGCGCAAGACCGTCGTGGTCGAGCTGCCCCGGGTGCTCCACATCGGGCCGAGGCTGGGCCGCCCGCTGCCGCTACCCGGAGGACGGGAGGACACGGCGGGGGGCGGGGTGCTGCACTCCTCGGTCCAGATCGGCGAGCCCCGCGGCGTCCGCCCCTACCGTCCGGGGGACCACCGACGCTGGGTGCACTGGCCCGCCACCGCCCACAGCGGGGAGCTGATGGTGCGCGAGATGGAGGGGCCGGCCGCCGAGCCCGTCACATTGGAGATCCGACTGCCCGCCGACCGCGACGCCGCCGAGCGGATGGCCGAGCGGGCCATGGCGACGGTGGTGGCGCTCGTCGACCGGGGAGCCTCCGTCCTCCTCGTCACCACCGAGCACGGTGGGCTCAAGAAGGGAGCCGTCGGTGACCGGCGGGCCGCGGGCCGTCGGCTGGCCCGCGCCGTCGCCGAGCCCGGCGCCGGACCCGTCGCCGAGCCCGGCGGGCACGCGGTGCGGCCGTGAACGTGTTCGAAGCGATCAAGCGCGCCAACCGGCCCGGGCCCCCCGAACACTCGATCACCTTGCGCGTGGCGTGCGCGGGCGCGGTGATCACGGGAATCGCCGCGTGCCGGGCGGAAGGCGAGCTGTCGTGGGCCGTCGCAGGCGGGTCGATCATCCTCGTGACCCTGGGCATGATCCTCGCCTACCTGACCCGGGCCCGACCGCTGCCCTGGATCAAGCCCATCCTGGCCGTGAGCGCGGTGGCGGCGTTCGTGTGGTTCTTCGGTCAGTTGACCGGCCAACCTGTCTACGACGTCAGCACCGTGGAGAACCCCCTCGCCGTGCTGTTCGTGTGGGTGCAGGTGGCACACTCCTTCGACGTCCCGGCGCGGCGCGACCTCGCCTTCTCGTTGGCCGGCTCGGCGAGCCTCATGGCCGTGGCGGCGGCCCAGGCCATCGACATCGGCTTCGGGGTCTACGTCCTGGTGTGGTTGGCCTTCGGGCTGGCGGCACTGCTCGCCATGTGGAGCTCGGCCAGCCAGGGGGGCCGCCTGCGCCTGCGCGGCGTGCTCGCCTCCCTGGTGGCCGTCGCCGTCACCGCCGGCGTCGTGCTGGTCATCCTGCCCGCTCCCCATGTGGCGGGAAGGATCGACTTCCCCGCCAATGCCGGGTCCGGGAGCACCCTGCCGGTCCCGGGCGCTCTGGCCGGAGACGCCAAGGTGGCACAGCTCGCCAAACCGGGAAGCCCCGCCGGCGCCACCCGGGTGGGTGGCTATCTGGGATTCGCCAATCATCTCGACACGGCGCTGCGCGGTGGACTGAGCGACACCGTGGTCATGCGGGTCCGGACCGACCGTCCGTCGTACTGGATCGGGGAGACCTTCGACACTTGGGACGGCGCCAATTGGAACGTGCCCTCGAAACGACGCGGCTCGCAGCGACTGGTCGAGAATTCACCGTTCGTCATCCCCGCACCGACGCCGGGCCCGGCGACGGCACAGGCCGACCTGCAGACCTTCTACATCGTCCAGCCGTCGCCGAACCTCGTCTTCCACGCCGACACGGCGCACGAGGTGTGGTTCCCGGCCGGCGAACTGTTCGTCTCCAACAGCGACTCGATCGTCTCCCCCATCGGGCTCGGTCCTGGTGCCATCTACACGGTGCAGTCGTACGTGGACACGCCCTCGCCCGACCAGCTACGCGCCGCGGCGGGCCCCGACGGCGATCCGGCATCTGTCCAGAGGCTGGACGTGCAGCTCCCCCATCCCTATCCACGGGCCCAAGCACTGGCCGAGTCCGTCACGGCCCGGGCTCCCACCACCTACGACAAGGTGCAGAGCCTGATCACCTGGATCGGCAAGCACACGCACTACTCCACCGACATCCCTCCGCTCGCGCCCGGACAGGACACCGTCGACGAGTTCCTCTTCGGGAACCGCACCGGCTTCTGCGAGCAGATCTCCACCGCACTGGCCGTGATGCTCCGGTCCGTCGGCATCCCGGCCCGAGAGGCCGTGGGATACGTGCCCGGGTCCTACAACCCGATCACCGACCTCTACGACGTGGAGGCTAAGGACGCGCACGCGTGGGTCCAGGTGTGGTTCCCCGGCTACGGGTGGGAGAGCTTCGACCCCACCGCCGTGGTCCCCCTCGCCAACCCGTCCCCGGGGTCGACCCTGCTGCACGACGCAACCCGGCTGCTCGGGCGGCTCCCGTGGGTTCCCATCGGGCTCGTCCTGGTGGCGACCTCGGTCGTGACGCTCATCACGGTGCAGCGACGGCGCCGGCCGCGCACGTGGGCCGACAAGGCCGGGCGGAGCATCGAGGCAGCCGGGAGGCGGGCCGGACGACGGCGGCGACCCAACGAGACTCTTATCGAGTATGCGGCCGCCATCGACGATCTGGCCGGAGACAGGTCCGGAACCTGGCAGGCACTGGCGGCCGTGGTGGAGGCGAGCGCGTACGGAGGTAGGCATCCCGCGCCCGAAGACGACCGCCGGCTCCTGGCGTCGATGCGCGTCCTGGGCAGCGAGCTGCCGCGAGCGGGGGTGCTCGTCGCCCCGGGTGCCCTCAGGCGGGCCGGTGGGCCAGGGCGTCGTCGAAACTCGCCTTCGCCTCGAGAAGAGGGCGATATCCCATGAGCTGGCGGGGACGGCTGAAGCCCAGGGCGGCGGTGAGCATCCCGGCGCGTCCGTAGAGCGCCACGAAACGGCGCTCGGGCACCGACCCGTCGACCACCACGACGTCGTCCTCGGGACCGGGGTGGCCGAGCACCTGGATCTTCACGTCGTACTGGTCCGACCAGAAGTACGGGACGGGCACGTACGCGCCGCTGTCGCCGGCACCGGCGACCAGGCTGCGGGCCGCGGCCACTCCCTGATCGGCGGCATTGGTCCAGTGCTCGATCCTGATGTGGGCACCGAGGCCCTGGTCGAACCAGCGGGCCACGTCTCCCGCCACCACGATGTCGTCGGCGGCGTGCAACGTGGCGTCGGCCACGACACCGTCTGACACCTCGAGCCCCGAACCGACCAGCCAGTCCGTGGTGGGCACCACCCCGATCCCCACCACCACCACGTCGGCCTCGACCACCGTGCCGTCGTCGAGCTCGACGCCGTCGACTTCGCCACCGCCGGCTGAGGAACGGAGAGCGGAGACTCCGACCCCGGTGAGGAGGTCGACACCGTGGTCGGCGTGGAGCGCGCCACATGCCGCCCCCATCTCGGCGCCGAGCACGCGGGCGAGCGGTTGGGAGAGGGCCTCCACCACCGTCACGCGTGCACCGAGCCCCCGGCATGTCGCCGCCACCTCGGACCCGATGAAACCGGCCCCCACCACCACCACGCGCACACCGTCGGCGCGCGCGGCGCGTCCGAGGTCGATCGAGTCCTCCAACGTCCTCAGGGTGTGCACGCCCGCCGGCGGCACCGCCCCCGGCAGGCGACGGGGGTGGGCGCCGGTGGCGATCACGAGGCCGTCGAAGCGCAGCGTGGCGCCGTCGTCGAGCTCGAGCGAGTGCCCCTCGACGTCGAGCGCACCCGCGCTGTGTCCCAGCCGCAGGTCGAGGCCGAGGGCAGCGATCTTCTCCGCAGGCCGCAGCAGCACGCGGTCGAGTCCCCACGTGCCGGCCAGGAATTGCTTCGAGAGCGGGGGGCGGTCGTAAGGCAGGTGGGGCTCGGCGCCGATAAGCGCCACCGTGCCGGTGTGCCCTTCGGCGCGCAGCGTCTCGGCGGCCCGCAGACCGGCCAGGGACCCGCCGACGACGGCGATGGTGGAGCTCGGGTCAAGCACCATGGGCGGAGGAGACCCTAGCGGCGCGGTGCATGGGCTCCCGACACCGGCTCAGGACCCGAACATCCTCATCCACTGCTCGGGGTTGCGAAGCCGGAAGACGTAATTCCGCTGGCGCGTCTCGCCGAGGCTGGCCGAGGGCTCGGGCGAGTAGAGGTGGCCCGGGTACAACACGGTGTCGTCACCGAAGCGCGCTAGGCGCGTGGTGAGTGACTCGTACATCTGCTCGGGGTCGCCACCGGGAAGGTCCGTGCGCCCGCAGCCGTCGAGGAACAGCGTGTCTCCCGACACCAGACGGTTGTCGACCGAGAAGCACTGGCTTCCCGGGGTGTGTCCGGGGGTGTGGACGAGCTCGATGTCGACGTCGCCGACGGTCACGACGTCGCCGCTGGAATGCTCGACGAGCTCGTCGCCCGACACTCCGGTGGAGCGCATCACCCACGGGGCCTCGGCCCGCTGCACGTGCACGGGGACCTGGACGTCCTCGAGGAGACTCGTGACCCCCTCGATCCGGTACCCCATCAGGTCGCCGCCCACGTGGTCGGCGTGGAAGTGGGTGGCGAGCACCCCGACACAGCGCATGCCGTCGGCGGCCAGGATGCCGAGGAGTCCCCCCACGTCATAGGCGGGGTCCACGATGACCGCCTCGCCTGATCGCCGGTCGCCGATCAGATAACAGAAGTTCACCATCTGGCTCGCCACGGGGTCGTCGGCGGCGAAGTCCCGGCCCGACAGGAGCTGGCGGAAGTAGAGGCGGTCGTCGGCCATGACCTGATGGTAGGGGGTGCCGCGTGGGGGGAACACCCGACGGTCGTGCTCGACCCCGGCCGGCACCCCCGGCCCTCGGTCCCCGGTCCAACGGAGGTGGCCAGGATCGAGCCACCACCCACCATCCCGCTCCCCACGACCCCCGACCCCGCCACCCCACGGGCGACGGTTCGGCGCGGGGACGACCTACAGTGTGCGGGGCCTGCGGCGCCACCCGCGGCCAGTGCGAGGGGGAGTCGATGCGGCGTTCGAGCGTGGCGGGGATGTTGCGTGCCAACGTCGTCGACCACGGCGACGAACCGATGTTCCGGTTCCAGGGCACCACGGTCACCTGGGCCCGGCACCACGACCGCGCCTGTCGCGTCGGACACGCGTTGCGGGCCGACGGCGTCGGGATCGGCGACAGAGTGGCCTTCCTCGATCGCAATGGGCTCGAATACTTCGAGGTCCTCTTCGGCGGTGCTCTGGGTGGCGCCGTCAACGTGGCCGTCAACTGGCGCCTCGCTCCCCCCGAGATGGCGGCGGTGATCGACGACGCCCGGGCCAAGGTGCTCGTCGTCCACCCGGAGTTCGTGCCGCACCTGGCGGCCATGGAGAGCGGGTTGCCGTGGGTGTCGCGCGTCGTGGTCCTCGGAGACCCCAAGGCCCACGCGGAGCTCGGAGGCGCCTCGGACCTCGCCCGCCGGGTCGGCTACGAGGACTGGCTCGCAGACCACCCCGGTGGCGACCCCGGGCACCAAGGTGACCCTGACGACGTCTCCATGCAGCTCTACACGTCGGGCACGACCGGAGTGCCCAAGGGTGTGATGCTCGGGAACCGCAACGTGGAGATCATGCTGGAGCTGGCCGCCAAGCAGGCCTTCGGCATCGACGAGCACACCGTGAGCCTGGTGGCAATGCCCTTGTTCCACATCGGCGGGTCGGGCTGGGCGCTCAGCGGGATGTCGTGCGGAGGGATCTCGGTGATCTTGAGGGACGTGGACCCCATCGAGCTCCTCCGGCTGGTGGCCGCCGAGCGGATCACCCACGCCTTTCTCGTGCCCGCCGTCCTGATGGCGCTGTCGGCGACTCCGGCCATCGCCGAAACCGACATGTCGAGCCTCGACACGATCTTCTACGGAGCCTCACCCATCGCCGAGGACGTCCTGGTCCGATGCCTGGACGCATTCGGATGCCGCTTCGCGCAGGTGTACGGGATGACCGAGACCTCCGGGGCGATCGTCCTGCTCGAGCACGAGGACCACGACCCCCGGGGCCCGCGGCGACACCTCCTGCGCGCCGCGGGGAAGCCCCTCCCCGGGGTGGAGCTGCGGATCGTGGATCCCGACACCGGAGCCGACGCGCCCCGGGGCTCGGTGGGCGAAGTGCACACCCGCTCGGGGTTCAACATGCTCGGCTACTGGGACAAACCCGACGAGACGGCGCGCACCATCGTCGACGACGGGTGGTTGCGAACGGGAGACGCCGGCTACCTCGACGAAGACGGCTTCCTGTTCCTCCACGACCGCATCAAAGACATGGTGGTCTCGGGTGGGGAGAACGTCTACCCGGCGGAGATCGAGAACGTGCTGCTCACCATCGCCGGCGTGGCCGACGCCGCGGTCATCGGGGTCCCCGACGACAAATGGGGTGAGACCGTGAAGGCCGTCGTGGTGCCCGGGCCCGATGCGGACTTGGACGCAGCGTCGATCATCGCCTTCTGCCGCCGGCGGCTGGCCCATTACAAGTGCCCGACGTCGGTCGACTTCGTCACCATCCTCCCCAGGAACCCCTCGGGCAAGGTGCTGAAGCGAGAGCTGCGTGAGCCCTACTGGCGTGATCGTGAGCGCGGGATCCACTGACCGATGACGGGAACCGTCGCACCCGACCCGATGTCGACACCGACCGTCGGGTTGATCGACCCCGATGCCGAGCTCGTCGCCGTGCTCGGCACGCCCGGGGGCCGCGCCGACCCCTATCCCCACTACGCCCGCATGCGGGAGCACGCACCGGTGTTCTGCTCTGCGATGGGCAACTGGGTCCTCACCCGCTTCGCCGACTGCCAGCAGGTCCTACGAGCGCCCCAATTCGGCAAGGGACCCGACCAGGACGCAACCGCTCGCGCACGGCTGGCGCGATGGGGTGTCCCGGCCGAGGAGGCCGAGGACTTCTTCGAGTTCTTCCAGCGACGGCAATCGATGCTCACCCTCAATCCCCCCGACCACACGCGCCTGCGCGGGCTCGTGGCCCGCGCCTTCACACCCAACACGGTCGAGTCGCTGCGTCCTCACGTCGCGGCCCTATGCGACGGGCTCCTCGACACCATGGCCGAGCTCGCCGACGGGGGCCGCAGCGTCGACGTGATGCGCGAGCTCGCCTTCCCCCTCCCGGTGGCGGTGATCGGCGAGCTCCTGGGCGTCCCCGTGGAGGACCGTGCTCAATTCCAGGCCCTGGTCCGTGCGGCCACCGCCATCCTCGAGCCCATGTCGGACCTCGAGGAGCTGCGAGCGGCCCGAGCGGCGCGGCTCTCGATGGAGCAGTACTTTGCCGATCTCGTCGGCGACCGGCGGAGGCATCCGGCCGACGACCTCCTGTCGGAGCTCGTCGCGGTCTCCGACGGTTCGGACCGGCTCACCGAGGACGAGGTGATCTCCACCGCCATCCTGCTCTTCGCGGCGGGCTTCGAGACCACCACCAACCTCATCGGCAACGGCCTGTTCGCCTTGCTCAGCCATCCCGAGCAGCTGGCGCGCCTGCGGTCGTCGGCCCAGGACCCCGGCTCCGTGCAGCGTGCGGTGGAGGAGCTGCTCCGCTGGGACAGCCCGGTTCAGCTCGACGGCCGCGTGGCACTGCGCGCCACGGTGGTGGCGGGACAGGACATCGCACCCGGGGAACAGGTCATGACGCTGCTCGGTGCCGCCAACCGCGACCCACGACGATTCCGCCACCCCGACGTCCTCGACCTGGGCCGCGACGAAGGCGCTCCGTTGAGCTTCGGGAGCGGGATCCACTACTGCCTGGGGGCGGCTCTGGCCCGACTCGAGGGACAGGTGTGCTTCGGCCGCCTGCTGACACGCTTCGAAGAGGTGGAGCTCGGAGACGGCGGCATCACCCACCGCGACACGATCACCCTTCGGGGTCTGGCCCGTCTCCCGGTGACGTTGACTCCCTCCTGAGCCCCTTGAAGCGCTCAGAACGGAAGGGTGTCTCGGTCTGACTCCCCCGTGTCCCCGGGGACCACCGATGCGTCGTCGTCGGCATCGTCGCCCGCGCCGGGAGCATCTTCCTCGTACTCGGGGGTCGTGTCCGATTGGGTGCGGCCCACCGCCTCGAGCTTGGGCACGAGCTCTTCGACCTGGGCGCGCGTGCGCCGGATGCGCCTGTCGAGCTCGTCGACGATGGCCGTCGCCCGTTCCAGTCGCGCCACCAGCTGGTCGACGTCGACCTCGCTCCTCTCGAAGAACTCGACGATGCCGTCGAGCTCGCGACTGGCGGCCATGTAGCTGAGCTCCGCTACCGGGTCGTCGGGGTCGGGGGTGGGCTCGTCGCGCCCTGCTGCGTTCATGTCTGTCCCTCGGTCGTCGATCGATGATCGGTTGCGTCCACAGTCGAGCTCGCCCCCCCGTCCGCGAACCTCGTGAAGATCTTCGACCCGGCCCGAAGGTCGGCCACCGAGCGAAGCACGGCGCCGTCGGGGCCCAGCGTGATGGTGTACCCCCGTTCGAGCTGGCGCTCGATGTCATAGGCGGCCAGCAAACGCCTCCACGTGGCGGCCCTGTCCTGTTGGCGGTCGACGGCACCCAGCGCACGCGGCCCGATGAGGCCGGCGCGTCGCTCGACCGAGGTGCCGGCGAAGTCGAGCTGACGGCGGGCCTGGCCTGCGATCTGTGCCACCCGGCGGTCGAGCCGCTCCGCGTGCCGTGACAGCTGGTTGCGGGTGGCACTGCTCAGACGGCTGCGAGCCGCGGCGTGCCGCGTGGCGGCATCCTGCAGCGCATCGACCGCACCCCGCCCGACGCGGACGCCGGAGCGCACGACCGACTCCCACCACTGCCGCACCTGCCCGACCAGCTCCTGACCACACGCGGTGGGCGTCACAAAGGCGCGGTTGGCGACGATGTCGGCGACGGACTGATCGCCGGTGTGCCCGATCCCCGTCCACAGGGGGACCGGCAGGGCGGCGATGGCCCGGGCGACGGGCTCGGCGTCGAAAGCGGCCAGATCTCCCCGAGAACCACCGCCCCGCACGAGGACGGCGACGTCGAAGTCGGAGCCCGAAAGCGCGCCGAGCGCCCTGGCGATCGAGGCCGGGGCGCCGGATCCCTGGACATTGGCCCGGAACAGGGTGACGGCAAAGGCGAGCTGCGACCCCTGCAGCCGGCCCATGAAGTCGTTGCATCCTTCGGATCCCGGGCTCGCCACCAGCCCGACGCGCAACGGCACCAGGGGCACCTCGAGCTCCCGGTTGCGATCCAGGAGACCCTCGCTCCCGAGCGCGTGGAGAAGGGCGGCCCGCCGGGCCGCCAGTCGGCCTAGCAGCGCGGTCACGTCGACGTCGGAGGCGATGAAATTGACCTGGCCCTTCGGGGGGTAGAACTCCACGCGCCCACGCAGCGACACCACCATGCCGGGCTCGAGCACGACTCCTTGTTGTCCGAGTGTCGCCTTGAGCGGGCCCCAGGTCCTCCCCCAACAGTTGACCTTCAGCACCGGAGTGTCCCGGCCTCGCGCCACGTCCGGGTCGACCAGCTCCATGTAGCAGTGCCCGGTGCGGTCGGAGATGCTCTGGATCTCTCCTCTCACCCACGGCAGGTAGCCGCGGGGGAAAGAAGCCGTGATGGCGGCCTGCACCTGGCGGTACAGGGCGGCGATCGACAACGCCTCGGGCTGCTCCTCGAGGGCGAGCCGGCCGGACTGCGGGTCCATGACGCCAACCCTATCGAGGGGATGGTCGCGGACGGCACCCCCACGCCGTGCACCCGGCATGCTCTCAGGGGCTCCCGACCTGACAGACTGATCGGGACGGTGAGTCGGCCGGGTGGCCGCGCCACGGGTCCGTCCTCGGACGGGGACCGTGGCGAGGAAGGTCGGGGCTCCACAGGGCAGGGTGCTGGCTAACAGCCAGTCGGGGTGACCCGAAGGAAAGTGCAACAGAGAGCAGACCGCCGATGGCGGGCGCAAGTCCGCACAGGCAAGGGTGAAACGGTGCGGCAAGAGCGCACCAGCGGTCGGGGTGACCCGGCCGGCTCGGTAAACCCCACCCGGAGCAAGGCCGAACGTGGGACATGGGTGGCCCGCCCGCTCCAAGTGGGCAGTCCCCAGGTAGGCCGCTGAGATGGATGGCCACCTCGCCCGGAAGGGCGAACAGAACCCCGCCTACAGGCCGGCTCACCGTCGCCACGAGTCTCCGACCGGCAGAAATACGGGTCTGCCAGGAACAAGCCCGGGCCGAGGTTTCGCAACGATTGTGGGCGTTTCGCGCCAGTCGCCGGTGAGGAGCCTGGCCATGGTCTCCAGGGCGGCTTTCTGGACCGGCGAGAGAGCTGGGCGAGCCAGATACACGGCGACCTCGGAAGGGAAGCGAGTTCGGGGCCCGGGCTCAAGATCCTTCGGTCCAAGACCGATGCTCAAGGGATGCCTGTTGTCTATTTGGTCGTCGGGTGCGTCGTCGCCGCTCTCGCGTATCGAGAGTCAGAGACCTTCAAGCGCAAGAACGGCGTCACTCCTTGGCACTGGCCATCGTGGGTCTGGGCATTCGTTGGATTCGTGTCACTCGTTCTGTGCGCCGTACTGCTGCTGATTGCACGGCGAAGAACCAAGCCGGTTCAGATGGCGTCATTCCAGCCTCTCGCACCCACGGGCTCGGTGACTGGCCTTCCCTCGCAACCACTCCTGGACCTGAACCGCCTCTCATATTCGACGCCGCCCTCCCCAGTTGTCGGACCCCCGCCTTCGTGGCACCCGGACCCCACGGGGCGATTTGCCTCCCGGTACTGGGATGGATCTCAATGGACCGACGTCGTAAGTGACGGCAACGCCACCACCTCAGACCCCCTTCCTGTCTCGTGAGTCTTCGACCCTGCTCGTAGTGGGTGACCATGACGACAGTCGGAGCAACGGTCCCGGCGCCACCGGCTGACAGCAGGTTCGACACCGCCAAGGCTCGACTGACGAGGCGCGGCATTCCGGCTCCATCTGTCACCGATGCCCGACTTCGCCGGATCTTGGGCTGGGAGACGTTACTGGTACTCGCGGTATTTCCCCTCCCGGCGACATTGGCTGCCCTGGTCGACCTCGCGACGCACATTTCCTCGGGGTTGCGGGTGATTCCTGAGCCGATGCTCGTCCCGAACGAGACGGCCCTTTCCGTTGCGTTGGGCGTGGCACTCGAAGTCAGCGAGGCGGTGGGCGCTGCTGTGGTCCTTTACCTACTGGCGCGATCTGGTGAGGGTTGCGCCGCGATCGGCCTCGGAGGCCGCCGCGTCCGCATGGACCTCGCTCTGGTGATGGTGGTGTGGCTCTGCGCCCAGGTCATTCCCCAAGCAGTCGGTGCCGGGCTCGTGAAGACCTGGGGACTACCCACCTTTCAGACCCTATCTCCGGGGACATTGCCCCTTGTCGTGGTGGGGATCGTCGGGGCTGTCGTGGCCGGGGTCGTCGAAGAAATCGTCGTCCTCGGATACTTGGTTCGGCGTTTGGAGCAACGTGGTTGGTCGACCGGAGCCATCGTCGTCATCGCCGTTGCCGTCCGTGTGTCATATCACCTGTATTACGGGGCTGGCGTCCTTCCCATCATCTTCTGGGCGACGGCCACGGTGGTGTTGTATCTCAAGATCCGTCGGTTACTCCCGTTCATCATTTGTCACATCGCCTGGGACGTTGGCGTCACCACGGGATCACACTCTCACGGGGCTGCAGCAAGCTTTCTGGGACTGTTCCTCCTAACCTCGATAGTCCTTTTCGTCCGGTGGCGTAAGTGGCATCCCGAACCAGCGTCGCGATCACCAGGCTCACCTTGGTTCGTGACGCCCTCGTCATGAGCGCGCCCACGGCTAGGTCTGTGAGGTATTCCGCGATTTCGGGGTCGGGCTCACCTTCCTTCGGGACCTGGCACTCCGTGCCGGGCACGTCTGGCCATGCCAGCGCCACAGACCCTCGACCCCTCCCTCACCCCCGGCCTGACTTTGAGGACCCGGACCCGGCGGGCGTCGACGCCGGTGATGATGCCGACGCCCGCGGCCGGGGATTCCGCGCTGTCCGCCCACACGGT
>Ga0208565_1001100_pt1 | contig 16770 bp, 14 predicted proteins | sample Sb_taG_7_FD_187706 | JGI IMG/M metagenome (GOLD analysis project Ga0208565, IMG submission 187706) | Peat soil microbial communities from Weissenstadt, Germany - Sb_50d_2_FS metaG (SPAdes) (version 2) | ecosystem: Environmental > Terrestrial > Soil > Wetlands > Peat | place: Germany...
CGGCCGTGCTCTCGGACCTGGCCGACGCTGGTCTGCCGGTCGCTCACCCGCGCGGCACCGTCACCGTGGACGGGCGCAGCGGCGTGATCCTTGACCGCGTCGCCGGGCCCTCCCTCCTGCAGGTCCTGGCCGCATCGAGTGTGGACGAGGCCGAGGCGCTGGCCGATCGCTTTGCCTCACTGCAGCTGGAGTTCAACGCGGTCGTGGTGGAGGGCCTGCCCGACCTGGTGCCCCGCCTCCGGGGCGAGATCGAGGCGGTCGTGGGCGATGCCGCACTGCGTGGCGAGCTCCTGGGGCTGCTCGCCACGCTCGATGACGGGGGACGTGGCGTCTGCCACTACGACTTCCACCCCGAGAACGTGCTGGTCGGCCCGGGGGGATGGGTGGTCATCGACTGGCTCACGGTGGCGGCCGGGCCGCCAGCGGCCGACCTGGCCCGCACGCTGGTCTTGTGGGGGCGGCACTCCACCGAACCGGTGGTCACCTTCCTGCGTGCGGTGCGCCGGATCGGCCGGGACCGGCGCGGCCTCGACAACGACACGCTCGACGCCTGGGTCCGCATCGCCGCCGCGGCGCGGCTCGCTGAGGGCTTCGAGGGTGAGGAGGCGGCGTGGCTGGCGCGGGTGGCGGGTAGCTCGGTGCAGCTCTTCGCCTGAGGTCAGGCGGCGGGGCTCTCGAGGCCGTCGTTGTCGGGGAGGAGGCGTGACACCAGCTCCATGGCCCGGTAGCCGAGCTCGGCTGGTCCGGCCGCATCGGGCCGCATCAGGTTGGCCATGATGCGCAGCAGCGTGTTCATCAACAGCTCCGAGCGCATCCCGAGGCCGACGCAGAGTCGCATTGCCTCGGGATGCGAAATGAGGTGGACGAAGGCCCGGGCCACCTTGTAGTACGGCCCGTAGGCGGCGGTCAGCTCGCGCTCGTAGTCCGCCAGTGCCTCGGCGCCCTCCCCGGTCAGCGCGTGTCCGAGCGCAGCGGCGGCCAGGCGCCCCGTCTCGTAGCCGTAGGCGATTCCCTCTCCGTTGAACGGGTTGATGACGCCGCCTGCATCGCCGGCGATGAGCACGTTGGCACCGGCCCGCGGCCCGACCGATAGCCCCATGGGCAGCTTGCCGCCGGTCGGCGGGCCGAGGCTCGTCTCCGGGCTCAGCCCCCATGACTCAGGGGCGTAGTCCACGAAGGCGTCCATGAGTTGGCTCGTGTTGAGGCCCTTCCAACGCTGGTCGGTCGACAGCAGGCCGACACCGACGTTGACCCGGCCGTCGCCCATGGGGAAGATCCAGCCGTAGCCGGGCACCACGTTCCCCTCGGCGTCGCTGATGTCCAGGTGCGACTCAATGAACGGGTCGTCGTGGCGCTCCGAGGTGTAGTAGCCGCGCAGGGCCATGCCCATTGGTAGATCGCGCCGTCTCGACGTGCCGAGCATGCGGCCGATGCGGGAGTTCGACCCGTCGGCGACCACCACATACCGGGCCTTGATGGCCCGGGTACCGCCGCCCGCCTTCTCCTTGACGGTGACGCCGGCCAGTGTGGGCAGGGCCCCGGTCGTGGCTGCACCCTCGTCGATGATGGGCGCCACTACCTCGGTCCCCTGCAGGAGCGTGGCCCCGGCCCCGGCGGCGCCGGCCGCCACGAGCCCGTCGAGGTCGTGGCGGGTGATGGTATAGCCGTAGGACGGGAAGTTGGGGTGCTCGGGCCACTGCATCTCAATGGAGTGGCCGAACCCGTAGGCCCGCAGCCCGGTGAAGCGGTGCGCGCCGGCGAGCTCGGCCTCGAGGCCCATGTCGGCCAGCTGGCGCACGGCCCTGGGAGTCAGCCCGTCGCCGCACGTCTTCTCCCGCGGGAACTCCTTCTTCTCCACCACCACCACGTCCCAGCCGGCGTCGGCCAGCCAGTAGCCGCACGAGGACCCCGACGGCCCGGCGCCGACGACCACCACGTCGTGCACGCGCTCCGCCGCGCGCCTCGGTGTTGCGCCGGTGGTTGTCCGGGTTGCGGCCGGAGCCTTCTTGGCCGGAGCCTTCTTGGCCGGAGCCTTCTTGGCCGGAGCCTTCCTGGCCTGCGTCTTCTTGGCCGCTGCCTCTTTCTTGGCCGGGGCCTTCGTGATCCTCGCTGCCTTCTTCGGGGCGCCTGCCGGGGGGGTCGCGTCGGGAGCCGTCACGAAGGCATCGTACGTCTGCCGCCGGGGCCTCTGACCAGCGCCGCGGATGTGCCTGGCGAACGGGCCGCATGGTAGAAACGGAACACAGTGGACCAGTACCTCCCGATCCTCATCCTGGGGCTGCTCGGCCTCGCCTTTACCGCCTTCTCCCTGGTCTCCTCGGCGCTGCTCGCGCCGAGGAAGAAGCCCACGGTGGCCAAGCTCGCGCCCTACGAGTGCGGCATCGTGCCCAACGTTGAGCCGCCCCAGCGCTTCCCGGTGCGCTTCTACCTGGTCTCCATGATCTTCATCATCTTCGACATCGAGATCGTGTTCCTCTACCCCTGGGCGGTGGTGTTCCACCAGATCGCGACGTTCGGCCTCATCGAGGTGATCGTCTTTGCCGCCGTCGTCTTCGTGTCGTTCGTGTACCTCATCTCCAACGGCGCCCTGACATGGGGCCCGCCCAAGACGCTGCAGTCGGGCATGCCCAGCCGCACCTCGGAGTCGACCATCACGCGCATCAGCGGGGCGCGCCCGACCTCCGGCGAGGCGGCCTGACGGATGGGGCTCGAGGATCTCCAGCACAACTTCCTGACCGGCCGCATGGAGGACCTGGTCAAGTGGGCCCGGCGCAACAGCGTGTGGCCAGCCACGTTCGGGCTGGCCTGTTGCGCCATTGAGATGATGTCGGTCGGCGCCGCCGACTACGACATCAGCCGGCTCGGGATGGAGGTGTTCCGGGCCTCGCCGCGCCAGGCCGACCTGATGGTGGTGGCGGGCCGGGTCTCGCAGAAGATGGCGCCCGTCCTGCGCCAGGTCTACGACCAGATGATGGAGCCCAAGTGGGTCATCTCCATGGGCGTGTGCGCCTCGACCGGCGGGATGTTCAACAACTACGCCATCGTGCAAGGGGTCGACCAGGTCGTCCCGGTCGACGTCTACGCACCCGGCTGCCCCCCGTCGCCCGAGACGCTGTTGCACGCCATCCTCACGCTGCACGAGAAGATCCGCACCGGCGAGATCACGCGGCGCCCGGGATCGTCCATCCCTGTCGGCGAGCAGGCGACCGGAGGCTGGGTCCCCACCGTACCCGACGCCGTGCGGGTGGCCACACCGCGGTGAGCGAGAGCACCCCGACCGCCGCCCCGGCGGCGCTACCCGCGGGTGTCCTCCCCGAGGTACCGCGGCTGCCTGACCGCCTGGTGGACCAGCTCGCCTTTCCGCACCGCGACACCTACAAGTCGATGGTGGCCGCCTTTCGCGACACCGGCTTCGAGACGTGCGCCGATGTGTGCGGCGTCGACTACCTGACTCATCCGGGCCGGTCGCTGCCCGAGGGCGTGATGCCGGAACGCTTCGAGGTGGTCGTCAACCTGCTCTCGCTCTCCATGCGCCAGCGCGTGCGCATCAGGGTGCAGGTGCCCGAGTCCGATCCGACGGTCGACAGCATCGTCGACGTGTACCCGGGGGCCGACGCCATGGAGCGCGAGGCCTACGACATGGTCGGCATCCTTTTCACCGGTCACCCCGACATGACCCGCATCCTCATGCCCGAGGACTGGGAGGGCCACCCGCTGCGCAAGGACTACGGCGTGGGGCGGGTGCCTGTGCAGTTCAAGGAAGCGCCCGGGCCGCGATGAGCGAGCACGAGCACGACGACGAGCAGGAGATCGGCCCGGACGCTGAGTCCGAGGCCGAGGACCTGGGGCTCGAGGAGACCGAGGCCGCCCACCGGCAGGACGAGGAGCGGGTCTTCGTGGCCGAGACGTCCGAGGGGGCCCAGGAGTTGGCACCCCGCGGCACGACGACCGCCGGCGAGCTCCGCAGCGAGGTGGGCGCGGTGCTGCGCCTGCCCGAGGGCGGCTACGTGGACCCGGGCGACATCGACATCGAGCGCCGGGACGACCAGACGATGATCATCAACATGGGGCCCCAGCACCCCTCGACCCACGGCGTGCTGCGGCTCATGCTCGAGCTCGACGGGGAGACGGTGCTGCGCACCAAGCCGATCATCGGCTACCTGCACACCGGCATGGAGAAGACGGGGGAGGAGCTCACCTACGTCCAGGGCTGCACCAACGTGACCCGCATGGACTACCTGTCGCCCCTGCACAACGAGCTGGTGTTCTCGCTGGCCACCGAGGCCCTGCTCGACGTGGAGCTTCCGCCGCGCGCCATCTGGATCCGCATGCTGATGGCCGAGCTCAACCGGGTGTCGTCGCACCTGATGTGGATGGCCACCAACGGCATGGACCTCGGCTCCACGTCCATGATGATCTACGGCTTCCGCGAGCGCGAGATGGTCCTCACCTTCTTCGAGAAGACGACGGGTCTGCGCATGAACAACAACTACATCCGCCCCGGGGGCGTGGCGGCGGACCTGCCCGACGGCTGGCAGGACGACGTCGAGATCATCTGCGAGACGATCCTCGCCCGCACCTACGAGTACGACGAGCTCCTGACCGGCCAGCCCATCTTCCGTGAGCGCACCGAGGCGGTGGGCAACATCTCGGCCGAGGAAGCGCTCGCACTCTCCGTCACCGGCCCGATCCTGCGCTCGACCGGCGTGCCCTGGGACCTGCGGCGGACCATGCCATACCTGGCCTACGACAAGCTGGACTTCGACGTCATCGTCGGCAGCTACGGCGACAACTTCGACCGCTACTCCGTACGCCTCAACGAGATCCGCGAGTCGATCAAGATGATCCGCCAGATCGTCGAGATGATGCCGCCCGGCGACTACCGGGTCCAGGACCGCAAGGTCACGCCGCCGCCGCGCGCCCGCATCGACGAGAGCATGGAGGCGCTGATCCACCACTTCAAGATCTTCACCGAGGGCTTCCGGGTCCCAGAGGGCGAGGTCTACATGGCGATCGAGTCGCCCCGGGGCGAGCTCGGCTGCTACATGGTCTCGGACGGGACGTCGAAGCCCTACCGCATGCACATCCGGGGGCCGAGCTTCGTGAACCTGCAGGCCCTGCCGCTGCTGCTGCGCGGTGGCCTCATGGCCGACGCCGTGGCCGTGATCTCGTCGGTGGACCCCGTCATGGGCGAGGTGGACCGGTGAGCCATCTCAACGCGGACGTCCGCGAGCGCGCCAAGGAGCTCGTGGCGCTCTACCCGCAGCCGCGCTCGGCGCTGATCCCGCTGTGCCACCTGGCCCAGGAGCAGGATGGCTGGCTGCGCCCCGAGGCGGTGGAGGAGATCGCCGAGCTGTGCGGCGTCACCGCGGCCGAGGTGCAGGGCACCGCCACCTTCTACGACATGCTGCACACCGAGCCGGTCGGCACCTACGTGGTGTCGGTGTGTACCAACATCGCCTGCATGCTCGGTGGCGCCCTCGAGCTGCTCGAGCACGCGGAGTCGGCCCTCGGCGTCCGCGCCGGGGGCACCACGACCGACGGGGTGTTCACCCTCGAGGAGTCCGAGTGCCTCGCCGACTGCGACCGCACGCCCTGCGTGCAGGTCAACCACCGCTACATGGGCGCGCAGACCCCCGAGAGCTTCGACACCCTGTTGGACGACCTGCGCTCCGGCGCGCTGTCCGGGACCGTGCCCCCGCACGGCACCCTCGTGCGGGTGCGGCGCAGCGTCGGCCTGGTGGCCGACAGGGCCGCCATCGTGGCCGAGCGGGCGAAGGCGTCCGAGGCGAAGGCCGCCCGCGTCGCCGCGGCGGCCGGCGGGGAGAAGAAGGCCTGATGGCGATCACGGACGCCCCCAAGATCATCACCTCGCGCCTCGGCTACGAGGACTCCCACACGCTGGAGCGGTACTTGGCCACGGGCGGGTACACGGGCCTGCGCAAGGCGCTCTCCATGGCGCCCGAGGCGGTGGCGGCCGAGGTAGACGCGGCGAGTCTTCTCGGCCGCGGTGGCGCCGGCTTCCCGGCCGGGCGCAAGTGGTCGATGCTGCGCAAGAACCCGGTCACCTACCTGGTGATCAACGGCGACGAGTCCGAGCCGGCCACCTTCAAGGACCACATGCTCATTGAGCGCGACCCGCACGAGATCCTCGAGGGCGTGCTGATCTCGGCCTATGCGCTGCAGGTGAGCCAGGCCTTCATCTACCTGCGGGGCGAGTTCGCCCTCGGGCTGGAGCGCCTGCAGGCGGCGCTGAACGAGGCCTACGCACACGGCGCGGTGGGGGCCGACATCTTCGGATCTGGCTTCTCGCTCGACGTGGTCGTCCACCCCGGCGCCGGCGCCTACATCTGCGGCGAGGAGACGGCGCTCCTCGAGTCGCTCGAGGGCAAGCGCGGCTTCCCCCGCATCAAGCCGCCCTACTTCCCGGCCGCCATCGGCCTCTACGGCGAGCCCACCGTGGTCAACAACGTCGAGACGATGGCCAACATCCCCTGGATCATCAACAACGGCGGCGCCGCCTTCGCCGCCCTCGGCGCGGGCCGCTCGACGGGGACGCGGCTGTTCGCGCTGGCAGGCCACGTGCGCAAGCCGGGCAACTACGAGCTCGAGATGGTGAAGACGACCTTCCGCGACCTGATCTACGCGCCGGTGCTCGGAGGGGGCATCAGGGGCTCCAACACGCTCAAGGCGTTCATCCCCGGCGGCGTCTCCGCCCCGTGGTTCGGGCCGGACCAGGCGGACCTGCAGCTGGGCCAGGACGAGGTGGGCGATGCCGGCTCCATGCTCGGTTCCGGCTCCGTCGTCGTCATGGACTCGGCCACCTGCATGGTGCGGGCCGCCTGGCGCATCACGAAGTTCTTCTCCCGCGAGTCGTGCGGCCAGTGCACGCCGTGCCGCGAGGGCTCGGGCTGGCTGGAGCGCATCATGTACCGAATTGAGAACGGCGCCGGGCGCGAGGAAGATCTGGACCTCCTCATGGACCTCTGCGACAACATCTCCCCTGGCGTGGCCTGGCCGCCACAGCAGACCACCATCTGTGTGCTCGGCCCCTCCATCCCCTCGTCCATCGCGTCGGGCATCCGGATGTTCCGCGACGAGTTCCTCGTCCACGTGAAGGAAGGGGGGTGTCCCTTTGACTGATACGGCGAAGTCCGACCAGCAGGCGACATCCCAGGAGGCGGGGGAGCTCACCTTCACCCTCGACGGGCGCGAGGTGACGGCGAAGGAGGGCGAGCTGCTCATCGCGGCGGCCGAGCGGGCCGGGACCTACATCCCGCGCTTCTGCTACCACCCGCGCATGGAGCCGGTCGGCATGTGCCGCATGTGCTTGGTCGACGTCGAGGACCCGCGCGGCGCCACGCTGACGCCGGCCTGCTTCGTCCCGGTCGCCGACGGCATGGTGGTCGACACTGCCAACGACCGGGTGAAGAAGGCCCAGGACGGCGTGCTCGAGTTCCTGTTGGCCAACCACCCGCTCGATTGCCCCGTGTGCGACAAGGGCGGCGAGTGCCCCCTGCAGGACCAGACGCTCGCCTACGGGCCGGGGGAGAGCCGCTTCATTGAGGAGAAGCGGCACTTCGAGAAGCCCATAGCGATCTCAGACCTCGTGCTGCTCGACCGAGAGCGCTGCATCCAGTGCGCCCGCTGCACGCGTTTCGCGTCGGAGGTGGCAGGCGAGGCGCAGATCGACTTCGCGGGCCGCGGGGAGGCGGTCGAGGTGGCGACCTTCCCGACCGAGCCCTTCTCCTCCTACTTCAGCGGCAACACCGTGCAGATCTGCCCGGTCGGAGCGCTCACCGCCACGCCGTACCGCTTCACTGCCCGCCCCTGGGACCTCGATCAGGTCGAGTCCACCTGCACCGTCTGCTCGGTGGGATGCCGGGTCGCCGTGCAGTCGTCGCAGAACCGGCTGACCCGGCTGCTCGGCATCGACTCCGAACCCGTCAACCACGGCTGGCTGTGCGACAAGGGCCGCTTTGCCTATGAGTCGGTCAACGGCGACGAGGTCGGCGCCGGTCCGCTGCCGACCGAGCTGGCCGACGAGGCCGTCGACGTGGCGCCCGCCACCGCCTCCCAAGTGGTCAGCCTCCGCGTGAGCCGCGGCCAGTTCCTGGGCGAGGCGCGTGAGACGGGCCGCTTCGAGCACGGGCGACTCGTCGAGCCCCGCGTGCGCAAGGAGGGCGAGCTCGTTCCGGTCAGCTGGGGCGAGGCCCTGGCGGCCGCCGCAGCCGGCATCGCCGCCGCCAAGGAGGCCGGCGGGTCCGGTGCCGTGGCGGTCATCGGCGGGGCCCGCCTCACCAACGAGTCCGCCTACGCCTGGGCCAAGCTGGCCAAGGGTGTCATCGGTACCGACTCGGTCGACGCGCAGCTCGGCGACGGTCTCCCCGCCGACCTGGTCCTCGGGCTGCCCCGGGCCACCATCGACGACGCCTGCCAGGCGCCGGTGCTGGTGACGCTCGCCGGCGACCTGCGCGAGGAGCTTCCCGTCCTGTTCTTGCGTCTGCGCGAGGCGGTGGTCGGCGGAGCGACTGCGCTCGTCGAGATCAGCCTGACGCCCACCGCGCTCACCCCACTGGCGGCGGCGAGCCTGCGCACCCGCCCCGGTGAGGCACCGCTGCTGGCCAAGGCACTGACCGGCGACGCGTCGGCGGCGACGGCGCTCGGCTCCCACCACGAGGGCGCCGCGGCGGCGCCCGGCGCGCTGGAGGCGGCCCGCCGCCTGCTCGCCGGCCATCCCGGTGGCGAGGGCGTGGTGATCGTCGTCGGCCGTCCTTCCTACGCCGAGTCGGGCGAGGTGGCGGCGGAGGCGGTGCGCACCCTGGCCGCCGCGCTGCCCAAGGCAACCTTCCTGCCCGCGCTGCGCCGGGGCAACGTGTTCGGGGCACTCGACATGGGCCTTGCCCCGGGCATCCTGCCGGGCCGGGTCGGGCTCGATGCGGGCCGGGAGCGCTTCACCGCGGCCTGGGGCTCCGTGCCCGCGGGCACCGGGCTCTCGACTGCCGACATCCTCGCCTCCATGGCAGGCGAGCACGACGACGGCCCCCGGGTGCAGGCGCTCGTGCTGCTCGGCGCGGACCCGCTGAGTGACTTCCCCGACCGCGCCGTGGCCGAGAAGGCGCTGTCGGCCGGGCACTTCGTGGTCGCGGTGACGGGCCATCCGTCCGAGTCGGTCGACACGCACGCCGACGTCGTGCTGCCGTGTGCGGTGTCCCACGAGCGGCCCGGCACGACGACCAACGTCGAGGGCCGCGTGAGCCGCCTCGGGCCGAAGATCTCCGCGCCGGGGTTCGCCTGGCCGGACTGGATGATCGCGGCCGAGCTGGCCGTCGCTCTCGGTGGCGACCTCGGCGTGCTGAGCGACAACGACCTCGTCGAGGAGCTGGCGCTGGCCGCGCCGGCCTACGCCGGGCTGACCCAGGAGGTCCTGCACTCCGACGTCGCCCACGACGGGATCCTGGTGCCGCTGGCCCGCGACACGGACCACCACACCGATGTGGAGCCGATCGACCCCATGGCGCTGCCCGGCGTCGAGTCCGTGGAGCGCCAGGGGGCGCCCCCGCGCGTGGGCACCGGCGCCAGCCGTCCGGCCGTGGCGCGTACCGCCGCGCTGGGCAGCCCGCCGCCCCTGCTCTCGTGGGTCGGGACCGGCGGCACCGAGCCGCTGCACGTCCCCAAGGCCGACAACTACACCCTGCGCCTGGTGGCGGGCCGCCGCCTGTACGACGCCGGCAGCTCTGTGACCGGGTCGCCCTCCCTCACGCCGCTCGTGCCCACGCTGGTGGTCCGGGCCAATCCCTACGACCTCGACCGCCTGGGCGCGGTCACCGGCGACCGCGTGAAGGTCCGCTCGGCCCGAGGCGAGCTGATCCTGGCCGCCGAGGCGGACGAGGGCGTGCCCAGGGGCGTCGTCGCCATCGACTTCAACGTCCCCGGTGGCGAGAGTGTGCCCGGCAACGCCGCCGCCACGCTCATCGACAGCCGCCAGATCGTGACCGACGTGCGACTGGAGTCGGTGTGATCGCGACGCTGCTCGCCGCCACCACCCACGCGACCAACGTGGGCCCGACCCTGCTGACGCACCGCGCCAACAACGGGAACGGTGACCCGCTCTACTACCTCGGCCTCAACTGGCAGGTCTGGCTCATCACCATCATCAAGGTCCTGGTGGCCTTCGTCGCGCTGCTGGTGGCGACCGCGATGATGATCTGGTTCGAGCGCAAGGTGATCTCGGACATGCAGAGCCGCGTGGGGCCGAACCGCGCCGGGCCGTGGGGGCTCCTGCAGACGCTGGCCGACGGGACCAAGCTCGTGTTCAAGGAGGACCTGCTGCCGGACCGGGCCGACACCTTCGTCTTCAAGCTGGCGCCCTACCTGTCGGTCATCCCCGCCGTGCTGATCTTCGCCGTGGTCCCCGTCGGCGGCATCATCACCATCGGCAGCCACACCTTCGAGCTGCAGGTGGCCGACCCGCCCATGGGCATCCTGCTCGTGCTCGCCATGTCGGGCATCGCGGTCTACGGCGTCATGCTGGCCGGCTGGTCCTCGGGTTCGAAGTACCCGCTGCTCGGCTCGGTGCGGGCGTCGGCCCAGGTGATCTCCTACGAGGCCGCGCTCGGCATGACCACCGTCATGGTGGTCCTCGTCAGCCACTCGCTCTCCACCCGGGCCATCGTGTTCTCCCAGTCCAACGGGTTCTGGAACTGGAACCTGATCCGGCTCGGCTTCCTGCCCTTCATCTTCTTCATGATCGCCATCACGGCGGAGCTGACCCGCCCGCCCTTCGACCTGACCGAGGCCGAGCAGGAGCTGGTCGGCGGCTTCCACACCGAGTACTCCTCCATCCGCTTCGGCCTCTTCTTCCTGGCCGAGTTCATGAACACCATCACGATGTCGGCCATCGTCGTGACGCTGTTCTTCGGCGGGCCCAACGGCTACATCTTCCACATCCCCGGGGCCACCATCTACATGCCGATCATCTACTTCCTGCTCAAGACGGTGGCGTTCTGCTTCATCTACGTCTGGTTCCGCGCCGCCCTGCCGCGCCTTCGCTACGACCAGCTCATGGACCTGGGCTGGAAGCGACTCATCCCGATGACGCTCGGCTGGCTGCTCCTGGTCGCGGCCATCGTCACCTGGGGCTGGGGGGGGCTGATCCTGGTTCCGGTGGTGATCCTGGCCTCGGTGCTGCTGATGCGGGCCAACCAGCTCGGCAACGGCCGCAGTGAGGAGGACGTCATCATTCCGGTCATCGGCAGCAGGGTGACGCGCGCCCCCCGGTTGACCCCAGTGGAGCCGGGTCCAGGAGGAGAAGAGTAATGGGCGTGGGCGACGAGATGAAGGACCAGCTCTCCTTCCTGGGCGGGTTCAAGCTGACCTTCCAGCACCTGACCCGGCCGCGGGTCACGACCCAGTACCCGGAGGAGAAGAAGCCCAAGTTCCCGCGCCAGCACGGGCGCCACGTCCTCAACCGCTACGAGGACGGCATGGAGAAGTGCATCGGCTGTGAGCTGTGCGCCGGGGTGTGCCCGGCCGACTGCATCTACGTGCGCGGGCTGGACAACCCGCCCGACCACCCGGTGTCGCCCGGTGAGCGCTACGGCTACGTGTACGAGATCAACTTCCTGCGCTGCATCCACTGCGACATGTGCGTGGAGGCGTGCCCGACCGAGGCCATCACCGAGTCCAAGCTCTTCGAGTTCTCCTTCACCAACCGCTCCGACGCCATCTACACCAAGAACGAGCTGCTGGTGAACGACGACGGCACGCCGAAGAAGCTCCCGTGGGAGGACTGGCGCGAGGGCGACGACCTGATGACGTCCGGGTGGATGCGCGCCACCTCCCCCTCGGGCAGCGCCGCCTACGAGGGCGAGGTCCAGTGGTCCGGTGAGCTCGGCTACGGCGTGCGGGCGCCCGAGGGCGGGCAGTCGGGCCGGCGTGACGACGAGGCCACGGGGACCAAGCCGCTGCGCGAGGTGCTCGAGGCCCACCTGCTCGACGAGGACATCCCGCTGGCGCACCGCGGCATGCAGGGGCGGGTCTGGCGGGCCAAGGAGGGGGCCGAGCGGAACAAGAAGAAGATGGAGGCCATGCGGGGCCGCATGAAGGACCTGCGGGCGTCGCGCAAGGCGGCCAAGGCCGATGCGAAGGGCGAGCGAGGCGGCGCCGACGCTGAGGGGAGCGACTGACCCATGGTCCACGCCACCCTGCTGCTGGCTTCGACGCGCCCCACCTGGCCTGACATCCTGGTCTTCGCCGCCGCGGCGGCGGTCATCCTGGTGGGCGCGGTCGGGGTCGTGACCTCGCGCAACCCCGTGCACGCGGCGCTGAGCCTCGTGATGACCCTCTTCGGCGTCGCCGTGCTCTTCATTGAGCAGGAGGCGGACTTCCTGGCCGCCGTGCAGATCATCGTCTACGCCGGCGCCATCGTCGTCCTCTTCCTGTTCGTGATCATGTTCCTCGGCGTCGACCGCGCCGAGGACATCAACGTCGAGCCGCTCATCGGGCAGCGCCCCCTGGCCTTCGTCTTCTCAGCCATCACCCTGGGCGGCGTGTTGGCCATGGCGGCCACCGCCCACTGGGTCACCGGCGCCCAGCAGGTCGTTGGGCCCATCGAGGGGCACGTTGCGGGCCTCAACTCGCCCGCGGGCGAGCCGGCCCAGTTGGGCAAGCAGCTCTTCACCACCTACCTGTTCGCGTTCGAGGCCACGGCCGCTCTGCTCGTCATCGCCGTGGTCGGCGCCGTCGTGCTGGCCCGCCGCCCACCGACCGTGCACGCCGAGCAGGAGGACACCACCGAGAGCGACCTCTCCGCATGAGCCTCTCTGGAGCCTGGTACCTCGGGCTGGCCGCCATCGTCTTCACCATCGGCGCCATCGGCCTGATGGTGCGGCGCAACGTGCTGATCATGTTCATGTGCATCGAGCTGATGCTCAACGCGGCCAACCTGACCTTCGTCACCTTCGCCCGCATGCTCCACGACATCGGCGGCCAGGCCGTCGTGTTCTTCGTGCTCGTGGTCGCCGCGGCCGAGGTCGTCGTCGGCCTCGGCATCGTGGTCACCAACTTCCGCCGCCGGGCCACCACCGTGGCGGACGACCTGGACTCGCTGAAGGGCTGACCGGTGGTCAACGTCGCGTACCTCATGCTGCTGTTGCCTCTCGCGGGCTTCCTCTTCCTGGTCGCCTTCGGCCGGCGCATCGGCGACCCGGTGGCCGGGTGGGTCGGGACGGTCGCGGTGGGCGGCGCATTCGTCGTGGCCTGCATCGTCCTGGCCGGCCTCATCCACCTGCCGGGCGACCACCGGGTCGTGGTCCACAACTACTTCACCTGGTTCAGTTCGGGCGGGCTGTCGGTGCCCGTCGGCACCCTGGTGGACCCGCTGTCCATGACGATGTGCATGTTCGTCACCGGGGTCAGCGCGCTCATCCACCTGTACTCCATCGGGTACATGAAGGGCGACCGGGACTACTCGAAATTCTTCATCTACCTGAACCTGTTCGTGTTCTCCATGCTCCTCCTGGTGCTGGGGGACAACCTGCTCCTCACCTTCGTGGGCTGGGAGGGCGTGGGCGTCTGCTCGTACTGGCTGGTGGCTTTCTGGTTCCAGCGCGAGTCCGCGGCCTCGGCGGGCAAGAAGGCCTTCATCTACAACCGCATCGGTGACGCCGGGTTCCTGCTCGCCATCTTCCTGATCTTCGAGAAGACGGGCACCCTGCAGTACGAGAGCGGGCCGGGCGGCGGCATCTTCGGGCAGCCAGTGCACCTGGGCGGCGGCACGGCCACCGCGGCGGTGCTGCTCCTCTTCCTGGCCGCCACCGGGAAGTCGGCCCAGATCCCGCTGTTCAACTGGCTGCCCGACGCCATGGAGGGCCCCACACCGGTGTCGGCCCTCATTCACGCCGCCACCATGGTCACGGCAGGGGTGTACCTCCTGTGCCGGATGAACCCGCTGCTGCATCTGACCACCCCGGGCATGGAGGTGATCGCGTCCATCGGCGCCGTGACAGCCTTCGTGGCGGCCACCATCGCGTGCGCGCAGCAGGACATCAAGAAGGTGCTGGCCTTCTCGACCGTGTCCCAGATCGGCTACATGGTGCTGGCCGTCGGCACCGGCGCCTACATCGCGGCCATCTTCCTCATGGTCATGCACGCCTTCTTCAAGGGGCTGCTCTTCCTCGGAGCGGGCTCGGTCATCCACGGGCTCGAGGACGAGCAGGACCTCAAGCGCATGGGCGCGCTGCGCCGCTACATGAAGTGGACGACCGTCACGTTCACCATCGGCTTCCTCGCCATCGCGGGCATCCCGCCGCTCTCAGGGTTCTGGGCCAAGGGCGACGTGCTCGACAACGTCTTCGCCCACTACAAGGTGCTCTGGGTCATCGGTCTGGTGACGGCCGTCCTCACCGCCTACTACATGAGCCGGTTGGAGGTCCTCGCCTTCGGAGGCGAGCCCCGCTTCGACAAGCCGGGCCCGCGCGGCGAGCCGGCGCTGCACGCGCCGCACGAGTCGCCCTGGGTCATGCGCCTGCCCCTCGTGGTGCTGGCCTTCTTCGCCTTCTTCGGCGGCGTGCTCGACCTGCCCTGGGTCCACACCCACAACCTCGAGAGCTGGCTGACCCCCGTGTTCAGCGGCACGCTCTACAACGACAACCTCAGCGCGACGTCCGAATGGGCCCTTGCCCTCACCGACATCACGGCGGCCCTGATCGGCGTGATCGTGGCCGTCTGGCTGTGGCGGGGCTCGGAGGTCGACAAGCCGGCGCTGGAGCCGGCCTTCCTCCAGCGCGTCTGGTACTGGGACGACTTCTACGACACGATCATCGGGCGGCCGAGCCAGCGGCTCGCCACCTTCTTCGCCTGGGTGGTCGACGTCCGCGTCATCGACGGCGCCGTCAACGGCAGCGCCCACCTGGCCAAGGCCACGGGCACGGCGGCACGCAAGCTGCAGACGGGCTACGCCCGCAACTACGCGCTGGGGATCGCCATCGGGATGGCGCTGATCATCGCCTTCATGCTGAGCCGGACGTGGTGGGGCTGATGCACACCGTCCCCTTCCTGACCCTGCTCATCCTTCTCCCCGCTGCGGGTGCGCTGGCGCTCGGCCTGCTCGGCCTCTACCAGGACCCCCACCGCGATGCGGTGTACGCCCTGGCCCTCATCGTGTCCCTGGTGACAGGGGTCATCGCCGTCGCGGCCATGGTGGCCATGAAGGTGCACGACGGGGGGTTCCAGCTCGTCTCGAACCACGACTACACGGGCGACAGCCTGGGGGTGCACTGGTACCTCGGCGTCGACGGCATCTCCATCTTCCTGGTGCTGCTCACCGCGCTGCTGTTCCCGCTCACCATCATCCTCGGGCGCAACCGGGAGAACACCAGGGCCTACTTCGCCTGGATCCTCCTCCTCGAGGCCGCCGTGATGGGGAGCTTCCTCTCCCTCGACCTCATCGTCTTCTTCTTCATGTTCGAGCTGACGCTGGTACCCGCCTACTTCATCATCGCGGGGTGGGGCCACCAGCGGCGGGCCTACGCGGCGATCAAGTTCTTCCTCTACACGTTCCTCGGCTCGGCCTTCCTGCTGGTCGGGATCCTGACCCTGGCCTTCATCCACCAGTCGCAGTACCACTACCTGACGTTCTCGCTCGGGCCGCTCATGCAGACCCACCTGTCGTCGACGACGGGGATCCTGCTCTTCCTGGCCTTCACGGCGGCCTTCGCGGTCAAGGCGCCCCTCTTCCCGCTGCACACCTGGTCCCCCGACGCCTACACGGAGGCGCCCGAGGAGGGCTCGGTCCTGCTCTCGGGAGTCCTGGCCAAGCTGGGCACCTACGGGATCATCCGCTTCGACCTGAGCCTGTTCCCCCAGGCGACGCGGACGCTCGCGCCATGGCTCCTCACCCTGGCCGTCATCGGCATCATTTACGGGGCCATCGTCGCCTGCGCCCAGCGCGACATGAAGCGGCTCGTGACCTACTCGTCCCTGGCGCAGATCGGCTTCATTGCGCTCGGGGCCATCGCACTGAGCACGCAGGGCCTCGCCGGTGGCGTGCTCCTCATGGTCAACCACGGCCTCATCGTCGGCACGCTGTTCATCCTCATCGGCTTCATCTACCAGCGGCGGGGCACCTGGCAGGCGGGAGAGCTACGCGGGCTCCAAAAGGCGGCACCCGTCCTGGCCGGCGTGTTCACCGTGGCCATGATGGCCTCCATCGGCGTCCCCGGCCTCAACGGGTTCGTCAGCGAGTTCCTGGTCCTCTCGGGCACCTTCATCACCCACCGCTGGTGGGCCGTGGTCGCCGTGCTCGGGGTGATCGTGGCCGCCATCTACCTGCTCTGGGCCTACCAGCAGGTCTTCCACGGCGCGCCGCGGGAGGCCGACGAGAAGACGCGTGACCTGGCCCTGCTGGAGAAGCTCGTGGTGGCGCCGCTCATCATCCTCATCGTCTTCCTGGGCGTCTACCCCAAGCCGGTGCTCGACCGCATCAACCCCTCGGTGAACCAGCTCATCGCGCACGTCGAGTCCAGCACCGGCCACTACCAACCCTCGGTGGCCGTCAAGGGCGTGGCGGGAGTGAAGTGATCGCGCCGCTCCTCGCCGCGAGCCACGCCGCGTCGAACACCATCGCCATGCCCCCGATCCGGTGGCTCTCCATCCTCCCGCCCATCATCATGATCGGCGGCGCCGTCGTCCTGCTCGGCGTGGCCTCGCTCGTGCGCAAGCCCCTACGGGTGCGCGTGAGCACAATTGCGACCGTGATCATCTCCGGCG
>Ga0208565_1001106_pt1 | contig 16680 bp, 17 predicted proteins | sample Sb_taG_7_FD_187706 | JGI IMG/M metagenome (GOLD analysis project Ga0208565, IMG submission 187706) | Peat soil microbial communities from Weissenstadt, Germany - Sb_50d_2_FS metaG (SPAdes) (version 2) | ecosystem: Environmental > Terrestrial > Soil > Wetlands > Peat | place: Germany...
CGCGCCGGCGGCGCAACTCGGCCCGGGCGGCTGCCTCGGCGGCACCGATGCCCGGGTTGGTCGAGCCGTTGGCGCGGAGCGGCGTGCGCGAGCCGTTCGGCAGTCCCGCCCGGCGGCGCCGGGCTTCGGGGCTCTGTTCGAGGCTCACGCTGGAACCGTCAAAGACATTGGCGAGGTCGTCTCCTCACGCCGCCGCGCTGTGGCGCGGCGGCAGTGCTGTCGAGTTCCTGGATGAAACGCCATGATTCGGGCCGGGTTACGCCGGACGCAGACGCAGCAACAACATCGCAGCGTGCAAAGTGGCATGCGCTCGCAGCGCTCGTTGAACTGCATGACCGATCGCGACATCGACGCCGCGTGATCGCATTCCAGTTGCGAACAGCGATGCACGTGACGTCAAAACTGGCATGAGCTCTCGCGCCTAAGTGGTCAGATCTGTCTTGATACCTGCGATTCGATCAATGCCACGAAAGTGGCACCGCTCTGCTTGCTAAGTGGCATGGCTCGATGCAACGGAAGTGGCATGGCTCGATGCAACGGAAGTGGCATGCGCTCTGCATGTGCGCCTCGCCGGAACCGTTCGTCCGCGCGAAGCGCTCGAGAATCGGCATCATGCAATCGGAGCAATGCGATGGTTTCTGCCCTGTTCAGCGTGGCTGGGTCGCGCTCGCAGACTCAGAGGGCAACGAGTTCTGACGTGGAACAAGCCTTATGAGTACCGTGGCGCTCGACTAGTTCCACCGGACTTGAGATAGCTTTCCATTGACGCGCGACAGGATCTGATCCCCCGGTCTTCCTAACATGCAAGCCATGTGCGGATCGATACACTCTGCAGACGCATGGCGCCGTTCAACAAGGGATTCGCCTTCGCCGGGAATGCTCAGCGCCGACGAGCGCGTCGGTCGAGTCACCCGCTGCTGCAACCCCCAAAAAGGGCCCTTCAGGCCGACTCCTCGGAAGTAATCCAGTGCTGCACTGGGCTCGCGTCGCTTATAACCACGGTCGAGCCGACCGTCGTACCAATGCTGCGCCAATCGCCAAAGGGTTTCAAGACTCATCAAGTAGCCTGCTTCCTGACCGGTGCTGTTCAGCCAAGCATCGACGCAAGGGGTGCTACAGAAGACACGTTGATTCCTGCATGTGTGCACCACGTCGTCCCACATGCGGGCGGCGGGCACCAGGAAGTGCACCACCTGATCCCCGGAAGGTGGCCCGTCCTCACCGACGATCCACGCGTGGGGCGCGCCGCATCCCAGACAGCGGGTGGACACGAGCACTTCGTGGTCGCTCACGAAGTGTGGCAGGGCAAACGAGTCCCAGGCACACCCTCCCCACCACAACGTCGTCGCGCCCATCACCGCGAAACCGAGCGGCACGGCTGAGAATGGATGCGCCATCAGAATTTCATCACCGGCACCAAGAACTACGTGGCGCTGCTGGTGGAGCTCCCGCAGCCCACGTCTCACTACTTCCGGATCGGTCGCGAGGCGAACTGCGAGCGTCGCCACAGCAGGCGGTTGCCCGATTTCGGCGAAGCTCTCGTAGACCGCCAAACGAAGGTCTTCGGGATCGAGTGTCATCTACTCTCCGACTCGCTCTACGGCTGGCGCGAGCGTCCATAGCGCTCTCCGTCCGTGGACACTTCTCCGTCTAGGAGTAGCCCCAGAGTAGCGCGGACGCGTCTCGCACGCAACGCGGTCGTCCGGTTGTAGGGGCTGCGTCGATGGCGACATTGATCCCACGCTCCAGCATCCGGCCGGATCGCGAATCGGACACTTCAGTGACCTTCGAGTAAGCGGCTGGTCTCGACAATGGGCATGCGTTTCATAGAGACTCCTTCACGCTGGACGGAGTAAGGAATGGCCAAGCAGGGCAGGTATCCTCAGGGAGACTCCTATGAGGCTCTCGCTACATTACGCATCACAGAGGTTCGTTCTACTGGATGGATTGCAACTCTCACCGCGTCAGTATGTCAAGCGCATCTGTGCTTTGGCATTGCGGAGCATGCCAAAGTGGCATGTGCCGCACTCGCACCACGGCGGCTAGAAGCGGAGTCGAGTGAGCACGCCGACCAATGCCTGCGCACCGGCACTTCAACCTCATCCTGCGGACCACGCGGGAGAGCACTCTCGTGTGCGATTCAGGGGTTCCCAAACGTCTAACTCCAGCGTCGCCGAACATCAGGTAAGGGACGGCGAGACGCTCCAAGAGTCATCCTGGGCCACGACGCTCGCGCGCAAGGTCATGAAGGGCTCGCCGAGTCCGTTGCCGCCGACGGTAGTTCGTCAAGTCGGCTGACCGGCGAGAGGACGAGCAGGACGACGGCAGCAGCCGATCCAATCGCGACGATCGTCAGCGCGTTCTTGTCGCCCCACCAGCCGTCGAGTGAGCAATCCACTGGCGAAGCGGACTGCGCGCCCGCGCGCCGGTGGCGGGAGCCAGCGCAGCGTCGGAGGTGGAGAAGTTCCGCCGCCGCGTGCGCCAAGGAAGGATGCGGTCACGAACAACGGGCCGACTGCGACCCCACAGCGGAGGAGCGCGCGCGTGATCGGTGACGAGGCACTGCACCGGCGCTCGCGTTCATGATCGGCTCAATTGTGGGTGTGATGCGTGCCGACCCGCGCCTTGCTAGCGATGCAGCCGTGCGCTCTTCAGAGCTTTGTCGACGCCGCCTCGTGCCCCATACACGCCCACGCCGACGAGGTTGAGTCGATCGCGCGGCACGGCCTTGACCGCCGCTCTGTTGTCATCATCGTGGCCGGTGGCGAACATCGCCTCGGTGTAGACGGCGACGCGCAACTCACGATCGAGCGCCCTCCGCAGAGAGGATGTGAGCACCGCCGAATCGCCCTCGAGGATCGTGATCGGCTGCCGGCACATGGCCAGATAGGCGGTCCCATCCGCGTCTTCGTAGGGCCGCCCGATGATCCCATCGACAGCACTGACGATCCCGCTCACCAGGAAGGCGGTTACGTTCAGCTGCTGCCAGACGGCGAGGTCGTTGCGCAGGACTATCGCCACCTTGGTGTCGAAGCGGACCGCGGATGGTGGCTCCGCCCCGTCCGGCATCGGCTCCGTCATGTCGATGGAAGTGCTCACGTCTGGCATTGACACTACCAATAATCGAGTCGTTTCGGGACTGGGCCGCGAGCCTCGCGGAGACAGTCGGTATCTTCCTGGCGACGGCCTCAACGCTCAACATGGCGTCAACGACGCTCGCCTTGGATTGGCGCAGAATGGCAATGGAAAGCTCCCCAGAATTGGCATGCAACTGGCTGCCGGTCGCAGCTTCGACCTTGATCAGGTTGAACATCACAAGGGACGTTCCTGGCCCAGCCAGTTGTCGCTAGCCAAGTGCCATCGCGCTCGAAGCGCTCAACCCCCGGGACCCGCGTTATCGTCGCTCCGCGATCATCTGCGTTTCTGTCTCCGGATGCATGGCACCAGGTGGTGCCAGACGCTTCCCGTAGTGCGAGTCGTTCTCCTCGCCCCGCACGAGCAACCCCGGACCATCGTCTCCAGGGAGGAAGATGCTGCACGCAGAGTTCGATGGGTGTCCGTCCAGCTTGGCGAGCAGCGTCAAGAGGTTCCGCCGGCTCAGCGTCACCATCACCTCAGTTCGCGTTGCGCGATCCAACCTCATCGCATGCCGTCCCTCCCCACGCCTGACACATCGCCGGCACTGCCTTGGGTCGCAGGCAGCTCGTACTCGCCTCCACCTTGAAGAACGGTCCCACAGTTGGATCGTCGACGACTTCACCGACAACCTCTTGGCCCAGGGAGCACCTCTGACGCTCGACCACGTCCGTTGCGGGCAGGTGGCTCGACCACGAACGACCCATGGCGAGCCAGCACAGGTCGCCCTCGATGGAGCCATCCCACCACAGCCGCCGTCCTTGATTGCGTCGAGGGAGGCTTCGCCGCCACGGGCGCCCTTGACGCCGGCCGACGGCGGTGGTCTCGGGAGGCCCTCGAGGGTCGGACAGGCCGGCCTCGCACGGAGGTCATCCCATGGCGACCACACGCTCTCCCCGCAGCCCGTCGGAGGTCGCGGCCATCCAGGCGCGCCTGCAGGAGCTCGCCGACCACCCCGGACGCATTGAGCGGATGCATGGACGGCACGAGCTCGACGGTCTTCTCGGCCTGCCTCAGGACAGCCGTCGTTCGACGGAGCCGGAGAGCATCGCTCGATTCGCCGCCGACTACGGCTCTGCCCCTGAGGACCAGGCAGCCAATTACGGGAGCGGAATCCTGTGAGCGCCGCGGTCAGCCGCGACGATCTGCTCAGCCAGCTCACCGAGGGCATCCGGCGGCTCACCACGTCCGAGGCATGGCTCGCCTGGATGCGCGTCCAGAGTCGCTTCTACCGGTACAGCTTCGGCAACACACTGCTCATCGCCTGGCAGCGGCCGGATGCATCACTGGTTGCGGGATACCGGCGCTGGCTCGAGTTGGGCCGCCAGGTGCGCCAGGGCGAGACCGGCATCCGCATTCTCGCGCCTTGCCGGTATCGCACGGCACGTGACGGAGACAACGACAACGACGGCGCCGACCTTGTCGACACCGTGCGCAGCTTTCGCGTTGCCGTCGTGTTCGCGCTCGACCAGACGGACGGCGAACCTCTGCCTGAGTTGCCGATCGCTCGCGTATCGGGCGACGACCCCGCCGGGTGCTTCGACACGCTCTGCGATGAAGCGCGGGAGCTCGGCTACCAGGTTGCTCTCGACTCCTTCGATTCCCCGAGCAAGTGCGGAGAGACCAACTTCGCGACGCGGACGGTGACGATTCGACACGATCTTTCACCCGCGCATCGCGTGAAGACGATGTTCCATGAGCTGGCGCACATCGCACTCGAACACGGCGGCTGCGCGTTCGGTGCGCGCAGCGTCGCCGAGCTTGAGGCGGAATCCGTTGCGTGGATCTGCTGCGACGCAGTCGGCATTGTTTCAGACGGGTACTCGTTCGCCTACGTGGCCTCATGGGCGGGCGGTGGTGATGCAGCCATCGCCGGGATCAGAGAGTCCGCGCAGCGCATCCAGCGCGTGAGCAAGCGCCTGATCGAACGGCTCGCCGACCGTGAGAGCGAGGCGCCGCAAGACGCCGCTCGCGCAACCGGCTACACCGCACGTTCGGATGCGCCAAGTTGTCGGGGTTACAGCCGACACGGACCCGATGTCGGCGCGATCTCGGGTGGGTGGATCGGCGTCTCTCGCACACGCGGACCCGATATGTGACCGAGCCCCTTACGCAGTCGCTGGTCGGAGCCACGAACCGGTACGCCCGGACTCTCCGTGTGGATTCACCTCCGCCACCGTGGCAGATGTCGCCTGTTGGCGCTGCAAGGCCCAAGACGAGCTCGCCTGCGGCTCGGGCCTGTTCCGCGCCGGCGACACCTGCCTGCACGTGGGCGTCGAATCCACACCCACGGAGAGCCACCATGCCCGCCGTTCGGGTCACCACCCGCCGCTACTCATTCTCGGTCGTTCGCGACGCCGATGCGACCTACCCCAACCACGAGCCGGTCAACAGTCCGCGTGAGGCTGTCGACATCGCCCGGCACATCATCGGCGAGGAGATCACCGAGTGCATCCTGGTGCTCTTCGTCAACGCCCGGAATCGCATCAGCGGCTACGCCGAGGTGGCGCGAGGCACGATCAATGCTGCTCGCCTGCAACCCCGCGACGTGCTGGTGCCGGCGCTCTGCGCCAACGCGGCGGGGCTGATCGTCTGCCACAACCATCCATCTGCCGACGCGACACCATCGCGTGCGGATCGCGTCGTCACCGCGGCGCTGCGCAATGCCGCCCAGATCGTCGGTCTCCCGCTGTTGGATCACATCATCGTGACCGACACCGAGCATTTCTCCTTCCGCTCCGAGGAGGGCTGGGAGTGAGGCGCCCGCCTGCGCATCGATGCGGGACGCCAGCACGCTCGCGGTCAACGCGCCGGGGAACGCCGTGCGATCGCGTCTGGGCTCCTCCGATCGACCGACGCATGACAGCAGGGTCCCTCCCGCCGCTGCTCCTTCTGTCAAGGGTGACGTGCTGCGCACCGGGTTCGAGCTGACGCACGAACCGCGCCCCTGACAGCGCAGCGGCGTCCGAGCCTGGAGCTTGCATGCATCAACCGCTCGAAGGAGACCCGAGATGACCGCACCGTTCATCCCCGACGACCGCGCTGACGACTCGTGGAATCAGTGCATCGCCTGCCACGGGGTGCGCAGCAGTCGGTTCTTCTGCCGCGCCTGCATCGACGCGGGCGTGGATGAGGAGCTGAGCCGGGAGAATCCCATTCTTCACCGCCGCGATGCCGATGCCGCGAGCACTGATGCCAGATCCCGTCGATCCCCCCGCTGAGGGCTCGGCCGAACGGCGCATCCTTCACCGGCACCTCTGCCTCAGCGATCGCGCGCGACGATGGTCGTCCGGACCCAGACGAGGCGCTCTCGCGTGCCGCCGATCGATACGCGACGCCAGTGCCCCGCTCGTTGGTGTTCGCGAGGTGACGCATGCGTCCCCACCCCGGCGCTCGGCTCCGTTGCACCTGGAGCGTCCGCGACTGGCCACAGGTCTCGTGCCGCAACAATCACTCTGTTCCTGTGGTCGCGTTGCAGGGTTCCGGTCGCGAAGACCTGCTGACCCACGCGCAGCGCCAGCGCCACGCCCGCGATGGAGCTCCCCACGGCTACGCGATGGCGCTCGCGGAATGCTCCATCGCCGCCAGCGGTGACAACAAGCACTGATGCCAACGACGACTCCTCGTCCCACATAGGACGGACAGCCACCAGGCCGATGAGACACACGGCATTGACACTCACCGACTCAGCCTAGTCGGGCACGCCGCGTGCCGGGTAGAAATGTAAGCGCTCTGTGAGCGCACGGACGCTATCGTGGTCGCTGAACCTCGCGACACCGCGGATCCCGCGATGTTCGCGACTCTCGCGGGATTCGCGAGGCCGACGATATGGGAGGCATCGCCGCCATGCGCACCATCGCCACCGTCAATCACAAGGGCGGCTCCGGCAAGACCACCACCGCCGTCAGCCTCAGCGCCGCGCTGGCCGAGACCGGACGGCGCGTCCTCCTGATCGACCTCGATCCTCAGGCGTCCGCCTCGGCTTGGGTGTCCGCCCCCACCGAGTCGCGCACGCTGCTTGACGCGCTCCTCGGGGGAGCTCGGTTATCCGATGCGGTCCACCACACCGGCACCCTCGGCCTCGACATCGTGCCGTCGTCGATGTGGCTCCTTGGCGCTGAGCGCAGGCTGGCCGAGATACGCGCCGGGGAGGGACGGCTCGCCCAGCTCATCGGCGACCTCCCCGACCGCTGGGACTACCTGGTGGTCGACTGTCCGCCGGCGCTCGGCGCGCTCACCGCCAACGCCCTCGCCAGCGTCGAGGAGCTGTTCATCCCGGTTGAGGCACACGTCATGGCGATGGCCGGTTTAGTGCAGCTACTGCGCGGGGTCGAGGCCGCCCGTGAGCGCGTCAACCCGCGGCTGCGCATCAGCGGCATCGTGGCGTGCCGGGTCGACGCCCGCACCCGGCACTGTCCCGAGGTAGTGGAGCGCCTGCGCGGACGCTTCGGCGACCTGGTCTGCAGCACGGTCATCCGCGAGAACGTGCGTCTCGCAGAGTGCCCGTCGTTCGGGCAGCCCATCACCCAATACGACCCGCGCTGTAGCGGCGCCGCCGACTATCGCAGCCTGGCCTGTGAGGTGATCGCTCAGGAGGTGCGCCATGCGCCCGCGGCGTAGCAGCACGTTGGGGGACGACCCCCTCGCTGCGGTGTTCCCACCTTCCTCCACAGGGCCGGCGGCGCGTGCGGAAGTGCCGCGTTCCGCGCGGGCGATCACGGTCGGCGTGTCGCTCGATCCCGAAGTACTCGAACGCGCCCGCAACGCCGTGTACTGGACTCCGGGGCTGACGTTGACCGCTCTCGCGACCAAGGCGCTGGCTGCGGCGGTCGATGATCTGGAGCACGAGCGCGGGCAGCCATTCCCGGCACGCGCCGGCAACGCGAGCCTCCGACGTCCCATAGGGCTGTTCTGAGGTTCTCAATCTGATCGGGATTCGATCTCTGCCACCCCTCCGTCTCCATCAGGTTGCCGCGCCCCCCACACCCACCTGACGGGATTTTGGACACGCCCCGTTACCTGAGATCAGATTTGCCCATACCTCGGCAGGTCATCTCGTACTCGGGGGCCTCGGTGAATCCACTCGGCCGTGAGCACCGCCTTCAGCCCTAAGGCGAACGGATGCTCGGTCGAATCCAGGGTCAGCGGTACGATTGGAAGTTCCCGTAAACAAAACACCGCCTCCCAGTCCTTAAGGGTATGGAGGCTTTCAAATGAACGCAGTCAACACCACTCCAAAGGACCAGCAACTCCGCCCCGGCGACCTCGACATCCTCGTCGCCAGGATGGCCGGGATCGTGGCCGCGTCCATCGGCAGGCTGCATGCCGACGGCGACGCCGGCCCCGCCCTGCTGAAAATGACCGAGGTCGCCGCCTGGCACCTCATCGACGCCCTGTCAGGGGTGATCCCGGAGTACCGCGGTCTCACTCCCGTCGAGATCGCCCAGCGCGACGGTGCCGTCGGCATCGTGTCCAAGCTGGCGAAGGTGCCGCCCGACGTGGTCGCCAAGCAGATCATGGGCACCTTCCTCTCGCTCCGTCTGTCGATCCTCGCGATCGAGAACGGCGCCGTGCTCATCCCCCGGGTCCGTGCACCGGGTCTGTTGGAGGCGCTCTTTCATCCCGTACATCGCCGCGCCGCCCGTCGCTATCTCGAGCGCTTCACAGCCACCACCGACCTCGGCCCAGTGACCGTGGACTTCGCCGCCGCCTGGCGGTCCGGCAACCAGCAGCCGATCCGTCATCAGCGGATCGCCCCTGACAACTTCGCCACCCTCAGCGGTCGTCAGGCGTCGGTGATCCTGGCGTTGACGACCTTCCTCATGGCGGCGGACGCCTGGACCGTGCGTGCCAACCCGGTGGACATGTTCTATTTGGCCATCATCAACGGCGGCGCGAAGCGCTGGGCGACGGCGTCGGATGCGGTGCGGCGGGCGATCACCGAGGCGCTCTTCGTCGCCACCCGCCCCGAGATCGAGCTCGACGAGCTCCGCAACGATCCCTCAGCCTGGGACCGGGTCCTCGGCGACGAGACCGCCGAGTGGGCCAGCTCCGTCCTCCTCGCCTTCATGCAACTCACCGGCCAGCCGAAAACGGCGCGCTTCAGCCTCCTCCTCTTTCTGAAAGAGCTCGAGCGCAGTGCGCGCAAGGCGCAGAGCCCCGAGCTCATCGATGAGCACCTCCGCCGCCTGCGCAAGGTGGTCATCAACCTCGACGACGAGTACAGCACGCCGGTTGGACGCGAGGACGACAACATCGCTTCCCTCCTCGGCATCCAGGACATCCGCAATCACCTCCGCCGCACACCGCTGACCAAGCGCGAACGGGAGGTGATCAACCTCAAGGCGCAGGACTACAACTACCGGACGATCGCCAACGAGCTCGGCATCACTGCCACCACTGCGCGCGTGCTCGTCATGAAGGTGCGTCGCGCCGCCGGCCGCAAGTCCTGCCAGATGACGGCACCCGCCCACCGCAAACGCAACCGCAAGTAACCAACACAGGAGGCACAACCATGGCGACAAACACCGGCAAGAATCACCGCGAGGGAGAGGTTCGCGGGCGGAGTCAAGTGCAGAATCCGCGCACCGGAGACTACGTCAAGCGCAACACGGCAACGGGCGAATTCGTTGCTGTGAAACAGGATGGCACTCCATTCAAGGGTGTGCGCAAGGTGAAGCCGTAATGAGCACGTACTACACCAACGCCGTGCACAAGGTGTGGAGTGTCAACGCGAGCCATCAGCACATCGAGTTCGTCTGCCAGGAGGGATCCGGCACCCACTGGACCCCCGGCGAGGTCATCACCAGCATCGCCGCCGGCCACGTCTGGCGTACCCATGGAAAGGACGGATCGTCGGCGATCATCAAGCCGTTGCAGTATTGCCCTGCTCCCGGCTGCTTGACCAAGCCGTACATCACCACCAGTCCCGACCACACCACCGCAAACAACCTGGACAACCTTCCCCCCTGCCAGTAAGGTGAACACCATGAGCATGAACCGCGAGCAGGCCAGCCGCCTGCTTGATGTTGGCTTCGACTTCGTCGCGCAGTACGACAACATCGGCAAACACGCCGCCAGCTGGCAGCGCACCACCCAGGTCTCTGCGCTCCCCGCGTGGGCCGCACAACAAGCCGCCGCTCGCGCCAGCTGGGGACACAGTCCGGCTGATGCGATCGCTCGCCAGGTAACCATCGACGAGATCGTCGGCGTGCTCACCATCTTGATCCCCGTGCCCGGCGGCGGCTTTATCATCGGCGCGGTCGAGAACTGGTTGTTCGGGCAGGCCGCCGGCGAGCTCGCTGACCGCTTGGAGCAAGCGGTGCGCAAGGAGTTCGGCCCCAACTGGGCACCGCTCATCACCGTGGGCATCGGCGCCGCCGTCTTGTTCCTCGCGGCCATGGCACGCCGGCCATCCTGAGGCATTCTCTGCGACGTCTCCGTCGGTCATCAGGCGCTGCGGAATGACCGCGCCGAAATGAGCCGGAGCGTAGTCGCCAGCAGTCAACAGGCTGGGTGACGAAGCACCCATCGAAGCCATAGACTGCGCGCCGTGGCGGCGCCGCGGTCGTCCACCCGGGAAGGGATAGCCCCGGTCGATGCGACCTGTTTGCACCGGCGCTGCGCCTTCCGCGGTGTTGTCGCGATTGGCAGTATTCGCATGGAGGGAAGCTGATGGGTGTCCAGAGGTTCGTCTGCTGGTATCAGGGCTGCTTGTACGACTTCACGTCGGCCGTGCTCGCTGAAGCGGCCTGGCCGCCGTCCACGGTTGCGGTGGCGAACCTCATGGCGGCCCCGGCTCCAGCCGGGGCGGTCTCCGGGGTCGCTACCCCTGCGGGGCCTCCTCCGATCGATGACGTGGTCGTTGACGAGATGCTGCGAACCCCGGTGACAATCCCCCTCCCGGTGACCACGCGGGCTTCCTCGTCCTCAACACCTCCTGCGCCACCATCGACGACGACAGGAACGACGCCAACACCACCCACATCGAATGCAGGTCGCATCGTGCTGACCTGCACCAAGAACCACGCGAACGTCTTCGTGCTTCCCCTGGAATACAAGGAGGATCTTGTGCACGGCGAACGACCTGCGCCGAGTGACACCTTCTGGATGGGAACCGTCGCTCAGTTCACTCCGGACAAGTCCATGGCGACATTACTGGCGCAGGCGCGCTGGATCTTCAGCTCGGTGGGTGTCATCGGGACCGTGCTCGTCGGCTTCACCCTCATCGCCGCCAGCCGGCTGCAGACCGCGCCGCTGTGGCTGACCGCCCCCACCATCCTCCTGACCGTTGCGAGCCTCTTCTGCGCTGCCATTGCGTTGGTCCCGTACAGCGGTGATATCGATCCGGCGAACGTCACCAAAATAGCCAAGCTGTGGAATGGCGATGTGACGTCCCGCGGGAACTGGGTAAAGGCTGCGAGTGTCACCTTCGCCGTCGCGATCGCCGCTGCTGCGGCGACCGCCATCTTCGTAGCCACGCACCCGGTGCAGGACGGAGTGACGACTGTTGGTGTCGTCAACAACAGCGACGGGACCCACACCGTCTCGGCAAGCATTGTCCTGTCGAATCTTCCTGCCGGCGCTTCCGTGGAGACGACGATCCAGGGCAGTAACCCCGACAGCACCGCTGTGGCCTTGTTCGACGACACAACCACTGCGGACGACAGCGGAGCGGCAACGATAACGGCGACTGTTCCCGGGGTAGGCGACTACAAGACCTTCACCGTGAAAGCCGTCGTCATGATGGGCAAGCAAATGGTCCGCACCGAGACGGACACGTTGACGCCATCGCCCTGAGGTGGAACCAAGAGCTGGGGAGAGCCAAGCGCCAAAGAAGCCGCTCATTGCCCCAAGGAGGACCCCGGCTTTGGCGCGTAAGGGGTTTGGTGACACCGCCCGCACCGTTCACGCGCCCCGATGACGGTGAACGGCACACATCGTGATCGCGGTCAACGGCGCGATGACGGTATGGGCAGTCACGGCTGATAGCCGGCTGAGCCGGAAGCTGGGCGGTGGGCACCAACCCCCAGGACCCCACAGACCACACGATCTGACCCGCGCTGCCGCGCGGCCGCGCGCTGGCCGGACATGGGTCGCCGGATCGCCGAGCTGGGCGTCGAAAGAATCGTTCGCACACTGCTGATGTCGCGCCTGCAGCCGGTCCCGCGTGTTCCGCGCCGGGTGCTCGTCGCGCGCGTCGACTCAACGGTGCGAACTCTGCGCATCTCGCGTCGTTCGCGAATGTCGCTTCGTTCGCGATTGCCGCGTGGTTCGCGGACAGCGCGCGTTCAGCAGATCTTGCGGACACCGATAATCACGCATGTCTGGCGTGTCTCGCGCGTCTCGCGTGGGCCGCTGCCATCGCCTACATCGCGCATCTTGCGTACCTCGCGAGCTCCGCGCATTGATGCACTGTCGCGGAGCTCGCGCTTCCCGCGAGCGTCGCGGACTCCGCGACGTCAAAACACGCCGCGCCCCTCACGACGCATCCCACCCGGGACACACGGGCGGTTAGTGCAGCGACCAGCCCCGCTGATTGGCCGCGTCGAACTGGGTGCGTGTCACGGGAATGACCGAGCCGAGGTGGACGTGGCCCTCCTCGCCTGAAAGGCACTGCACCGAATAGCAGCGGCACCAGCGATAGCCGCGCTGATACAGCGAACGCTCCTCAGAATCCGCGGCGATCCAGCGTTCGGTCTCATCGATCGGCGTGACCTCGCCGAACACGAAAAGTCCGCCGGGGTGCGGCGCGACGAATTGGGCCGGCTCGCGGGCGATGCGGGTGATCGGCCAGCCGGTGAACTCTGCGACGGACTCCACGATGTCGCCCACGTGCTCGGGTTGCAGCCAGGACCACTCGGCCTCATCGCCCATGCCGGCGTGCGCTCGCCATTGGGCCAGCTCGATCTCCTCGGGGAGCGCACGGCGAGCGGCCACGCCGACGAGACTCCCGGCGCTCACGCCGTTGTCCGCCCACGTCCGCCCCGCCACACGCACGCACACGAGCCAGCCGTAACTGGGATGCGCGATGACCTGCCCGGGTGCCGGCGCATCGCCGGCGAGGACGGGGATCAGCCAGGGCGGCTGCTCGATCGCAACCCACGCGCATCCCGGGTGGTACGGATGGCGCTCGAGCCGGTCGTAGGTGATGCGGGTCCCCACCGGCGCCTCGCCGCCGCAACCACCGCAGCGGTTCTGGTAGCGCGCGGTGATCTGCACGAAGCGGGGACCCGGGCCCTCCCAGCCCCGCTCCAGCCCCGCCACTCCCTGCAGCGTCGCCGGCATCAGCATCTCCACCGCCATCACCACCTCAACTCGTCAGCTTCACCGTCACCCGACACTCCCATCAGCTCCGCCCTCCGCATCCCTGCAGCACCGCCCCACGCCTATATCTCACACACACTTTCACCTGCGGTTTTGACCCCGTTTTCGACCTGTGCAAGTCCACCTCACGCTTGACAAAGTAGGTCCACCTCATGCTTGACACTTGCCGAACCAACGACATCGAGTGATGCGCTGTTGCGGTAGATGACCACCTCCTTTGCATCGCCGTGCATGCGAGTCGCGCGAACCGCGCGTGGGGTCGTGCGCACGAGGTTGCCGTCGACGTAGAAACGGACCAGATCCTTGTCGGGGACCACCGTGGCGATGCGCTTGCCGAGTCTCCGGCCGAGGTGGTATTGAGCGCCGGCAAAGCGGACGTAGCCGACGCTGGAGATGGCTCGGCGGATCGCGTTGGGATCGTCGTCCGGACTCAGCTGAACGTTGCTGGGCACGCCCGGTGGTGCGACTGGCAGCAGCGTGAGCAACTCGGCGTCCGTCACGGGCGGCGTCAGCGCACGAGCTGTCTCGTCGTAGGTGAAGCGCTCGGCCGGGGTAGCCCCACCCAGGGACTGGTGCGGCCGCTCGGTGTTGTAGTGGACGACGTACGCGTTGATGCCCTGCTGCGCAGCCTCCAAGCTGCTAAAGCCGGCGTTGTCGAGCAGCTCCACGCGCAGGGTCCGATGAAAACGCTCGATCTTGCCGGTCGTGGTCGGATGCGCGGGCTTGGTGAGCAGGTGGCGGATGCCCTGCTGCTGGCAGATGCGGTCGAAGAGCACGACCGCGGGATGCGGCCGCGTCAGCCGGCCGGTGAACACTCGCCCGTTGTCGGTGAGCAGCTGGTCCGGCACTCCATGTCTGGCCAGCGCAGCGCTGAACGCCGTGCACACCGAGCGCGCATCGGCTCGCTGCATCACGCCGGCACACACGCAGAATCGCGAATGGTCGTCGACCCCGGTGAGCAGTGACACCACGGTGGTGTCGGCGAGATGGAAGCTCACCACGTCCATCTGCCAGAGCTCCATCGGACGAGACCGCTCCCAGCGCCGATACGCCGCGCGCTGGCGACGTCGGGCAAAGGGCTCGATGAGCTGGTTGCGGTCCAGCACACGATAGATGCTGGTACGCCCTGGAATTCCGGCCACGCCCTGGCGGCGCAGCTCGTGGACCAGGCGCCACGGCCCCCAGCGCGGATGGTGCCGGCGCAGGTCACACACCATGCGCTCCATCTCCGCCGAGATCTGGTGCGTACACCGCGGCGGTCGCCGGGAGCGGTCGACCAGTCCCGCCATTCCCGCCTCGCGGTACCGGCGCAGCCACGTGTGCACGGTCTGCCGGCTGACTCCATGTCGCATCGCCACCTCGGTGACGGGCAGGCCATCCTCGAGCACCTCCAGGACGACCCGGTAGCGCTGTTCCACCACGTTCAACTCCACAAGCACGAACCTGGTCCCTCCGCTGGCGCTCAGTCCTTGCGGACGAGCGGACTGGAGGGAGGCCGGCTGTGTCAAGCATCAGGCGGACGCGCCGCACACCGTCAAGCATCTTGTGGACCTGCGGTGTCAAGTATCTGCCGGACTTCTACACACCAGAGCTTGGAAGAAAGTGTAAGCGATCTGTGAGCGCTTTACCAGTACGCTCGGAGGCGTGATCTCCATCGGCAAACTCACCAGCGTGGAGCAGGCGGTTCGCTACCTGCGCGAGGCTGTGGCCGATCAGCAGCTCGAGTACTTCACCGCCCGCGGCGAGTCGCCGGGCCGCTGGCGGGGCCTCGGGGCGGAGGCGCTTGGGCTGCGCGGCGAGGTGACCGACACTGACTTCGCCGCGATCCTGAGCGGCAAGCACCCGACCACCTCGGAGGATCTGGGACGCCACTGGTCACGCCAGCACGTGGTCGCCTTCGACGTCGCCGTGTCCGCACCCAAGGACGTGAGCATCCTCTACGCGCTCGGCGATGACCACACTCGCGCGACCATCCTGCGCATCCACGACGAGGGCGTGCGCGCCGCCGCCGAGTACCTCCAGGCGCACGCCGGCTGGGCCCGGCAGTTCAACGCCGAGAGCAAGCGCGCGGAACCGGTGCGCGCGCACCTGGTGATGGCCGAGTTCGTGCACCGCACCGCCCGTCCAGTGACCGATCCGGCCACCGGCATTGTCACGGTCGACCCGCAATTGCACACTCACCTGACGGTGCCCAACTGGGCGCAGCGGGCCGACGGCACCTGGGGGCAGCTGTACAGCGAGCCCGTATACCGTCACGCTGCCGCTGCCGGCGCGATCGCGCAGGCGGAGTGGCGCGACCGCCTCGTGCGAGAACTCGGGATCTCGACCGTGGTCGACGGCAAGGGGTACTTCGCCATCGTCGGGATCACGGAAGCTCAGCGCCGCGAGTTCTCGCGGCGCTCCCAGCAGATCGACGCCGCGGCGAGGGCGATGGCCATCGAGTCGGCGAGCGGCAGGGAGGTGGCCACGCTCGACACGCGGGAGAGTAAGCACGAGATCGCTGCCACCGAGGATCTCTTCGCGCAATGGCGTGAGCGCGCGGGCAGCATCGGGCTCGACAGCGCCGGGATGCACGACCTGATGCACCGCGAAGCCGACGCGCAGCTCCCGCGCCAGCTCGACGTGCGCGATCCCATCGAGATCCTCGGTGTCCACGGGCTCACCGCCCAATCGGCTACCTTCACCCGCCGCGACCTGATCCGCGGCATCGCCGCGCACGCACCCCTGGGCATGAGCCGGAGTCGCATCGAGACGACGGCCGACGCCATCCTGGCCGACCGTGACGCGGTGGTGGCGTTGCTCCCCACCTCGCACGATGGCGAGGCGGAGGGCGACACGATCACGCGTTGGATCGAGTCGGGCCGCGATCTCCGCTACACCACGCCGGAGATGCTCCTCCTCGAGGAGCGGATGCTCAGCACCGCCCAGGAGCGGGCGCACGCCGACGTCGGTGTGGCGCGCGATGCGCACGTTGCGGCGGCCGTTGCATCGCGGCCGACGCTGACCAGGGATCAGCGGACGATGGTCGATGCCGTCTGCCGCACATCCGCCGGCGTCGTGGTCATCGAGGGCGCGGCCGGGGTCGGCAAGACATATGCGCTCGAGGCGTGCCGCGAAGCCCTGCAGGCGAGCGGCATTCAGGTGGTCGGCTGTGCGCTGGCCGGCAAGGCGGCCCAGGGGCTCGAGGAGGGATCGGCCATCCCGTCGTGGACGGTGGCG
>Ga0208565_1001113_pt1 | contig 16608 bp, 10 predicted proteins | sample Sb_taG_7_FD_187706 | JGI IMG/M metagenome (GOLD analysis project Ga0208565, IMG submission 187706) | Peat soil microbial communities from Weissenstadt, Germany - Sb_50d_2_FS metaG (SPAdes) (version 2) | ecosystem: Environmental > Terrestrial > Soil > Wetlands > Peat | place: Germany...
GGCCGAGCAAGAGCAGGAGGAAGGGAAACGACGTCGCGATCTTGAGCGAGGCCGCGGCCAGTGCAATCCCCGCCGTGACCTCGCGCTTCCTCGCCAGTGCGTGAATCGCGGCGTAGATCCAGAGCGTTGTCCAGATAACAAGCTGACCGGCATCAAGCCCCCAGGTGGTGGCGCCGGCCAGCAGCACGGCAAGCGTCACGTGTGCATCACCATACCAGGGAACGCCCGAGCCGCTGGCCTTCGACTGCTTGACAAGGAGCTGACATAAACGGACGACCAGGAATAGCGAGATGAGGTTCACCGCGTACCAGAGCGCAGCGGACACGCGAAAAGGAAGGAGCGCGAAAAGTGCGAACATCGGCAGCGCGTTGATCAGGTACTGACTCAACTTGCTTGCGTAGGGATCCGTTCCTCGCACGACGGCCAAGCCGGTCTGATAATAGACCTCGAAGTCCCAGCACTCATAGTTCCAGAGAAATACGATTGCGCGAATGACCAGATACAGAGCCGCGCCGGCCGCCAGGGCGCGCTGGCCTTGGAACGGACCGTCGCTTTTCCAGATCAAGACGCATGCCACGGCCCCGGAGACCAGTCCGACGACCTTGTTGTTGATGAGCAGCCAGAAGACGATCGGGCCGAGATCGGCGACGAGCGTGCCAGCAATGGCTGGGGGCAACATGGTCGGGCGGGGCACTCCAGAGGGCGGGAGCAAGCATCCTGTCCCAGGAAGGGCCAGGGCCTCATGGATTCCAGGGCCAGCTCGCAATTCGAAGGCCTATCTTGCGATCGCCGCGCATCGCTGTCAATGACTCCTTGCGTCGCGGCACCAGCAGGCGAGCTTGGTCCGCGGTAGCCCCGGCCGTGGCTCTCCAGACTTGATCAAAAGGCGGGCATGAACGCGGGTCGGTCCGATGGTAAGATGGCGGACATCGATCATCGAGGCGACTCGGCCTCCACTCCCTGGGAATCAATCATTCAGGACCCGACGACATGACTACACCGCGCGCGACAGCCGACATCGGGCTTATTGGCCTTGCCGTGATGGGCGAAAACCTGGTGCTCAACATGGCGAGCCACGGGTTCACAGTCGCCGTGTTCAACCGGACGACCTCCAAGGTCGATGGGTTCCTGGCCGGGCGCGCCAGGGGCAAGTCAATCGTTGGCACACATACGGTGCAAGAGCTCGTCTCCAGCCTCGAGCGACCGCGCAAGATCATGATCATGGTCAAGGCAGGCGCGCCGGTTGATGAAGTCATCAACGAGCTGGTTCCGCTGCTGGAGCCGGGCGACATCCTGATCGACGGAGGCAATTCGCACTATCCGGATTCGACCCGTCGAACCCGGCAGCTCCAGGAGAAGGGCATCCTGTTCATCGGCACGGGAGTTTCGGGCGGCGAGGAAGGCGCGCTGCATGGGCCCTCGATCATGCCGGGCGGAAACCCCGACGCCTGGCCGCACGTCAAGCCGATCTTCCAGGCCATTGCCGCCAAAGTCGCCGACGGAACCCCTTGCTGCGACTGGGTCGGGCCCGAAGGCGCCGGGCACTTCGTCAAGATGGTCCACAACGGAATCGAATATGGCGACATGCAGCTCATCTGCGAGGCCTACCACGTGATGCGGTCCATGCTCGGAATGGAACCGGCCGCCATGCACGATGTCTTCGCGCGGTGGAACAACGGACCGCTGGACAGCTACCTGATCGAGATCACTCGCGATATCCTCGGCTTCAAGGACCCCGAAACCGGCAAGCCAATGGTCGACCTGATCCTCGATACCGCTGGCCAGAAAGGCACCGGCAAGTGGACCGTGATCACGGCCTGCGACCTCGGCGTGCCCTTGACCTTGATCTCCGAAGCCGTCTTTGCCCGCTCCCTATCGGCTCAGAAAGATGAACGCGTCACCGCCTCTCGCGTGCTCAAGAGCCATACCGCACCATTTACAGGTAACCACCAGTCGATGGTGGACGCCCTCGAGCAGGCTCTCTACGCCGCCAAGATCATCTCCTACGCCCAAGGCTTCAGCCTGATGAAGGCCATGGCGGATGAGTCGAAGTGGGAGATCAACAACGGAGCCGTGGCCCTCATGTGGCGGGGCGGCTGCATCATCCGCAGTGCCTTTCTTGGCCGCATCACGCAGGCTTTCGACCGCAATTCCAAGCTGGCAAACCTCTTGCTCGATCCGTACTTCACCGGCGAAGTCACGCGTGCCGAGGAAAGCTGGCGGCGCGTCTGCGCTGCGGCGATCACCCACGGCATTCCACTGCCCGGGATGACTTCCGGCCTGTCGTACTTTGACGGCTATCGCAGCGCGAACCTGCCGGCCAACCTGCTGCAAGCCCAGCGCGACTTTTTCGGCGCCCACACCTATGAGCGCGTCGACCGCCCGCGCGGGCAGTTCTTTCACACGAACTGGACCGGTCGGGGCGGGACGACCGCTTCAACCTCGTACAACGTCTGAGCGCGAAGCCGCGGCGCTCCGCCAGAAAACCAGGGCGGACCACGCGGAAGCGGCTGGAGCTTCTGGGCGCTCCGGCTAGCGATCAGATCCTTATCGATCCGGCGGATCAGGACCAGCGGTTCCCTCGCCACCTGAGAATGGTTCGCTCAAATTTCCTTGTCTTCGATGAGGACTCCCTGGTCCCGCAGCTTGTTGCGATCGGCGGTTGTCAGCCTGAGCTGATCGATGGCGATGATCGTCTCGGTCACTCGCTCGGCTTGCCGCTTCATCACGGCGACGATCCGATCGGCCGTTTCGGAATCTGGACACCGCACGATCATGGCAGTCGAGGCGTGCGCCCGCCGCACCCAGCCGCACCAGTCGCTCACCTGGCGGAGGACGTTCGATGGAACCTCGTTGGTGGCCAGGCGCCGGAGCCGATCCACGATCTCTGCCGGCTTCATGCCGTAGGCGACGGCCTTGACCACGGATTCTCGGGTCAATCGCAACGTCAAAGCGCCGTGGCCGCCGCGCTTTTCGCGCTCGCAAAACGAGATGAGCTCAGCGGCCGGGGCCGGATTCAGGCCGATGATGATGATGCTGAAATCGGGCTGCACCACCACGCGCGTCTGCGTCGCGGCTTGGCCTGCCATCTCGGTCGCGGTGACTTCGCGGCCGAAATACAAGTCGAAGATTCGATGGCGGGCGATGCAAAGGTTGCCATCCGTGTCCATGGCGGCCTGGACACAGCCCAGCGGAATCAGTCGCTTGAGAATAAAATCCGTGAGTACCGTCCGGGCTGCCTGTTCTCGAACCTCCGCCAGGGGCGGCACTGGTCTGCCGTGCTCGAAGACCGCGACGCTCTCTTGAGCCAGGCCCAGCAAGAGCGGGTTGTACTGCTCGAAGACCAGGTGGTCCAGGACGTTCTCCAGTCTGTGGAAGACGCCCAGGGGCAGGGCCGCGAACGACCGATGGATCGAATCCCGCAGTGCCTCGTGATCCTTGGACTTCGCCTCCCAGTAGCGAGGCGGCCGGTCCGCTCTCGTCTTGATCGCGGTCACGTTGGCTCCCAGGAATCGGTAGTCGTTTTCGTGGTAGTCGTACAGTGAGTCAACGCTCGAGAGGAACGAGATGCCTGTGTCATAGATGCGCTTGTCCGAGGGCAGTGGTCGCAAGAAGTCATAAACCAGGCCGTATTGCTCGTCGAGACTGCTCGAGAGCCACTTACGGCCCCTGGGCAGGATCTCGAGCCGTCTTTGCTTCTGCTGGATTCGTTTGCCGACTAGCGCGAGACTTGTCGCCCACTCCTGCGCCTGCTTCAATCGCTTTTCCTGGGTCAGTCCCAGAGCCTGCATCAACGACGCAGGGAGTTCTTGCAGAGCCTCGAGGAAACGATCAAGGTCGTTCTGGAAGATCTCGTCGTCTTGCCGCAGACGGGGCGGTTCGGCGACGACCTCGAGCAGAAACACGCGCAGATCGTCGACGATGATGCTTCCCTCCGGACCGATGGTCTGGAGGTTTTCGCTGACGACGAGCGGCGGACGCTCACGGGGCAGGAGGGCCGCGGCTATGCGCGCGCGGACGGACGGCAAGAGCCCAACCACAAGCTCGAAAGTCTCCGGATCGAGGTCCTCGAAGACCGCGAGATGAGCAATCAGGGAACCGAGTGCGGCTTGCAGCTTGTCGGCGGCGATGTCAGGCAGCTTCTTCTCGAGCTCGGCGCGCCTTACGGGGCCGTTCGCATCCCGGAGCAGCTCGACGATTCGCTCGGCGGCCGGGTCCTTCAGCGACCGGGCGACCCATCCAGGCCAGCGGTGGCCGACGACGTAGAGACGCAGAGTCTCATCGAGGTTCAGGCTCTCCTGGAGGCCGGCATGCAGGAGCACACTGTTCAATGCGTCCGCCGCCGCAGGCGGATAAAAGCAGTAACGAACATAATTTTCGAGCAAGCTGGGAAGGTCGCCCCGCAACAGGTGATGACGGTAGCGCGCGCGGACGCGAGTCGCGAAGTCGCTGGCGGCGACCACTGCGAAGACCCGGTCGCGGGGTCCGGCCGAGCCGGAATCGCCAAGCTCGACGAAGCCCGCCGCCAGCAGCTCCTCGAGCACACTGGCAGCAAAACGGTCGGCCTTGACACTGGGCCGTTTCTGGTTTGGTCCCTGTGCCTGTTGCGGTCCCTTGACGTCTTTCAAGTAGGCCAGGCGTGCCTGCGGTGAAAGTGTGTGCCACTTGGCGTCCCACCGGGCCATGTCCTTGAAACGGAACGCCTTCTCGTGGAAAGCGCGCTCCTCCCGGGACCGTGGCTTATTCCAAAGGCTATATCTGTTCATGTGGGATGCAGGGGCAAGAACCCGATTTTTGTTTCGACGATTGCCACCGTCGCCCTGTTCCAGGAATCCGGCGTCCCGGCAATCCTTGAAGATTTTCCAGCATGCCGGCGCAGAATACCAGCGGGTCGACCAGCGACGATCGATCGGCCGGTTCTGTCGTCCGTCCGGTCCGGAGAGGAAGTCGATTGGAAATCGCCGCCGGACTGGACAGTACGGTTTTCGTGCGTGGACGATCCGCGATATCCTCACCGGTGGGGTCGCATGTTGAAGAGGTTTTCCGGGAGATCTGCTGATGGCCACCGAGGAAGAACGAAAGCACGCGTACAAGGCATTCAAGAAGCGCCTCAAGCTGATGCGTCTCGACGACGAATCGGGCCTGAGCCACGGCAGCAAGACGTCGCGGATTGGCGGCATCACACCGCCGCCGGGCCATCCGGCGGGGGTATGGGATGAGCTCGTCGCCGAGGGGAAGCTCAAGAAAGAGGGACACGGCATCTACTCGATGGCCGGAGAGCTGTAGCCTTCAGAGAACCCGCACGAATCCGTCACGGGGCTTCGGGATCAGGCATTTCGGTGGTCCGGATGATCTCGCCTCGGGCACGGAGAATGGCAATCACACCGTCGAACCGCCAATGGCCGTTCTCGGAAATGAACTGGTAAACCGGGCCGATACGGTTGGTGGGGCAGATCCACACGTTCGGCCCCTCTCGCCAGGCCTGGAAGTTCTTGTTGATGGTTCGAGGCAGGCCCCCGATGCCCCCCTCGGGACCGAGCGACAGGGAGCGGGTGGACAGGTAGCGCGAAGAGCACAATCGGCGCGCCGCGGTCAGACGCTCCACGTCGGTGAGATCGTTACGGTTGCCTGCTGCGACCAGCTCCGAATAGATGCGTACCGCCTCGCGCACGGGCCGGGTCGAGATGATTTCGTAGACCAGCGCGGCGCCCGCCAGAAGCAAGATCGCCCCGATGATCAGAACAAGGCGGGTTCGGGTCGTCATGGGAGTGGTGTCAGAACGAATCGATGGCTCATTTCTTGAGCCTCTTCTTGAGGTCGTCGCGAAGGCGTTCGATGACCGAATCAGTCTTGGCCTGGACGAGCAGTTGCTGGACGACGGTCTTGATGCCTTTCGGGCCCCACTGGCAGCCCTGGCGAAGGTAGGTCTTGGCTCCGTGGCCGATCACGTAGGAGGTGGACGCCGCGGCGCCGGCCTGGGTCAGGCCGATTGCCCCATAGCCGAGCGCTGTGAGCGGGCCGGCAAGGCCGCCGGTCATGATCGTCAGGCCGGCCATCGCCGACTTGACCCCGCTGGTCACCAGCCGAGTCGCCACCTGAAGGAGCCCCATGGCCCCCAGCGCGATCGTCATGTCGCGGACGAGCTTGATGGCTGAGGACCGGGTCAGCGGAATGCCATAGACCTTGCTGAGGGCGATGATCATACCGACATCGACCGCCAGCCCGCCCGCAAGGTCGGCGACGGGAATCGGGTTGAGTCCCACGGCTGCTCCCTTGGCCAGCGAGAAGTTCCAGATCAGGCGGTTGGCCGCGTCGTCGCGGATCCGGACCTTGCGGCGAACGATCTCCTCGTGCAGATCGCCGGCCAAGAGCAGGGTGTTCAGGGCCACCAGCGCCTTGCCCTCTCGTTCGAGCACGTCCAGGATGCGGGCCTTGAGCGGCTCGATGACCGGCGCGGGCCGTTCCCAGACGATCTTCGAGGTGCCGTCGGGCTGCTGGATCTTGATCCGGATCGGGTCCGGTCGAGCCGCGGTCAGGACGATGTCCTCGGGGTGGATCAGGCCTTTCACCCGCTCGTCCTCGAGCTTGGCGTGGATCTGCTGGCGGTCGGTCTCGGGATAGCGGTCGATCTGGTTGAAGACAAGGATGATCGGCTTCTGGTGCGACCGCAGCTCCGAGAGCGCCTGGACCTCCCTGCGCTGCATGTCGCCGGAGACGATGAAGAGGATCAGGTCGGCCGTCCGGGCCACCTCGCGAGCCAGGGTTTCGCGGACCTCGCCGCCAACCTCGTCGATACCCGGCGTGTCGACCAGGACCAGGCGCGCCTGATCAAGCCCCGAGGATCCCCTGGCCCCCTGCTCCCAGCGCTGGGCCGAGCGGGTGATCGTGGTGCCATGCGTGGCGCCAACCTCGAAGATGTCGCGGCCCAGCAGGGCATTGAGGACCGAAGACTTGCCGCGGCTGACCATGCCGAAAGCGGCAATCTCGATGGTCGTCTCGTCGAGCTTCTTCGTCAGCTCGCGAAGCTGGCCGATCTCGTTGGCAAGAGCTTTTTCTTCCTCGGGGGTGAGCTTCAGGCCGGCGAGGGTTGTCTCCAGGCTGTCGCGGGCGCGCTCGACGGCGTCGCCGTCGGGCTCGGGTTTGCCCTTCCCATCGGTGAGATGGTCAAGCCGATCAAGCACGGGCTCGAGGGTCTTGAGGGGATCCTCGTGAACGAGGGCATCATTGGCCGGCGGTTCAGTCGGAGGGGTCATGCCTGGTGAACCTCAGCTCTCTCGATTCGCGGATCGGATGACGGTTTCACACCACTGCGCGGTTCTCAAGAGATGCAGGTCGAATCGTGCTCTCCCAATCAACTGGACAGCAAGAGGCAAGCCGTCCGCTGAGAGTCCGATCGGAAATGAGACCGTGGGTAGGCCAAGCAGGCTCCAGGGCGAGTTGAAGACGGGGTCGCCCGTGGTTGAAGGGTCCGGAGCAGCACCGAGGGTTGCGGGAGTCACCAGGGCATCCACGCGTTTGAGCCACTCATCCATGACCAATCGATGCTTGGACAGGTGCCCGCAGGCCTGGAGGTAATCAAGGTCGCGGATGGCATCGCCTTCTCGTAGCAACTCGGCGATCCGCGGAGGGTAAGCCGGCGGCTTCGCGTCGCCCAGCTCTCGGTGCGCGGCGGCCGCCTCGGCCGCCATGATGACTCGATGATCGCGGAGCATGGGTTCGAACAAGCGCGTTGCGCCAAAGACGCACACCTCGGCACCCGCGTCACCCAGGCACCCGAGGGCCGAGTTCAATGCGGCCCCCATTTCCGGCGAGGCGAGGCTGTCGAAGATCCCGTGCGGGCGGGACAGGCGAGGACGGTCGACGGCGCCTCGCACCCACGGGGCATACTGTTCGGCGGGCGAGTCGGGCCGGCGGCACACCTCGAAGAGCAGCCGCAGATCGGCCACCGCACGGGCGATGAACCCGGGATGATCGAGGGTGGGGGCCAGCGGAAAAATGCCCTGATCGTCGAGATATCCGAATGTCGGCTTCATTCCGGCCACGCCGCAAAATGCCGAAGGACGTGTGATGGACCCTCCGGTCTGAGTGCCCAGTGCTGCCAGGCACATTCCGCAGGCAACGGCCGCCGCCGAGCCGCTGGACGAGCCTCCCGGTGTGCGCTCCAGGTTCCATGGGTTGCGAGTCACCGGCGGGTCGATCCAGGCGAAAGGCGTCGAGACCGTCTTGCCCAGGATGATCGCTCCCGCCTTGCGTAAGCGCGCCACAATGGAAGCGTCGATCGGGTCGGTACTCCCCTCCCAGCCGGCAATCCCGCATGAGGTGGGCAGGCCTTGGACATTGATGATGTCCTTGACCCCGATCGGCATCCCGTGCAGCGGCCCGCGGTCGCGTCCGGCTTGCAGCTCGGCGTCGAGATCACGCGCCTGGACCAGAGCGCCTTCTCGGTCCACAATCACCCAGGCCCGGACCTCGTGCTCTCTGTGCTCAATTCGATCAAGGCACGATTGGAGGACGCCCTCGCAGGTGACCTCGCCCTGGCGAAGCCGCCGGGCCGTGCCGGCAATCGTCTCGTGGTCATCGGGAAAGAGCTTCACCGGTCCTCCTTCCGGGCCGATGAAGCAGGGCCCGTACTCGTGCCCGGGTGGAACTTCTGGAGAACCCTGTGCACGAACTGACCGGCGAAGTCCTGGAGGAACTCGGATCGGGTGGTCTGCTCGAACTGGCGAAGCACGGTCTCGTTGATTCCTCCCGCGCCCCACGACTGACCCTGGCGGAAGTAATCGATGAACGCCTTGCCAGAGATCCGGGTCAGGTAGGCCATGGTCACGGCCTGAACGGCCCCGCCGGCCGCGAAGCCCACGAGCGTTCGCTTGAACACCCCGGCGATCAGCGATGCGGCCGCTTCGATGAGCCCGAGCTTGAGCACAGACTGCACCATCTGGGCCGCCAGATTGCGAACCTGGCCCGCCGTCAGCTCCACGCCCTGCACCCGGGCCAGCTCGGAGATCATCTCGAGTTGCACTGCGCCTCCGGCCAGGATGTCGAGCGCGGGAATCGGGTTGGCGAAGACAGTTGCCGCGGTGATCCACTGGTGATGTTCGACGACCTCCAGCGCCCGGCGGTCCCTCTCCTGTGCAAGTTGCTCCTTGGCTTCTTGCTCGAGGATCCGGCCCCGAACAAGGAGGTTGGCCGCATGCAGCAGCTTGCCCTCGTGGCGCAGGACCTCGACGATCCGCGATTGGAGGGCCGCGATATCCGGTTCCTCTTTCTCCAGAACGATCTCGAACGAGCCATCGGGCCGCTGCAAGCGGACGGGCATGGGCCGGGGAGCCGCGGCGACGGGAACGATGTCGGCAGAATCGAGCAGGCCCGAGAGTCGCTCGCGCAGCTTCGCCAGAATCGCCACCAGGTCGTCGTCGGGAAAACGGTCCTTCTTGTTCAGCACGACGATCGAGCGTTTCCCCAGTCGGGCCAGCTCGATCAGGGGCGAGTACTCGCTGCGGATCAGGTCATGATCGACGACGAAGAGCAGCAGATCGGCACGGACGGCCAGAGCGCGGGCCTCGATCTCTCGCGCCTCGCCGGCTTCTCCCGCCTCTGACATGCCAGGCGTGTCGGTCACTTCAACGATCGCATCGACCGACCTGAGCTGGTAGGTATGGCTTTCACCGTGGCGGGTCGTTCCCATGACCGCCTCGGTCGTTCCGACGTCGCTGCCGATCAGAGCATTGATCAGCGAGGTCTTGCCCGCCGACACGGTGCCGAAGACGACCACGCTCAGAGTGCTGACCTCATGCTGTCGCTCGGTGTGAAGCTGGGAAAGCTCCCGCGCCAGCTCGGCTTTACGCCGCGGATCGCTGACCCGGTCGATGAATTTGCCAGCGCGCTGGGCCTGCACTCCGGCAGCCCTGGTCAGGTCATCGGCAATGGGAACAGGTGCGGAAACGGGCTCTTCTTCCTCACGCGGACGGCGGATCTGCTTGAGCAGTCCCGCCACGGCCAGCGGCAGCACGATCAGTAGGACCAGGGCCAGAAGGAGCGCGGCGGGAAGGCTCAAGGAGCGAAGCCAGGGTCCGAAGCGATCCTGGTTGCCGGCGAGGACGAAGACCAGGGCGGCTAGCAAGATCGCCAGGGTCGAGAGTATCAAGAGAACGGAAAGGTTCCGTGCGCGTCTCATGTCACCCGTCGCCTCTGGCTGTGGGTCGCTACGGCGTGGTGAGCAGCAGAGATCGGTGCCCATTCCGCCAGATCAATTCTGACGCGTGAAGGCGGCCGATGGCTAGACCTCTATGGATGCCTTGTCCGCGCAGGGCGGCGAGGTTCTTGACCTGAGCATGGCTGCGAGAGCCCGGGGAGCAAGAGTCGATGTCGACTTCATGAACGGTGCCTTCTGACCCGCTGCATCAGCGAATCGAGCTCGGCGAGAAGCCTGGCGAACGATGGGGAACGTCGGCACATGGCCTGAGTGAACGGCAGGATGCCCGTGAGTGCCGGCTGATGGGTCGTCGGCTCATACTTCGGTACCCCGATGAGTCTGGCCACGTAAGCTTTGCAGTTAGCGATCGTTTCGACATCAGTTCCACGTGGAAGAGTGCGGCGACTCAAGATGTAACCCGACGCTTCGAGATTCGCGCGGAAGACTGGAGAAGGGAAGGCCGAAAGAAACCACGCTTCGAATTCGCGTACGGCCAGGACGACACAAATGGGGAAATCCGAGGGCACTGAGGCTCGTGCACGGTCGAGCAAAACGGGACCGAGGCTCGCCGGGGCGTCATCGTCGGCGTCGAGAATCACGATGATTGCATCCGGTCTTCGCAGCAGGGCGTACTCGATGTAATGCTCGACCCCCAGTTCATCGTCAGCGTTATGAGCGACTTTCAATGCTCCTTTGCCCGAGGCGCGAACTGGGCCCTTCACGTCCAGGCTGAAGTTGAGATGGAATCTCCGGTGCTGGAGCCATCGCTGGATGAGAATTGGAACGGCCTGGACCTCGCCGTGGCCCTCGACGATCGGCACGATCACGTAGCGCGTCATGATCTCACGAAATCTCGAAAAAATCGGCGTCGGCGCCGGTTGTTGCGGGTTCGTCCTCTGTCCAGAGAGCGTTGGAACGAAGGAGCCGCCCGACGGTCATGGGCGGCCTGAGCTTGGCCAGCACCTCGCCGCTCAGCGGGAAGATGCGGCTGGTGCCCTCGTTCCACTGGACGATCCGGATCCGATCCCCGATGGCCGTCGGATGGCTCAGGATCTCCGGGCTGTGGGTCGAGACGACGATGGGAAACCCTTCACTGGCCGAGTCGATCGCGTCCAGAAGGACACCGTGTGCGAAAGGGTGAAGTGAGTCTTCGATCTCGTCAATGAGGACGATCGAGGGACGTGGTGTTTGCCGAAGTGCCAGGAGGATTCCCAAACTCCGCACCGACCCGTCGGACATCGAGGACGCATCGAAGCTGTTGGTCTCTCCGGCCTCGCCGTCTTGTTCGAAGACGATCACTCGGCGACCCACCCGCGCTTTGGCTCTGATCTCACGGAGTCCGGGGAGGGCGGCGGAGAGGCGATCCTCGATCCACTTGCGATCTTTCGGGCTGATCGCTTTGAGCACATCTCCCGCGTTGCCGCCGTCCCGGTTCAAACGGATCTCGCTACCGATCTTGGGCTCGCTACGTATCGCCTGCGGGGAGAACTGGTGGACAGAAATGTTACGCAGGGCTTCCGTAATCTGCTTCCAGGTTGTGTCCGTCCCTGCGATCAATGGAAGGACAAGGCTTTCGGGGTCAACGACCGGCTTGACCGGAACCGACTCGGTTCGGAAGCTCTCTTTGTCTCGATCGAACGAGGGCACAGCTTGTCTGTGGAAAAGGTCACTCTCCGACCCTCGCAGGACTTCCTTCTTCACCAGGTAGCTTCCGCGGGACGGCTCGGTCCCCAAACTGAATCCATAGAGACAAGTCTGCCCACGTTCGAGCTCGAGCACGACCGCGACGCTCACGTCGAATCGATTGCCTTTGCCGGGCTGCCGCTGGCGCAACCCCTTCAGGTTTCCTCTTCGTTCGAGGGCTGTCCCGACGGAGTCCGTCATCGACTCGCTCAGGAAGCTGAGAGCATCCATGAGGGTCGATTTGCCCGCCCCGTTCCGACCCACGAGGAAGGTCATATTATTGAGCGCCAGCCGGGCGCTGGAAAAAGCGCGATAATGGCGGAGCCGCAGTTCCTTGATTCTCGCTGTCTTCATGGTTGACCCCCGTCCTACCATCAAGATGCAACCTCAAATTCGAACGAGATATCTCGGAACTCTGCTGGTTTAATTACAGCGAGCTGGTCAACCACACGTTTACGCATCTCAACCGCGAACTCCAGAATCTCCTTGAGGAGAACCGCGGGAACTTCTCCAGCGGCGTGTTGCGGGTGGAGGAGCTTGAGGAGCCCCGCCGCGGTCTTGCGAATCGAATCCTGGTTGCGCTGGTTCATCCCGGGCAACGAGGCCTGGGCTGTGATGTGCGTCAGGTAGTTACGACGACGTAGCTCGGCGAAGATTTCGGCCAGATAGTCACTCATGAAACCGTAGCCGGTCGCATAGTTCTCCGGGTTGATTACCGGCATTTCCCAACCGGGAAGGTAGGCGTGAAGACGATCGAGAAACGCCGTGTCCTGGAGGGGTTCGGGAAGAACGGAGAAGAGGTGGTCGTATCGACCCGACGGACGCTTGGCCCTGAGATCAACTTCGATGTTGCCACCGAGAACGATGGAAGCCGATGCCCGAAACTCCTGCCCCAGACGGGTGAATACGCCGGTCTGCATGTAGTCCTTGAAGACGCTGATGCTTGCGTCCGCGTCGTCGAACTTGGTCTTGGAGATCTCATCGAAATATACAACATGTTTCGTTCCCACGACGCCCAGTCGCTTGGTGGCTCCGTGGAAGAAGAGCGTTGCGGGCGTGGCCTTGCCACCGCTTACGACGAATGCACGGCTCGACGTGTTGCGGAAAGTGAAAGTCTTGCCCGTCTGCTGCGGTCCTAGTTCGATCAGGTTGTAGTTCGACTCCACAAACGGCACGAGCCTCAGCATCATCAGCCACTTCGTGCGCCGATCGAAATGCACGGGGTTGAACCCGATGCTTTGGACCAGAAGATCAAGCCACTCCTCGTCGGAGAAGCGACCCCGACGCTCGATGTAATCGTCAAGGTCGAGCCGCGTAACCTGAAACGGCGTGAACTCCTTGATGTAGAAGGGATACTTGCGACCCTTGATCTCGTAGGTCGCGTCGTACTCGACGCCCATCGTGCCCCAGGCGCCACTGGTCAACAAGACGTCGCCGTATTCCTTGAGCACGCGCTGGCTGACGCGGACCGTGCTCTCACCCAAGGCTGGCACATCGGCCCAGTAGTGATCGCGGCTGGCTTCGAGGCGAACGGTCAGTTGGCCAAGAAGAGTGTATTGCCCTTTCTCCCGAATAGCCGACTTGATCAGCTCCTTCTTCGACGACTCCGTGTAGTGCTCACTGAGAATCCGGTCAATCTTGCGCTGCCCGTCGACTGGCTCCTCGGGACTGACGTATCGCGCGACGAGGTACTCGAGGACGAATCGTGGGAACTCCTTGTAGGCCTCGTTCCAGCGTGTGAGGGGCTTGAGGATAACCAGCCCCTCCAGCTCGCGACGGATCTTTTCATTCAACAAGCGGTTGCGGGCCACGTCACCGTTGGAGCTGGATTCGGCGGGAAGGGCGATACCGTGATTCTCTTGTCCCATCGGCAAACTCCCCTCTTAAAGTTCGTCGAACGCCTTCAATGCGTCGGTGTCGATCTTCGTCGGTTTCGGTCGTACTGTCACCCGAACCGTCTCCCGCCCGTAGTTTGGCCAGAACATCTTGCCGTCCAGGCCGCAGTGGCCGAGCTTCACGTTCAACACCGTCAGTGTCTTCTCCCGGATCGGCTCACGGTTCAGGTCGGCCTGAAAGTGTCCAAAGACCTTGCAAGAGAAGGCCTCGCGCTTACCCGGGGCAAGCTCGCCTTTCCTGTCCAGGATCGCCTGTCCGAGATTCGAACGAACCGACAGATCGTAGGCGGCTGCCACGTTTCCCTGGTTGATGATCTCAAAGGTCAGGGTCTCCTCCTCATCTTCCTTGACGGCGAACTCCGTCGGCAAGCCGAGCAGCTCGACACGGGCCGCTTTCTGCTGGATGAGCTGCATCAAGACGCCGGGGATGATCATCTCCGCCAGCGAGACACCGCCATGGGCGAACCGCGCCGGCTTGCCCTTTTCTCTCTGATACCACGTGGCCCCGACCGGCAACGTGAACTGAGTAACCTGCTTCTTGCCCGAGACCTGCTCTTCCCATGGGATAACGACGAATTCGCCAACTCCCCAGTCGGCGGGAACCTCGAACCGGAGATATCTATAGGCTACGTCTTCTTCCGACTTTCCCTGTTTGTAAAGCTTCGCGGCCGAGATTGTCACGCCGTCCTCGGGGAAAAGCTCCTGAAAGCCATGATCGGAAGTGATGAGCACGAGGTCGGTCGCCTGAACTCGACATCGCAGGTCGTCAATGATCCCGCGCACCCCCTGCTGGGAAACGAGTTGCGACCGGACCTTCTCGTTCAGTGCGGCGAGTGTGTCGTTGTGGTAGTGCCCCAGGTCGTCACTGATCGGATAGATCAGAACGTTGACGTCGCGGAGGTCGTCCGGACTGTAGCCCATCTTGGCACGGGCATCTGTCGTCTCTGCTTCGGCCACGAATCGGACCTTTGCATCGAACTCGTGCTTCGGAACGCCGACTGCTCGGGCCGCCAGGACTCTTTCGTCCTTGGTCGGAAAGCCCGAATAGTTCTTCCAGTCCTTGCCGATCGCGGCGGCGAGGAGCCCTCGACGCGCAATGTCGGTCTTGCTCGGCAAGAGGCTGAAGTAGGCCCGATCCAGGCCCGAGACTACCTGAAAGTGTTCGGTCAGAAGAGGACGTATGACCGCGTCCCAGGTGTCGTACCGCATCCCATCCATGACCAGGATCCAGACCCTCTTGCCAACCATCCGGCGGCCGGTGCGAAGTAAGTCCGGGATGATCCGCAGGGCGCTCCGTTTGCCGTACTGAAAAGCGTGAGTGTCACCACGGATGAGCCCCGCCAGGCGACGATCGAGCTGGTCGGTGTAGCTTCGCAAGCGGTAGCGCAGCCCCTGGGAGGGCCGCATGATGAAGGTGTGAGCCGACTCGTGCAGCGCCGGGTCGTCGATGGATTCGAGCAGCGCGAATGCCTGGGCGACATGAAATTCCAGCAGGTGGCGTCCGTGGGCTACGTACCAGTCAAGGAGTTGCTCAGCCGAAGAGAAATCGGGCACAACCTCGGCGAGAGCTTCTTCTACCATGGCCAGCATGGTCGTCGCCGCCCTCAAGGCGGCACAGTTTCGTTCCGCCGAATCGGTGAGCTCGCCCCTGCGGAGCCGCTCGACGCTGGGATGACGATCCAGCTTCCGCGCCCAGGATGGCCAGCTCTCGGATTTGGCGTGAAAGCGATCGAGCAAGGCTTGACGGATCAGGAAAGCGCAGACGGTTTGAGAAGTGGACTCGGATTCGAGCAGCCTGGCCGGGGCCTCGGGCCCGGACGGCAGCAGGTCGGCGATCTTCGAGAGCCGCGCGAGCGTCAGGAAGGGTTCCGCCCGCCGGCGCAGGTCGGTCCAGCGCCCGGAGTCCTTGATCGCGACAGTGATCCGCGGCAGGAGCTCACCCAGACGCTCGGGGTCGAAGGTCGTAAGCGGCAACTTGACCCCCAACAGGGTGTCGAGATGCGGACTTGCGGGCGACGTGGCGAGATCTCGGAGGACGACAAACGCCGCGACTTCCTCACGAAACGCATCCAGATCGTTCGCGGGGACGGATAGCCAGGCGACGGACTCACTCGTCCGGACATGGCGGGCCGATTCCCAGATAACCTCGGCGACCGCTGGCAGGTCAGCCGGGACCACGCACGGGTGGCAGAGGAGACCGACGGCATGGGCGGCAAACGCCCAGGGTGACTCCTCATCGCACCAGAGGTCGTCCAGCGTCCAGTCGGGGAACCGGGCCATCAGGAGGATGGCCAGGAACTGGCCGCGGGTCCAGGTGTCTGGCTCACCCCACCGGTCCTTCCAGCGCGGGTAGGCCTTGACGATCTCATCGATCCGCTCGACAAACGCGTGCCGGTGTTCGATGAGGGCTGGGGTGGGCGGATTCACACGCGAGAAGAGACTGTGAAAATATCCCACGGTTGACAAGTCTATGGGCGATCCCTCGGCGCGGCTGATCAGGTCAGCGATCCCGCTGGCTTCGAGGGTCGCGTCGTCCCCCTCGGGACGGGTCAGCACCAGCAAGAGCGGGTTGCTGCCCGAACGGGCCCGCTTCCAGGCCCGCCGTGTCGCGACGTCGTCGCCGCGGTATGGCACGATCTCCCATGTGCGGCCCGTCTCATCGAGCAGCATGGGGCCAAGCTCGACCAATCGGTCCGGGTCGAGTGCCAGGGAGCACCGAGTGCCCCGCGGCCGCGCGGAGAGCTGGCGCCGTAGCAGCTCATCGGGGCGTTCGGGGCTCTTCCGGCTCATTGAGAATGGCTCCCTCAGTTCAATGTCCCACGAGAGTCGGTTGAG